>ENA-ORLU01000015-ORLU01000015.1-human-gut-metagenome-genome-assembly--contig:-NODE-15-length-197678-cov-7.213961_pt1 | contig 197678 bp, 213 predicted proteins | sample MGYA00243009_ERZ508833 | MGnify/ENA primary metagenome ERZ508833 (study PRJEB26277, sample SAMN04329763) | human gut metagenome | biome: human-associated habitat | host: Homo sapiens | place: USA...
GTGTCGATCATTCGCACCCCATTCACTTTAACCATAGGTTTCGGTGTTGACAGTGTCACTGGGTGCATTCGATTTCCTAAACCAGCTGCCATAATAATAGCTCTTTCTACTTTTGGCATTTACTCTTCCTCCCCTTGCTTTTTCAATTCTTCTTGAACGATTCGATAGTAATCCTTTGCATATCGGTACTGTCGAAGCGAATACTCACCAAACTCCACACCGAGATTTCTCTTATACTCACACCAGTTGCTCCATAAAAGTCCGCAAGCTGCAATATAACAATAAATCTTGATTCTAATCTCATCACTACAGCCTTCAGTAAAGTAGGCTGCAATTAATCGATCAACCTGACGTTTATTATAAAGAGAATAAATACAGAACATTGCAACGTCCACATGAGGATCCTGCATTCCTGCATACTCCCAGTCAATCAGTCTGATTTCTTCTTTTCCGTCCTTCTCCACAAAAAGGAAATTATCCGGTACTGCATCAATATGAGTCAGAACTTTTTCTCCCACATGTACATCAATATAAGGCTTTAGTGACAAAACATTTGCTTTTGTTTTCTCATAATCCTTATAAATAGAAGGCGTTCCATCCCACAGTGTTTCGTAGAACTCCGTCTGCCAAAAAATATCAAACTCATGATTTACTTTTAATTTCAAGTCATGGAACGCATGTAGCCGCATCATACATTTCTTAACGTCTTCGTAGTTCAATGGATTGCATACTCTTGCGCCTTCCAAGAATTCCGTGATTTTATAGCCATTTTGTGGGTTGATATACGCAATATCATCGCAGATGTGCTTTCCGTCAATAACTTGATAAACTGCTGCCTCCTGACGACGATTGATAAGCTGGTCAGTTCCCTCTCCCGGAATACGCATGATATATTTTTTCCCTTTGCAAGTAAACAGAAAAGACCGATTTGTCATACCTTTTTTCAAAACAGTAATATCCATAACCGCTTCCGGCTTTGCTTTTAGAGCATTGCAAATCGCCTGAATTGCATCTGTTTTCAACTGATTAGAATCGCTGTCGATTTCCCGTAGTTGCTCATAAGTATTGATTTCAACTACATCTGCTGAATGAACCACGCGAGCTAGTACTATCATCCGATCCTTGTTATAAAGAGCTTCCTCCCAGAATGCTCCATCATACCGCTGATTTTTACATAACTCCTCTATACATTTCGCAACTGTATCGGCATCCTCTTTTACCAGATAGCAGATACCAATCATTGCATTGCCACCAGAACTTTCTGGCACAGTTACCAGTTCCATTTTACGATTAACGCGAACATTGCTTTCATTGACCACCATGTCACTAACCATATACCAGGAATACAATTCATGGCGATGAAACGGATTTCGATCACACCAGATATCACAAGGAATAATGTAAGCATTCTCCAAATGTTCTTTTACAAGTTTGATCGAATGTAAATTGTTCTTTACCGCATAATCATCATTAACTACGAGTTCTACACAATATTCATCAATCAAGTACTCATATTTTTCTTTCATGAAACCTACAACCACATAGATTTCTTTAATCCCCACTTCATGAAGCTGCTTGATAATACGTTCAATTAATGGCTCACCATTGACTTCCAAAAGACCTTTTGGCATTTCCGTATTAATGGGAACCATCCGCATACCGAATCCCGCTGCCAGGATAACAGCACGCTGTGGAGTTTTCTGTTTGAATTCTGTAATTGCTTTCACTGTTGGACGTATAGATTCATCTAAGTAATCAGCTTTGATAAGTTCCTTTAGTGAACGGTTTACTACTCCTAATGAATGACCTGATACTTCTGCTAGAATCCTTTGATTGATATATGGTTTCAATAAAAGCGTGTTCAAGATATCGCTTTCTTGTTTGTTCATTATTTTTCATTTCCTTTCTTTCATGATTTTTCTTATCATTCTTTTCGTGAACACATTGTTAAACATAAACCTCCATTTCTGGAGGTTGTGTTCATTTCTGTTTATATTTGTACTAAATTTCTCTATAATATTTTTATAAAATCCGGTGTGGCAGTATTGGTGATTTCAAATGTAACTCCATTGGTTTTTATTACAGCTACTATCGTATTATCTTTAAAATAACTGTCATCATTTTTATTTTTACATGGATTGTATTCTTTTTTACATTCGTCTGTAATACCATCTTCCAACGTAATTCATCATCTCCAAGCTGAACCGTTGTTTCAAATGTGATTCTTGAATTATTTGAATTTCCTACCCTTGATTTTATATTATTAACAGACCAGTTTCGACGTTCTAATATTATTCTAAAATCATCTACTGTACAGTTAGCCAAAAATGATACTGCCCTCATTTCCAAACAATTATTCTATCAAAACTCATTCTCCCCAAAGAACTTCCGCTTTCTCTCAATCATCTCATCAATTCTCTCGACATAGCTTCTGACATCTTTGACATTCTCGATTCGCTCAATACGCACAGAATGGTTTTCATCTCCTTCATTATGGAACACAACCTTAGTTGAAGCACCTGCGCCGCACGCAATTATCGTCTGCTTTTCTTCCATAATAAGAATATTATATATGCATTCAAGTCCAGCAACTGCATAACCTACATTCTCAAAATTACCAGCCATATTCTTCTGACGGTACATATAATAAGGCTGCATGTTGAGATCTCTTGCTGTCTGCTCAGTCATTGCGATAATGCTGTCTGTGTTCTTAATTGAAAGCTCTGTGTACTGCTGACGCAATATGTTAAGTCTTGAAGCTCTCTTAATTGCAAGTGAATGAACAGTAAGACTCTCCGGTCTCATCGCCTTAATTTCATTAAGTGTATGGTAAACCTCGTCTACACCCTCTCCCGGAAGCCCAAGAATCATATCCATGTTGATATTATCAAGTCCTGCTTCTCTTGCCATTGCATAAGCATTCTTAATATCTTCAACCGTATGCTTTCTTCCGATTAAATCAAGTGTTTTCTGATTCATTGTCTGCGGATTAATAGATATTCTTCCCACATTATGAGCTTTAAGAACCTTGAATTTATCTGGTGTCACGCTGTCCGGTCTTCCAGCTTCTACAGTAAGCTCATGGCATCTGCTCAAGTCAAATGCTTCTTCAACCACTGTCAGTACTTTATCTAACTGTGCTGCACTTAAAGTTGTAGGTGTTCCGCCACCCATATACACTGTATCAAGTCTTCTGCCTTTCATTGATTCAGCGACGAATCTTATCTCCTTAATAAGCGCATCCACATAATTATCTACATAATCTTTGTATGCACCAAGTGCATATGATGAAAAGGAACAGTACAGGCAGATACTTGGGCAGAACGGAATTCCAATATACAGGCTGTAGCCTGTCTTATAATCCATATCTGTAAGTATATCCAGTTCTTTCCTTGCTACTGTGAGCGCAAGTTCAGCTTTATCTTCACTTGCATAATGCTTGTCCATAAAATGTTTCTTAATCTGTTCCTTGGTTGCACCCTCTTCAAGCATTGTATACGCAATCTTACTTGGTCTTACTCCTGTAAGATATCCCCACGGAAGCTTCCTGCCTGTCTTTTCTGAAAGCTTCTTATATAAGCTGTCCTTAAACACTTCGTGGGCATTCTTCTTATCAAGCCCTGTGACATCAGGAACTTCTATTGAAAGAATCTCATCTTTCTCTTCCGGTTTGGAATCTGCCTTTAGTGCCATAACCTCAGTTCTTGGATAAAATGAACGGACAAGCACAACCGCATCATCATAAAATACATCATTATCAATCTTAATATATATCATCGTTGCTTCCTTTTCGCGTCAGTTTCTTTTCGCCTGCTGATTCCATACTCGCAAACCCGCACTATCGTGCTTCTCCGCCTGCTTCGCAGGCTGTTTGCTCGTTGATGCCCCGCGAAAAGTAAATAACGCTTCGCGTTGCTTCCTTTTCTCTTGCGGGCATCACATAAACGGATTGTTCTGCTTTTCATATCCAATCGTTGTGAACTCCCCATGTCCGGGATATACATCTGTATCATCAGGGAGCTTGCAGAGCTTGTCATGAAGCGACTCCATCATTGCAGCAGAGCTTGCTGTAGGGTAATCTGTTCTTCCGACTGAACCGGCAAAAAGTGTATCACCTGACATAAGTGTCTTGTCTGATTCGATATAATAGCATGTTCCGCCTGCTGTATGTCCCGGTGTATGGATTGCTTTTATCTTAAGTCCTGCAAGTTCAAGAATATCTCCATCATTATGAAGTACATCTGCTGTAACCCTAAGACTCATGCCGTATGCATTCGACAGATTTCTTGCAGGTGAAGCAAGAAGCTTTTCCTCGTCACATGATGCATATATCTTAATTTCATAATGCTCACGCACCTCATTAGCCGCACCTATATGGTCAAAATGTCCATGTGTAAGAAGTATTGCCTGTGGCCTGCTTGCTGAACGCACAACCATATCATATATAGACTCTGGTGAATCTGCCGGGTCAACAATAATGCTCTCGTTGTTATCTAAGTTAATTATAAGATAGCAGTTAGTAGCTACCGGTCCCAATACTCTTGATTCTATCTTAATCATAATCTGCAAACCTTTCTTAGCCGGCAGTTCTTGTTATATCAGTAACTCCGTCTATCTTTCTTAATTTATCTATAATTCTGTTAAGCTCTTCCTTGCCATGAATATCAAAACCAACACTTATGGTAGCGAATTCTTTCTTATTAAGACGGCAGTTCATAGACTTTACATCAATCTCTGCTTCTGTGAACATCCTTGATATATCAACAATAAGACCTGTTCTGTTGTTGGCAAATATGTTGATTTCAACCTCATAGGTATCGCCTGCTGTCTGTCCCTGCTCCCATTCAGCCTCTATAAGACGAGCACGCTCATTAGCCGGGAAGTTGATTATATTAACACAGTCTGTTCTGTGAATTGATATACCTCTTCCTCGTGTAACGAATCCGACAATCTCATCACCAGGTACCGGATTACAGCACTTTGAAAATCTCACAGCAACATCATGGATTCCCTTAACGACAATTCCACCTTTGCCTTCCTTCTTCTTTGACTTTTCCTTAGACTCAGCGGCAACGATTTCCTCAAGCACATCTTTGTCTGTAACTTCTGCCTTCTTTGTCTTTAAATGCTCCTCATTAAGCCTGTTTACTATCTGACTCTCTTTAAGTGCACCATGTCCAACGGCTGCAAGAATAGAATCCCAGTCTTTAAAGCCATATTTGTTAAGACATTTTTCAACATATTCAGGCTTGGTAATATCAGAAAGAACAATTCCTTTAGTCTTACAGTAGTTAGCAACCATTTCCTTGCCCTTAATGATATTATCTTCCTTTAACTCCTGCTTAAACCACTGGTTAATCTTATTCTTTGCCTGTGTGCTCTTTACAATTGAAAGCCAGTCACGGCTTGGTCCCTTGGAATTCTGCGATGTTATAATCTCTATTCTGTCACCATTCTTAATAACATAATCAATAGTAACAAGCTTTCCATTAACTCTTGCACCTACCATCTTATTACCTACAGCACTGTGAATGCTGTACGCAAAATCTATCGGGCATGAGCCTGCCGGAAGGTTCTTGACATCACCCGAAGGTGTAAAGCAGTATACGCTGTCTGAGAAAAGGTTAAGGTCATTCTTAATAGATGATAAGAATTCCTTGTTATCAGACATTTCCTTCTGCCATTCAAGAATCTGTCTTAACCAGCTAAGCTTTGCTTCCTCGCTCTGGTTGTCCTTCTCACCTGTCTTTCCCTCTTTATATTTCCAGTGGGCTGCAATACCATACTCAGCAATCTTATGCATCTCGTAAGTTCTTATCTGTATCTCAAACGGCTGTCCGTTAGATGCAATAAGTGTCGTATGGAGCGACTGGTAATTATTAGGCTTAGGCATTGCAATATAATCCTTGAAACGTCCCGGAATAGGCTTATACATTTCGTGTATTACACCAAGTGCCGCATAACAGTCTTTTACTGTGTCAACCTTAATTCTTACTGCAAATATGTCATATATCTGGTCAAGCGTCTTATTCTGGTTGACCATTTTTCTATAGATTGAGAAGAAATGCTTAACTCTTCCGTCTATCTCAGCCTCAATACCGGCATTGCTTATATGCATGCCAACTTCTTTAATTATGCTCTTTATAAATGCTTCCCTGCCTGGTCTGTTTAAGTTGACCTGTTCAACAAGATCATTATATACATCAGGCATAAGATATTTCATTGATAAATCATCAAGCTCTACCTTAATCTTGGAAATACCTAACCTGTGGGCTATTGGAGCATATATTTCCATTGTCTCTCTTGATTTCTCAATCTGCTTTGCCGGCGACTGATACTGCATTGTACGCATATTATGCAGTCTGTCGGCAAGCTTTATAAGGATAACTCTTATATCCTTTGCCATTGCAAGGAACATTTTTCTAAGGTTTTCTGCCTGGACCTCAATCTTATCATGCTGGTAATTGAGCTGTGTCAGCTTTGTTACACCATCTACTAACAGTGCTACCTCATCACCAAATTCTTTTGCAACATCTTCAGTTGTCATAACTGTATCTTCAACAACATCATGAAGAAGACCTGCAATAATTGACTCCTTATCAAGCTCTAATTCAGCCAGAATAATAGCAACACATAAAGGGTGGATTATATATGGCTCACCCGATTTTCTGAACTGTCCCTCATGTGCCTTTCTTGCGGTCTCGTATGCCTTCTCGATATCAGACAGATCTGTAGATGGGTGGTATTTCTTTATAGCTGCAATAAGATCCTTATATAATTCCTCAGGACTTGTAAAATCTGCTGGTGTATCCACCGCTCTTTCAACCTGATTAGTTTTGTTATGGCTTGCGCCTGGTAACTCTATATTCTCTGGCATACGTGCCTCCATTCTCTGGTAATTGTCCAGCGTTATAGTTTTCTTAAGCCCATTATTTATACACTGGCATATGTTCTTTCCATAAATTCTCTTGTAGCCACTGCATTCTCAGGAACAGTATTTTCCAGTGTGCAGTGTACATATGGCTTATGCTCCTTAATCTTCTTTAACAGAAGTGGATAATTAAGACCTCCTCCGGTCACCGGATTACCCTTTCCTGTACCTGCTGCCACTGACTTAAGCTCACTGCCTTCAACAATATAATCCTTGCAGTGAACAACAGCAATATCCTTTAATAACAGTTCAAATGCTTTCTCAATAATCTCATCCTGCTGTGCAAGATTATCAACACATAACAGGTTAACCGGGTCAAATATAATCTGAAGATTAGGTGAATCAATAGCGTCAAGCACCTTTCTTGCACGTTCGACAGTGTATACAATGTGCTTCCATACAGGCTCAATTGCTACAATGACACCAAACTGTTCAGCATATTTAACTATTGGCCTTAAATTATCAATAAAGCACTGAAGTGCCTCCTCACTGTGATTAGCTGGCTCATACTTATACTCCTCATTAACCGCACCAGTCTCAGTACCAACAACTCCACAGCCAAGATTACTTGCAAATCTTATATGTGCCTTATACTTCTCAACAATCTCCTTATGCTTCTCAGGATTAGGATTGCAAAGGTTAAGATAACAGCCAAGTACTGCGACATCAACCTTATTCTCTGTACATAATTCCTTAATATACATAGCGAGTCCCGGAGTCATAGTCTCCACGCCCGGCTTAAACTCCTTAATAGACTTACTGAGTGCAATATGCATACAGTGAAAACCCTGTGCATGTATATTAGGTATAAGCTCCTCTAATGGAGCGTATGCAACATCATGTGCTCTTATTCCGATTCTCATAAAAAACCACCTTTCCATCAATTACAAACACTTTTGAAAGATTATACTATATATTACATAAAAAAACCAGTAAATATCTGCGACTTTTCCAAGCTGTGAGGGCGTTAATGCTGCTATATACAAAAGAACGGTGAGAGAAAGCCCGCCCAAGCGAAACGCGTTTGCTTTCTCTCACCGTATTAAACTCTGTATGCACCTTTATCTCAATTATGAATACAGCTTTACATTATTAATTAATCCTGTATCTCCAAGTGCCTTATAATATGTAACAAGCGGTATAAAACTCTGTGCAAATCCTTTCGTGCTGTCACCAGAAACAATAACAGCATCATCTATAACCTTTTTAGAACCAATTCCTGCCCTTCCTGTGTTATTAATATTAGTTTCAAATGTTTTGAAACCATACTCAAGATATTTCTTATCACCTGTAAGTTCATAGGCAATTGCCAGTGATTCCAGAAGAAGTGTGTTATTTCCATTCCTTGAAAGTGAAGGAAGCTCCTTATAATAGAACAAACCATTATCAAGAGTACAATTCTCTACAATATCATCAATTGCTCTTATAAGCATCTGCTTAATATCTTCTCTTGGGAATACCCTGTAATATCTCATTACGCTTCCTGCAGCTACTGATATCATAAATCCTACTCTTATAAGAGTATTGTCCGTATATGGAGCAAGCCAGTTGCCATACTCCTCTTCCCATATCTTAAAGCTGTCAATAATCCACTCGCATTTTGCAAGCCATTTTTCATCTCTTGTCTCCACATATAATGCAACAAGTGCACGTAAAGCCCAGCCAGTTTCTCTCGCATTGGCTTCTCCCGGTTTTGCATACATTGGTGTATCCAGAAGTCTTAATATATTATCACCTATACTTATAGCTGTCTCAAGACCTCTCTCATCACCTGTAAAATGATAGTAATCAATTACTCCTTCAACCCATTCATGTGAGCATACCATTATTCCATTCTTACAATGACCTGCTGTATGTTCCCACTGTCCACCTATTCTTAATGGATTCTTGCTGTAATGGCATACATCAACATCCATCTGATGCTTTGCTGAAACTATTAAATAGTCAAGGAATCTTCTGATTCCAGTTCTTGCATACATAAGAGCACATGAATGCGGATAATCATATTCATTATTACTCCATACAGGTTTTCCGCCACCTCTTCCCTGTAAAGTATATCCCATATCAATAGAATCGCCCCAATTCAGCATGCCGTAGCATCTTGAATGATTATCAGCCCTTGCAATAAGTGCGATTTCAACTTCATCCACAAGATGTTCAGGGAATACATCCATACACACTTCTGCCTTCTTGAATTCCTCTGGTGCTATGCATGGTCTGTCAGGCATCTGGTATATTGTACTTCTGTTATCAAGCTCCCACATCTGCATATCCGGTTCATGGAAATGCATCAGGAATCGCTGTTCCTTTGCCATACCAGACTGCATAACAACATTTCCAATATCCTCTGGAACAAGCATAACAGCTACTCCGCCGTCATATGCCTTAACTGCCTTCGGATAATTCTGCTGTGCCTGATATACAGTTATACACAATCCATCATTTCCATCAGTATAATCTGCAAGAAATGTACCATAGAATACCTCTGCAAAATGTTCATTTGCTTCCTTTACAAGATATGCATCATCGATAATCTTATTAACCTGCACTCCATCTCTTCCAATATAGAAATCAGTCTTATAATTAGAGCTTCCAACAAGTGTTCTTACATTGGAAACAGGTGCTTTGCCAGATATCATCTCTAATTCCCCGGTTCCTCTTGTGTGATACACAGGTCCATTCTCTTTAGAATTATCCGTAAGTACATCTCCACATCCGGTAGAATCATTACCCATATTAATGTGCATATCAAACAAATCATCACTTGCAGTGACTGTCTCATCAGGCTTTGCATAAAATACCAGTGATTTGATATGAAGTTCATCATAAGTCGTATTAATAATTCTGTATGAAACATCAATCCATGACTTAGCTGCATATGATGTAAGTGTTATCTCAAAATCAACTTTTTTATTATTAAGAATGTTACTTCCTTTAGCTCTGATTACACATTTTACAGGACCTGCATCTATAATCTTCCACTCACCAATATTAATGTCGTATAATCCCATATCATCTTTCAAGTATGGTCCTTCAAAATTCTGAGCGGTATAATGTTTTCTTCCATCATCAAGTGTTTCAAATATATTCTGGGAATTATTCTTTACTGTAAATGTAACACAGCCTGTGTCAACACACAGTCCCTGACCAGTCTGAGTAACAGATACTCCTTTTTCTTCGCACTTTCCATCAGACTCTTTTTCAAACTCAAGCACTGCGCCCTTATTAGCCGGAATATCAGCAAGAAAATCCACATACAGGTATCTTATGCTTCCATCTGCATGTTTCGATGTAACCTTCGGCTGAACCATGCATTTTCTGCCATTCTGTGTAATAGCTATCCTGTCAGCAGTCTTTAACTCTCCTTCCTTAAAAGGAAGTGCTATGCCTGCCGGTTCCTGTAATCTGTCATACCTGTAAAGCTTGTCAAAATAAATTTTCATTATATGTACCCTCCATTGTTTGTCACGAGCAAATCTGCTATAATTGTACAACAGATTTAAATCATTTGCTATAGTCTTAATATAGCATTCATAATTCTGTAATTCATGTGATAAGATGTCATTATTTGCTAATAATACAGATTTATTGCAACTTTTAGAAAGAAGGTTTATATTATGCATTATGCCGAGATAAAAACCTGTGATATTGCTAACGGACCAGGGGTGCGTACATCTCTTTTTGTAAGTGGATGCACACACCGATGCAAAGGTTGTTTTAACGAAATTGCATGGGACTTTAATTATGGCAGGGACTTCACAGACGATACAATCAAAGAAATCATTGATTCCCTTGCCCCAGACTATGTTACAGGGCTCACACTTCTGGGAGGTGAACCATTTGAACACAGCAACCAGCAGGGACTCCTTCCATTGCTGAGGGAAGTACGCAGAATATATCCTAACCTGAGTATATGGTGCTTTACAGGATATCTGTTTGACAAGGATATTGTTGAAAGAATGTGCAATGAATGGAAAGAAACTAAAGAAATGCTTCAATACATTGACGTCATAGTTGACGGCAAATATGAAGAAGACAAGAAGGATATGATGCTTCAGTTCAAGGGTTCATCTAATCAGAGGACAATCCTTGTAAAAGAATCACTCGAATCAGGTAATATCGTACTTCTGTACGATTAATAATATAAAGGAGTTTACACAATGTCACAGAAAGTTAATATTAAGAAATTAAATCCTAACGCCTGTATCCCAACATACGGAACAGAATTCTCAGCCGGAGCAGACCTCTACTCAGGAATGTCCGAAGCCGTAACAGTTATGCCAGGCACAACTGAATTCATCAAAACAGGAATAGCAATGGAGATACCAACAGGACTCGTAGGCCTCATCTATGCAAGAAGCGGAATGGCATGCAAAAAAGGTCTTGCCCCAGCCAACAAAGTAGGTGTAATAGATTCTGACTACAGAGGTGAAATCATAGTAGCCCTCCACAACCATTCAGATAAACCTGTAACCATAGAACCAAAAGACAGAATCGCTCAGATAGTCTTAGCACCATACATCACAGCATCATTCAACGAAGTAGAAGAGCTTGACGACACAGAAAGAGGCGAAGGCGGCTTCGGCTCAACAGGCACAAAGTAAAAAAATCCATCTTGCAACATGCCAAAGGCATAAGCAAGATGGATTTTTTATCCCACCACATTTCATAGCCACCCCGGTTACACATCAACAACCCGCCTTGCAACATGCCGAAGGCATAAGCAAGATGGATTTTTTTATCCCACCACATTTCATAGCCACCCCGGTCACACATCAACAGCCCGCCTTGCAACATGCCGAAGGCATAAGCAAGGCAAGAAAGAATTAACGTAGATTGGAACCGGCAGCATATTATTGTGCGAGTCCGATTTAAGGCGCGAACCGTGTGGGAGTTATGCCGCTCTATACAAAAGAGCGGTGAGAGAAAACTCGTTCAAGCGAAGCGCGTTTGTTTTCTCTCACCGTAATAAACTCTGTATAGAGCGGCATTTACTCCCACTAGGTACAGCCGCCATGAGGACTCGCACAATAATATGCTGCCGGTTCCCACACACAACCTAAATTCTGTCAACCAACCTTACTTATACGCAATATTGGCATGCTCAATAACATAATCCTGTGCCTTCTGCACAAGCATAGCCTTAACTACACTATCTTTTCCGAATTTCTCAACAAATGCATTCTCATCAGAATATCCATTGTCTCCTGCGAATTCATCAAGATCGCCCTTGTAATCATATTCTCTCATAGAGAACTTCTGATCTTTCACGATTGCTTCCATAATAAGCTGCTGTGCTGCTGACTTCTTAATGAAATCATCATATGACATTCCATATAACTGCTGGCAATACTCTTCCTTTGACTGGTTAGTAAAATCAGCATAGAATCCGACAGACTGGTCATATCTGTCTCGTAATGTACTGAGCAGTGTATCTGGATAACCACTTACCTTACATGTATCCTGAAGTGTTGAAAGAACCTGTTTCTGAATCTCATCATCAACCTTAGAATCGATTGTAGATGCTAATGAATCTTTAACAGAAGCTCTATATTCTTCGATTGTATCATATCCAAATGTTTCCTTAACATATGCATTAGTAAGCATTGGCACATTAGGCTGTGAAACCGTCTGCACGGTAAGCTCAAACACTACTTTAGTTCCTGCATATACGGTATTGCTATATGTTTCCGGCAAGTCGATTACCATAACCTTAGTCTCTCCAGCCTTCATTCCATAGAGTGCTTCATCAAGCTCTTCTATATCAAGGCCAAGTTTATCTTTGCCAAGTATCATTGTAACACCATCTGTATTAGACAGTCCTGTTGACTGTGAACCCGAACTTGTAGCAACATAAGTAACAAGTATCTGATCCCCATCAACAGCACCTCTGCTGACTTCTGAATAAGTAGTATTATTCTCTATATCCTCAGCTATCTTATCATCAACAAGCTGATTCTCTATAGAAGTTTTATCAACCGTTACAGCTATATCCTCATATTTCCCAAGCTGTACATAATCATTAACATTATAATCGTATTTTACTTCAATCTCTTTATTACATGCAGTTGCCATAAGCATTGTTGCTGATAATAAAACTATTGATGCTTTTCTTAAAAAACTTTTTCTCACAATAAACCTCCGCTCTTACTTCTTTATACAGAAGTAAAAAATTGACTTTCATACTATATCACATAAAAGAGATTTTATCCATATCTGTTCATATTAGTTCACAGAAATATCATACATTTTAAAAAGAAAAGACTGCCGCTTTCACGACAGCCTATTATCTCTATGATATATAATATATAATCAATTATGCAAGCTTAGACTTAGCAACCTCTGCGAGCTTAGCAAATCCTTCTGCATCGTTAACAGCCATCTCAGATAATACCTTTCTGTTAAGATCGATATTAGCTAACTTAAGACCATACATGAACTTGCTGTATGAAAGTCCGTTAATTCTTGCAGCAGCATTGATTCTGGCAATCCATAACTGTCTGAACTGTCTCTTCTTCTGCTTTCTGCCCTTATAACTCTCTGTAAGAGCTCTCATAACTGACTGCTTAGCAACTCTGTACTGCTTAGATCTTGCTCCTCTATAGCCCTTAGCGAGCTTTAATACTCTGTTATGCTTCTTCTTTGCGTTTAATCCGCCTTTAATTCTTGCCATTTTATAAATTCCTCCTTAAACTATATCTCTAAATAAATGTTGTTATACCATTAATCTTAGAGATAAGGCATAATCTTCTTCATTGTCTTAACATTAGTTGCGTCAGTCATAGCTGCCTGTCTAAGATTTCTCTTTCTCTTAGCTGACTTCTTTGTAAGAATATGGCTCTTGTATGCCTTCATTCTCTTTAACTTACCTGTTCCAGTTACTTTAAAACGCTTTGCAGCTGCTCTTTTTGTCTTTACCTTTGGCATAATAATCCTCCTAAAAATGTCTGTTAGTTGTTATTTATTTTAACGTTTTTCAGTTAAAAACATCATCATGCTCCTGCCTTCCATCTTAGGAGCCTTCTCAATTACAGCTATATCGCTAAGCTTTTCTGCAAAATCCTCTAATATATGCTTAGTAGAGTCGATATGAGCCATTTCTCTTCCTCTGAATCTTAATGATACTTTAACCTTGTTACCTTTCTCAATGAACTTTCTTGCTGAGTTACACTTAGTATTAAGGTCATTGACATCGATGTTAGGTGATAAACGAACTTCCTTAACTTCTACTGTCTTCTGTTTCTTCTTAGCTTCCTTTTCCCTGCGGAGCTGTTCGTACTTGAACTTGCCATAATCTACAATTCTGCATACAGGTGGATTAGCTGATGGCGAAACCATTACCAAATCTACTCCTGCATCCTTAGCCATGTTTAAAGCATCTCTTAATGCCATAACTCCAAGCTGCTGTCCTTCTTCTCCAATAACACGAACCTCTTTGCATCTGATCTGTTCGTTAATCATTAACTCGTTAATAGCGGTACACCCCCATATAAAAAATTAAAGTGAATAGCTCAGCTATCCACTTTCTTTAATCAAAACACAATCCTATATTATGTGTAATTCTTAAATATCAACCCGAGTCGCCCTATGCGCTGAGGTGAGAGTGGATACTCTGCTTTGCTTTGCAACTATTGCATGATATCATCCTAAACAATATATGTCAACCCCATTATTAAAATTTATTCGCAAAATTTATTACAATGCAATTAATCTTATATCTTGGAATATCACTTCATTAATGATATTATAATACAGAAAATAAATCAAGAAAGGATCTGACATTTATGAAAGATTTTCTTATATCAACTGACACAACTGCTGATTTACCTGCAAGTTATGTTAAAGAAAACAACATTGATATCCACACTCTTTTTTATGCATTTGGTGAAGTAATCTACGGAACAGATAACATTATGCCTGAGAAGGAATTCTTTGACCGCATGCGTAATGGCGATATGCCAACAACTATGGCATGTAACCCGCAGGATTGTAAGACAATATTTGAAAAGCGTGTCAATGAGGGCTTTGATATTCTTCACATTGCATTTTCATCTGCACTTTCAAGCAGTTACAATAACGCCTGCATAGCAGCCAATGAAGTTATGGAAGAACATCCAGGAGCTAGAATCGTTGTAGTAGATTCATTAGCTGCTTCAATGGGTGAAGGTCTTATCGTGTATAAAGCTGTTGAGATGAAGAAATCAGGAAAATCTATGGACGAAATAATAGATTTTGTCAACAATCATAAGCTTAATGTAGTACATAATTTTACGGTTGATGACCTTAACCACTTATACAGAGGAGGTCGTGTTTCTAAGACTACTGCCATTATCGGTACGCTTGCCAACATCAAGCCAATCCTTCATGTAGATAATGAAGGCAGACTTATTAATATTGGAAAAGTCCGTGGCAGAAAGAAATCACTTATTGCTTTAGTTGACCGTATGGAGGAACATATTGGTTCATACAAGGATAAGAATGATGTTGTATTCATCAGTCATGGTGACTGCTTACAAGATGCACAGTTCGTAGCAGGTCTTGTTAAAGAAAGATTCGGCATAGATAACATATGGATTAATTATATATGTCCTACAATCGGAACACATTCCGGTCCTGGAACAGTTGCACTCTTCTTTATGGGTGAATCAAGATAATATACACGCAAAACTGGCAGAGTGTTTACCACCCTGCCAGTTTTGTTATATGTTCTACCAATGTATTCACATCCACAGGCTTAGATATAAGTCCGTTCATGCCTGCCTTTTGCAGCATACCTATATCTGTTTCAAAACCATCTGCTGTCATTGCAATTATTGGCACTTCCATACATTTTCCATTCTTAGTCCTTATAATCTTAGTGGTCTCTATGCCATCCATTCCCGGCATTCTCATGTCCATAAGAACTACATCTATGTCGTCCGCCTGTTCACTTTCAAGCAGTTCAATCGCCGAACTGCCATCTTCTGCCTCATAAACTGTTATATCCTCGTCTTCAAGAATATCTTTTACAAGTTCCCTGTTAAAATCGTTATCATCAACTATCAGGACACATTTATCCATTCTGTTCTCTCCTAATTTAACACTTACTAAAGTACGTTATTCTCTCTTATTTCTGAAACAAGCTTTCTTCTGTATGCCCTGCAGCCATTTTCATTCCAATATTTTCTCTTTTCAACCTTAATAACTTCAAATGTTGTATGGAATATATCTGTCTTATAGCTTGTATAAGGCTCTCTTCCCGGATAAAATACTGTTATCGAATCTGCACATTCATCTATCTTAAGGCCGTAATCCTTAGCAAATTTTCGTGATTCATAAGGGCTTCTTATCATCTTGATATGTGCATAATAACCCACAAGATAAGCGAAATAGTTCATATCAAATTTATCAAGCCATCTGCCATCACTTGCCATAAATACTATAACAGGAAATGTTCTTTCTTCCTCTGCAATCAGTGTTGTAAGATCATCGTAATCCTTGCTGTCCTCAACGTATCTTACAGACTCCCTCATTCTTTCCACATCAACAATTCCTATATTGTCTGCAATCTCTCCAAAGAAATTAGGTCTTGAAAACAGAACATTTTCATTATCTCTGTATCTGTCTGCTGGTTCTGCATATCTGTTAGATACCGTGAATTTCAGTCTGTCACCTTCCCTGCATATAACCGCTTCAGATATCCATACTCTTGTTGGTATCTTAGTATCAAGATGTGTAGTTTTTTCAGAAAAATACACATTTTCTGCATCATACGAAAGATTAACTGAATATCCAGGCTCTGCATTAACATAAGTTTCTGCACTCTCAGGTAAATCTGTGAATACATCCTCATATCTTGACTTAACCCATGAATATATGTACCCTGTGGCTTTTCTGAAAGCATCAGGCATTGCAAGATTGCTTAAGTCGATATATGTATCAGCCTTAAATACCATAAAAGAGCCAAGCTGTTTAAACGGCTCAAACCTTCTTCTCTTAGCAACGCTTTCTGTCTCCTGCTTCTTCTCATGTTCTATCTTTACAAATGCTTCTTTGAGTCTCTCATCCTCAGGTCCTATCTGATTAACTATCTTAACAATATTATTAACAGTAATCTCCGGACCTTTATCTCCTGTATTATCCCATAGCTGTCTTAGTAACGGTTCTCTTTTAAATTTATAAAACTTCTTGGCAAGCTCTGTATCTTCATCAAATATCTCTTCAATATATGGATGCAGCGGTTCTCTTGTAAACTTCAGTCTGTAATGACATCTTAACATATAGTTCCATTTTCTGTCTTTGTAATGCTGATGTCCTAAATCTTCAATCAGACCCACAACTGAATCATCACATAACTCCAGCGTTGCAAGAATACTGTTCATTTTTCTTGCAAGTGCTTCATTACCCGTGCCAAAGGCTGAACCTTTATATCTCATATCATGTTCAATCTCATGCCAGCCCTCAAAAGAATTAGTTCTTACCTGTATCTCAAATGTATCATCCACATAATCTCCAAGCTCCGGATTAACAATGGTCTTGCTAAGATATCCCGGCAGCTTGAATATACCATTAATCTTCATTGCCCTGAACTCATATTCATTAGCCTCTGTTGTATTCCACACGCCCGGCATAGAGAATATTGTATCTAGAAAATTCTTGACAATTTCAACATCATCCGCATAATACAGAATAATTCTTATTCCTATAAGATCCTGCATCTTTTTATCCTGATTGTCTGTCCCTGGTCTTCTGTAATCCTTTAATATAAGTTTATCAAGCATTGAATCAGGAGCTTTCACCCTGTATGCAACCCTGTAATAGAATCCTGCTTTCTTAAGCTTTTCTTCTATAATACTTAGCAGATCATCCTTAACAATATCCGGAACATATATCTTTTCTACATTTTCTTTAGTAAATAATTCATTAACTTCATTCATACCCTAACCTCTGATTCCAGCTACTTTGGCAAACTGTGTCTCCACTCTTGCCCTTAAGCGGTTTTTTATTCCCTCTGTTGTAAATGCAGCTTCAACACCATTCATTATCAGTTGCTTAACATCTTTCTTCTCCATATTGAATGTATCTGCAACCAATGCAAGTTCCCTAGCCTCTGTTGTGTTAGAAACCATCATATTATCCGTATTAACAGTAACTTTTATCCCCTTATTCATAAGCTGCTGTATCGGATAATTTTCTATTGTCTCGTATATTTTAGTATTCAGATTGCTTGTCGGACATAATTCCAATGCAGTCTCTCTGTCTGCAAGCTCCTGCATAATTAAAGGATTCTCTGTACTTCTTACGCCATGTCCTATTCTTACAGCCTGAAAATTCAATGCACATTCAACACTTTCTGCTCCGGCCGCCTCACCTGCGTGAATAGTAAACGGAACGCCTCTCTGAACGGCATCTCTGAATACATCTGCAAATGTATCTGTTGCATAAAGTCCTTCTGCCCCTGCAAGGTCTGCCGCCACAACGCCTCTTCCCCTTTCGGCATATAATGCAGCAAGTCTTACTGTCTCCATATTAGCATCCTTATTATCATCCGAACGCATACAACATAATATAAGATTGTGACAGGAATATGACTTCCAGTACTTTCTTGATTCATCAAGTCCCTCACATGCTGCTTCAACAATCTCCTGCTGTGGCAATCCTTTTCTTGTATGAAGCTGTGGTGCAAATCTTATCTCGCTGTATATTACTCCCTGTTCTTCCTGCTCTTTAACAAGCTGACACACACTATATTTAACAGCCTCACGCGTCTGCAAAAGCTGAAGTGGGAATTCGAACTTTTCAAGGTATTCATTAAGATTCTTACAATCTGATGACACACTCAGCTTCGCTGACAATTCTGCATCATCACCTGCTTCTATATTCTGCATACCACAAAGATGTCTTACAGATTCAAGCGACAGTGAACCATCAAGATGTACATGCAAGTCTGTAAGGCAATTCAGTTTTTCTATCCATTCTATATTGCTTATATTCAAAAAAACACCCTCTAACATAATAATATCTTACATACACTTTCTACATTTTAAACTGCATTCAGTTTATTTGCAACAGTGATAAGGCTTTACATCCATATTTTACCAAGTATTATGATAAATTTTATGATTAATTTATATTCAGCACATTTGCATTAAATATACATGCGTGTTATAATTCATATATCAATATCGTTATAAGTAATCGGGGGATATAATTATGTCAGTTATTCATGAATCAGCAGAAAACTATCTTGAGTCAATATTAATGTTAAGTAAAAAGCTTCCTGTGGTTCGTTCAATAGATGTTGCCAATGAGTTAGGTTTCAAGAAATCAAGCGTCAGTATTGCAATGAAGAATCTGAGGGAATCTAATCATATAACGGTAACTAAAGAAGGTTACATATATCTTACAGAATCAGGTAAAGAGATTGCTGAGATGATATATGAGCGTCACCAGCTCCTTACATCATGGCTCATAAGACTTGGTGTTGATCCTAAGGTTGCTGAAGAAGATGCCTGCCGTATCGAACATGATATAAGCAAGGAATCATTCAACGCTATTAAGAAAGCTATATCTTAATTTTTCTCATATAATTTACTTCTCGGAAAGAGCCATACCGGATTATCCGGCATGGCTCTTTCTATTTTACATATTCTTTTTATCCAGCAAATTCCTGTGCCCAGTAATAACTGTACTCTCCTGCACCACAGCCTGAATTGCTATAACCCAGTCCCATTTTTGTATACTCCGGGCTTAATATATTAGCCTTGTGTCCTGCTGAACCAAGCCATGATTTCATAACATCTTCAGGAGTTGCCTGACCTGCCGCAATATTCTCACCACATGCATTCCACCATTCAACATTACATATATCATACACTTCAAAACAGCTATGATCATTAGGTCTTTTATGTCCAAACACACCTGTACAATCCATCTCTATAGCTCTCATATTAGCTGCATTACACAATGCTTCGTCTAATACAAGTGGAGCTACACCAACATTAGCTCTCTCAATATTAACAAGTCTTAAAACTTCATTGGCATATGCGCTATATGTAACTGTGTTAATCTGTGCACGCGCAAGCAGGTTATAATCAGAATTAACATCTTCACTTGCAGACGGAATATCTGTTTCTTCGCTATTATCCGATGAATCTCCGTCACCATATGATTCCCCATCACTATTCTGGTAATCATCTCCCGAATCACTGTCTTCCCATGATTCCTGTCCGGAATTATTCTCATAACCACCTGCCTGTGACAAATCATCAAAAGCCTGTTGTTCTGATGCCTCTGTATTACTAGCAATATCATTATCTGTCAGGTTATTCTCTTCACTGGTTACTTCCTGTGTAAAATCCCCGGTTTCTTTATCTGCTGTCTTAACATTATTACCATCAGTTTTGGTTTCTCCATTGACAACGGTTCTTACTGTAGTCTGTGTCTCTACAGTATTGTCAGAATTCTTCCCATTAGCATTATTGTATGCACTGCCACAGCTTGTAAGCAGTCCTCCAATAATGACTGCCGTCATTAATACAGCTGCATTTTTTCTTCTCATAATTGTATACCCCTGTTTCCTCTCTACAACAGCAATGCTGCTATTTAGAATAATAACACAATGTCATATATTTTACCATATATCTTTTTTACCATTTATTACCATATCAGCCTATATAATTACCATATTTTACCATTACAACCACTAATATCAGACTTATAAAATGTTATTTTTCTTATAGTGGATTTGCAATCAGATAAACTATGGAGGAATACCAGATGCAGGAATATCATAACAGAATCCGTGAATTACGCGAGGAAAAACATATAACACAGGTAAGATTAAGCACCGAGCTTGGAGTTGCCCAGGAAACAATAAGTGCATACGAACAAGGAAGGCATCTTCCAAGTGTCTCATCTCTTATGAAATTAAGCAGTATATTAGATGCAAGCATGGATTACATAATGATGAAATCTGATGTCAGAAATATGATTCAGGTTCAGTCTTTATCCGACAACGAGACAAGATTATTAGGCTACTATAAGAAGCTTAATGCTTCAGGAAAGGAAAAGGCTCTTTCATATATTGAAGGCCTTAATGACGGTTTAAGGTCAGGCTGCAAATAATTTCATTAAACACATTAAGCCCCCGGACGCAATCTTGTCCGAGGGCTTATTATTTCTATTCCAATATCTTATTTTTCAAGATATCCTGTGTATTCTGCTGTTCTTAATATATCATTAGCTCTTGCAATCTGTTCCTTATCAGGTGGCATTACATCAGAAAGTGTATATGGAATTCCTAACTCATCCCACTTAAATACTCCAAGTGTATGATATGGAAGCACTTCAAATCTCTTAACAGTCTTTAAACCGGCAACAAAATCCCTCAACTGCTCAAGGTCTTCCTGTGCATCTGTCACTCCCGGAACAAGAACATTTCTTATCCACATATCCTTATTGTGGTCAGAAAGATACTTTGCAAGGTCAAGGATGTTCTTATTAGTCCAACCTGTAAGGTCCTTGTGCTTCTCATCATTAATCTCCTTAATATCAAGAAGAAAAAGGTCTGTAACAGCCATCAGCCTGTCAAACTTTTCCAGATATTCCGGCTCCATCTTAAAAGGATTACCTGATGTATCAAGAGTTGTATGCACACCATTCTTTTTCGCAATTTCAAAAAGCTCTGTCACAAATTCCATCTGAAGAAGCGCCTCTCCACCACTTACAGTGATTCCGCCACCATTCTTCCAGTAATTTCTGTAACGGTAAGCTTTATCGAATACTTCCTGTGCTGTCTCTAATGTTCCGCCTTCTTCTTTCCATGTCTCAGGATTATGACAATATCTGCATCTCATATGGCAGCCCTTAAGAAATACAATATATCTTACCCCTGGTCCATCAACTGAACCAAAGCTTTCTACCTGATGAATTCTACCTTTAATACTTTCACTCATAGCATTTTCCTCTTCCAATAATTATTACTTTATAAATGTATTATCACTTAATAACGATAATTTACTCCAAAAATGTCTACATTTTATAAAAACATATATTTGGTGCATTAAATATAACATATCCCCTATATATTGTCAGTTCGAATTGCTTATGTTCGCATAAAAAAGCAAAATGTAGACCTTTTTATCTCCATTTATCTGCTTTATAGCGCATTCTTTCCAGCTTATTTATCTCGTAACATTTTTCACACATGCCAAATCTATGATTCCATTCCAGTTTCTTCCCACAGCGTTTACATTTGTTGAAGAATTCACCATTAGTAAGTTCTCTTACTATGCATTCTGATATCTCCTCTTTAAGCATTCTGATACGCTCATCATATTCTGATATATTAAGAGCATTACAGTATGAATTAAGCAGATCCATCTTCTTATACAACTGTTCAAGGTCATCCAGCTTCATGGCTTCTATATCTTCAGATTCAGTATCTACATAATACCACATCCTGCTTACCGGTTCACCGTCAGCTGTCATATCAACAAGATCCTGCCACAAATATTTAAGTTTCTCGCTATTCTCGTCAAATGGAATGTTAATAAGACTGTATTCAAGATCTTTATTAATCTTCTCACCATGCTTTTTCTCAATGTATTCAGCAAGTTTAATCCTGTTCTTTAAGTCAGCAACTGAAAAGCATTTCTTTTCAATCGTCTTTAACCATATCTTAAATATCTCTGAAAGGCTGTATGGCATATCCAGGACTTTTCTTGGCGGCTGTATAACGCAGCTTGTTATCTGCTCATATCTTCCATGAAGCAGTTCACCTATCTGGTCCCTATCCTCTATTGAGTTGACATACCCCTGGTCATACATGCCCTTTCTTCCTGCTCTTCCGGCAATCTGCTTAACCTCACTCATGTTAAGAAGTCTTTTGGATTTACCATCGAATTTTTTCGACTCAGTAAATATTATTCTTCTTATAGGAAGATTTACTCCCATTCCAATAGCATCTGTACATACTACAATTCTGCTCTCCCCATTTAAGAATCTGGCAACCTCTGCTTTTCGCACACTGTATGGAAGTGAACCGTATATAACACTTACTTTATACCCTTCCTTCTTTAGAAGGGTTGCAAGCATAAGAACTTTTCTACGTGAAAATGCTACTAAAGCATCTCCATCCCGTATATCATCCGGAAATATGAAATCATGGTCTTCAACTATAAGTCTTGAATTCCTTTTATGTCTTATATCCGTATATGTATCTCCACACATTTTTATAAGCATTTTAACAATATGTATTGCATTCGGCGACATGCATACATGTACAACATCAGCATTAACGCCAAGAATTGCCTCTGTCCACGCCCAGCCTCTGTCTGAGTCGGCTACCATCTGTGCCTCATCTATTACACAGACATCAAAATGTCTGCTCATATCCATTTTCTCAACTGTACAGGATAAATGCTTTGCACCATCTCTTATATCCTTCTCCTCGCCTGTCGTCAACGAACAGTTAATTCCTCTGGCAAGGCTCATCTCCTGAATCTCTAACGCAAGCAGCCTTAAAGGTGCAAGGTACATTCCTGCATCTGCATTGTAAAAATCCTCTAGTGCATCATGTGTCTTTCCTGTATTAGTCTCCCCTATATGAAGTATAAAATGTCTCTTTATATTTCTGGCTTCAGGATACAGCTGTGTTATATCCTCAGGAATACTCTCCATTAATGCAGTCTTTATCTTAAGTTCTTTAAGACTTGCTAAATCTTTAGGTACGAATTTCTTCTTTTTCTTTTTATAGTAATATCTAGCCATTTATTTTCCTATTGTTTTCTGAAATATAAACAAGAAGCATGACAATACATAAAACATTACATATTGTCACGCTTCTTTCTGTAAGGTCAGTCTGATTATTTAGCTGCTGCAGGATTATTCTTCTTAGTAGCAATCTCATCTTTAAGCATTGCAACAAATTCGTCCTTAGATACTGTAGTTGACTTCTGCTCTCCGTGGAGTCTGTAGCTTACAGTTCCTTCTGCTGCTTCATTCTTACCAAGTACAATAAGGTAAGGAATCTTCTTAACCTGAGCTTCTCTTACTCTGTATCCAAGCTTTTCTGCTCTCTCATCAATCTCAACTCTGATTCCATTATCTGCAAGATAATCATAGAGCCCATGAGCATAAGCATTTAACTCTTCATCTTCATTCTTAACCGGAAGAATTGTAGCCTGTACAGGAGCAAGCCATAATGGAAGGTTACCCTTTGTCTCCTCAAGTATATAAGCCATGAATCTGTCAAGAGAACCAAGGATAGCTCTGTGAAGAACTACAGGTGTCTTTCTCTGTCCATCTTTATCAATGTATGTTAAGTTGAACTTAGATGGAAGACAGAAATCAAGCTGGCATGTTGATAAAGTATATTCATTACCGATAGCAGGCTTAACATTAACATCAAGCTTAGGTCCGTAGAATGCAGCCTCTCCAATTTCCTCTGTGTACTCAATTCCGATATCATTAAGAACCTTTCTTAATGCGTTCTCAGCATTGTTCCACATTTCATCATCATCATGATATTTTACCTTATCCTCTGGATCTCTTAATGAGAGAACACAGCGGTAATCTGTAATATTGAAATCCTTGTATGTCTCAAATATAAGGTCTACAACCTTGGCAAATTCTGACTCAATCTGCTCTGGTGTTACGAAAAGGTGGGCATCATTCTGGCAGAAATGTCTTCCTCTCTCAATACCCTTTAATGTTCCACTTGCCTCAAATCTGAAGTCATGTGCAATCTCACCGATTCTTATAGGAAGATCCTTGTAAGAATGCATTTTGTTAGCATATATCATCATGTGATGAGGACAGTTCATTGGTCTTAAGACAAATGATTCGCCTTCAACTTCCATAGCCGGGAACATATTTTCCTTGTAGTGATCCCAGTGGCCTGATGTCTTGTAAAGATTAACTGTACCAACACATGGTGTCATTACATGAAGGTATCCAAGCTTTCTTTCCTTGTCCTTAATGTAATTCTCAAGCTCCTGCCATACTGTATATCCCTTTGGTAAGAACATTGGAAGTCCACGGCCGATTAAGTCATCTGACATAAAAAGTTCCATTTCCTTGCCAATCTTTCTGTGGTCACGTTCCTTTGCTTCCTCAAGAAGCTTAAGATGTTCTTCAAGCTCCTCAGCTGTTGGGAAACATACACCATAGATTCTCTGCATTACATGATTGTTAGCATCGCCCTTCCAGTATACACCAGAATATTTAACAAGCTTGAAGTTCTTGCAGAGCTTAGTATTATCAACATGAGGTCCACGACAGAGGTCTGTGAAATCGCCCTGGTCATATACTGTAATGTTGCCATCTTCAAGACCGCTTATAAGGTCAAGCTTATACATATCATCCTTGAACATCTCAAGGGCTTCTTGCTTAGAAACTTCTCTTCTGTATATCTTCTTGCCTTCCTTGCAGATTTTCTTCATTTCTTTTTCGATAGCTTCAATAGCATCGTCATTGATTACATTATCTCCAAGGTCTATATCATAATAGAATCCCTCTTTAACTACTGGTCCAACCCAGAACTTAGCATGTGGATACAAATGCTTTACTGCCTGTGCCATAACATGTGCACATGAATGATTAAGAGTATTCAGTCTTTCATCTTCCTTAAAATTAACCATGATAAATCTCCTTTTGTGTTAATATTTTTGTTGCTATTCTCATCGCTGCTTGTGCTCGTAGCTCATGTTCCAGAGCTTCGCTCTGTCACTGTCGCGGTGCTCCTCGAATATCCATGCAAAGTCCACACCCTGTGCAAGCACAGTTGTTGACTTTCCCTGTATATTCTCATCGCTACTCGCGCAAAAAAGCCCCTTATACAGTGGCTTTCCAGCTTGCTGTATAAGGGGCGAATATTCAATCCGCGGTTCCACCCTTATTATTCTCTCAATCAGGAGAACATCTCATTATGATTATAACGGAATCACCGTGCCGTATTGAGGCCGCTCGGAGGTGGTTTTCCCATATCCGTATTCTAAAGCACTTCCACCATATATGCTTCTCTCTGTAGAACCGTAACATAGTACTCTTCTCGTCAACGCTTTAGTTAGAAGTATATTTCAAATTTAACATAATGTCAACCTGTTAATCATTGATTTTTGTATTTAAAAATGCTATTATTTCTATATTAATTTTCGAACAATTTAATATTATTTTTAGGGAGGAACTAATGGATAAATTACATTCACACAACTATCTTATTGTTTTAGTTGGAACAATTGCATTATCAGTTATGACATTTTTTTCAGAAGGGATTAATATCCGTGCATTTATCGGAATTGGCATAATGCTTGCCAGTCTTATTGCTGCCGGTATTGGTAAGTTCTTAATTCAGAATCATTTTATTAAAGCTTTGCTCATTAATCTTACGCCTTCAATTGCTACATTTGTATATGCTTTTGTTTTAGGCGGCAACTCAGTTGCATTTCTTGCCAATTTTGTATTTCTATCAATGATGGCATTATATTTTGATAAGAAGTACATTATATATTACTCTGTTCCTGTTGCTAATATTGCACTTATATGTGCCATATTTTTCCCATTCGTTATTGATGGGGCTAATTACGACAGAGTAGATGCCTTTACAAAGGTACTCCTTTTTGACCTTGTTGCTGTTGTTTTATTCAAAGCTGTTGACAGAGGTCGTGAGCTTCTTTCCCAGAGTGAAGAAACAATCTCGACAATTAACAGCAATTCACATGCAGCCAATGATATAGCCATCAATCTTAATTCAGCTATCGAAAATTGTAAGAACGGTCTTGATAACTTATCTGAACAGGCAACTAAGGTAAATGAAGCTGCTTCTCAGATGAATACCGTTATTGACGATACAACCAATGCAACTATATCTGTAACTGAGAGAATTCAGGATGCCACCGATGAAATCAATAAGAATTATGAGCTTTCCAAAGAGCTTGATGCTGGCTTTGAAAAAGTTGATACATCAGTCAGAGCCGGTAATAACGAGGTAAATGTTGTTAAAAACACTCTTTCGGAGATGGCAGAAACTGTTGGCTCTGCCAGAGGAGCTATGTCTGAGCTTATGAACGAGATGTCTAAGATTACTTCTATTCTTGAAGAAATCAATGCAATTGCAGCCCAGACTAATCTTCTTTCTCTTAATGCCTCAATTGAAGCCGCAAGAGCCGGTGAACATGGTAAAGGATTTGCTGTAGTTGCAGATGAAATCCGTCATCTTTCTGAACAGAGTTCAGAAGCTGCAGACAATATCCACAAAATCATTAACGGTCTTTCAGGTATGACAGATGAAGTTTCTAACCGCGTGAATGCAGGTGCTGAATCAGCTAATGATGTTGTTTCCAAGATGGACACTCTTGTCAATGTCCTCACCGGAATCAATGATTCAACAGAAGTTGCACACGATCTTGTAAGGGAACAGTATAAGGTAATCGAATCTGTCAGGACAGCTTTTGACAGCGTTAACTCAGACATTCAGACGCTTGTTGCTACCTCTGAAGAGAACGCTGCAATGATATCTAATATTTCAGAGAGCATCCGCCAGCAGGAAGAAGCCGTTTCGAATGTTGACGATGGCATCGAGCATGTCTTAAAGCTTTCTGGTGAATTGAAAGAACATTTTAATTAATATGCATATAAAAAGTGGCAGTCTTTAGAAATACCTGAAGTCCTGCCACTATTTTTAATATAAACCTATCTTTTTATCCAATCTAGTTTCTCCAATTAAGTTTTCCCAATCAAGAAAGCTTCATATCTCCATCTTTAACCCAGCCAATCTTTTTAAGAAGCATATTAATAAGCGGACATATCACTGCCGGAAGAATGAATGATATAAGTATCAATCCAGCCCAGTCAAATCCTGTAATTGCAGTCTTTGTTCCATTAGCAATATCAGCTACCCAACCAGAATATACACCAATCTGTCCAACAAATCCGCAAGTTCCCATACCAGATGATACCGGAGTGCCATTCATCTGCAGCTTAAACAGGCATGTTGCCATAGGACCTGTAATTGCAGACGTAACTATCGGTGCTATCCATATTCTCGGATTCTTAATTATATTTCCCATCTGAAGCATAGATGTACCAATTCCCTGAGAAACAAGTCCTCCCCATCGGTTCTCCTTAAATGACATAACTGCAAATCCAACCATCTGCGCACAGCAGCCTGCAACTGCTGCTCCGCCTGCAAGCCCAGTAAGTCCAAATGCAGCACATATCGCGGCTGATGATATAGGAAGTGTAAGTGCAATTCCAACAAGAACTGATACTGCAATTCCCATAAGGAAAGGCTGAAGATTAGTTGCAAGCATAATAAGTTCGCCAATCTTCATTGCCGCTTTTCCCAAAGCCGGTGCAATAAGAGCCGCTACTCCTGTTCCAACACCTATAGTAACAAGCGGTGTAACAAGAATATCTATCTTAGTTTCTTTAGAAATCATCTTACCTGCTTCTGATGCAATAATTGCAACAAAATATACTGCAAGCGGACCACCTGCACCGCCAAGCGCATTAGACGCAAATCCAACAGTTATAAGTGAAAACAGTACAAGTGGAGGGCATTTCAATGCATAACCGATTGCCACTGCCATTGCCGGTCCGCTCATTGCTGACGCAAGCCCTCCAACTGTATAATTGACACCGCTCACTGTTGCTACAGTATTAGTAAGAAAACCAATATGCAGCTGTGTTCCCAATGTATTAAGAATTGTTCCTATAAGCAGCGAACAGAACAATCCCTGCGCCATCGCACCCAGTGCATCAATTCCATACCTTTTAACTGAAACTTCAATATCCTTCCGCTTCAGGAAAGATTTAAATTTCTCCCACATAAATAGACCTCACTTTGTAAATTTTCATTATGATAGCATATTATAGGGGGATTGTGAATATAGCAATTTTTACTTACCCTATATCATCCAAATTTCTTTTAATATAACTCATACGTCAGCTTCCTTTCGGCTAATTTCTATTTTTATTATATTTTAGCCGAAGCATAATTGTTTTATTCCAAGAGCCATCATTATATGAAAAATTTTATAGCATTATTATTCAAAGCATTATAATTCTAATTAATCTGGCATTAAACAGACTGAATATAGCAAATCCGAAAGCATCAAACTTTTTAAGGTATGTGTGATTTACATATCTTTGTTTATCGGCTAATAATGTGTAATCTTTGTTTACATCTAATTTTTCCATAATTCCAACCTTAATTCTTCTATTGTTTTTTGAATCATCAAAGTTTGACTTATCACTGCCGGAAGAACGAATGATATAAGAATCATTTCAGCCCAGTCAAATCCAGTAATTACAGACATAACTATAAACAGCAAACAGAACAATCCCTGTGCCATCGCTCCCAGTGCATCAATTCCATACCTTTTAACTGAAACTTCAATATCCTTGCATTTCAGAAATGCCTAAAATTTTTCCAACATAATAAATCACTTTTGTAAATTTTCATCATGATAGCATATTATGGGGAATTGTAAATTGTCCATGGCGGATTAGAAATTAATGTTTATCAGAAAGTAATGGTGCCTATTATCCCATCCATTTTCCCAAGAGCTGATTTTCTTTCTCTTATAGCCCTCTCTAATGACATTTTTTCATAAGATGTACCTTTAAGTTCTTCAATAGTCCATTCATCTCCTAAATCTGCCATCTCATCAATAAAAATTTCTTTTTCATTTTCTTTCATAACCATATATCCTCCTTAATGTGACCTCAAATTTTCCAATAATTGTTCTGCCATCTCAATAAGTTCTGCCGTTTCTGACTGATTATCATACATATTATTAATCTTTTCTTTAAGAATCATTACCTGCTCATCTACTGTCATGTATTCAAGCTTTGCTATTTCTGATAATCTGTATCCAAACCGTTGATACAATCTTATCTTTTTAATCTTTTTTACTGCAGCATCATCATATAGCAGGTAACCATACTTATTCTTTGTAGTTGCTTTAACCAAGCCATAGTTTTCATATGTCTGCACAATCTTTCTCGTCACTCCTGTTTCCTTGCATACTTCTTTAAGTGTCATTAAATCATTCCTCATAGGCCCTCCTTTAACCTATGACTGCTCCAACGGAGCAGTCAAATGGTTTTTACAAAAAATTTGATTTTCATAAAAGGCCATGTAAATTTCGCGAAAAATGATTGTGATGATGCAGGTGAATGTAAGAAAAAAGCGCCCTAGTCAATTGACTAGAGCGCTACTCTTAATATTCAACCCCCAATTACATGTAAATAATTGTATAATCTTCATATCCCGACAAAAATCCTTTTATAATATTTTTTATATTTTCAGACGCTTTATCATAAATGCCCTTAGATTCAACATCTTCAAGTCCCATTCGTTCAATTTCATCTACTATTTCCTCATACTGCGAAAACTCAATAGGATTCAAAATATTATTTGATTCTGAACATGTTACTGTGTCCCATATTACATAATTATCATTCAACTGTATTTCAGGCAACTTAATATATATTTTACTACTATCATTATCAACATTAATAACCATTTTGCTCATATCATATCCGACTTTAACAACACCACTTGCTTTTATTTCAATAGAATTCGTTGTTCCGAAAATTTTGATGTTATCAAGCCAATATCTTGCAGTATCTTTACCATAAGTTACAGTATACTCACCACTATAACTTGATAATTCAGCTATTCCTTTCAGCTTTGCCTCTACTTCTTCAACAGTAACTATACTTTTTTCATTTTCTCCTGGTAATTTAAGGTCTATGCCACTTTGATTATTCTTTTGCTCTAATTTCCATTTGCCTTCATTTCTTAAATTAGCAGTTTGAAAACCAGCAACAAATGTAAGTACCAAAACAAAAATACTCAAAATTATCTTAAAACATTTTTTCATATCTGGTCTCCTATGTCCATGCCGTTACAATCACTAATAAATAAAACGCCACAATAAGACCTATAATTGTTAATAAAATACCTAAAGCTTTTTTCATTGGTATTACCTCCTAAATTTATCTTTCAGTTAACTGATTAATTATTCTAATTATTATATAATTATATAACACCATTATCAGATAAAAATTTCCTATACATATCTTCAACTCTTTTCAAATCATCTTTATGAAAATCTCCTATCTTAAATATAAAACTATCTTTTGTCAGAAGAGTTACTTTTGATACTCTTGCGGTAGATGCCAATCTCAACCCAGCTTCATCCCAATAAATAATAGGTATATCATATGGATCTTCAATTTTCGCCTTGTGTTTTGTAATCTTAACAGATAATACACCCAATAAATTTTCATCAAGAACAATTACTGGTCTATTTAAGATTCTGTCAGGATCCTCCTCTAATGGAAATTCAACAAACCATACCTCACCCTTTTTCATTAAATGTTACCTCTTTCTTTTTTCATCTGCTCAAATATATCATCCCATTCTGTTTCATCATTCCATTCATCCGCAGATGATACAGTTGCTTTTCCTGTATTGTTATAATTCGTATTCTTCATAGCCAGCTTATACGCCTGCATTCCATATATACCACTATTCATATCTGGGTGAAATGGCAACGCCTGTTCCCTTACGGCCTGTTTTGCTGCCATTGTAAAAAATGTGGTCATATCCAACCCTAGATTAGACATAAGTTCCTGTAACTGACTTTTCAATGTTTCATCAATTCTCATAGTAACATTTGTATTTGCCATTATCATCACTCCTTTCATCTTCTATTTTATTATATTCTTTCGCATATTTTTGCCAATGCATTGTTATAACAGTGCACATATTATATCATAAATTTCATTGATATAACACCCCGCTTTTTGCCCGTATTTGCTGAAAAGTTCAGTTTTGAATATCTCCGCAAATCTCACAAAATCCCGCTATTTAGTAACAAATTAGTAACACCCGGTTACACAAGAATCAGATCATCTTTGTGAACCGCTGCAACAACTGTACCTTTGAATGAAATGACAGCACGGTCACCACTTAACTGTGTTACCTGATGATTTCTTTCATACACGAATGATGCAAGTGAACCACCTGAATAAGTCTTTGCACCTTTCTTTAACCTTACGGCACTACCAATGGTGACTTCCCTTGTAGGTGTTGAAGTAGTTGACACCGCCTGACCCCCATGCGTAGTAATGAAAGTGTCAAATCCGGCTGCTTTCAGTTTGGATGCCATTGCATCAGCATTTGCTTTTACACTGTATGCACCAACCTGAATTTTATACAGTCCGTCAACCTGTACCATATAGGTATCAAATCCGGCTGTCTTTACTTTTTCAAGCATACGGTCAGCATTTTCTTTGACAGAAAACGCACCAGTCTGAACACGGTACAAAGTACCATCAGATGACTGACCACCCTCAAGGTTTGCAGTTACCCTTGCAGCAAGATCACCCAAACGATTATATAACCAATCACCCGGACAACTCTTATTTGCAAACCATCTGTGAACGGTGATGACCATTTCATCAGATGCCGGATTGTAAGCAAGTGTTTTATCCTTATCAGCAAACCAAAGAAGTTTTTTCTTTCCGTTACGCTTGCAGATGTCTGTGCAAAGGTTCACCAGTGATTCATATACTGCATCCGTCATTGCATACGGTTCAGTTTTATCAGATGCACATTCGATAGTAACCGCCCGCTGATCGTTCGCATTGGATGAAGAACACCAAGAACGGTTGCCTTCATCAACGCAAAGAGAAATTCTACCATCTGAACCGATACCATAATTACAACTTGCCCCCCTTCCTTCCGGGAAACAAGCACAAATTGTTTCACACGATAACTGACCTACTACGCAATGCGGTGTGATACGGTCAATACTGTGTGTACGCTTTCCTGAATGGTTCGGTGATAACTTTGTATAACACACTAAACTTGAATTACTCATTTTTTACCTCACTTTCTGTCTTTTTCTGTAAAATATCAATAGCCTTGGTGATAACTGGTGGGAGTGGTAACCCCATAAGACCCGCATTTTCCACAAGGGAAATTGTTTCATTGGCAATGAACGCAATAATCACTGCATCCCTGATGTAATTTGTGCCAATGACAAGATCAAGGCGATACGCAACCAGTACAAAGATCAGGGTCATACACTTTCTGCAAAGACCTTTCCACCCCGCCTTGCTTTCAAGTGAACCTGTGTCTGTCTTGGGACTGTTCTTGAATACCCCCGCAACAATCAATCCTGAAATGTAATCAAGACCCATGAAGATCAGAAGGGTTGCAAGTCCCGCATCCCAACCACCAAAAAAAGATGCGATTGCTGAACCAATCACACCTAATACACTGCAAATAGTTTGTTTCATTTTCTCTGTCCTTTCTGAACATAAAAACAACCGCTTGTGACCTCATATAAGGGTCATATAGCGGTTGTTTTTGTTCCTGTGATAATTTCCTTGTCTGTTGATTACTCTGCTAATTCAGGGCAATCAAGGTCAATCAGAACTTCCTTCACTTTGTCCTTGATTTTCTCAGGTACATCAGCAAAGGTTTTCTTGCCCTTAATGATAAGGGTTGCATAGATCACTGCCATAGATTCCACATCCTTTCTGAATAAAATTTTTATGATGAACTGAAACAACATCAGTTACCACCTTCTGCCAGTTCCGGGTGTCCTTCATCAATAAGCACCTGTTTGACTTCATCCCTGATCTTGTCAGGAACATCATTGATTGACTTCTTACCCTTGATGATAAGTGCTGCATAAATGTTTGCCATATTCTCACCCCTTCCTTATGCCATCATTTCATAGATTTCACACATGGCTTCCTGTGCCTGTGTCATCTGATCTTCCAAGGATGCGTTTCTGTCATCAATCATTTTGATGTATTCATCCTTGGTGTACTGGGTCAGGTCATATTCATAACCAGTGAATCCCGGCTGTTCATCTGTCCCGGCTTCTGTGACCGGGGTGATGTTCTCTGCAATCCAAACTGAATAGTCATCAATGACCTTCTGTTCAGGCTGCTTTGTACTGCGTACTTTTCCGTACTCTTTCATGCTTTTTACCACCTTTCTTGATATGATCTTTATAGTACCTATCAGCATAAGGCTGAATTGGTTCAATATATTTTTCAGACAATCGGCTGCTATCACAATATTTCAACCAACCCTTATAGGAATTGATTGCACACCATTCTGAATAGTTCATTTCCTGACCGCTTTCAATCTTCTTCCTGATTGCGGTCATTTTCCGTTCAAATTCCTGACAGGTGGATTTTCTAAGAAGGGTATCTTTCAAGAAAATCCTGTACCCTACAAAATCAATACCCCGGATGAACGAAGGGAATATCTGATAGTTGCCTTTTATTCTTAATTTCAAATTCTGTATGAAATATTCATTGATTTCTGCAAGTAACTGATGCAGTTCTTCTTTGGTTCTTGCAAAAATACAAATATCATCCATATAACGGTAATAGTGCTTTACCCGCTTAACTTCTTTTATCCAGTGGTCAAAACCTGATAGGAAGAAATTGCCGTCATACTGTGAAAAGTAATTCCCTATTGGAATACCGACACCTTCAATGAAGTCCTTGCCGTTTACCTTCACTATCTTGATTTCATTACCACAAGACCGATAAAATTCAATGTTTTCATCCGTTGCCGGACAAGTGCTGATTGAATCAATTACTTCATCAATCAGTTCAAGCAGTTCAGGGTCTTTGTACTTCCGTCTGAACTTCTGTTTTAGTGTTTCGTGGTCAATGGAAGGGTAAAATTTCTTGCAGTCTATTTTCAAACAATAGGTCATTTCTTCCGGCACGGTATCAACCGCCAACCGTAACTTCTTGTATGCTGCATGAATACCCTTGTTTGGTATTGCTGAATATGTGTCATCAGTGAAATACGCTAATAACTGCGGTTCAATCACCTGTAAAACCGCCCATTGTGCAATTCTGTCAGGGAAGAATGGAAGTTTGTATATTTCCCGTTCCTTCTTGCCGTCCTTTTTCGTAAAAGTGGCATATTCCGAAGTTTTGTATAAATGGTTTTGAAGCATCCATTGCAGACCCGCCAAATAGTAGTATGGTCTTTTCTCAATCTGCTGAACTTCCTTGTACCATCCTTTGCCTTTCTTTGCGTGTTGAAACGCAAGATACAGGTTATCCATTGAACAGATTTTTTCATAAAGATTGCCATACCGTTTCACGCTTGTCTGTTCCCTTCTGTATGCACTGAACCGAACTTTCAACCCGTCAGGTGACGGTCTACTAATACAGCCCATGTATTTTAATGTTTTGCCAAGTGGCACGGTAATCAGTTTTCAGTACATTGATTTATAAGAACACCCCGCCATTTCTGACGGGGTGTTTCAAGTGATATTTGTGCATTTACTAACTGACTGCTGATATTCCGATTACGATTAGAAGAAGCATTATTCAGATTCCAATAGAAAGCACTGGTATTCAAGCCATTATTCCAATTAGCACCTAATTTAGTGACATTGGTTTTTTGTCTTTTTATTGTCTTTCTGCTTGAAAATCGTCATCCTTAGCATCTTGATTACCTAAAATTGTGTGAATTACTGGTTGCCTGTTATGCTGCCACCTTTTTTCGATACACCAACCGACCGCCGATATTCCGATAACGATAAGAAGAAGCATTACCCAGATGCCAATAGAAAGCACCGGCATCCAAGCCACCATTCCAACCAGCACCCAACCTAGCGACACGCCAACCAGTACCGTTCTGATTCCAACAGTGATCACCAACAGGAAGTGCAGTGTTTCCGTTGAACTCACCCGGTAAGAACAACCAATCAAAATCTTCTGAATAGCAGAAAGCGGAAATATAACCGTTTCCATACTTTGCGGTCATTCCTGTATCTTCATAAGGTGCTGCCTTAATGTCATCAGCAAAACCATGATCTGCAACATAGGTTTCACACTCACCTGTGGTTGCGTTCGCATAGTGATTGATTCCATCAATCCACCACCAAATGTTGCCCCAAAAGTTTTCTTCACCACGGTATGACACAATCTGAATACCGTTAGCATTGACAACTGAACCTGATGCATTACCAAGGGTAATTGTTGCACCTGTATTTTCTGTCATGGATGTTTTACCGTCATCAGTCTTTGAAACTGCACCGTTACCAATGACAGACTGCATATTAAAAGTTGCATATTCAATCAGCATAAGCATCTGTGAAGCGGATGCCGTCTGAACAACGCCCTGTTCCCAACCAGTACCACGTTTTTCAGCAAGTTTTCTGATATTGGCACGGGTTGCGTTCTGTGTAAGTCCTGAAAGCGGTTTTGCATTAGCAATACTGCATAACATATCAGCAGCAAAGTCAGCAACCTGTGAATCATCAAGAATGTACGCTGATGCAGATGCATCCCAAAGTGAACCTTCAAAGGCTGCAAGATATGCAACATCATTTTCCTGACCATTTACAATGAACGCCGGATGAAGTTTGAATCCCGCCTTTGGTGTATCTGATACATAGTATCTGATTTTTCTTGTGATTGCCCCCTTGGTTCTCTTTTCAGTTTTAAGCGGTACAACCTTGTAATAAAACTTTGGCTGTTCAACCATTACCTGAACGATTGTCCCGGCACTGAATTTCAGGTTTTCATCAGGTGATTCAGTACCTACCGGGTTACGGTCAACCGCCTGTGTCAGTTTTCCAGTAGTGGAAAATCCGGCTTCACCATAATATGCAGCAACACGCCCGTCATTGGTAAGGTTGCAACGCTTTCTGCCACCAAAGGCATTGATTCCATCAAACCCTGAACCCGCCGAACGGTTTACTGCTCCGGCAAGTCTTGTGAATTTCTTATTTTCAAAGTCCACTTCAACACCGTAAATGTCACCGTCTGTATAGCCAACAAAGGCTTTCAGATCAGCAATTTCTTTTTCAAGTGCCTGAATGTCACCGACCGTTGCATACGCACCCGGACTGACCGCAAGTGATACGCTGTCAGCGTTTCCTACTGTGGTATATAACTGTAAGTATGCAGCCGATACCGTAACGCCGTTATATGGTGGCATATAACAGTTATTTGACTTTTCAATGCAGACTGCATACAGGATTTCACCCTTGTCAGGGTCAACGGCATATAAGCCAAGTGTACGCATATAGTAACCTTCTTTCAGGTCTACGTTGGAATATGCTGCATCAATTTTGATTGCAACCTCATTTGTGCGGGTAACCTTGGAAACAAGGGTTGTCTGCTTGATGTTGCTAAGTGCGGTCAATGCCTGTAACTGACTTTCAGTGTACTGGGTACTGGAAGAACATACTTTTGTAAAATCAATGTTTCCTGACCCGGCAATCATCTTTGCCATAAGTGCCTGACCATTGTTTGTGATGTAAAGTTTTGAATACTCTGCCATCTTATCATTCCTTTCTATGTTGTTTTTATCTCAATGAAGTCTACCTGAACAACGCCGGATGCTGCCTTTGCATCCATATCTGCCCGGATTGTTTCATTAAAATCTGTTGAAATGGTTACCATTGCGGTATCTGTTGCCTTACCACCAAAGTTCACTGTACCCTGAACACTCACTGTTTCCTGACTGTCATTTGTGATGTTCAGCATTTCAGTCTGAACGATTCCACCACCAAAGACTGATGAACCGTTCACATCAAACACTTCCCGGAAATCGTTTGTGATGATAAATTCATTGATGAAGCAGATGCCACCACCAAAAAGAACAGCACCTTTGATGTTGCAAGGGATGCTGTTCTTAGATACAACCACAAGATTTTCAGGAATCATTGTGTTTATGATGTTTTCCAGTTCTTCCACCTGACCATATAATTCAAGGTCAGTGTCAATATACAGTGTGTACCCGGTCTTGAAATCACCAGTCACTTCAAAATCACTGTCACCACAAAGGACAAGCAACTTTTGAAGCAACACTTTCCAAGTGTACGGGATTGTGTTGAACCACTTGCTTTGAACCCTTGAACGCCTTGATTCAAGGGTATCATCAGCAGTTGGGTATATTTTCAGCATCTTTTCAAATCGGCTGATTCCATATTCATCAGCGGTTGAAATGAAGCGGTTACGCAAACACCTGTCAGTTGCCGACCACATCAGACTAAATTCAGGGTTTTCCGCTTCAAGTGCTGCAACGGGTTCTTTGTAACTCTGCATGAATGGCGGTAAGTATGAAACAAGGTCAACTTCTCTTATCATGCAGAAACACCCCCTAACTTTGGTATGCAAAATTCTGTCAAGGTCATATTGCTTGCCGTGCCGTTCAGCTTTGTCCCGGTCACATCCACTACGCCATCAACGCCAAGGATGCGGTTTTCAATCTGCGATACTCTGACAATGGTTTGTGATGTTTCTGACCAGTTCTTTCTTAATTCCAAGAAGTACGCATCAACCGCTTCTGCAATGGCTGCCTTGGTATTTGACCAGTTGTGACCTTCTTCAAAGGTTACCGTGGTCTTGACCTCAATACTGACAGGTGATGCACTTGCAACACTGACCACATGACCGATTGGTGCAAGTCCGTAACCTTCCCCGGCAGTTTCTTCCGGGTCAAGTGTCTGCTGAACGTACTGAACAAGCGTTGAACTTGCTTCACCGTAATCATCAGAATCAGTAATGACCACATGAACAGTACCGCCAACCGTCAGTTTCTTGTCCTTAGCTGCATTATATACGGCATCAAGCCACGGTTTGACTGCTGCCGGAACTGTTGAAATGATTGATTCATACCAGTTCTTGACCACTGTACTGACGATCATGTCAGCGGGTCTAATGTCACCATTCCAAACACGCTTGACCTTACATGACCCAACACCTTCAATGCCTTTGACCTTTGCCATATAATCAGCATGATTACCACCAAAGGACTGTTCATTGAAGCTGTCAAAGTAACGCTGTCTGAAAACTTCTGTATCTTCTTCATCTTCACCGGGAATAAGTACGCTTGTCAGGCTTGCCGTCTGCAACCCGTCAATATATTCCATTGGTATCATATCCCCAAGGTACTGATTGCCAACAACACCTTCTGTTTCACACTGAACCTTGTATGTTCCCGGTGTGATCTGTTCAGTCACAACATAGTTGATTTCACCAATGTTGAAACGCTTTCCAGTAACATCAATGTTTGTTGGTGTAAACTCACCCTGTAAGATTGCCTTGGTTGCGGGTTCAGGTGAAAGTCCTCTGTCCTTTGCAAGTAAAATCAGAAATTCCCTTGCAGCAGTATCACCGTATGAATTTTTTATCAGATATTCCAACTCAATGTATAAAATCTGAAATTCAATGGCGGTTGAACTATGCAGATCATAAACAGGGGATGACGGTCTTTTGTCAATTTTGTCAGATACCCGGTTCATCATCCTTTCAAGGATAATGTCATAAGTCTGATCTTCATACATTCTAAATCTTCACCCCCTTCTCTGCTTTAATATCACCGTAAATTGTTTTTACAGTAAAATAGGCATGAACCACACCTTTGACCGTCAGGTCAAATTCAAAGTCGGTCACGCCCGTGATTCTTTCATCAACGGCTAACGCTTCACTGATTCTGCGTTCTAATTCAGGGCAAACCCATGTAACAGGTTCACCGTACAGGTCAAGTGTTTCAATGCCGTAATACCACGGATATATGATATACTGATACCGTTCTGTTTGCAGTGTTCTGAAAATCATCTGCTTCATGGCATCTTGTTCATCCACAAGACCCCTGACTGAATCACCATCTAAATCCATTTTATAAGTTAGGCTTGGCTGTGTTTCAATTTCAAAATCTTGGTCAAGAAAACCAACTGTTGAAGGAATCATTTGCCTATCCTATCCACAACAATGAAGCGTTGACCTTCTTGCTGCCTTATCAGGATAACTTCATCACCAACCGCCAAGCCATTGTGAATGATGATCTTCTTTTTTCCTGTAATTTTGTGAGTATGTGCAAGGTTCTTTGACCCTGTATTCAAGTCAATGTTGCCACCGCTGCCATTGTCACCTTTTACAGTGTGGTTGTGGGTGGAAAGACTGCTTTCAGAAGTCCAGTCAACTGTTACCATTGTGCTGAAATCTGTCACATTTCTTGAAAGAATCAACTGTTTTTCACCCAGTATCATCTTCTGTTCAACATTGATTTTCAGCGGTGAAGCACTCACAACTTCACCAAAATATACATTTACGGGTTTCCCCGCTTCAACCGCTTCAACGGCTGCCCTTTTCAGGGTATCAACAAGTTCATTTGCATCAGGCAACAAATTCACCCCCTCTAAGTGTCAAATCCATCCAATGTTCACCTTCCTTGTAGGTATGCTTGCATTTTTCAACAAGCATCCAGTTTTTCAGTTTCACATCACCAAGGTCAAGGTTGATGACAACCATTGAACCCGCCCGCACTCTGTTGTCACCTAAAGCATTAGTGATTTTTAGGTTACGGGTCTTTTTGTTATACAGTTTCAAAAGGGCATCTGCTTTTGCCTGACCATTTTCACCTTTCTGCAAGGTGTCAAAATACTGTAAGATACCCCACTTGTTAATGTTGGAAGAATCCTGTGTGATGTAAACATCACGCTTTCCTGTGTCCTTGTTATCATAGGTCAGTTTGATTTTGTTATATGTGTTTTCATCAATAGATGAAGTATAGTCAAAGTTTTGCCCGGTTTCTTCATCAATCATCAGGTACGCCCCCGGAACACCCACATACATAGATGACAGGCTTTTCAGGGTAAGTTTCCCAAAGTCATCATATAACACATACATTTCCCCGGTATTGGTCAGTGTCAGGTCAAGGGCATTTGCTATCATTTCAAACAGTGAAGTATTTTCTTCAACCCTTGATTCAATGACATACCCGGTATCATCCAGTGTGCCAAGGTTCAGGGCATAATCATCTGCAATCATTTTCACAAATTGGTTTGCCGTCTTTCCTTCATAGACCTTGGTATCTTTATTTTTTAAGTACCTCAACTGATCGTAGGCGGTGACAGTAATGATTTTGTCCTTGGTTCTCTGCTGCTTGAACACAAAACCAAAGAATACATTGTCACCGTCCACCTTCATCCTGACTGGACTACCTTCTGAAAAATCAAGAATGTTGTCATACAGGACTTTGAAAACCAGTTTGCCGGGGGTGTTTTTTCTTTCTGTTGACCATTCAATACCTTCCTGAACAACAGGCTGATATACTTTTGTTCCTGATTCATTCCCAACCAGTAGTTCAACATACATTGAACAACACCCCTTTCTTATGCTGCCGGAATGGTCAAAACCTGTCCCGGATAGATTAAGTTAGGGTTGCCACCAATGACACCCCTGTTTGCGTTGTAGATCACGGTGTATTTTGCACCGCTGCCATAAAACCGTTTAGCTATTTTCCATAAACAATCACCACGCACAACCGTATAGGTCTGTGCTGCTGCCGGGGCGGGTGAATTGTTGGTTTCCCGCTTAGGCTCTGCACTTGCCTTTGGTTTGGATGCAGCAATTTTGATGTTGACTGTCTTTGTTCCATAGTCCCGGTACTGTTTCAGATTGAACTTGACCTTGAAGTCAAACCCGTTCTTGACATCCTCTGAAATTTTGTAATCTTCCAAAGATACCTTCATATTCGTATTCAGCAGTTTTTTCCCCACCGGGGTCTTTCTGCACACAATGAACTGGAATGTCTTTTTGCCTGTTTTCAACCCTTCAAAAATATCAAAGAAATATCCCGCTTCTTTGAAACCATTCTTATACACCGCATAAGGATGTTTTACTTGCGGGATTTCTGCTTCAAATTCAATGTCGGTCAACCCGGCTTTTTTCAGGATATTGATTTCACCTTCATTTATCAGATTGACCGTTTTGTTATTACCATTGATTTTGATGCTGATTTTTTCAGGGGTGACAGGAAAAAGGCATTTGTCAAAATACATATCATATCCGCTTCTTGCCATTTATTCATGCACCCCTTCCGTCATATTGTCTACCGCTTCATTGACTGAATCTGTCAGTTTGGTCATAAAACCATCAATGTCATCATCGCTGTTCACGGTGTTCTGCATACCTGACATATCAACATTGATTTCAGCGGTTGTGAATCTGTTAATTGCTTCTTGTTCTGCAATATCACGCAAATACTTCAAATCTTCTTCTGTAACATCCAAAGAATCCTTGATTTTGCCTGTGTTATCGTCAATGTTTCCAATGCTGTCACCCACGCCTGAATTTGCTATTGCATCATTGAACCCTGATGTGTAATCACCCACATTAGGAATATCTGTCTGACCGAATACATCCGACAGACTAAAGTTTGAAACCTTATCAGCAATACCGTCACCCCATGCTGCACCCGCATTGAACGCATCTGATTCCCAACCGTCCTGAAATGCATCAAAGGTTGTAAAACCTTCATTGAACGCATCACTGATTGACTGGTAATCTTCTTTGTTTCCGGCTGCTTCACTTGCTTTGGCTGCATAGTCATCCGCTGCGGATGAAATGCCTGAATAGTCAAATTCAACAAACGGTAACTTATTCAGTGCTGAACAAATACCTTCAATGACTGAAAGTGCCGTGCTTAACAGGTTGTAAAACCATGACTGAACAGAACAGATTGCATTGTGAAATGCCGTCATCATATTGGATGCAAGTGCTGCAATGGCGTTTCCAATACCCAAGGCAATGTTTGCCACGGTTAGACCCAAGTTCTTGAAGAACTGAATCACCACGTTCACACCACCAGTAATCACACCGAACCCTGAATTTGCAATACCTGTCATTTTTGCAATCGCATTACATACGGCAAAAATAACCACGATCAACGCAAGAATCAGCATGATAATCCAAGTTAAAGGACAAGCCATCAATGCAGCGTTAAGACCTTGCTGTGCTGCGGTTTCTGCGAATGTTGCACCTGTTGCCATCATTTGAGCAGCAGCCTTGACACCTTCTGCTATTGCCATGACACCGTTAATTGCTGCCACGATTGCAGAAATAGCAATGTATGCTGTGAGTGCTGCCACAATGCCGTATACGATAGGTGCAATGATTGACCAGTTATCACCTATGAAAGTACCGATTGACACCGCCAAATCAAACACATTCAGAAGGATATTCGCAAGGGTTGCCATTGCTTCAATAGCACCCTGAATGAAAGTCTGAAATGCTTCACTATTGGCTAAATCGTTCAGTCTTTGAAGAACAGGCTGAAATGCAATCAGTGCGGTGTTTTGCATTGACTGCCATATCTGCCCCCAAGTCATAGGCATTTCATTGAATTTGCTGTTAATGTCATCAGCAGCAGAAAAGATTGCTGCCTTGACTACATCAGCGGAAAGTTCCCCATCCGCTGCCATTTCTCTGATCTTACCGATTGGAACATCAAGATAGTCTGCAATGTTCTGAATCAGGTTAGGTGCTTGTTCAAAGATACTGTTCAATTCATCACCACGAAGGACACCTGAACCAAGTGCCTGTGATAACTGCAATTCTGCATTTGCTGCTTCTTGGGTACTTGCCCCGGCAATCGTCATCTGTTTTTGAATCAGATCAGCAAAAGCAACAACTTCTTCTGAACTGCTGAACGCATCCTTTGCGTTGTTACCGAAACGGGCAACAACATCAGCCATCTGACTGAATGAACCCCTTGCATCCTGTGCTGCTGCATATACCATGTTGACAAGTTCAGCAGTTGTCTGAACCCCGTCATTCATCATGTTCAAACGGGATGTTGTCTGAACAAGTTCGTCTGAAATGTTCAGTGCTTTCCCAACTGACTGAATACTGACATAGGCTGCAACTGCCCGTTTGATGGTGTTGGTCAGTTCATTTGCCTGTTGTGTTCCGGCTGAAATTTCTTGATTGAAACGCCCCTGTTCATCCACATTGTCACGGATGTACCTTTCTGTGTTGCCAACAGTCTGTGACAAACGCAAATAGGCATCATTGGCAGCAGAAACATCCATGTTCTGCATTGCCTGATTCAGTGAATTTTGTTCCTGAATAGCCTGATTCAACTGCATACGCAACTGTTCCAGTTCTGCATTTGCATTATCTGCCCCAACATTTACCGGGTTGTTCTCAATCTGCTGAATCCGCTGCTGAATTGCAGATAACCGCTGTTGCATGGTGTTCATGTCCTGAACTGCTGCATCCGGCAGTATATCCATTCCCTGTGCGGTCTGTGAAATCCTTGCCTGTGTGGTGTTCAGTGTGTTCAACATATCGTTTGCACTCTGAACTTCTTGCTGAAATCGTTCAACACCTGTTCCTGTGAACACATCCACCCCGTCAGTGTTCCATGTGACCGGGATTTCTACGGGTTCAGGGTCAGGCGGTGCGTTTGGCTGAATTTCAGGTCTGATTGGTTCAGGATTTTCAACCAAAGGGTCAGGAAGTACCGGGTCAACAGGTACAGAAATCGGTTCTTGATTTCCACCATCCACAACAGGCGGTGCAATATCAGGTGCGGTCTGTCGGCTTGCTGCCTGATTCATTGCTTCAATGGCAGCAGTTGCCTGATTGATTTCATCCCTTGCCCCTTCAATACTGCTTGTATCAATGTCAGCGTTCATTGACTGCTGCATATCATACATTGCAGATACGGCAAGGTTCACTGAACTGATGATATTGTTCAACACTCCGCTGAATTGGTCATTAAGTTCAATACCTGTCTGAATAGATGACACCTGTTTCACCGTCCTTTCTTAGTGTTTTTTCTTTGCCCTTGCTTTTGCCTTTTTCTTTTCCTTCTTGTCATGCTCTGCTTTCAACTTGATTGAAGCAATCACAAAGGCTTTTTCCTGTTCATCCATAGCCAAGAACACTGATGGAAGAATGTGAAGTTTTAGAAGGGCATAGTAAGCATAATTTGCTTCACCGTCCCCTTCTTCAATTAGTTTTTTGCTTCATCAACCTTTTCATCAAGTGACTTGGTAAATCCCTGAAACTTCTGCATCCATAACTGGAAGTCCTGCATTTCCCCGGCATCATCAACCATTGCATAGACTAAATCTTCCGGGGTCATCACACCGTAACTGTCCTGTAACTCTTTATCGTAAAGGTCAGGAAACACCGTTGACTTCACGATCATTGCCATAAGGTACTTTGAAGTAATCAGTTTTGGTCTGAATAAGTTCGGCTTGCCTGTCACCTGAACTTCAATGGTGTTTGCATCACGAAGTTCTTCATTCTCCTTGGAACTGATATGTCTGAACTCCCATCTGACAGGTGTTCCGTCTGAACCAAGAAGTGAAGCAGTAGGTGCAAACTTTTCATTTTCCTTTACCTTTTTATTCGCTTTCATAAATGCACTAAATTTTGACATTTTGTTGTTCTCCCTTCTGTTTATCAAAGAATAGAAAAAACCCCTTATATGACCTTATATAAAAGCCACACAAGGGGTTCTGTTACTTAGTTAGTAAGAAAACCCGTGAGGTTTGCAAAAGATTCAGGCATTGAAAAGTCCTCAAATGTTCCTTCAATTTCTTCATCAAGGTATTCCCCGTCAGCATCAAATTTTGCTAACACACCGCCGTCAGTGTTGCAGTCATAGAAAATGATCGTCTGTCTGCCCGCATCACTGGTTGGGTCATCATTGGTGATCTGCATTTCAAAATACACATCCTCACCAGTGTTCTTATAGTCAAGTAATGCCTGACGAAGAACTGACTGATTATAGTGTGCCGTGCCGGAAAAAGTACCTTCCATACCACATGACTTATGACCCGCCATGATTGCACCAAGGCGGGGAACAGTAGTCTTGGTTTTCTCAACCTTTGCTTCCATATCAATCATCTGCATGAAGTTGTATCTTCTACTTCCGATTGTGATAAAACATTCAGCAAGTTTTGCTGCAATAGTGTCCCTTGCTTTCATTGTTACATTCGGCATTTTATTTCACCCCTTTCTTACGCAACCGTAACCGTTTCATAGAGTTTACCCATAGCGTTCACAACGGTGATTGCTGATGTAATCACAACCGCCTTTTTGGAATCGCCCTGTGCAACCGTAACATCAGAATCAGTGAACCCTTCAATAGCACCAAGTTCTTGTAACTGTGTACGGATTTTTACCAAGTCAGACCAAAGGGAAGTTCTGCCTGATGCATTGTTTGGAACAACACCAAGATACTTAGTGTTGAAAAGAACTGCATCATCATTTCCCAACTGGTCAATAACTCTGATCGTCTGATTGTCCTTGAATACATCCCCGCAAGTGTCCGAAGTAGTCACCATAGAGTTAATATCTTCAAGCACACGGACAACGCCGTTGACCTTATGGAAAGTGAACTCACCCGCCTTGATTGCTGCTTTCAACTCATTCTGTGTGTAATTGGTATCAACAGTGAAACCGCCGTCATATTTCTTGTTCTGACAAGACTTATTGACTGCACAACCGCTTTCTGCACCAGTTACCCAATACACAAGTGCTGCTTCTGACCATCCGGCATCTGTTACCTTATTCTTCACACTGATAACGCCCATATAATCAGCATCCAGTTTATAAATAACTAACTGAAACTTGATACCCAGTTCATCACGCAAACGCTTGTTGAAAGCCACATATAACTTCTTGGTAACATCATCAGTAACCACAACGCCCATAGTGTTGTAGGTGTATGATTCGATTTTATCCAAGTAAGCCTGATGTGCAGTGCCGTCAACCGTGCCGTTTGTACCACCAGTTAAAGGTGTTCCGGCAGTAACAGCAAGATCAGCAGCCTTGAATGTCACATAATCGTTTGCCACAAGATCAGCAGCCTTAGCAACTGTCTGTGTGTCAACCTTGACCGTACCGAAGTAGGTTGTAACATCATACTTGCTTGCATCATCTGCATTTTTCTGAATCACGATCTTCAAATCGTTACCACGCACACCACAATACTTTGCAGTTGCGTATGTGTTCGCTGCCTTATCACCACCACCGTTCAAACGATATGCGTATAAGGTCTTTGCACCCATGAACAGATCATTAAGACCAAGCATCTTAGGACTGTCAAAGGCATAACCAAAAAGTTTCAGGCTGTTCTTCTGAAAATCTTCATTGGTTACTTCAAAAACTTCCCCTTCAACACCCCAGTCAAGTTCAAGGGGCATTGTTGCAATACCTCTATCAGACAGTGCAGCAGATGCGGATGCAGCCGATACAAAGTTGATATAAGCACCGGGAAGTTCTTTGTTCTGTGAGGTAAATGTACCACCACCTAAAGCCATACTATTTCACCTGTCCTTTCATGTATTTTTCAACTAAATTGTCAACAGTTTTCATGGTGTAACTTTTATCTTCATCAAGAAGGGCATCCACCAAGTCCCTTCTGTTTGCAAAACGGGCAGATGCAAGAATCTGTTCCTTGCTGAACATTGGTTCAGTCTGTTCAGACCTTGTAGCAGTTCCCGTTGTTGTCTTTTTTGCTGCCATAATCAACCACCTTCCTTCACATCCGTGCTTGCCGTCATAGTTTCCATTGGTGTCTGATCTTCCGTCTTGACCGTGAAAAAGTCATAATTGACAAAAAAATTCAGAACACCGTCAACCACCTGATGATTCATTTTTGAACCCCTGATTGGCTTGGTATCACCGTCTGTTGTGACATACTCCAAACAGTCATACATTCTTTCAGCCACATCAGCACATTCCCGCTGCTTCTTTGCAGACTGTGGGAAATACTGGATGCAGAACTGATTGGTACGTTCATACCGTTTGCCAAGGAAAAGGTTGTTGTTTGGGTTCAAGCAAGCAATAAAAAAACAAGGCTCTTTCAAACCTTGCTTAATTTCTTCATTGTGGATTTCATAATCATCCCCAAATTCTTTGTTCAGGGAACAACTGATTGCTTCAACTATTGAATTTATCATTTACCAAGTCCCCCTAAATATTTCTTGATTTTGTTTTCAAGTACCTTTGGGGCAATTATCTGTAATTCCTGTTCAGATATGGTCATCATAAACTGACCTTTGACCCATCCTGAATGATTGGCTGTCCTGTGTCCGTACTCAACATAGGATGCGTATTCAACCGGGTTCACAATTTCAATGACATAGGTGTCACCAAAATGGTTCACCGTCAGGCTGTCTGCATACCCTTGTGCTGATGCACGTTTTTCACCAGTCCAACCACGCCTTAATGTACCGCCCTTTTTTCCTGAACTTGCCGGGTACTGTCCGACAGGTGTTCTTTTGACCACCATGCGAAGCAACCGGGCAGCAAGTTCTTTTGCACACGATTCCACAAAGTCATCAGGATTTTGCAACTTTTCCAACTGCTGCTGAAAATCTTTCAGACCTTTGCAGTCAAATCTTCCCATTCTACCCATTTATGCATATTCCTTGAACAGTTCAAGTGTAATTTCCTGATGCGTTGGATATGTGGAAGGGACACCGCTGCGGGTGTAGTCCGTGGTCACATTGTCCTGTGTTACTGTCAGTTTTGACCCCGCTTTGATGGTTACATCCGGGGAAACAAACAACTTTGTACTTTGCGTGATCGTTGCTGCTGATTCTGACTGAATTGCTGTTTGCAGTTTTTCAAAAGATAATCTGCACGGTTGGTCTTGTAAGACCACAACCTCTGATTCTTCCATAAGTTTTGACTTCTCATTTTTTACCTTTTGCAGTTCTGTCACCGTCAAAGTACCAAAATAGGTTGCTTCAATGGCTTTCCTTGCAGCCTTTTGTGCTGCCTGAATCTGCTTTACCATCTGATACGCCTAAATGAATTAAATTCAGCCTTTCCATAGGATAAAAGGTAATTGATGAAAGAAGTCAGTCTTTGTTCAGGGGTCATTGAACCTTCACCAGTTACAAAAACCGTGTTGGTGTCCCCTGTCTGAATCTGCTTGACAGCATATTCTAAATCAAACCCGGTAAGGTCATCAGGTGCAAAGGTTTTCTTGGAAAGAAGAAATTCACCCACCGCCATATCAACGGCAATGTGTTCCAGTCCTTCCGGCACATCATTCCAGTTGATTTCATTTTTGATTGTGCTGCGTACTTTCTCAACGCAAAAGGTCAAGGCAAATTCATCATCTGCCTTGACCTCATAACCGAATGATTTCAACCGTTCTTTTACTGTATCAGTATCAAACATTGCAACCACCCTTTCAGATCAGAAATTATCCACGAGAAATGATACGGGCAATAGGTACTGCCTTATGCCCAATAGCCTTGGTATCAGATGCAACCAGTGACCAGTTCTTACCAGTCTTTAATTCCGCATTGGTAGGGGAATTTGTTGTCTGTGATGCCTTGGTATAAGAAACACCCGCAACAGAAACAGCGTGACGTTTACGGGAAATCAGTGTATCTTCACCGCCCCTTGTCTTAGCATCACGAACCATTTCATAAGGCACTTTTGCACCTACATCCTCAAAACCAATAGCACCTTCACCAAGGATATAGGTTGTGTACTCTGTGTACGCATCCTGTGCCTTGATTCCCTTGCCTGTGTCCTCTGCAACGGCTTCAACAACCTTAGTAGGTAAAGAATCATCAATGATGACCAGTCTGCCGTTCCAAGTACCCATTTCAAGATCACGCTCAATACCCTGTGCATCTGTATACTTTAAGTATGCAAGCAGTTTCAGGTTTTCAAGGTTGGTAGCAACTGCACTGTGACAGTAAACCAACTTGAACTTCTGCTTGTTATCACCACAAGCCTTCTGAATTGCACTGTTCAGGGTTGTTGCATCCATCTTCATAGTATCATCAGTATGTTCAGCACCTGCCTGTGCAATATCATAAGTGTGTGCTTCAACAAACGCTGCATTGGCTTTCTTAATGTCACCCGTGCCAGTGTCCTTCATTCCAAAGACACCTTCTAAGATTGCAAGGATAACATCCTGATCTACACCGTTCCAGTAGTCATTGATCTGATTTCTTACGTTTGCCATGAAGTCAGTACCACCAGTTACATCATAACTGAAATCTGCTTCTGTCCAACCGTTCATTCTGCCATAGGTGAAAACACCCTGTTCATAGGTGTCAGTCTTGCCCGGCGTAACATTGTCAACACCGTCATAGTTCTGTGGTGTGCCGGAAAGCAGACCAAAGAACGGTAACACTGCGTAAACAGTGCCAGTCTGTGAGTTATTCACAAAAGTGTCACGTAATCTTGCATCACCAACGATTGCACGGGATTCACGTAACTTGTTCAGTTTCACGTTCGGAATAGCACTCATGTACTTACCGAACGCCTTTTCATTAAAACTTTTAGCATCAAATTTTGCCATGTTTCAATTACCTTCCTTTCATCAAATTAAATCTGTGCATCCGGGTTTGCTTCCATGTAAGCGGTAAGTTCGTCATAACTCATTTTTGAGAAATCGACCTTTTCACCCTCACCCGGTTTCTGTTCCCCTGATGCTCCCGGCTGAAAACCTTTGAAATTCTGCTGCTGTTTCTGCTGCTTCTGTGCTTCAAACAGGAACTTGGTGTCATCACCACTTCTTAACTTCTCGATCTGTTCATCCAGTCCCTTGACATTTCCGTCCTTGTCAAGTTTGGCTTCTCCAAGTTCAAGTAAGGCTTTGACCGCTTTGATGTTCTTTGCCTTTGCACCTGTCAGTGCTTTTTCAACAGCAAAATCAATTTTCAACTGGTTCAGTTCAGATTCATGGGTTGCCTTGGCAGTGGCGTTTTCAGTCTGTAAGTCCTCAATCTGCTTTTTCAAATCAGCATTGTCCCCGGCAGATGCTTTCAGGGTTTCTAACTGCTTGTCACGGTCACCGACCTGTGTTTTCAGTCCTTCAACCTCTGTCTGCAAGTTCTTGATCTCTGTTGAAGCAGTACCCTTTGCGTTCTCAATGTCATCACCATTGATTTTCATTACTGAATCAGCCTGTTCCTTGGTAAGTCCTAAATCCTCTAACTGTTTTCTTGTCATTTCTATACCATCCTTTCAAATACGTTTTTATACGGGGTTACTCCCACATGATTGATTGGTTTTGTTCGGTTTACGCTTGACAACCCGCAAGAAAAAAGACACCCGTTGCCGGATGCCTTTTCTATGTGCTACTTGACCCAGTAGCCGGGAGATAATCAGGATCACCATGCCTTTCTCATTGTGTACGTTTTCATGTGCCTTTTATCCCCCTTTCTGACCTCATATAATCGCCATATAGCAATTATTACAGGTCTATTGATAAACTTGTTAAGGTATGAAAAAAGCACGGCTATTTGACCGTGCTTCTCATGTGTTTAATATATGATGTCATCATCTAATGATAAGTAACCACTATCATATACGTCCTTATTGTTCTTTATGCAGTCACCAATGATTTCAATAATTCTATCAGGGGATTCTGCACTCATTTGAAACATTGGGAAACCGTCATTGAATTTTCTTTCATAATCTTCCAATGCTTTATTCAATTTTTCATCCATATCATTTCACCCCTTTCAGAATTTCAATCAACGCTGCATAACTGTTTGGTAAATACTTTTTCACATATTCCAGTGCTTCACCACCATTCACTTCTGCTGCCATTATGTTCGCCCACATTTCAGATGCAGATTCATAATCACGGCAAATAGAAACAACCTTTGATAAATTACTTACATCATAACCTAAATTTTTATATGCCTGTTGCAGTCCCTTATGTTCCTTCATCTGTTTGATTGAATGATACAGTCTATTGTAATATTTATCACCATGACCCCATCCAATTCTTTCCCAAAGTAACCCATCAATGGCATCCTGAACACCGTCACTTGCATCATGTAACCGCAATTCTTTCTTGATTTCATCTGTCAATGTATCACGCAAGAATTGCTTATCTTTTCTTACTGCTGCAAGAAATTCATCACTGGAACTTGCCCTGTTAGTAAAGCGTGACTTAGTATAATTCAAATTATTTTTAACTGTGTCTATCTCATTGAAATGCAAATCACTAAATTGTGCCTGTGCATCAAAGAAATGACCATATTCATGTGCTACTGTTGAATACTTATCTTTTCCATTCTGAATATACCTTTCATCAGGATAAGAAAAGGTAAGACTATTTGATGCGGGTGTATATGCACCGCTTGATGCCTTTTTAACTCCCGCAATCTTATCTGCATAAGAAGAATACAGTTTCTTAACATTATTATTTGAATGATTATTCAATCTTGCCAAATATTCAGCATAATCTTTATCACTCATTGCACCCTTCAACTTAGTGGTGTTTCCTTCAATATCAAAATTCTGTTCTTCTGTCTTGATTGTATCATCAGGATTTATTTCTTGCAAGTCTGACTTGTCACCCTGAACAAAAGCCTTGTCCCATTCCTTATAGGTCATATTGCCCGGTACAAAGTAGGTCTTGCCTGTTTCTTCATTACGAGCAGCACGTTCACCAACTGCATCAAATTCATCATCAAAATACGGTACAGTGGTTGAACGACAATGAACATGAAAAGGTGGGGCAGTTTCCCCAACCTTCCATTCTGACATTTTGAAGTGCTTGCCGTCCATTCCCCGGCATATATCCGAAGTGTGGGAATCCAGTGTTGCCACAATCTCAAATTGTTCAACATCCAGTTCTGTGAAGCAGTCCTTTTGTGCTGCGGAACTGAAAAAGGCTTCTTCTGTCATTACCAACCGCCCGGCGTTGGTCTTGGAAGTGTTCATCTTCCGGGCAATTTCATCAATGGCTTTTTGTGGGTCTTTTCCCAAGATGATGTTTTGTGTCAGGGTATTGTTCAGTTCATTGACCAACTTCTGACGGTTGCCCCATATCCTTTCACTGAAATTCTTGCCGTCAACCGCCCAAGGCTTATTGATGACCTTGCTGATCTGCTTGTCATCCAGTGCGGAAAAGTCCCAACCAATACCCACACCCTTCTGAATTTCATAGGCTGTGTGATAATAGCCGGACTTGTAAACATTCCGCATTGTGCTGTCAATGCTGTCAAGTTGGTTTCCAAACATGACTTCAATGCTCTGTTGGGTCTGCAACTTCAAGGCTTCAAGTCTGCTGATATGGAATCTTGCAGATGCATTTTCAAGTTGCTTGACCCAAGTGCCATTGATTGCATTTTCCTGACCGTACTGAATATACTGGTTTACATCCCATTTCAGTTCAGCAAGTTCCTTTGCGTTCAACATCCGCTTTGCTTCTGCAAGGGTTACCCCGTTGTTAGATGCAAAACGCTGATACCATGCAGCAATCTGACCTTCAAGTTGCTTCTGTGCCTGTCGATACTGTTTTTCAATATCCGCATAACACTGAACCCCCTGTTGGTGTGCTGTCTGTTCAAGCAGTTCAAAACGCTTCTGCCAGTATTCACCGTTATTCATCAACTTCACCGCCCTGACTTCCCTGTGACGGGTCACCTTTATTGTCAGGGTCATCATTCTGTGTACCAAACGGGTCATACTGTGCAAGCATTTCTTTCTGTACTTCTTCTTTCTGTTTTTTCAGGCGTTCCATTTCAAGTTGTGGGTCATCCACCCAAGGGTGCATACTGATGATAGTTTCATCAGAAATGATTCCTTGTGACTTCTGACAATTATCAATAATATCTGATTCATTCATCAGCATATCACGGTTGAATACCACATCAACCCCATTTTCTTCACCTTCAAAGTCACCCTGTCCAGTATTGGCAAGATGACAGTTAATGAACCAAAGCACATCATCCATTGTTGCCTGTGCTTCTGATTCCGTATCATTGGCATCTGTATCAATGTCAGAATACATTGACTGAATGTTCATCTGATTAGGATTGCCGGAAAGTCTGTCATCCTTGGCATCATAACCCATTGCGTTCTCAATCAAGGCTTTCTTGAAGATTTCCACAATGGTCTTGTAATTGTCTGCATTGACTGTGATTTCAAGGGTTTCAACCCCACCCTTGGTGTCACCGTCATATCTGACTTTTACTGCACCATAGGTTGCAAGGTTCTTTCTGAACTCACCCAAATTAGTACCGTCATAGTTCTTCAATACCAAAATGGTGTTCCGGGCATCTTCTTGCATATTATTTTCAAAGTCAGACAGCATCACATTGATACCATCCTGTAATGACTTGACCTTTTTAATCAGCGGTGTTTCCTGTTCATTGGCTTTCAATGGAATCAGGGGAACACGCTGCCAGTTGAACACCTGAACATTCCCGGCAGCATCCGTCATTGTAACGTGTGGGAAGTCTGCGGTTTCATTGTTTACAACGTCAGGAATCAATTTCCCGCCATCAAGAATAAACAGGTGAACCCCATTCAGATCATACAATTCAACCTTTTCAATGAACTTCCTTTGATTGCCGTCATAGGCAACCGTCACATAATGCCGGATGAAGAAATCAAGTTCAGTGTGTTCAGAATCTTTCCAAAACGGCAAAATCTCATAAGCGGGGAAAAGCCTGAAAGCAAATTCACCCCGTTCATTGTAGTATGGATATAGCCAAGCAATACCACCGTTGTATGCAGCTTTGCCCGCACTTTTCAATGTTCGCATGAACTTCTTGTCAAATATCTTTTTCAGCAGTTCAATGTATGCAGTGTTTTCACCGCTTAGTGTGAACGGCTTACCGAACAGATAATTGGCTTTCTGATTTACCATTTTTGCATACTGGTTATCAACAATTCTATTGTTTGGTAGGTTCTCAACAACTTCAAGTTCCCCACCTTCACCGATCATTGTACGCTTGCGGTGAATTACATCATGGTCACCGTCATAATACAAAAATCCTTTTATCTGCATCATTCTACGGGGTGAACACTTCCATGCTGCAATTTCCTTTTCAAGAAATTCCAAGTCAGTCATGTGTGCCTTTGCCCCTTGCAATATAAAGTTGCTAAGTTTTAATGTGATTGCATCCACAAAGGAACTGAACACGGTTCAATTCACCCCTTTCATTGCATAATAAAATCAAAACCTCTGAAAACACTATGTTTCCAATGGTATGTGTTACTAATTTGTTTCTAATATCTCAAAAAGTAGTTATACAGGTGTCATAGGCGGTCACCGATTGCAACCGCCCCGGAGTAAGCATTTGACAACCTTTTCCTACCGTCCAAAAAGAAACGGCTGCTGACACCGTGTATTCTACCCGGTAATTGCTTAATCAAAACTAAAGGCATCACCCTTTGCCATCTGTTCAATCGCATAACGCATTGCATCCATCAGGTGGTTGAAGTCATCAATAGGGCGGTTCAGTTTCTTGCCCGTCTTTGCATCCTTATCCCACTGATAGTTGCTAATCTCTGTGATGAAATTCACGCAACGGGGATGAATGATAATGTGATAGTCCTGAATGAAGTCAATGCCGTTGTTGATGCTGTCCTTACCCTTCCTTGCTTTCCTGATTCCTTTCAGACCCAGTTCACGCAAGCGGTCAATGCTTTTTGGTTCTGCTGAATCGGCTGTGATTTTCTCTTTCACATATCCCATCCGCTGAACCTGTTCGGCAATGGCTTCATTACTCATACCCGGCTGATACATTTCATCAAAGACCCAAATGGTCTTGCTTGACTGATCTATCAGACCACAAAACAGTGCTGACGGGTCATTTGTATAACCAAAGTCAAGACCGAATACAGACTTGACCCCGGCAATCTTCTTGACTTCATCAACACTGAACGCCTTTTCTTCCCAATTTTCATAGACAAGACCGTCTACAATACCCCAATCACCAAGACCCGCTACTTTGTAACGCCTTGGGTTCTGCTTCTTCATGGTTTCAAAGACTTTCAAGTCTGCCTTATCCAACCATTCATTGCACTTGTAATTGGTGGTCATTGCAAGGACTTCATCATCAGGGGTATCAAAAAACCGCTTCTTTATCCAGTGGTGTTCATTCCACGGGTTCAGTGTAAGTGTTATTTGTTTGAACAGTCCTGAACCTTCCGGGACAGCACCACGGATTGATTCATCAAGCATATTGAAATCATCTTCTGAACTGATCTCATAGGCTTCTTCAATCCACATCCAACACAAACAACCAATGTCAACGGTTATTGATGTTACTTTCAGGGGGTCATCCAGTCCCCTGAAATAAATCTTTTGACCTGTCGGTTTATAGGTCATTTCAAGTGGTGATTCTTTGATTTCCCAAAAGGCATCAACGCCAAGGCGGTGAATCGCCCACTTCAATTCTGTGAAACAGGAATCTTTCAGGGTTCTGAAAGTCTTTCTGACCACAAGGGTATTTGCCTGTGGGTACTTCATCATATTGGTGATGTACCAAAGGGCAGTTGTTTTTGATTTCTTGGATGCACGGCTGCCCTTGCATACCCTATATCTACCTTTCCAACGCCAAAAAGTACCGTAACCCTTACCAACCAATTCAGGCAGCAGCACTTTCTTCTTGCCGGACTTTGTAGTCTTGTAATCTTCCGGGTACAGGATAAATTTCTGATACCCAAAAACATATTGTGAAGATATTCTGTTCTTGACCATAGACGATCACCGCCTAATCTTCAAGGGCATCTTCACCAGTGATAACAATAGGCTGTGTGATATTCACATCAATCTTGTCATTCCACATACCCAAATGCTTACCAAGTAATTCAAGTGCTTTCAGCTTTGGTGAAATCTTCACTTCCCTTTCAACACTTGACCCGGTTTCTGATTCAGACTGTTTATATTTCACGGATTCAATACAGGCAAGGTCATCTTCTGATGCACCGTATTTTATTCTTCCGTGACTGTCAACAAGGTCTGTCATCTTCACAAAAGCAATGCGGGCAAGTTCTAAAACAACTCTGTCCTGATTGATTCCTGTTCTTTTGCTGCGTTCTGCCATTGCAACACTAATTGCCTGTTGAACCTTGACATTTGCCAACATCCTTGAACCTTGCTGATCTGCTGTTTTTGCCGAATAACCCGCACGAATGGCTGCTTGTGTTGCGTTCAGGTCAATCAGGTATTCTTCAACAAAACGCTGCTGTTTTTCAGTTAATTTTGCCGTTTTTGCCATCAAACAACACCCCTTTCATGTATTTTTGCAATAAAAAATCCCTGAAATATTACATTTCAGGGTGCAAATATCGGCATAAACAAAAAAGAATTGTGAAAAAACAACCGCTTCTTCACAATTCCCATCTTGTCAAGATACATCCTATCATTAGTTTCAAGAATACACAATATACATGAAACAACAAAATCTATCGTAAAACGCTCTTTTTGTTGTTTCAAGTGACAATAAGTATACATTAAGTTAGGTAATGCAGATCATCATAGGTTTCTTCAAATCTTGTAAGTGCCTTTTTGTGAAGATTCCTGACATACTGATATGACATACCCATTTCACCTGATGCAACTTTCAAACTCTTAAACTGCACATACACCTTGAACAACACCTGTGAATACCTTGCATTGTGCAGACCTCTAATCTGCTTGATGATCTGTTCCTTGGCATCTGAAAATTTGTCAATTTCCCTGTTTATCTGTTCATTGAAATCAACATAGTTTGTGACTGCCTTGCATAAACTGTCACCTGACGGACTTGTCTGCACTCTTTCAGCAGAATAATCTATTGCCCCGGTACTGCAAGCATTGATTTTCATATCATCAAGGCGTTCTAAGTCCTGATTGATATTAGTATCAAGTTCCTGTAACTGTCCTAAATATTCTCTTGCGGATAATGTTTTCATTCTTTCACCTGTCCTTTCCCGGTTACGCTTGCGGTTACGGATAAAATCACACTAAAAACACCCTGAAAGCCTTGAATTTCCTACTGGTTACGGTTAGTTACGGTTACGGTTCACGCCTTATACTCTATATTTTTACTTTTTATGATGTATAGAATATACAAAATAAATAAAAATAATAAGAAAATTGCTTTTAACCGTAACCAACCGTAACTGCCAGTATTTACAAGGGTTTCAACCGTAACCGTGACCCGTAACCAACCGTAACTATGCGTAACTACTGCATAAAATCATACGGTGTATCATTCACCTTTGTATAAATCACATCAGCAACAACCATCTGACCGAACTGCTGACCCGCTGCAAACTTAGGAACAGCAATCACGGCAACCCCGGCAGTATGCACCCCATACAACAACTGTGATATGTATTGGTGTGCAAGTTCATAAAGTTCTGCACCAATCACCTGACCTTCAAATTCTTTTTCCACCAACGGGAAAATATCATCATTCATTGATACACTGCCCTTCTGTTCCAATAACTCTAAAATCTTATTTTCCATAATCATTCACCTTATCCTTTCACCATTGCTCGGAACTCATACCAAGCATACTTGATATATAATTTGCAGTTACACCAGTGCTGCACCCGTCTGATTTTCTTCTGCTTCTTCCGGGTGATCTTCCGTCTGTGTTCTTCTTCCCATTGTCTGCACCATTCATACTGTGCATCATCTTCCAGTCTGCTGTGCATTTTCTTCACCCCTTTCCTGTTTTTCTTTGTACCCCATACACTTCATAAAGCGTTCAGGACGGTTGCAGCTTTCATAATACTGACAGGTAACACATACATTTTCCGTCATGCGTTTTACCTCACTTTCTTATAGACAACATCCTTCAAGGTTACTATTCCACCGTAATTTATTTCAAACTTTGGTACTGCATAAAATCTGACATACCTTGTAGATATTATTGAAAGTGCATCTTCAACACATCTGTTCATAATACCAAAATCATGCTGATTGATTGGTGTACCTTTGTAATGTGCTGAAATCATAGGTAACACATCATTACAAAGGGAAATTTCTTTCACTGAATCATCACCGTCAAATAATTTGACTAATTTTGTTATAATACTTTCATTCATCTGTAAACCCTTCCTGTCTTGGTATCTTTCACCTGAACACGTTCAGTCAGTTCAAACCCCGCACCTTTGATGATGTACTTCAAAACCTTAATCAGATCATAGGCACGTTTGTCTGCTGCTTCACATTCAATCTGTTCACGTTCTTCCTTTGCTACTCTGCCAACGGCAATAGTTGCTGTTGGGTCTGCATATCCTTCCTGATTTCTTCCACCTTTCACTAATTGATACCTTCCTTTCTTATCAAACTTTTGCACCCCTGAATATCACCAACATTGAAGGAAAAGGTGCTGCATTTTTACTGTTCCCAAATTTCAACCGACCTTTTATGAATCGAATTTCTGTCCTGTGTATAATAAAATCGTGAAAATACTTGGTGTCTGTTCTTGCCGGAATCAACAGAACAACAGTTGTGTGTTCTTTCCGTCCCTCAAAATAGCATTTTTCAACCCATTTATACATTTCTTTACCATAGGGCGGGTTGCAAAAGACAGATTTTCCCCCCCCCCAATCATGCAATAACCCGTTATCTTCTTTAGTGAAATACCTGTCACACTTATGATTCTGTTCACTTGAACACGGGTCTAATGTGAAATGAAATTCTGCATCCAGTGCATCAAACAAGTCCTGTGGTGTAGCCCAGTCATCTGTGTTACTACTGAACAAAACTTCATTCATTTCAATCACCGCCCTTTCTACTTCTGAAAATACGCCTTGTCTGACCATTCAGTTTTACAACTGAAATTTCCAAGTCAAGGCGTTTGTTGATCTGCTTACTGAATACGATATTTGACATTGGCTGCATACTGTTGTCTGCACAAAATACCTGATACCGCTTGTATACCTCATTGGTTGGTTCATTTTCTATCATGTCAACCCCAGTGTCATTGATAAATGCAAGGATAGGGTTGTTTTCCTGTTCATATTCATCCAACTGATTCTGAACCTTATCTGATTTACTGAATCCATTATTGATGACTACTCTTTTTAGTCCTTCCACACCAAGCCTGATAAGATATTCAATGCTGTCCTGTTGTGTCAATTCATACTTGATGAATGGTCTATAATCAGGGGCATCCTTGCTGAACGTGGCATTGAATGGAATGATAACCAAACGCCTAAGTACTGCCCCAGTCTTGTCCTTCATACGGGGAATATCATTGGCACTAAACAGTAACTTAATGAACGGGTTGAACTCAAACGGGTCTTGTCCTTTACGCTCTGCCTTGATGCGGTTACCTGTTACTATTTTTTTGAACACACTGACCTGTGAACCTTGAAGGAAATCATCACCAATATCATCACCAATGTTTGCCAGTTTACCGAACATCATTGAAGTATTGAACCTGTCCCCCAGTTCTTTCAGGTCAAGTGCTGAAATGTTCCGATCACCAAGGATTGCTTTGACACAATCCAAAAATGTACTTTTACCGTTGGACTTGTCACCTGTCAGGATGAACGCCTTGCCTAACTCATTTCTTCTGTAAAAGCAGTAACCAATACATTCTTCCAACAATGCCCTGATCGCTGCATCACCACACGCTAACTTGTTCAGTGTACTGTCTGCCAGTTCAGAATAAGCATCCGGCTTGTAGTCCCAAGGAATCTTATTGGTAATAACAATGTCAGTGCTGAATGGTTTCAGTTCCCCAGTCACAAGGTCATATACACCATTGTTGAAAGCAATCAAATTTGCATCTGACTGTTCCTTTTCATCAACAATCAGTTCCATGTAATCAAGGACTTCCCGGCGTTGCATCTTTTTCAGGTTGGGAATGTGCTGAATCATGTTTGATTCAATTTCCTTGTACCCATTGGAATACACACCGTCTTTGTATATGTGCAACTGCCCGTTGATTTTGATAACGTGTGCCGTGTTCTTCATAAATACTGCAAACTTGTCAAACAGGAATGTGCTGCCAAGGAAAAAAACAGGTTTCTGAAAAGCATCATCACGCAAGATCACTTCCAGTTCATCATCTGACAGCGGTTGTTTCAGAACAAACTTATTCAGGATGCGGATGCACTCACGGGTTTCTTCAACAGTGAAATCATTTGCAGTAAGGGTCAGGATGTAATTGAAAAGTGCCTGATTCCTTCCGTCCCCGGCATCCATATCAACAAAGTCTGCGGTTGCCTTGACCGGGAACAACCACTTAGGAACTTCCTGATACTTTCCACCTTCTTCAATGTCCCATTCACAAAATCTTTCTTCACCGTTAATCTTGATAACCTCATAGGATAACTTACTGCCGACTTTTATATCAGCAGTAAGACCAACCGCCAACTGAACGTGTGTCCTGTTCCTTGCAATGGTATGATTCTTGAAAAGAAAATGTTTTCCCCTACTGGTACAAAGGACTTTACAGTCAAGTTGCAGTTCTTCCACAATGTTCATCAGAATTTCAGATTGGTCAGAATCATCAATGTCGATAAGGATAGTGTCATCAGCCAAAACCCCGCCGAACCCGTTCAGGTTCTTCACTTCATCATAGGTTTTCCATGTGGTTCTGTTTTTCAATTTTTCAATGCTTGCCTTGCCTTTGGTTTCAACATAACCTTTGTATAGTGGCATTTTTTATCACCATCCTTTAAGTGATTTCTTGCATCACTTTTTTATAAAATTCCTTGTTTCTGACATTGCAGTCAAAAGCCTTTTGCCTTTTCCATAACCGTGATTTCAAGTTCCTAAGTTCTTCATTCTGTTCCTTCAAAGTTGTCCTTGGTTCTTTTAGGCGTTCCCTGTACTTTTTTACATCAGCATTGCGATCCTTCCAAACTTTTGTGTTCTTCCTGTGTGAATCCCGGAGAAGCTGCGAGTTTTTAACACCCGTCTGAATCTGTGAAATACGGTGCTTTGTCTGCCTGATCTGCTGTTCTGCATACTTGACCTTTTGCGTGTACCCTTCAATGTAAATACTGTGTTCCTTCTGAACTTGTTCAAACTGTTCAGTCTGTTCCTGAATAAATTCTTTCATCTGCTGTTCACATTCAGGTGTGAAACTGCTTCTGATAACTTTCAGCAGTTTCCTGACCTTGGCAATTCTGCGTTCTGAAAGAAATTCTTCAAGATGAACTGTCATTGAACCATTTTCATATCTAATTTCTAAATCCATGAAAACCTTCCTTCCCGGTGTTACGCTACAACACCAAATTGTTTCAAGCGTTTCTTTGCTAAATCTATGTACCACTGCCTATCAAGTTCAGGCGGTGTTTTTACCCCAACAACTGAATCATTGAAAATGAAACAGTGGTCAGGTGTATTACCAAATTTTTCACCCTTTGCTTTCACCTGTTTACGTTTCAGCAATCTTCCGTCCTTCTGATCGTTAGATGCAAACACCCTGTATGACTTATATGTGTATTTGTCCTTGTCAGGGTATTCATATACCGTCTTGATTGTTCTCTTACCTATATGACTGACAAGCGGGGTGCAATGTTCATGTTCTACCCAATCATACTTGTCTGATAATTTGACAATCTTCTGAAACATAATCAGGTCATCACACTGATTGATGGTCTGTTCAACCGGGGTTTTCTTGACCATGTAGTCAACCAGTGCTTTATTCAGAATTGGCAGATCGTTGTCAACCGCTGAAAGTTCCTTCACATAAGCACCGATTCTTTCAACCCCACCGTCAATACCAACCCAAAGGTAATTGTTCACATCCTTCTGATAAATTTCACTGATGTTATCCAGTTCAAGAAGAATTGAACACTGATCTGTGGAACAACGCTGTTCCCATTCCCAACAAATATCATCAACCATTTCAAAGGCTTCATCTGTGTCAGGAATCCAAATAATAAGACCGTCCGTGTTGGACTGAATCAGTTCAAATCCCGGTACAACTTCAAGGTGTTCAATCAGGTCAAGCAACATCAACTGACCATTGATGCACATGCAGTTGTTGTTCCTTGGGTCATACGCTGCATTGGTTTCATCCTTCATTGCACCTGACAAGGCGTTCAGCATTTTCTTATATGGCAACTGTGCTTTCTTCCACCGCTTGACCTCTTTCTTGTTTCCGGCATTTTTTGCAGCAATCTGTTTTTCCTTCATTGCCTTACGGGTGTTATACACAAGCGGGTAATTGTCATTTGTTGCTGCCCTTGTAACCAGTCCCCAAGCAATCAGCATTGACGGGTAGTAATTGTTTACATCAACGTGCAGCAGTTGCCCGGTCTTATGAATTGGTGTGGCTGTTGCCCCATGAACACCGCCAAAACCAAATGAATGAGGAATACCCGCAACCACGGTTTCAAGTCCCTGTTCTTTGTACCATGTACGTTTTGAGTATTTATCCATGTGTGCCAAGTCCATTGACAAGGCTTCCTGTCTTTTCTGTTCAAACCAGTCCTGAACATATTTATATTTTTTCAGTTGCAAGCATGGTAAAAAGTAGAAATCAAATTCATCTTCAAATGATCTGCGAGAACACCCAAGCACCTTTGCGGTGATTCTTGCTTCACTGTCCCCTATATCAGACAGGTTCACAATGTCCGGGAAAGCCTGAATGATACCGTGCATTGCATTAAATTCATCTATTTTTTCAAGGAATACTTTGATGGTTTCTTCCACATCATGCCGACAGTAGAAAACCGTCATTTCAATTTCTTCCTTGGTTAATTTCCTGTTTATTCTAAAATCAACATCCGTTTCCTTGATATTGCTGCCAAGAAAACCTTCCAGTGTTTTCAAACCAACCGGGGGGTTCGGCATAACATCATAGTTAATCATTGGAACTTTGTTGAACGCTGATGAAAATTGCCACCCTTCCTTTTTTTCAACAATTATCCAGTCATTGATTCTTTTGGGATTCATTCCCAACAGAATACCTTTCATAATGTACTGGTCATAGTGGCGGTTGTTATAACCTACCCATATATCCTTGCTATTAGCTTCATATAAGGCTTTTAATTCATCAGGGTTATTGATTATCACATATTCTTTTTTCTTGGTCACATCAATGAAAACAGCAAGCCAATCTTCCTTGAAAACCTCAAAGTCATAAAATATCACTACATTCACCCTTTCTGAAAATAGCGGTGGAAGGTGTGACCCCACCACCGCCTGATAACATTTTAAGTTAAGACTTCTTAACTTTACAAGTAAAATTTTTTAGCAATCAAAAACTTCCTTGATTGTGATAGGGTTGAAAGCATCTGCCTTATAATCAACCTCAACTTCAATCGCACCCTGAATAGACTGGAATACATCAAGAATCTGATCTGCAAAATCTGCATAGTTTACGAACTCAACAGGTGTGTCATCTTCTGCAATCAGCTTGTTCACCCAAGTGCATACAGACTTGATTGCCTGTCCGTCCGTCCACTTTGCGGAACTGTTGCCGGAAATAACACGGTTGAAGAAGATCATGCGGTTTGCCTGTTCACCTTCCTTGATCTTTGCCTGAACTGCAAACATCAACTTATCCTGTGCCTTGGTCAACTTAATTTCCATCTTCTCAATACTAATGATATATGTACCATCCGGCACATCAGCAAAATCATTATCAGGTGCGTTCTGCACCTCATTCTGTAATTCCTGTAAATCAACCTTTTCATCAAATGCACTGAAATCAATAGCCATAATTTTTCACCTTTTTAACCTTTCTTATTTGCTTAATACTAACTTTAACAACTCAAACGCCTGAACCTCATTGAACCCGGCTTTTACATAGGAATCATAGATTTTCTTTGCAGCAGTTGCACCATCTTCCGGCGGTACATCCTGTTTAGGTGCTACCGGGTGCGGGTTCTTCATTGAACGGCTGCTTGCCGTGTTCATTCCTTCTGTGATTGCTGATGCAAGGATTGCACCAAACAGTTCATCAGGTAAACCAAAAGGATTGTTCATGTTCTTTTACCTCACTTTCTTAGCGTGTTTTTCTTACTCTGCGGGTTCTGCCAGTCGGCTGTTCATCTACTGCCGGGGTTTCATCCGCTGCTGCATCTGCATTATCAGGCTGTGCCTGTGCTGCACTTCTTCTTGTGCGTCTGCCCTTCTCCGGCGGGTTCATTGCCCCGTCAATAGGGTTTTCCGGCTTAGGGTTGTCTGCCTGTGCTAAACGCTTCACACCTTCACCAAATTCTTCCTTGCTGATGACCTTCATAACCTCAACACCGTCAACAATCAGGTCAACCGTGTCACCTTTGTGCTTCATCACATAGTTATCATCAGCCGGAACATAGAAGTATGTGTCTGCATCCAGTGTGACAGATTCAGAATCAGTATTTGTTGTACCGTCCTGAACAGGTTCAGACTGTTCAGCAGACTTTCTTTCCTTGCGGGTTCTTCTTGGCGGTGTTTCAAGTTCCGGCTGCGGTACAGAATCCGCTGCTGCACACGCTTCATCAAACGGGATTTCTTCACGCCCATCAGCAACCGCATCAATAGCCTTGTCACGCTCTGCCATATAATCAGCCATTTTCTGATTATTTTCAGCCACCACTTCATCATGTGTCTTGCGGGCGGTTCTGCCTGTCTTTGGTGTTGCTGTGGCTGTGGTCTTTTTTCCACCCCTTGCCCGTCTACCGTTTGCATCCGGCTTTTCAAGATCGGATGCAGCCTGTGCATCAGCCTGACCCATTTCTGCATCTGTCTTATACTCACCGACTTCATAGAAGTTGCGGATTTTATCAGCCACATAATTCAGGTCATTGTCAATGGCGTATGCCGGGAACATTCCCATAGGTGACTTCACTGTGTCCTTGCCACTGTTCTGTGTGTAAAAATAATATTTTCCTTCATTCACGCCTGTTCTAAGTACAATGGTGAAAAGTCCTTCAATGGTGATCTTCTCACGAAGTAACTTTCCGATCAGCTTAATAGTAGTAACACCATTTTCAAGTGTTTCTGTGTGGGTCATATAAGCAACTACCACATCATCAGGAAGTTCCTTGCATACCTCAATGATTTCAAAGTAGTTTGCACCAAAATCATTCCACTTGTCCCAACCGTTTTCTTTGATACGGTTCATGTAAGGGACTGAAAGAATATACTGGAAGTCATCAACCACCAGTAACTTCTTCCCGGCTGCTGCCTGTTCCTTCATAAACTTGCAGATTTTGCGTGATTCAACCTCACTGTTCAGCATTGTGAACTTACCCTTGAACGGTAACGGCTTACCAACCGGGTTCACAACGGCAGTTGTTGCCGGATCGCAATTTCTCATACTGGTACTTTTTCCTGTACCTGATTCACCCATAATCAAAAGCATCTGTGCCATATTATTTCACCTGTTCCTTTCTGATTTTTTCAAAGTTTCCCGCCATGTTAGCAGAAACATGATGCTGACCAAACTGTTTCTGAACTCCCGCACGAATTACTGAACGTAATAACTTTCTGTTATATACCGGGCGGGGATTGTAAACCTTTCCCTGTCTTTCATTTACCATTGTTTTATTCCTCACTTTCATAAATTTTCAAAGTATGGTCAATCTTAATAGGTTGACCGCCAATGAATTTCTGCTTCATTGTGTTATCTTCAATACTGATAATTAACACACAATTATTCAACTGAAAGACAACTTCATCACCTTCTTCAAGTTTGGCATCTTCACCAAATTTTTCTTTGAAGGCTGTAACCGCAAGTTCTATTGCCTTTGAAATATCTTCCATTATTCATCACCACTTTCATCAGTGCTACCTTCTGTGATACGGCTTGACCATAAATCAGCATAATGCAGAATCAAGTACAGTGCTGTTTCGTTGCCTTTGACACCATAGTTTGCTGATTCATACAGACCATCATGGTATCTGATAGCAAATTCTTCTTCTTCCGTCAGGTCAATGAAAAGGGTTGCTAACTTGATGCTGCGGGTTGCGTGGTCAAGTGGAAGAAGTGCCGGGTTACGCTTAAACGGTTTAGCTTCTGATGCTTTACCTGATTTCAGGATGTTAGGCACATACATCTGCTTGCCAAAGTCCCCACACTTACCAAGATCATGTAATGCTGCTGCAATGATGACTGAATCACGAATTTCTTCATACTTAACTTTACCAAGAAGTGCATAACCAATGTTTTCTGCTGCCATCATTACATTTCTGCTGTGGTGAACAAGTCCGAACTGACAAGCAAGATGATTTCCACCACTGCAAGGTGCTTCAAAGAATCCGATCTGTTCCATGTAATCAATCAGATCTTCCATTCCTTCACGCTTGGTTGAAAGTAAGTGGTCAACCACAAACTTCTTGTTGTCAAGTTCCTTCTTGTTGTCCTCTGTCATCTGTTCAACTGTGTCCTGAACCTGTTCAGTTGTTTCCTGTGTTACTTCTGCGGTATTCTCAACCGCTGCATCTGCTTTCTTTTTTGCTGCCATGCTCTTTCACTCCTTATTTTGATAATTTTATTTCCCAACGCTTCTGATCTTCAATGTTGGAAAGATACCAAGCGTTAAGTTCTGATTTTTTTGCAATGAACATTTTGAACTGTTCAAAATCCTTGGGGTACAACAAAATTCCATACCCGCCTGATTCTCTGATTTTTTTGAGGTTGACCAACTGCAATAGTGACGGTTCACCGTTTGGTGCTTTGACTTCAATGCCAAGGAAACACCCGTCTGAACAAACCAACAGGTCAGGAATACCACTTTTTGTATAAGCAGCACCGCCCCAGTATTTCAGCAGCCACGCCCCGGTGTCCTTCAGGAACGCTTTGACCTTATTTTCAAAATTCTTTTCTGCTGCCATCAATCCACCGTGTACTGATATGTTCTGTATAATCTCTGAACTGCCAGTTTTTCCCTTTCTGTCAATCGGTCAGACTCACGCAATTCTTTCAAAATCTGTGAATCTTCAAAAGTAAATCTGTCATCTTCTGTCAATGGTTTTTCTTCACGGTATGCACTCAACTTCTTATTCACCCCCTTCCAACTGTTCATTGAACTGTGTCTGATAGTTCAGTATTTTTTCTGTATAGTCGGTTGAATAGATGCCCTTTTCCCATAAGCGGGCAGCACCATCTTCCCCCATGTTGTACGCCATCAAGACCATGTTGGTATCTTGATACCGTTCAAACAGTTTTCTAAGTACGAACACGCCCGCCCTGATGTTCTGATACGGGTATGTAAAATCCGTAACACCAAGGGTATCTGTCAACCACTGATGATTGATCTGATTGATCTGCATATAACCGTAATCATTGGTTTTGCTGATGACCGCCGGGTCAAAACTGCTTTCATTCTGAATCAGTGCCATAACAAGGGTAAAATCAATGTTGTACCCGGTACAAAGGTAATATGTAAATTCCTGTTGTTCTTCCGGCATCTTACAGTCAAGCGGTGTGAAATCTAAGTCACCCGCACCCCAGTCAAGGGAAATTTCCTGTGTGAATGTTCTGTCATCATACGCCCCATATACAAGGGTTTCTGTGTTATCCCGTTCAAGTGTGCGTTCTATTGATTTCTCTTTGTCCTTGGCGGTTATATGAGCTTTCAGGGCATATACAGACACACCCCCAACAGCTAACCCAACACCAAAGGCAACACCGAGCAAGATCAAGACCCGCTTTGCCATTGCGGACTTTCTAAGGTTCTTTGAATAGTTCATGTTTCATCACCTCTTTCAATAATTTCCAAGTAAATGATTCCCGGCATCATCAGAATCACACCAATCACCATTTCTTTCATGTGTGCTGTTATCGGTTCATATATGTGCATTTCAACCGCATAGTCAGATGCACCAACTGCACCGATAATCAGGATGAAACCAATGAACGCCGTGATTCCAAATATCCAGTTAAGTATTTTTGAATAATTCATCTGTTAGTTCCTTTCCTTCCTTCAACGCTGCAAGGTTCTTTTCTTCAACCGTACCCTTCACCAGTAAGTAATAGTAAAAGCACGGTTTGGCTTGTCCTATGCGGTGAATACGCTTTTTTGACTGTTCCCACATATCACATGACCCTTTGCCAAGTGGCAAGGTGAAATAAATAATTTTATTTGCTTTCTGATAATTACCACCCATTGCCCCGGCTTGATACTGTATGAATGTGATTGAATCATCTGCCTGATCGTATGCGATCAAGTCCTTCTTTGACCCATTCACAACTGAATAAGGTCTGTTCAGATCAGCAAGTTTTTTCTGCATTGCTTCAAGTTCTGCTGTGAAGTTGTAGAATATAATCAGCCTATCTTCTGTTGATTCAACCAAGTCCCGCAAACCTTCCAGTTTTTCCTTGTGCCACTGCCCGCACAACTGCCGTGCATATAGCATCTTGGTCAGGCTGTTATCACCAACCAGTTCAACCCGTGGTGTCACATCCGTGCCGTAATAATCTGAATCATCTTTGAACTTGCACATATTCAGGGTATCAAGCATGATGTAACTGTTTTTAATAAAATACTTGTACGCCTGTGTTGCCTTAAAGAATATCTTCTGTTCAGTCTGTTCCGGCAGTTCAATCACATCAGCGGTTTTCATAAAGATGCACCCATGATCTGCAAGTTTCTTTTTCAGGTGTTCCGTGTGCTTGTACCCGGTTATTACTTCACGTTTGAAACCGTCCCCGTTCTCAACCCATTCAGTCTGAACGTATGATGACCAAAACGCTTTTTTTGTAATATTCCACCCAAGCAACTGAACCTGTGACCACAACCGTTCATACTTTCCGGCTGTTGGTGTTCCTGATAATAAAATCACGCTTTCCGGCTGCATTTTCAGAATGAACTTTGACCGTTTTGCCGTTTCATTGGTTATCAGGGAACTTTCATCAAGCATCAGTGTGAAATCTTTAAGTTTCAGCAACCAATCCCGCCGGAAAGCAGTTTCATAATTGATAACGCCTATCATTTGAACACCTTGGTTGTATAAGTCCTTGGTATCAAGTACCGCCCTGAAATTGATTGCTTCACTTTTCTTGGTCAGGTTCATCACCCTGTAATCAGGGTAATAATCTTTGAAGTGCTGAACCCAGTCATCAATCTTGGATTTCTGACAGATGACCAAGTTCACAGCATTATTCAGCAAATACATTTTTTCAGCACCCACAAAGGTCTTACCCAGTCCCATATCAAGATAATAAGCACAACGGTTGAACTGTTCAGTTCTGTTCAGTGCATCTTCCTGATGGGGCATAAGGTGCAGATCATTCATCTACCCTGACACCCGTACACTGGAAGAATATTTCAGCATCAAAGTTTGGTATTGCCTTGATGATTTCCTTTCTGCGGTCTGACAGGCTGCCCCACCACAACTGACCACATTCAGATTCATCAAGCACTTTGAGATAACCGCCTGTTGTTTCATAGGTTGGATGTGCTGCCTTTTCTTCATCAGTCATATCTTCTTCATATACCCATTCAACAACATCCTTTGGTATCTGATTCAGTAAATATCTTGCATCTGAATCTAACCATTCACTGTAAGTCATATTTGACGGCTTATTGAACAGCATGATCTTCTGTTCTTCTGTATTAAAACAACCAGTATTGAAAGAAGATTTGTTCCAGTCCCCGGTGTTCCTGTTCCCGGTGTTCCTGTTCCCGGTGTTCCTGTTCCCGGTGTTCCTGTTCCCGGTGTTCCAGTCCCCGGTGTTCCTGTTCCCGGTGTTCCAGTCCCCGGTGTTGCAGTCCCCGGTGTTGCAGCGACCCGTGCAATTCTTTCCAATATTGACGATTCGCAACACTTCATCCCACGGGATTTCACGCACGATCTCCAATTTGTCAGTACATGACTTGTCACCGTCTGTTCTTACATCACCATAAGCAATGACTTCTGCAACCTTGTTTTCACTGTTGAAACTGTAATAATTGAAACAGTCGGCAGCAGTCTGACAGAAGTGCATACCATGACCGCAAACATCAAGTTCCCCTTCTTCCTCAAATTTTCCGGGGCAAGTGTACTGTTTAGTGTTACCATTAGGTGAACAAGTCCAATCAGGTCTGAACACTTTGAACCCATGCACTACATTCTGAACTGTCTTATTCTCCATCCTTCTGTACCTCACCTTTCTGTTCTGTCAACGCTTTATATTCATCAAGTAATGCTTTCATTTCCGGGTCTTTCTCCGAAAACATTTCAAGCACTGCCATACGCTGCAACTTATTGATTCTTACGTCCATAGCGGTCTTTAATTCTGACACACGTTTTCTTGATGCAACACGGTTTTTGTATGTATTCATATCAACCTTTGTGATGATCTCACGACCATTTGCAACCCTTGAAACAGTATCATCAATACTTGCAATCTTTGCGACTGCCAAACCGTGATGCCCTGTTTTAACTACCACCACATCACCAACTTCAAACTTGTCATACATTGCGTACTTTGACATACACACCTGTTCTTTTTCATTGTCATTCAGGAAAGATACCTGTACGGTTTTATAATCTCCAAACATTTCTTCATCCTCACTTTCTTCAATTTCAAATAAAATGATCTGACTTTTTCTTAACCAGTAGCACCCGTATTGACTGTTATGGTTTTTATGACCTTCAACCGTCACACCGAAAATACCTTTATATTCTCTTGTGATTACACCACTTAACCCTTCAAGTTTGCTGCTTCTGTAAGAAATGATTTTTACTTTGTCACCTATCTGCATAAGATCACCGCCTTATATGGCAATACCTTCAATTTCTGCAAAACGCTTTGCATTGATGAAATATGACCAACGGTGTTCACTGGTATGAATCGCATACCCCCAAGGAAAAACACCCTGTTGTAAACCAAGTGCTATCGTGTTCGTGTGCTTGTGCATCAACTTAGCAACTTCATGTACTGTCAAGGTTGGGATGCCATCTTCACACTTGGAAGGTTTGAAGATCACCGGTTTTTCTTCCTGTTCAAAATAATCAGGTGCAAGTCCAAGTGATACTGCAATATCACTCTGAACCTGTTCTGACGGAACTGTTTTGTCATTCAGGTACATACTGATTGACCCCTTACTTTTCCCGGTCAATCCGACAACCTGTGCCTGATTGATTCCTAACTGCTGCATAGCCTGTTTCAACTTTTCGCTGAATTTCATAATTTATCACCTATCCTTTCTTTGAGTTAAGATGTCTTAACTTTTTCAGTAAAAAAATATAGTGGAATAAATTCCACCGAAACACCAAGGACTTCACACGCCTTGTTCATTTCAGGTGCAGTGAACTGAACCGTTCCGTTCAGCTTTGCAGATAATGTCACGGTTGACATTCCCATTGCTTTAGCAAACTTTGCCTGTGTTCCAAACACTTCCTTGATTTTTCCTCTTAACTTTGAATAATCAAACACCTTCTTCACCTTCCTTTTCATCATCAGGGAACGCATTGTTGTTATACTGTTTCCTGATCGTTATTCTAACAACCCCTGATTCCAACTGTTCAAATGATGTTTCCTTGAACTTCTGCGGTTTGCCTTGTTTCAGGCTTTCTATGTACGCAAGATATTCAAGTTTGGTTGGAAATTCAAGAATCTGTTCAATCCATGCTGCAACTATTTTCTTCATTTCATCACCTTCTTTCTAACATGAACCACCGTCTGCACCATGAAATGCACCAACGGGATATTTCCAATCATTTATGTATATATCATCTGTTGTGAACTCACCAGTAAGTATTGAATGAATTGCTTTCCTGTCATCCCAACAGACACATGACTTTGTATCACCTATAAATTCATCAAGGTTCTTTTTGTTATCAAGGGTGAATCCAAGAACTTCTTCATCATGCCTTAGTGCTGCATAATCATCAGGAAAAAGTTCTTTTACCCCGGCAAATAAACGGGGTGTTGAAAATATGCACATCATACAACTGCATCTGTTCCAACCTATCCTGTAACATGGGTGTGGGTTTATATGATGCCGTTTCAGCAGTTCCCACACATCCTTTTCAGAATAATCAATGCAGCACCGCCATTGATGAACAATTCTGTGTGCCTTGGCTTCTGCATTGGTGCGGTGTATTTCCATTTCATTGTACTTTGACCGCCCGGCTGATTCACCACGGCGTTCACCTGACACAATCAGTATTTTCTTATCATGCTTGGTTTCTTCAAGGTTTGCCGTCACACTGTCTTGGACTGCTGCCTTTAAGTTACCGCTGCACCACCGCCCTGAATGTGTACCGCCTTTTGCCGGGAACTTGTGTCTTTTTCCACCAAGTTCTTCAAGTTCACCCAGTCGGTCAAGATTACTGACAACGGTATCTGCAACACATATTTTCAAATAAGCGGAACACCAACGCCTTGACAGGTCACCAGTCTTTGCCGGAAACTTCATTCTGTAACCATACTGTTTCAGAAGTTCTTCCATTTCTTCTGTTGCCTGTTCTTTCAGTTCCTTACATTTCAGGTAATTACTTGACAATTTGCACTGTCTGACTTCCCCAGTATCAGGGTCAATCCATTCAATCGGTTCTGATGCACCTATGCGGTACAATTCACCAAAGAAACCGTTCACCCTGTAAGAAACCCTTAACTTGATACCCTCTGCATCTGCAAGTGCTTTTACATAGTTTTGGGTACATTTCCAGTCCATACGCCTTGAAGGATGCCCGCCGTCAATATCGTGATGCCAAAACTCTATTCTTTCCTTTGGTACACCAAGTTCAAGAAGTTTTAGGTAACAAGCAACTGAATCCTTACCGCCGGAAATCAAAACGACTATCAGATCATATTCTTCAAGTGGTAAAAGTTCCGGCAAATAGATTTTCTTGAAATGCTCTGAATCAGTTCTACCGTCAACCCTTGGTTTCAATTTGATGCCCTTGCCATATATCGGTGCATCAGGAACACCTAATCTGACGGGCGTTTCCTTGGTGCAATCCGCATCTTTTATGAAATCAATCATTGCCTTTATCCTTTCCCAGTTCCTTCAAAAAGTTGTCTATTGTCAGCACACCTTAGTACAATCAGGGGTGTCTTTCCATTATCAGATTTCACATTAAAATCTGAAAACCTGTTACACATCATTGAACTTTTTGAACGGTGTTGTTCAAACCGCCGGGGTTTCACATTAAAACCACCAAAACCTGTTGACCAACATACAATAGACAATTTTTTGAAAGAACTGAAATCCTATTCCTTGGTTCTTTTCCCCGGAACTGCTGCAACAGTTCTTTTTGAAATAGTCAGGAAGTCGGGGAACTTCCTGACCTGTGAAACAAAGTGCTGTGTCATCTCGTGCGGTTGATTCTTCCACTTAACGGTTTCTTGTTTTAGGGGTAAAGTGCTGATTGGTTCAGCCTGTTCAGTTTTCTTCAAATAGTTCTGAATACTTTGCTTTCTTGCCCTACCGTTCCTGTTTTCTTCAACTACTTTGACGGGTCATGTTTATTCTTCACACGTTCTGTCTGCTATCCGGCAGCCTGACCACCATGTCACTTGCGTGTAGCCCTATCGCTTCACCCGTTCCTTCCTACTTGCTTTGTTTCTGTAAGTTAAGAACTCTTAACTTGGCTTTATCTTATCATCAGTGGAAAGATATGTCAACACTTATTTTTAAGTTTTCTTAACTTTTTTTCAAGTTTGATTGAAAAAGTCTTAACTTTGCTTTATAATGAAGGGCGAACAATAATATATAAGAAAGGGGTGTTCACTAATGCCTGATACATTTCAGCACCGCTTCATTGAAGCAATGAACATCAGAGGACTAAGACAGGTTGATGTTGCGGAAAGGTCAGGACTTGATAAGGCACAAATCAGCCAGTACAAAAACGGAAAATATGAACCAATGCAAGATGCCCTGTATAAATTGGCACAAGCCTTGAATGTCAATGTTGCTTGGCTTATGGGACATGATGTACCAATGGAAATAAACAGGAAGGAACTGGAACAGAAAGAACGGGTTTGCGATCTGCTTGAAAAGTGTTACGGTTCAGGTGCGTATGAACTGGTTGAACTGTTTGCCAAGTTGAATGAAATTGGTAAAAATAAGATCATGGAAGAATTGCATGATACAGTTGCACTACCAAAATATACTGTCAAGGAAAAAAGGGACGGTCAAAAAATGGCATAATTTTCCATAAGTACGGTAACATTATCCATGTAAGTTTCACTTAGTTACGGTTGGTTACGCTTTGGGTTACGGTTCTAAAGCGTTGATTTTACGGTAAAGTTACGGTTGTTACACTTTCACATAACTTTTCTTATATAGAATACTTAACAATACATAGATTATAAAATAAAAAAAGTAAAAATATAAGAATAAGAACATCAACCGTAACCGTAACCGTTAAAAAGAAAGGAAGGTCAGATTTATGAAAAAAGTCATTAAACTTGTTGTTTTAGTAATTGTTGTTATTTTCGTGATTATGGTTGTGAAGGATATTTCAAAGAATCCCATTCAGAAAAAAGAAACATCATCAGAAGAAATTCCCGTCATCTTGGATGCAGATGCTTATTCAAGAATTTCATCTGAACAGTTGGTTGAATTACTTGGTGAACCAAAGTCAACAGAAGATTGGAACAATGAAAATTCCAAAGGCACATTTCAGATGCAGCTTTACACTTATGACTTAGATGGAATGTATGCAGAATTTATTTTGTATGAAAATACAGTTGTCAAAATCAGATGTTTTGCAACTGAACCATGGGAAATAAAAAAAGAATTTGATAATGTGTTCAAAATGTTCAATATCACTGTGAAGGACAGTGCAAGAAAAGTTGTTGACACGGGTGTTACTTATAAGTTTTCACCAGTGTCAGATACCGTTGCAGAATTTGAAGTTTATAATTTTGATTCTGAAAAGCACACTTTTGATTCAGTCTATATCACATACAATTTGAATTATTTTGATGACCCTAATTAACTGAACAAAAATGAACCCCAACCGTTGCAGCGGTCAGGGTTCTTATAACTCTATACCAAGGAATAGGATGATATAGGCTATGCAACCCTAATTATATCATCCATTCCTTGAAATTTCAATCAGGAAGGAATGATATACATGGGAAGAAGAAACCCAAACGGTTACGGATGCGTGACCAAGTTGAAGGGTAACCGTTCACGCCCGTGGCTTGCCAAGGTCACCATATATGACGAACAGGGACACGCAAAACAAACCCCGATCGGTTACGCTGAAACAGAAGAAAAAGCCAACATCTTATTGGCTGAATATAACAACAATCCTTGGGACATTGACCGGGAAAAGGTCACCTTGGTTGTACTCTATCAGCGTTGGTCTGAAATCAAATTACCTAAGTTAGGAAAATCAAATCAACAGTCTTTGCGTTCAGCGTTCAAGCACTGTTCAAAATACTACGGTGTGAAGTACCGATCACTGAAATCTTATCAGATGCAAGACTGCATTGACAACTGCGGATGTGGGTATTCAACACAATGGTCAATCAAGAATCTGTTCGGTCACCTTGACCGTTTTGCTTTTGAAATTGACCTGATAGATAAAATGTATTCACAAATTACCACCGCCCCACCAATACCTGATACCACCCGTGAACCGTTCACGCCTGAACAGGTTGATGCACTGTGGAAAATAAAAGATGACCCTTGGGTCAATACCGTGCTGATCTACATATATACGGGGTTCAGATTACAGGAATTGTTGGGGATGAAAACTGAACAGATAAACATTAAGGACTGGTACTTTGAAGGTGGAATCAAGACTGCTGCCGGAAAGTGCCGTATTGTTCCGATACATGACCGTATCAAACCATTTGTGAAAGCACTGGTTGATGAAGGGAACAAGTATCTGTTCACCTATCAGGGCAAAAAGTTCAGTCAGGCAAATTACTATAAGTGTTGGGGTGAAGTCATGGAAAAGATAGGTGCAGACAAGACCCCACATGAAGCACGGCACACCTTTGAAACACTTCTTGACAACGCCAAAGGAAACAGGAAATGTATTGATATGTTAATGGGTCATAAGTCAAAGGACGTAGGAAACCGGGTGTATAATCACAAGACAATTCAGCAGTTACGGGAAACCATTGCCCTATTAAAATAATATTTTTTACGCTGAACCAGTAACAAATTAGAAACAAAAAAGACGGGAAATGCCGTAAAATCAAGCATTTCCCGTCTTATAAAATGTATTATATCATAATATGAAATAACATATCAATTCTATTCCCTTAAATCTCTCCTATTTTTAAGGGAATAAGCAATATAATAAGCGAATATCTCCTTAGAGTTCTATCCATGCTCAGTTCTCAATATACTAATCATCTATATTCTGTCACACAAATATAATACAATCTAACACCTGATACCTATCAATAGTCGCATTTTACAACTTCTTATGGGTAATTTTCCCATCAAATCATCATATTCAAGTCAATACTGCATCAAAAAAGCCTATAAGATGTTCAAGCAAAACAATCTTATAGGCTTTTCAACTCTAAGTATTCAATTTACCTGCCAAAACTACCTATCAGTCAACATAAAAAATGTTTCTTATAGGAAGACGACAATTCCACATTATATTTTATACATTAACGACTGAATTTCCTCATGCGAAATCGCCAAATCTACCAGATCTCGCCGATGCAGTGATGCTGCCATCACCAACGCCGCAGCAATCAAGCAAACTAGCCAGCAAGCCCCTAAGACACTCTCGTCTCACGAATCACCTTCCTCACAGCCAGCACCTTGCCTGCTGAAACTGAAAGCTCATCGACACCCATCTTAAGAAATTCTTCTGTGAGTGTTGTGTCTGCACCGAGTTCACCACAGATACCTGCCCAGATGCCCTCTGCATGTGCATTCTCAACAACCATTCTTATCATGGCAAGAATGGCTGGATGATGAGCATCGTAGAAATCATCAAGCTTTGTATTCTGACGGTCAATCGCTAGCGTGTACTGTGTCAGGTCATTAGTTCCGATACTGAAGAAATCCACCTTCTTAGCAAGCTGGCGGCTCATAATTACAGCAGCCGGAGTCTCAATCATAATTCCACTCTTAGGATTACCGAATTCAATTCCCTGCTCTGTAAGCTCAGCCTTAACTTCATTCTCAATAACCTTAATCTTATCAACTTCCTGTTCACTGATTATCATAGGATACATTATAGATATGTTTCCATACGCACTTGCTCTGTAAAGGGCGCGTAACTGTGTCTTGAATATCTCAGGTCTTGTAAGACATATTCTTATTGCACGAAGACCAAGAGCAGGATTATCCTCTTTATCGAGTCCGAAATAATCACACTGCTTATCAGCACCGATATCAAGAGTTCTTATAATTACCGGTTTTCCAGCCATGCTTTCAGCTACAGTACGGTATATGTTGAACTGTTCTTCTTCTGTTGGAAATGTATCAGATTCAAGATATATGAATTCACTTCGAAACAGTCCGATTCCTGCTGCATCATTGGCAATAACATTTGCGAGATCCTTAATGTTACCAATATTAGAGTAAAGCTTAATCTTCTTGCCATCTAAAGTCACATCTTCCTTGCCTTTAAGTTCCTGCAAAAGAGCTTTCTTCTCATTGTCTTTGCGCTGTTCCTCCTGCATTGCTGACAGGGTTGCCTCATCAGGTTCAATATATACGACACCGTTAGTTCCATCGACAACGCCAAGCTTGCCATTAAGAGATTCATCAATAACAATATCTGAACCAATTAAAGCCGGAATTCCCATTGTTCTTGCAAGAATGGCAGTATGTGAATTAACTGAACCCTTCTGTGTAACAAATGATAATATCTTGCTCTTATCCATCTGGACTGTCTCTGATGGTGCCAGATCCTCTGCCACCATAATAACAGGCTCGTCTACATCTACACCGCTTCCTGTATTGCCAGAAAGTATTCCTAACAGTCTTTCTGTAATATCTTTGACATCTGCTGCTCTTCCACGCATATATTCATCGTCCATGGCTGCAAACATCTGTGAAAAATTATCCCCTGTCTGGGCTATGGCATATTCTGCATTCACCATCTGACTCTCGATAATATGCTCAACAGATTCCTTATAATCGTCATCCTCAAGCATCATCTGATGAATCTCAAATATTGCCGCATTAGCCTCGCCAACTTCGCGAAGTGCTTTATCATGAAGTTCCCCCAGTTGTTTAAAGGCTATTTCTACAGCTTCATAATAACGGTTCTTCTCTGCTTCTGCATCAGTAATCTTTACACGCTTAACCTGATGTTCACCTTTCTCATACACCATTATCTTACCTATAGCAATGCCTCCAAATACACTTTTTCCAGTATATTTATTCATGTGCACCTCCTGACTGCTACATATTGCTCTTCATGAATTCTTCAATCTTAGCTGCTGCAGCCTCTTCATCTTCACCTTCTACAGTAATTGTAACTTCATTTCCACATTTTACTGCAAGTGCCATAACACCGAAGATTTTCTTGCAGTCTCCTGACTTGCCATCCTTAATAATTGTAATCTTACTGCTAAATTCCTTAGCAGCCTTTACAAGCTCTCCTGCTGGACGAGCATGTATGCCTTCTGCATCTGTAATAACGTACTTAAATTCCTTCATAATTAAAAACCACCTTTCTTAGGCTGCTTTCTTCTTAAAGAGCCCTAAACATATTGTTGAGATGATAGTTCCTGCCACAAGTGCAATCACATAATATATTGCATTGCCTACTACAGGGAATACGAAAATGCCGCCATGTGGTGCCATTAAAGTACATTTGAAAAACATACTGACAGCACCTGCTGCACCTGAACCTATGATACATGCTGGTATTACATGTAAAGGATCTGCTGCCGCATATGGTATTGCACCTTCTGTTATAAATGCAAGTCCCATAATAAAGTTAGTTGGACCAGCATCTCTTTCTTCCTTAGTAAACTTATTCTTAAAAAGTATTGTTGCAAGAGCAATCGCACATGGTGGAACCATACCACCTATCATTACTGCTGCCATTATATCATAATTACCTGCTGCAATGGAAGCAGTTCCAAAAACATATGCTGCTTTATTGAACGGACCACCCATATCAATTGCCATCATGGCTGCAAGTATGAATCCAAGAAGAACCCTGCTTGTACTTCCCATTCCTGCAAGGAAGCTGTTAAGTCCTGTGTTAATCCCACCCATTACAGGCTCTACAATAAATGTCATTCCAAGTCCTATTACCAGAATACCCACTACCGGATATATAAGTACAGGTGCTATCTTTTCCAATGCCTCTGGTAACTTATCACATATCTTTCTTAAAAGAACTATAATATATCCTGCTGCAAAACCTGCTACCAGAGCGCCTAAGAATCCAGACTTTCCATTAGCTGCGATATAACCACCAACAAAACCAAGTGCAAGTGCCGGTCTGTCACCAATGGCCATTGCAATAAATCCTGCCAGAACAGGGAGCATGAAGCCAAATGCTGCTCCACCGATAGACTTAAACAGTGCCGCAACAGGTGTTATCGTACCAAAGTTGCTTCGTTCTGCCTCTGACAGTGCATTCATATCAACATTAAGTCCATCAATAAGAAATGCTATGGCAATCAGAATACCTCCGCCTACAACGAAAGGTAACATATGTGATACACCATTCATAAGCTGTGTATATATCTTATGTCCAATTCCGCCGCCTTTCTTTGCTGATGTGCTTTCCTTCTTTTCAGAAGTTCCTGCCTTATATACAGGTGCATCTCCTGCAAGAGCTTTCTTTAAAAGTTCATCTGCTTTATTAATTCCATCTGAAACCTGACACTCAATTACTTTCTTTCCATCAAATCTCTCCATTGGAACCTGTGCATCTGCCGCAACAATAATACACTCTGCCGATTCAATATCTGCATCTGTCAGTACATTCTTAGCTCCGCCAGAACCTCTTGTCTCAATCTTAATTGCACATCCAGCCTTAGCTGCTGCCTTCTCAAGTCCTTCTGCTGCCATGTAAGTATGTGCAATACCTGTAGGGCAGGAAGTAACTGCAAGAATCTTAGCCGGCTTATTGTCTTCCTTTTCAAGTCTTTCATCTATACTCTTGGCTTCTTCGTCAGCCCCATCTATGATTTCAATGAATTCCTCAGGGCTTCCAGCTTTCATAAGCTTTGCTACAAAATTCTCATCCATAAGAAGCACTGATAACTTACTTAATACATCAAGATGTACGTTATCCTTAGTATCCGGCGCTGCAATAAGGAAAAGAACCTTTACCGGCTCATCATCAAGCGATTCAAAATCAACTCCATCCTTAATAATCATTGCTGCAAGTCCTGGTGCATTAACAGCACTGCATTTGCCATGAGGAATTGCTATTCCTTCTCCTACACCTGTTGTACTTTCTTCTTCTCTTGCATATACTTTAGCCCTGTAGCTTTCAATATCATCAATCTTTCCGCTCTTTGCCATAAGTTCTACAGCCATATCAAGAGCCTCACTCTTTGTCTTAGGAGCAGCATTAAGATTAATGCTTCTCTTATCAAGTAAATCTGTAATTCTCATAAAATACCTCCTTTACATTATCTCTTGCAGGTAACCTCTACCCGCTTTAATACCTCTGAAATCTCTCTTTTTGTTGCAAGATTTTCTGAAAATGCACTGGCACTTCCTGTTGCAACGCCCATCCGGAATGCATCTTCATAATTGCCTGTCTGAAGATACCCCGCCATAAATCCTGCAACCATTGAATCACCTGCACCTACTGAATTCTTAAGCTCGCCCTTTGGTGCATCTGCTTCATATACGTTTCCATGTTCATCAATAAGAACTGCGCCTTTTCCACCCATCGATATAAGCACATTGACAGCTCCCATATCCTGCAGCTTCCTTGCATATGGAATAACCTCTTCCTTAGATTCAAGCTTAACACCAAATATATCTCCAAGTTCATGCTGATTAGGCTTGATAAGAAATGGGTGATATTCAAGGACATTAAGTAAAAGCCTGCTTGTCGCATCAACTATAATCTTAACATCTCTTCCCTGTAGTCTTCCCATTATTCTTCTGTATATATCGTCTGATATACATGAGGGAATACTTCCTGCAAGCACAAGAACATCTCCACTTGAAAGTCTGTCAATCTTACTTACAAGAGAATGGAGATTATCTTCTGATATCTGAGGTCCCATTCCGTTAATCTCTGTTCCATCTATGTTCTTAATCTTCATGTTTATTCTTGAAAAACCATTATCAACCTGAATAAAATCTGTATTAATGCCATACTCTGATACCATGTCACATATCTGTTTTCCGGTAAACCCGGCTACAAAACCAAATGCTGTTGTATCAAATTCAAGATTATTAAGAACTATTGAAACATTAATTCCTTTACCCCCTGGAAGCATATGCTCATATGATGTTCTGTTCGTCATCCCCAGTTCAAAACTCTTAACTTCCACTATATAATCCAGTGACGGATTAAATGTTACTGTATATACCATTGTCTCTCCTTTCTGGCTTCACGACCTTTTTGATATAATTATAATACAATCACATTCATTCAAAATCAATCACATTCATTCACAAACTTTTAGATTATTTTTGTGCATTTTTCACAAATTATCATCAAAATACTTTCTCTAAATATGCATTGTGTATCAACTTCATAACTTTCAGTATCGGTCAAAAACAAAAAAAATATGCCAGAACTTCAGACTCAGCAAAAGTTCCGGCATATTAGTATTATATATTATTATATTAATGTTTTCCCTTAAGAAGTGGTGATAATGGCTTATATATAAGCATTGATATCCCTACATCTATAAGACCTTTAACTATTGTAAAAGGAAGATTAAAGCATATCAGACACTGCATGATTGATTTCATAGATGGAATTATAGCCTGATACAGACTTAATATTACCACCTCTGGCATTGCCAGTTTATAATACACAGGATACACTATTAAATAATTCGAGAACACACTGAATACACCCATTGCCATGGCACCGCATAAACCGCCAAGCAATGCTCCTGTCTTAGACTTTTTCTTCTTATAAACAATTCCTGCTGTAAACACGAATACGGAACCGAGTATAAAGTTAGAAAGTTCGCCAACAAGCATACTCTGTGAAGCTGCCAGATGTACAACATTCTTAATGAGACATATTATAATGCCTGCCACTGGTCCGAGTGCATAAGCACCAAGTAACGCCGGAAGATCCGAAAAATCAAACTTGATAAATCCTGGCATAATAGGAATCGGTATCTCCAGATACATAAGAACTACTGCTACTGCTGAAAGCATACCCGTCACCGCTATCGTTCTCACATTATTCTTAGTATTAACATTACTCATTGCTTTTATTCTCCCTTATATTCTGTAATATTATTCTGCCTCCTTAAGGTGCATCTTTTTTGATGCGTGCTCCATAGCTTCAACAAGAGTTCTCATATCACTAAGTATCTGTGTAGTTCTTTCTTCACCAAGTTCAGCAATAACATTACCATAATATTCTCTGTTATTGTCCTCTCTTTTTTTCAAGAAATCCCTTCCGGCATCAGTGAATACGAGATATGTACCATCTGTTCCTTTGCCATCATGTTTCCATAAAGCATAACCCATGTCCTTAAGACTGCTTGCGATTGCCGATGTCTGTGGAATTGATATTCTCATAAATGAAGACAAATCCTTAAGATATGTCTTATCCTTGCCATCAATACAATCTTTCTCCATTACCTTGAGCGCAATATAATCTGCCAGCTCAAGACCATTGTAAAAATTCTTTCTTCTCTCCTTATCCATCAGGAACCTCTGAAATATAAGTTCTGTAGATAATTCAAAGCTTTCAAAGCTATTGTTCATACCCCTATCTCCTCTCTGTCTTAAAATAATGATTCGATAGATTTATATTACCAGAAAAATCCTTATATGTCTGTATAACAATCATAAACAATTGTAAAAAAGTTATAAACTATGGATTACAGCATTCCGCTGCCGTATATCCCGCTCCAATAAGTTCTTCTCTTTCTGCATAAGAATATATCTTATTCTTAGTTCCAATTCTTGATGCCTTTTCGCATTCCGGTTTATGAAATGTCATTGTTTTACTGTTAAGAATATAATTGAAATCCATTGATGAATCCTTCATCTGTGCAGCCATATCTAGGAATTCTCCTGTATATTCAGACTCTCCTGTTGAATATATGTAATTAATACCCGGCTGTACATTATATAAAAATATATTAAAGCATATTCCTTCTCCACTGTCCTCTACAGAATAAGCCTCCATAAGAACCCCCCGGCACATAAGTTCTTCACCAACAAATACCGGAGTAGTCCTGTACATAACGTGATTAGAAGTTTTCTCAAGATATCTTGCAATCTTTACCACATATGCATTCATATAGTTCTTCATATATGGAGTTGCTGTTATATAATTCTTCTTATCAGTATCAGAACCTCCAAAGCACCATGCAATGCTCTGCGCTCTGCTCTGGCAGTATCCATCTCCCGCAATACTGTCATACTTGATATTATTCCATCCTGTAGGACAGATACTTTTTGATTCACCTTTCTTATCATCTTCAGATGGCATTGAATCATAATCTAAACATGCCATCGCAGAAGTAACCCTTTTGATACTGTCAAGCGGTCCATATTTTATATATGAATCCTTAACTATCTCAGAGCTTGTAAAATACGGCTTATTATCATTAACTACAACATATGGATTATCTCCATTATATGCCGGAATATCCTCATAGGAAAACTGTATACTGTTTGAATTAACATTATTAGCAGACACATTTGCAAAAAGTTTATATCCGCCAAACACAATCAACACAAGTAATATTATCCCTATTATTTTCTTTCTCATTTCGTATCACCCTTCTTCATTCCTGGTATCTGTGCCAGAATAACCGCTGTAAACACAAGTACACACCCCATTATCTCTTTTGGTTTTAACAATTCCCCAAGTACAATCCATCCGGCAAGCACCGCAAACACTGATTCAAGGCTCATGACAATAGATGCCACCGAAGGCTGTGCATATTTCTGTCCAACCATCTGAAGTGTATATGCTATACCGCCTGACAATACACCTGCATAAAGTATCGGAATAAGCGCAGCTTTAATTCCTGCAAATGTAACATTTTCCGTAAATATCATAGCAAATGTTGAAATAATTGCAATAGCCATAAATTGTATACAGGACATTTTCATGCTGTCAGCACTTGAAAATTTATCAATAACCAGAATGTGTATTGTAAAGCATATTGCTCCCAGGAACACAAGGACATCTCCAAGATATATTCCTGATACACCACCAGACATGCATAAAAGATACATTCCGGCAACGCATCCTGCAACAGAAACGCCGGTTATCCAGTGCATTTTCTTACCCATAAAAACCGAAACTACCGAAACCATAACAACATAAGTTGCTGTAATAAAGCCCGACCTTCCTGATGCCGCGACCCCTTGTGGATATACACTTATTCCATACTGCTGGAAAGTCATCGCTGCAAATAGAACAATTCCACATATTATGCCTGCACCCAGTGGCCATGTCTGTAAACGGCTTCCATTCTCTGTACTAATCACTTTCCCTGAATTATTTCTTTTATCCAATACATTTTTAATTATAATTACGACTGCCAGAAATAGTGCTCCGACTATAGACCTTGCAGCATTAAATGTAAATGTTCCCACTGCTCCTGCACCACTTGTCTGTGCAACAAATGCCGTTCCCCAGATAAATGCAACAAGAAGCAGTATCAGGCTTCCCTTTATATTATTCATTGCTCTTACCCTTATTAATATATTTGATACCTGTAAATGCACCTATAAGAATAACTAAACCTATAATAAGAGGAACAACAGGATTCTGTACAAATCCTGCAATAACATATGTCACGCAAGAAATACCTGCAACCACAATTACATATGGAAGCTGTGTAGACACATGATTCATATGATTACACTGTGCTCCTGCCGAAGCCATAATTGTAGTATCTGATATTGGTGAACAATGGTCTCCACAGACAGCTCCAGCCATACATGCTGAGATGGATATAATCATCATTGTATGGTTAGTTCCTGAAAATGTACTTACAACAATAGGAATAAGAATTCCAAATGTCCCCCACGAAGTTCCTGTTGCAAAAGCAAGGAATACCGCTACCAGGAATATAACTGCCGGCAGAATACTTAACCAGCCTCCCGATACTCCTTTTACAAGTCCGGCAACAAACTCCTTAGCACCCAGACTGTCTGTCATTGCTTTGAGTGTCCATGCAAATGTAAGAATAAGGATTGCCGGTACCATTGCCTTAAAGCCTTCCGGTATGCATGAGCATGACTCATTGAATGAAAGTACCCTTCTTACTGCATAGAACACAATTGTTATTATAAGTGCAAAGAAACTTCCAAGCATAAGTCCTACCGAAGCATCACTTCCTGAAAATGCATCAACAAAACCTACTCCCTTGAAAAAATCTCCTGAATATAGCATTCCAATTACGCAGCAAACTATAAGTGTAATAATTGGAAACAGCAGATCTAACACTTTTCCGCGTCCCTTAATTACATCTTCTGTTGCGTTAGCATATGGCCTGTCAGGAGTTGTATACAAGTCTCCCTTAGCTGCATTTGCTTCATGAACTGCCATTGAACCAAAGTCAACCTTTAACGCTACTATAAGAATCATTGCTGCAATAGTAAATAATGCATAATAATTGTAAGGAATAGCCTTAATAAATATTCCAAAACCATCTTCGCCCTCAACAAAACCTGTTACCGCTGCTGCCCATGAAGATATAGGTGCAATAATACAGATTGGTGCCGCTGTTGCATCAATAAGATATGCAAGCTTTGCTCTCGAAACATTATGCTTGTCTGTTACCGGACGCATAACGCTTCCAACAGTAAGGCAGTTAAAATAATCATCAATAAATATAAGAATTCCCAGAAGCACCGTAACAAGCTGTGCCCCAACTCTTGTTTTAATGTGTCTTCCAGCCCATTCTCCAAACGCTGCCGAACCACCTGCTTTATTCATCATGCACACCATGATTCCCAGTACAACAAGGAACACAAGAATTCCTACATTGTAGGGATCCGACAATACTCCTACAAGACCATCTTCAAATATATGAAGAACTGATTTTTCAAAACTGAACCCGCTCTGGAAAATGTTTCCATAGAACAGTCCTCCTATTACAATTCCTACAAAAAGTGAACTGTAAACCTCTTTGGTAATTAACGCTAATATGATAGCAACCAGTGGTGGTATAAGTGCCCAGAAGGTTGCATACAGATTAGGTACATACTGAATAACTTCTTCCATTGTATCTCTCCTTAATAAATGTATATCCTACACTAATTGTGTATTCTGCTTTCACTGCAAGTAAAATATATAACCTGATAATTCTTTGCAATCTCGTCGAGAAGCTTCATAGCCCCCTTAATGTTATTATCATCAAGATTGACAAATGGGTCATCAAATATAAGAAATGGTTTCTCTTCTTTATACATTGCCTCAACAAGTGCCATTCGCATGCATACTCCAACCAGATCCTGCTTTCCTGCACTAAGATATCCAATATCTCTTGGCATATTCTGCTCCATGACAGTAAGCTTTGTATCTGCATCAAGATTGTATGCATCAGGCTCACAGCCAGTAAGTATAGTGTAATACTTCCTAAAGCCTGACATAACAGGTCCCATATATTCAGAAGTAAAAGACTGCTTTGAATCCTCCATAATCTGTTTAGTAAGCTTCAGCAATCTCTCTTTATTCTTTTCGCTTTCCTGAATATCAGTAAGTCGGTTAAGTTCCTGCCTGCAGTTTTCACACTCATCAGCCTGAATCTGAAGATTCTCTAATTGCTTATTGCACTGAGATATCTGTTGTGCATATTCTTCAATCATGTTGTCAATCCGTGTCATATCTGACGCTATATCTTCCAGTGAAATCTTATCAGCATCATTTTGTGCAGTGAACATACTGATATCATTCTCTGACTCAAAATCAGCTTTAATCATCATTGCTTTATCATACTCACTTTTAGCACGATAATATCCATCAAGCTTTTTGTCAAGGTTTCTAAGTGTTTCTCCAATACTTTCCTCACCCTTAAAGCCTTTAATATATTTTCTCAGAAAGCATTTAATACCTGACATATTCTGCTCGTACTGATTTCTATAGATATCCTGTTTTGATATTTCTTGATTAATTCTTTTATAGTCCGCTATGTCATTTCTTATACGTTCAATTGTCAGACTATAATTATTACCATTAGCGGCACAATTATACTGTTTCAAAAATACATCCAGCCTGTTCTCAAGCTGTTTTATCTGTTCAGATAATTCGTTGTCCTGACCAGCCGCCCGTTTCTCAAGTTCACGATAATCTTCTATATCATGACATAAACCCGAAAGCTCCCATGCAATGTTATCTCTGCTAAATGTAATCTCATATTCTTCACAGAACTGCCTTACAACATTCTCCGTTCCGCTGATAAAATTCTTATCATCATTAATATCCGCTTCAATTGCCTTAAGCTTATTATCAGATTCAGCACTTATATTCATAAATTCACTATCATGCTGTTTCTTCTTCACAGTTCCAATCACTGAAAATACTACTGCCATACACAAGCCGACAATAATCATGGCAATTCCAACTTCCATTACAGGCATAACAAGCACACCGCCTATTACAGCCATTACGATTCCTGCTATAATTCCAGGCACACATGAATTTTTATATAACTTAGCTCTTTCAAGTCTTGCTTGTTCATTCTCTCTTGCAAGATCCAGCTTCATTTCCTTGCCAACAATAGAATTCTGCTTGTTCTGTGCTGAAATCCAGATATCATGAATCTTCCCGACTTTGTTTTCATCGGGAATTCCTCTTGCAAACCTTTTCTTATACCATTCAAGCTTTTCCAGTTCATCATCAGACAAACGGTTCTTCGCAGCAGCTTCTTTAAGTTCATCTAATTGTCTGGCAGTATTCTGCCATTCATCAATAGTTTCACTATCAGGAACCCCCTGTTCAAACATACCTCTAAGTTGTTCAAGCCTTTTACTGTCATCATCATCAATGTGTGTGAATTTTCCACTTAATATTCCTGCTTCATCAAAGATTTCAATCTGCTTGTGCACATCTTCCTTTTCAGGCAGTTCCCCATTAAAGTAATGTTCATATTGTTCAAATGCGTTCTTCTTATTATTACATTCCTTATCAAGCAGTTGATACTTCTCTTTCAATGCCTGTATATCCTTCTGCACACTTAAATGCTTCTGCTGTTCCTGCATTTTCTTTCTGTCAGCTCTAAGTTCTTCTCTCTTAACACACAGATTATCTCTTATATCTGTCTGCTCTTCAATAATTCTGTCTGTCTGTGAATAATTGTTAATCCTGGCAGCAAGCTCTGTTATTCTTGATTTCCTCTTAGATATAGATCCTGTAGACCTCGTACTTGTTATATTATTAAGCACCGCGGTCAGTCTTCCCACAGCAGTTTCAAAATTATTAATATCATCTGTATTATCTGCAAGATTTCCAATCTTAGCATTTATGCTGTCAGTAGTTGCCGTAACACAATCACTCTGACCTATAAACACAGTTCTCTCAAAAGACTGTGCATCTATCTTGAACAATTCTTCTCCAATATCACACGAAAAATCATCACATTCAACATTAGTATCTTTTCTTACAAGCAGGAATTCATCATCCGCCTGCTTTTTTCCAAAGGTTCTTCTAAGTGAATAAACCACTCCACCAGTTTCAAATACTATCTCACCACCATAAACACCCTTCTGCCACGGCATAAGACGATTTCTTTCCTTATCGACTAATTTCTTCTTGCTTTCATTCTTAAATCCATAAAACATAACACGGATAAAGGATGCAAGTGTACTCTTTCCCCAGCCATTATCCTCACATATCGTATTACATTCACCAGAGAAATCATATGTAACATTATTCAGTTTTCCAAAATTTTCGATTGTACAACTGATAAGTTTCATCAGACTATCTCCTCCCCCTGCAATGCCTGTAATCCATATCGTATAATTACAGCTTTATCTTGTTCATTGATATCGTCTCTCCCCATAACATTTCTAATAAACTCTCCCTTAAGTGAAACATCATGCTCATAAGACATATAATCAACCCTATAAGCGGTGCAGTCCTTTATCTTAAATGCATAAAACCTGTTCTCAAACTGCTTACACAGATAGTCCGTATCTTTCTCACATTCAACATCCAATTCACCTATAAGTTCAAGCTTAACCAGACTATCTTTCGTAAAACCTGCATTGTTAAGAAAACTGCTTAATTTCTGTTCAATTTCAAATGTGCTTTCACACCCTGTAACATCAACCTGTGCAACATAAATATTTCTTCTTGCAAATGGAACAAAATATGTATCATAACTTCCAGAAGTTTCATCAATATCAAGCACTACAAAGCCATGCTCTCCAGCCTCATCAAAACCCCTTCCCTCAAGACATCCCGGATAACAATACACTCCTCTGGCATCCAGCCTGTCACTTGAATATTCATGCACATGTCCAAGTGCAAGATAATCAATTCCACGGTTTCTTAAATCCTTAAGACTTATTATCTGTGCGTTATTCTTAGAAACATGAGAAGCCTCCTGCCCATGCAGTACAACAATATTATAATTGCCTGCATTGAGAGAAAGGCTTCCATATATCTTACCCACATTATCACTGTCAAGTTCCACGCCGGTAATAACAATATCCTTTGTAATACTGCCATTATTGATTATACCGGCGTTATAACTTGTCCATTCTTTTCCAAACATACGAAGATTAGCAGGAATCTCATCCAGATACGACACAAAGCTTCCATTGTCATGATTACCCTGCAGATAATAAAATGTAATACTCGGATTATTAATTATTATATTATATACTTCTTTCTTTGCTCCGACTGATATGTTCCTTGTATCAAACAAATCCCCCGCAATTATAATAACCCCGATACACTCCTTCACAGCATATCCAACCATATCCTTAAAAGATGCCAGCAGCTCACTCCTGCGTTCTCTTGCCTTATCTTTATCAAGATTAGCCGTCATCGCTGAATCCAGATGAATATCTGCACAATGCAAAATCTTCATATCTTCTCAACCTCAACTAATAAATACTAATTAATATGTAGAATACGCTCCTTCAACATGAACACTCTCTGTTGTTTCATTCTGGATATATATTCTGTATGATCCGCTCATTGTCAGCTCAAATACGTGTGAATCATTGCCATTGGCAATAATATATCTTTTCGAACCATCAGGCTGTATAATTCCTGCTCTGACACTATGAAATGGTTCCACCGAAAATACACTTAAAACTATCCTCTGTCCAGAAGATGCATGAAAGCTTGATGTTGACCTCCTTACCCCGGCATACACATCCCATGAGATTGTACCATTTGAAGCGCATGGCATTATTTCATCAGGATTAACATCTTCTTCATACATGTCTGTAACAGCTGAATCTTCATAATCAGCAGCCTCATAATATTCTGTTTCTAATACCTGTAGCTCTCTTTTTTCATCAGCAGTTACCTCCGCAACCGTAACTGATGTTTCAGTTACGGTTGTAGCTGCTCCCGCCACCATAACAGAACTCATAGCAACAAATAAAGTCAGTATAGCTGCTGCAACAGCCATTGGTCTTTTCTTAACATTATAACTCTTCATAACATGCTCCATTCTTTCTCTTAAACTGTTTTTATTTTCATACAGACTTGCAGACAGCATGTCATAAAGATTATTATTTCTCACAGCAAGATTAAATATTGTTTCATAATATTCATGTAGTCCATTCTCTGACATACATACAGAATAGTCACATGCATACTCAGCATATTTAATAAATCTTCTGTAAAAAATCCATATAACCGGATTAAAGAAATTAAGTATACTTGCCACCGCAAGAAGATATCTGAACCATATATCATTATGAACCACATGTGTAAGTTCATGTGCAAATACAACTCTCATCTCTTTCTCAGAAAAATTATCTGCATTAACAATAACACACGGTCTGTGTATTCCTGTCACATATGCAGTAGTTGTTCTGTATGACTGCCTTAATGTAATTTTACATTTCCCAAGTCCCATCTGTTCTTTTATCTCATAGAAAATCCTGTTCATCTCCTTATTACAGGCAAATGATTCTTTCCTTATTGATAAAATTCTGAATCTCTTAAACACATAAATCATTATTGCAACAGCCAGACCTGTTATCCACACAATAGCAACAGCTCTTGTCACATTAATAATAAGCGGTGATGTATCAAATGCGTAACCATTCCACACGAACCTTAAGCGGTCAATCATTCTTATCGCGTAATACATTACCGGAATTATCCAGAACAATACAACAACTTTTCCAAGTCTGTATGACATATTAAGATATCCTGTCTTATCAAGTAAATATGAAGTTATAAGCCATGCAACAGTAAGTACGCTACCCGTAAATGTAGTTATGACAATCATGTAAAATAAATCTGTCCATAGCATAATCTGCTGCACTCCTAAGTTAAATATATTAATCCGACATATAAATAAATATATCACATTTTTATATAAAAACATAGAACTTCTTTGTATAAAATGGTATACTTAATTCATATTTATTGTTCGTATTAATCATATACACAGAAGGGAGTATTTATGCAATATAATGTCAAAAAATGGGGGCTTCTCCCCGATGGTACAATGTGTCATATTATTCAGCTTTCATATAATGACATATCGCTTTATGTTTCAGACTATGGTGCAACATTTCAGTCAATGTTCGTGACTGATTCATCCGGCACACAACACGACATAATCCTTGGTTATGATACCCCGGAAGAATATTATTATGACCAGCAGAACTTCGGTGGGACAATGGGACGATTCGCCAACAGAATTGCAGGGGCATGCATAACTCTTAATGGTAAAGACTGGCATCTTCCTGCCAACGAAGGTAATAACACTCTTCACAGCGGACACGGCTTCAACAAATGTATGTGGCAGTATGATGTTAATCCTGAGGCTCTCATCCTCACACTTAACAGCCCGCATCTGGAGAATGGATTCCCTGGAAATCTTAAAGTTACCCAGACAATTACTATTACTGACAGGAATTCAATACTTGTGCATTATGACGCAGTATCAGATATGGATACAGTATGTAGCTTCACCAATCATAGTTACTTTAATTTTTCCGGAGTAAAGAATGTCTGTAATTATATAGTATCTATAGGAGCAGATTGCTACACCCCTGTAGACAGCAGCAATATCCCCACAGGTGACATTCTGCCTGTTGAAGGAACAATGTATGATTTCCGTAATCCAAGAAGAGTTGGAACAGATTATATTGATATCAATTACGTCCTCTCTGATGCATATGAATATGCCGCTAAAGTAACCGACCCAGAAGCAGGCATAAGCATGTCTGTAAAGACCAGTTTTCCAGGATTGCAGCTGTATAACGGTAATTATATAGGTAACTGTACCGGTAAATACAATATGCCATACAACGATCAGCATGGCATATGTTTTGAGCCTCAGTTTTTCCCTGACTCAATGCATCATAATAACTTTCCATCACCTGTTCTTAAAGCCGGAGAACATCTTGACAGATATATAGAATACATTTTCTAAACAGAAACTGCATTATCAAAGCGCACAACGCAAAAAGAACCGTCCCTGAAATCAGGACGGTTCTTTTTTAATCTAAAAGCATATCTAACCTTTAACACCACCAAGTGTAACACCTCTTACAATGAACTTTGAAAGACAGATATATACTATAATTACCGGAACAATAGCAAATGCTATCATCATATATACCTGACCCATATCAAACTTCAGGAAATCTGCACTACGAAGCTGTGCTATTAACAAAGGAAGTGTTTTCTTACTTGCCTTGTTAATAAGGAGTGAAGGTATAAAATAATTATTCCATGATGATACGAAAGTAAATATCATCTGAACAGCCAATGCTGGCTTCATAAGAGGCAGAACAATCTGGTTAAATATTCTAAACTCTCTTGCGCCATCAATTCTTGCCGCCTCAATAAGTTCCATTGGAAGCACACTGTCCATATACTGCTTAATAAAGAAGAATACTACAGGTGCTGCAACTGAAGGTACAATAAGTGGTATGTAAGAATTAAGAAGATTCCAGTCTCCCATCATCTTAACAAATCCAAGTGCTGATACCTGTGTTGGTACCATCATTACAAGAAGAATGAATGTAAATGCAAACTTCTTTAGCCTGAAGTTATATGCATGAATAGCAAATGCTGTAAGTGCTGAGAAATACACTGACAGAACTGCTGAACATGCCGCAACAAACAGACTGTTAAACATACCCTTAATAACAGGAATATTCTCATTAGCAAGAACATTCTTCATGTTGACTATAAACGACTTTCCTGGAAGGAACGAGAATCCTTTCTGGATATCAGGGTGTGATCTTGTTGTATTAATAATAAGTACATAGAATGAGAAAAGGCACAAAAATGTTATAAGAATAAGTACGATATAACATAACACTCTCTCTGTTGTAAGTATTATCCTGTCTTTCACTCCAGCATTAGCGCCTTTAATATCAGCACTTGCAGAGGCTTTACCTGAATTACTCATATTACTTCGCCTCCTTTGCTTTTTTCTTCTTAGCTTTTCTGATTCCTGCTGCTTCCATATCCTTTGTTATATAATTAAATACAAATATACTAAGTACTGCTGTTACAATAAACAGAATAACTGAAAGCGCACCTGCCATACCATAATTCTTACTATAAAGATGCTTGTTAAGATACATGATAACCGTCATACTTGTTCTATCCGGATTACCATTACCATTCGTAAGAATCTGAGGAACATCAAACATCTGGATACCACCAATCAATGATGTAATAAGTGTGTATGCCAGAATAGGCTTAATAAGCGGAAGTGTAATCTTTCCAAATATCTGTCTTGAATTAGCACCATCAATTCTTGCTGCTTCAAAAAGACAAGGGTCAACGCCCATGATGGCAGCCATAAGAATAATTGTTGTATTACCAAACCACATAAGGAAGTTCATAAGAGCAATCAGTCCTCTCGCTCCTGCTACCTCCGCAAGGAATCTATATGTAGGCAATCCCATACTGTTAAGCATGTTATTGATTGGTCCCTGATCCGCAAATATTGCGTAGAATAACATGGCAAATGCAGATGCCATAATTAAATTAGGCATATAGATTATAGTTTTGAAAAATCCTGTACATTTTAATCTTAATCTAAGATCTGTAAACCATGACGCCAGAAGCAATGATATAAGAATCTGGGGAATAAATCCCATCAGCCACATTATCATTGTATTCTTCAGATAGAGCAATGTATCACCGTTAAACAGTATGGCCTTGTAATTGTCAAATCCAACGAACTTAGGTCCGACCTGCATAAGTCCAACCATATAGTTCTCAAAAAAACTATTATAAAATGTAGATATCAGTGGTATTAATGAAAACACAATATATACTGCAAAGAACGGTATAAGAAATATGTATCCCCATTTTGCATAGCTTACAAACTTTTTCTTCTTTTTATTCATACATATCTCCATTCCTGCCATATAAAAAGGCACAGCCATATAACATACTTATTATAATGACTGTGCCTTAATGACTAGCAATTACTAATTACTTTGAAAGGTTTGGATATTTCTCAATAGCTGCTTTATAGAAGTTATCAAGAGCCTTATCCTTAGTTACATTGCCATCGAAGTAATCCTTCATAGCCTTCTGGAATTCTTCGTTAAGACCCTGGTCATAAGAAGAAATATTCTTCATGCTGATCTTAGGAGCTGACTTAGCAAATAACTTGATATGATTCTGACCACCAAGGAAATCTGACTTGAAGTTACTGCTAGCGATTTCATTCATACCGGATGTTGTATTAGTGTAATCCTGAGTATCTTCTGTAATCTTCTTCATTGTAGCCTTATCACAGCAAAGTGTCTTCATAACATCTTTTACAAGGTTAGCGTTATCTGTTCCTGCTGCTGCACAGATCCATGTACCACCCCAGTAGTAGCTCTGTGGACCTTCACATACTGCATAGTCGCCGTAGATACCGTTACCAACTTCTTCCTTACCACCTTCCTTAACAGGAGTAGCAAGTGAGTTACCTAAAAGTGTAAAGTTAATTCCCCATGTTGAGTAGAAGAATCCGAATACCTTACCAGAAGGTCCCTGATCTGCTGCCCATGTTGAATCCCAAAGAGATGACTTATTATTATAGCCCTTATCTGTATATTTCTTAGTCTGATCAACCCACTTCATAATGTTATCATCAATAACAATCTTGTTATTAGAATCAACCCAAGGAGCTGATACATTGTTAGAGAATACTCTGTATGAATCATCATAACCTGAAAGCATCTTGTAACCCTTAGCAGCAGCCTGTTCAGCTACCTTATCAAACTTATCCCAAGTTGAAAGTGCTTCCTGAACCTTATCTGGATCATCTGTTCCAAGAACATCCTTAGCAATAGAACGTCTGTAAGCAAAGAGTCCTGGAGTTGCCTGCCATGTTGTAGCCTTAAGTTTTCCTTTGCTGTCAGTTGCGATATCCTTTGTGTACTGATACATATCCTTAAGGTCATCATCTGTAAGGCCTACATCTTTTACATCAAGTGTGTAATCACTATTAACATACTTTAAAGCATAATCAGCTTCGATAAGGAACATATCAATCTTATCATCTGCTGCTGCATCCTTCTGCTTTAATAATGCAGCATCAAGAGCATTCTGATAAGCGTTGTTTTCGTTAGGAGTAATTACCCAGTTTACCTTAACATCTGAAGGAACATTCTTATAATATCCTTCAAATCTGCTCTTAAACTCTTCGTTCCAGCAGTAAATGTTAAGTACCTTACCCTGTTCCTCAGGCTTAGTATTAACTGCTGCCGAACCACCATCCTTTGATCCACAACCTGCTAATGTGGAAAGCACCATCATTGTACCAAGTGCCAGACTTAATAATCTCTTTTTCATAAAAAACCCTCCATAAATCTTAGACGACACCTTTAGTTTCCTATCTTTCTTATTGTTTCCCCTTCGATTAGTTCCGCATCTACAACAACCCTCTTTACTATCGTTGCCCTGGGATTCTCTATAGCACTTATAAGCTCATCTGCGGCAATCCTGCCGATTTCCCTGGTATTCTGACGAATTGTTGTAATCTTAGGATTTAACATCTGCGAGAATCTTGTTCCATCGTAACCTGCAATAGACACATCCTTCGGACTATGCAATTTCATATTCTTAATAGCATTCTTTCCACCAACCACAGATAAATCATCCGGATAAAAAATACATGTTGGCGGTTCCTTTAATTTTAACAGCTCATATGTAAGCTTCTCAGCTTTTATTGAATCAAGATAGGTTGATTCTTTAATGTATTCATCTGGAACTTCTACCCCTAATTCACCCATTGTCTTATAAAAGGCTGCCAAACGTTCTTTCGTAACCTCTGATTCAACGTTTCCATAAATATAAGCTATCTTTCTGTGTCCCCTGCTGTACGCGTAACGTACTAATTCACTCATCCCTTTCACGTTGTTAGAATTGACCGATGTACTGCCATTGAAAATGTAGTCGATGGTCACAACTGGTAATCTCCCGTTAACCATTTCATAGATTTCAGGATTGCTGAAATCCTCACAAGCTAGAAGCACGCCATCAAAATTCCTGTATAAACAGTGTTCGTAGAAAGTCATCTTCTTAGAGTGATTGCTTACAAATGTAATATCATACCCCTTCTTCTCTGCTTCATTCTTAAAACTCTCAAGAACCTCGGCGAAATACTCATGTGCAAGACCATTATTAAGAAGAACTCCTATGTTATATGAACGGTTCGTCTTAAGTGCTCTGGCTGCTGAATTCGGATAATATCCAAGTCTGTTAGCTGCCTCTTTAACTTTCCTGCGTGTCTCTTCACTGATGTCACTATGGTCATTGAGAGCTTTACTTACTGTAGCAATTGAAACCCCACATTCTACAGCAACATCTTTCATAGATACCATAGATTCATTCCTTTCATGCATTACTTAATCGTTTTCGTAGCTTTACTATAACCCATATTAGATATAAATGCAAGCACTTTTGTAAATTTTACTTATTTTTCTATAAATTATAGTATTTTTTGTGCATTTCTACCAATTCTTATTCAAATTCGAAATAATCATTGATTTAATTCAAGCCTTAAAATATACTTATTACTATAAAATCAATATTAGAACTTGTACCTTAATGCACTTAATCGTTTTCTATAAATTATATGTGTACAGGAGGTATAATATGCAATTCGGTTTTTTTGATGACATCAATAAAGAATATGTCATAACCACACCAGAAACTCCATTGCCATGGATTAATTACTTAGGCTGCGAGAATTTTTTCAGTCTTAAGAGCAATACCGGCGGAGGATACTGTTTCTATAAGGATGCCAAGCTGCTCCGACTCACAAGATATCGCTATAATAATTCTCCTTTAGATAACAACGGCCACTACATTTATATTAAAGATGAGGATACCATATGGAATCCTGGATGGCAGCCATCCCAGACACCAGTTGAGGATTATACATGTCGTCACGGACTTGGATATACAGTGATTTCTTCATCCAAGAATGACATCAAGACTACACAGACTGCTCTCGTTCCTATTGGAGATAATTGTGAACTTGATAAACTTACTATTAAGAACACAGGAAATTCTGTTAAACATTTATCTGTATATTCTTATATAGAATTCTGTTTATGGAATGCAGTTGATGACTGCAACAACTTCCAGCGTAACTTCAGCACAGGCGAAGTTGAAGTTCAGCCAGAGATTAATATTGGCACCGCTGCCATGTCAGCAATATATCACAAGACAGAATACCGTGAGCGGCGTAACCATTATGCTGTTCATGCCGTCAGCACTGCTGCCAACGGTTTCGATACAAGCAGAGAAAGTTTCATCGGTACATACGGAAGTCCTGCAATGCCTAAAGCTGTTAAAGAAGGTACATCTTATAATTCTATTGCAAGCGGATGGTCACCTGTTGGATCTTTCAGAATCGATATTGACCTTGAGCCGGGCGAAGAGAAAGAATATGTATTCATTATAGGATATGCAGAGAACCCTGATGATAAGAAGTGGGAATCATTCGGAATCATTAACAAAGAACCTGCATATGCCCTTCTTGAAAAATACAACACTCCGGCAAAATTTGATACAGCTCTTGCTGCTTTAAAAAATTACTGGACTCATCTTCTCTCGTCTTATATTATTGACACAGAAGACAAGAAGCTCTGCCGTATGGTTAATATATGGAATCAGTATCAGTGCATGGTAACATTTAACATGTCAAGATCTGCTTCCTATTATGAGTCTGGAACCGGACGTGGTATGGGATTTAGAGATTCCTGCCAGGATTTACTTGGCTTCGTACATCTTATTCCTGATTCAGCAAGACAGAGAATTCTTGATATTGCTGCTACACAGTTTGAGGACGGAAGTGCTTATCATCAGTATCAGCCATTAACTAAGAAAGGTAATTCTGATATTGGTTCTGGCTTTAATGATGATCCTTTATGGCTTATTGCAGGAACAGCTGCATATCTTAAAGAAACAGGCGATTTCAGCATTCTTGATGAAAATGTAGCATTTGACTGCGATGCAGGTAAGGCACAGCCGCTTATGGAACATTTAAGAAGATCCTTTAATTATACAACTACTCATCTTGGACCGCATAAGCTGCCACTTATCGGAAGAGCTGACTGGAATGACTGTCTTAACTTAAACTGCTTCTCTTCTGCTCCGGGTGAATCTTTCCAGACTACCGGACCATCAGAAGGACCTGTTGCTGAATCGGTATTTATCGCTGGAATGTATGTAAAATATGGCAATGAATATGCAGACATATGCCACATATCAGGTCTTACAGAGGAAGAAAATGCTGTACGTTCCCATGTTGATGACATGTATAAAGCTGTTCTTGATGCAGGCTGGGATGGTGAATGGTTCCTTCGTGCATATGATGCCGAAAGCCGTAAGGTTGGTTCACATGAATGTGAAGATGGACAGATATACATTGAACCACAGGGCTTCTGTGTTATGGCAGGTATAGGTGTCAAAGAAGGACTCGCACAGAAAGCTATGGATTCAGTAGAAAAAATTCTTGATACTAAGTATGGAATCATGATTTTACAACCAGCTTACAGGTCATATCACCTTGAACTTGGCGAGGTATCTTCTTATCCGCCAGGATACAAAGAAAATGCCGGAATATTCTGTCATAATAATCCGTGGGTATCTATTGCTGAAACCGTTGTTGATGATAAGAACAGAGCATTCGAAACATACAAGAAAATATGTCCGGCATATCTTGAAGAAATAAGTGAGATACACAGAACCGAACCTTATGTATATTCACAGATGATTGCCGGCAAAGATGCCGCAAGATTTGGTGAAGCCAAAAACAGCTGGCTTACAGGCACCGCTGCATGGACATTTACAAGTATATCTCAATATATACTTGGTGTAAGAGCTTCATTTGAAGGACTCACCATTGACCCTTGTCTGCCGGATTCTATTAAGGAACTTACAATCACAAGAAAATTCAGAGGTGCAACATATAATATCACCATCAGCAATACTAAGCACGAAAGAGTTTCTTCTCTTATTGTCAACGGTAATAAAATTGCAGGAAACACAGTGCCTTTCAATGCTGACACTAAAGAATTCAATGTAATTGTTAATATCTGATATTTAAGGAGAATAATTATGTTTGATAAGAACTTTTTATGGGGAACTGCCTCAAGTTCCTATCAGATAGAGGGAGCCTTTGCCGAAGACGGCAAAGGCGTTTCTATCTGGGATACATTTTCTAATAAGCCAGGCAATATCGCACACAACGAGAATGGTAACGAAGCCTGCGACCACTATCACCGCTATCGTGAAGATATTGTACTTATGAAAAGCTTAGGTATTCAGGCATACCGCTTTTCAATTTCATGGACACGAATCTTTCCAGATGGCATTGTAAAGGATTCAGACGGCAATGTGCGTTTCAACAAAGCCGGACTTGACTTCTACGATAATATTGTAAACTGTTGTCTTGAAAATGGTATTGAGCCTTTTATAACACTCTATCACTGGGATCTGCCACAGGCACTTGAAGATAATGGCGGATGGCTGAACAGACAGACAGCTTATATATTTGCTGACTATGCAGAATTTATATGTGAGCATTTTTCTGACAGAGTCGTTAATATCGCAACTATCAACGAACCACAGATAATCTCAGGCCTTGGATATATGAATGGACTTCATGCTCCCGGAAAGAAGCTGGACTGCATCAGCGTGCTGTCAGTCATACACCATCTTGCACTTGCACACGGTCTTGCTGTTGCCAAGATGCGTGCCGTTGCAAAGCAGCCAATAAAGACTGGTTTTTCAAGCACTGGCGACTTGTGTTTTCCTGCAAGTGAATGTGATGAAGATATTGATGCTGCAAGAGCTGAAAGTTTCAAGATTGTTACCGGAAACATGACATTTAACCACACTATATTCTGCGATATGACATGCCTTGGCAGGTATCCCGATATTGCAGGTACAGGATTACATCTTGAAAAAGGTCTTGAAAAAATCGGACATTATAAAGAACTCCCATTCGTTAAAGACGGAGATTCAGAACTGATGCACCAGCCTATAGATTTCTTAGGAATCAATGTATATAACGGTCACGAAGTAAGTGTCACAGGACATATAAAGAAAAAGCCTGGAAGTCCAAGAACAGCACTTGGCTGGCCTGTAACCCCAGGAGTTATGAATTATGGTATAAGATACATGTATGAACGGTATAATCTTCCAATATACATATTCGAAGATGGACTTGCCTGCAACGATATCATAAGTCTTGATGGCAAAGTCCACGACAGCAACCGTATCGACTTTCTGACAAGATATCTCACAGACCTTGAGAAAGCCTACAAAGCCGGTGTCCCAATACTCGGCTACTTCCACTGGTCATTCACAGATAATTTCGAATGGCACAGCGGCTACGACCCAAGATTTGGCTTAATCTATGTCGATTACGAAACCCAGCAGAGAATCCCAAAAGATTCTGCGTACTGGTATTCTGATTTAATTAAGAAGTCATCCAACTAAATATTGGTATTCATAAGTGTGCATGACGCCGTGGCATCTGTATATATGACATGTTCTCATGGATTCCTGCATCTAGTGTGAGTAAATGCCGCCATCTATAGAGTTTATTACAGTGCTGGAAATCAAACGCGCTTCGCTTGAACGAGATTTCCAGCACTGAACTTTTATAGATAGCGGCATTAACTCACACACGATTCGGAATAAATCGAACATATCATATATACAGACGCCACGGCTGTTATTCATTTCATATATGGCAATTCATTAGGATATGCACTATATAGAAGTACCTCGGCGGTTGTACGCCCTCTTGCCCATAACCCAATTTAATCATTCCTACGATTATTAAAGTACACAAAATTATCAATTGCATCGAATATATCAGCAAAATTCTCCCTTGGAGCTGCGTCTATGTACGCTCTTAATATTGCATTTTCTTTCTCACCCTTGTAACGTCCGTAGAATATGTCATACAGATTGTGTCCTCTGACATATTTTCTGATATTCTCCATGTTGTCTATGATGTCCTGTCTTGTCTCAATTGTTATGTTCAGTTTTTCTAACATTTTCTTAGTGCTGACAAGGCGGTACAGGTATTCTTTATATTTGGCATATAATATATCATAGAACTGGTCTACACTTTTAACAACACCTATCTTAGTCATTATCTCAGGGTCAAGAAAATAATTCTCGAATGAATAATATTTTAATATAAGCACATTACGGTCTGTTACTCTTGGCAGATTGCCATAATCCTGCTTTGCACGCTGCTTATAGTAATTGGTAAGCTGGTCTCTTAAGCGGTCAGCATCCTTACCATCTCCATCTCTTATCATAAGGAACTCATCCTTAAGATATAATGTATTGATATATTTCAGATTGGCATAAGTCTTGATGTTTGTACAGCTGTTAGTTGCAATTATTGCTATACGATTGAGGTTGCCATTCTCATCTATAACTTCTGAATAATATTTCTCCAGAAGAAGCGGCAGACGGCTTCTGTCCTGTTTTCCTTCCACTATAAATACAAAGCTCACATTCATAAGGTCGTTGGCAGCATATCCCAGATCATCTAATATATCATCAATATCTGCCTCCGATGTGACAACTGTATTATTATCTCTGTCGTTAACCACCTGACGAATCTGTTTTGTAGTAAAGTTAAATAACATCTGCGGTGAATGCGTGCAGAATATAACCTGATTCTTTCTTGAAAGCTTGTAAAGAATTTCGCTTGCAACCTTCTGTAACTGAGGATGCAGATATATCTCCGGGTCTTCAATCAGAATAATGTATGGCACAGTACTTCCATATTCCGCATAGGTTTCAAGCAGTGACAGAATGTAGATACTGTTCAGGCCATCAGAAAGGTCATTGACATCCCCATCAGTGTCACGCATTTCATTGTGAACAATTGTATCAACATGCATAAGTTTTTCTGCATCAAATGTAATCTGATAATGAATTCTTTCTCCAATGCCACCATTGTTCTTAAATTTTTCATTAAGTTTGTTCTCAAAATTAGCAAGATTAAAATTAAACAGTTTATACTGCATAAGTCTCGCTGTTTCTAATAAAGATAACTGTTCCGGTTTCTTGCGGTTAATAATTCCTATGCAATTAAAGCACTGATTACACATCCTATGCTTATCAAATATACACACGTTATCTTTAAGATCTGCATATTCCGTTCCACCCTGCAGCATGATAAGATCTTCCTGAATTGATGACTTACGTCTCTCATGGTCAACATAGAATATTCTGGGAAGGACTGTTTTTATATAAATATTGTTCTTCTTAACTCCGTCCCTGTACTTAATCTTACCATCACGGCTATATACATATTCAAATTCAAGAATACCATCCTTTAACGATGGAAGTTTATTGCAAAAATCCTTATACCACAAGTCATAATGCTTAAAAGAGCTGACCTGTCCCTTCTGATACAATACAGCCAGATCCTCATCTTCTATACTGATGCGTACTGTAATGCTTATATTGCCTTCGTTATCATTGAAATCTCTTAACGAAACTTCATAATCTCCGGTAACTGCCCTTATTGCATCAAGAACCACACTCTTTCCTGCATTATTTCTGCCAACAAGAATCAGTACATCTTCAATATCATTAATCTCAAGTTCTCTGATTGATTTAAAATTTCTGATTAAAAGATATTCTATCCTCATACCTGTCCTCTGCCCCCTGATACATTTCTGCCAGCATATATTCTGGTGTATTATCATTAAATGTTGATATTCCTTTACCCGTATTAGGATTCTTTTTGGAATATACCATATCCACAATGAATGCAACTATCAATGCCGCACACACTGCACCAACAACCCTCAGTTTAATCTTTCTGAAGAAATTATCAAGAAGCGGTGCAATAATATATACGATTGCAACTCCTCCAAGTCCAAATACTAAAAGACCTTCAGCACATATTCTTCCATTAAGGTTAAGAAAATAGCCGTTATAATTCCACCATCTTCTTCCGCAGCTGATTTCCAGATACAGTGATGTAAAATATTCAACAAATCCGCATAAAACTACTGATGCAAAGAATTCCACAACCGGCTTATTTCTTAATTTTTTAAGACATATCAGTATGAGTATTCCACCTGAACCATATATAGGAAGCCACGGTCCATGAAGAACACCTCTGTTTACAAATGTATGTGACGATATCAGATGAAGCGTAACCTCCCATATCCATCCCACAAAACATAACGAAAAGAATATCAGTATAAGCGATGGTATTGAATAATTACGCATATACACTGTATTTTCAAGGTCAACTCTGTGTTCCTTAAGATTGAAAAGGCGGGCAGGATAGGCTTTTCCAACTGCTTCTGCTTTATTCTTACTCATACGAAGCATTTCCTTCTTTTTTTCTTCAAATTCCAGCTCTGCCTTGCTGTTAATAAGTATTATGCCAAATGTGTTGGCTAAAAATACTCTTAATTTCTTCAATCTTCCTATTCTCGAATTGTGGTAATCATCAAAATCAATCTGTGGCTGCGGACTATCTATAAGTTCATATACATCTGCGTATGCATTTTTAAGCTGCTCTTCTGATGGTCTTTCATACAGATATGAATCATTAAGCCACTTAACCGCCTCTGGTTCTTTTTCAAGATATACTGTTCTTACATTTGCATAGAATTCTGCATAAAATGCAGCTTTATAAGGATTCACAAACAGCACTCCTACAACTCCTAACGTTGCCATTCCAATCACTGTCCAGCCAATGAATGATAATCCATACAGAAATGCCCTCCATTTGTAGCCTTTCATCATCTTTCTTGATAAGGTTATAGCCTCATTTGCCTTCATATCAGGATTCTCCGCGATAATGTATGGCACAAGCATGTATGAAAAATGCTTCACAAATATACCTACAATTGTAAGTGACCATAATATTTCATATACATTATTGACAATAAGCACCCACGATGCCTTCATCCATCTTTTTACCCGGAGAAGAAACATAAACTTTCCAGGTGGAACAGCATCATATGTGCGCGTTTCAAGCACTATTCTTCTTAATATAACAAGATAAGTTTTCTTGATAAAAAATGTTATAAACACATATACCATAAGTGCCGCTATAAGAAGTATAAGCACAACTGCTCTTCTTGAACTTATGACTGATGATAGTGAATCCACAAATGTAAATACAATTCCGCCTGATGTTATAGCATTAACTAAAGATGCAAATACTCCTCTTGTTCTGCCCAATACCTTGGTTGCATTGTCTTTGGCCTCAGAAACCTTCGCATCAGACTGCGTCCTTCCAAAATCATCGTCACCCGTGATTACTGCGCCCATTGCCTGAACCACAGAACTTACAACCGAACTGTTAGCGACAGTATCAACATTTGCTTCAACCGATGCTGCACCTTGAATTTCATTGTTAACTGTTCCTAAACTTTTAAAGGCTTCCATTGTCTCTGTATATTCAGAGCCGATGAAAGCCGCAAAAAAGCAGACTGCTACTAACAGCCAGTAATGTTTTTTTAAGTTCTTCTTAGCATTTTTAGCAAGTTCTTTTCTCTTAAAATTCATATCCCAACAATCTTCTTTATTTATTAAGTACAGTCTTGCGTACTACTCCAAGCGGATCTTTAACCATAAGTATAACAATCCATATGATAAGTCCAAAAGCTACCACTGATAAACCCAAAAATGCGTCATTAAGCATATCTGATGATGCCGGAGTAAAATACTCTGCCCCCAGTTCAATATATTCCACAACTGCATCTACCATCCACATAAGTGATGCACCCCAGTACATAAGCGCAAGTGTTCCGAGTTTTAACTGCGAACGCCTGTCATTAGTATACCATATGATAGTAGTTATAACCGCTGCAAATACAGCTATAAGTAATGTCATAATTATCTCTCCAATCCTTTAACTTCTGCTTCCTTAGCTGCTTTCTTTTCTACTCCGGAAGCTATTGCTACCATGCCGACCCACACAGCTGTAACAACCACTGCCATGCCAACACCGGCAGTTGCCATCTCTTTAAGCATCTGCACAGCATCCTGAGCGTTGCCTGCTGCTGTTAAGAATGGAAAGAAAGGAGTAACTTCTCCATGCCATACATGCTCGAATGCAAGTAAAGCTGTACCACCCCAAAGCATATTGTTAAGCCACTTTAACTTTCTAGAAAATGGAAGTGCCTTTTCTTCCTTAACTGCTTCTGCAGCACCTTCTGTCTCGCACGAACATATTTCCTTCTTCTCTTTCTTTTCAACAATCTTAGTTATCGCTGTTGTAACGATAGCTTCAGTACCTGGTACTATAAAACATGCCATATTAAATTCCTCCTGATTCACGATGCATTTTCATGTCCCAAAATGCATATATTTATATGTATTTTACCTATTTCACATTGGATTGTCAAACATTGTAAAATATACATTTTCACATATATTTTTTCTTTATTCCCTCTGCTGAATATGATATAGTAAAGCAGATGAGATTCACTTTGGAAAGGAGATGTTCTTATGAAAAAGAGCTTTAAAAGACTGTTAAGCTGCATATTTATAATAACTTTCTTCCTTGTTGGCATGTGCCTTGACAGAGCCAATGTATCTGTTCCTGAAGTGGACTCTTTTTCTGTATCAGAAGCTAAGGTATTTGCTACACCAAAAGCCTCTGTCAGTGATACCATGCCATGTACAACTGAAATGCTTGGACTTGTGAGAACATCAATCACCAATCTTACAGCAGACAGAAGCAGTTCCCGCAATGTATTACGCATATTCCAATTCTTACTTTGCGGTCTGTGTGCAGCTATCGGTATCAGTATCTATTTCAAATCGACAGGCGTAATGCATGATTCTATCACATGCAGCACTACTGTCACTCTTAATTATATCCATCAGACTGACGGCAAAAAATAACAGATTATCATTAAATCAGAACATTTTCTGGTAAAACATTATTTTTATATATTATTAGTAATATTAAACAACTATGTGAAGAGGCAATAAATATGAATATTTTAATGATAATCGGTATTATTCTGGGTGGAGGTGTATCTGTTGCATCCACCGTTGGAATAACTGTAGGTATTTTCGGGACCATTGTATATAAATTTTACAGAAAGCTTCGTTTCGGAATATCTATGTTTGACTAAGTTTGAAAGGATGAATAATAATATGTTAGGTAATATAACAGTCGGTATCGTCATTGTTCTTGCTGTTGCTGCCTGTGGACTTGGTGTGTGGCTTGACAGAGCCAAGTCAGACAGTCAGGACAACAGCACTGACGCACAGTCTAAGAATTAAATGATAAAGGCGGTCACATCAGATTCTATTCTGATATGACCGCTTTTCTTACCACTTTTACTTGCTTTCATGGTAGCTGTTAAGCAAATCTTCAATTCTCATATTAATATTTTCAGGAAATGTTGCATCATTTCTGATTTTAACCCACAAATCAATGTTCTTATATTTCTTCTCTCCCATTGTATTATGTCTGTCCTGCTTCGAAGATACTTCTATCTTTACCATTGCACGCTTCTGCTCAAGTATCGGAATAAGCACATAATATAATCTGTCATCTTTAAATGATATGTATCCCGCTTCTTTTCCCGAACGAGTCATTAAATACAGTCTATGCTTTTTTATTCCTGCCGGAAACAGCTTCATTCCAGCTTTGATAAATCCAGATTCAGGTGACATTTCAAGCATTGCTCCGACATAAAATACATTTGCAGCATCATCAATTGATGTAAGAATATTTCCCAATGTATCTGATGTTGCAGTAAACTGCTGTGCTAACAGATATGCAAGTTCTGCCTGATATATGATTTTGTATTCTGAATCATGCACTCTTCCTGTTTCTTCATCAATTCTGTTAAGAAGTTCCTCACTACATTCATATATACTGCGCAGAAACAACTTAAAATCCTCATCTGGCATCCACATATATCTGCCTCGTGCAACCTTAAATCTTCCAATGTTGTTGCCATTGTAATCTTCAGCATAATGATACACATTGCGTTGGCAAAAAGCATGTTCATTCTCTGGAGCTGTAAAATCATATTCTTCATTTTCCTGATCAGTGCCATAATATTTCTCATCATATTTGGAATATTTATAATCATATTTATAGTTACTCTTCAATGATTCCTGTCCGGTCTGATTGAAAAGAACAGTATATGCTTCATTAATTTCATATGCACTGTATCTATATACATTTTCTTTGTTTGATTTATCTCTGTTTAGCACAGCATCCGGATGCACCATATGCATAAGCCGTCTGTACCGCTTCTTCAATTCCATCTTAGTAATATCTGATCTGACATCAAATATTTCATATGCCTGCTGAACCGTCATAAATACTGTATTCCTTCTACATTTTTTCTAAGTTATCATACACCATTTTTAAAAATTTTACTATTTTTATTATTCCTGTTGACAGTTATATTGTTATAGTGTACTATTGTGCTAGTACACGGGTACGCATCATGTGTACATTACCTATTACAGGAGGAGGGATTATGGACTATAAGGCTAATATACCAATTTATCTTCAGGTAATCGATGATATTAAAAAAAGAATTCTTACCGGTGAGATTAAGCTTGGCGACAAGCTTCCATCAACCAGGGAACTTGCCGTACAGTACACGGTCAATCCTAACACTGCTGCAAGAATATACAATGAACTTGAACAGTGTGGTCTGTGCTATACCAAAAGAGGTCTTTATCTCAGTTATATTATTCTGTGTCCTTGCATATGCAACAATTAAGATTTCTTCTTTGTTGCCTGAACTTTATAAGAATCCAGACAGCTTATCCCAGGCATTAATGTCAAGCCTTCCAGCTACCATATTCCAGTTATTAATGGTGGTTGCATGCACATTCGGAAGTGCTGTGCTTCTTGATAAGAAGGTAAGTTTGTAATTCGTATTCTTGTGGACGGGGATGTTGGCAAAACCTACTAAAAGCTTCATAGAATTTAATCTAGTAGGTTTAATTCTTACAATTACATATGAATTTTGTTTAAAAGACCTACTATCTTGATGTTCTCATCGAATATAGTAGGTCTTTTTATAGTTATTCTGTTGTTCAAAGACAGATTTCATATCCAAAACACCTACTAAATTTCATATATCATTCTATTTAGTAGGTTTCCAGACCTAACACTCTATGCCGCGCACAGCCAATCGACCCACTAGTCTCCTGATTCATCTCTATCCAGTAGGTTTTCAGCCTGTAATTCCAGTCTTTTACTTATTCTTCCACATAGTCAAAAGCTACAGTTTCCATGTGCTCATTGAACAGCTTATTAAACACTGCAATTACACGTCCAACGCCAATCATTGAAAGGATTGTTCCAAGGCCAAGAAGATAAAACTCCCATCTGATAATAAGTTTATTTCTGCTCTTCATTCTTAATTGCCTCCCAGAGATTATTCTCTACTTTATCTGTCATGGAAGATAACATCTTAATCTCTTCTTCGCTGAATCCTTTAAATATTACATCATCAACCTTATTGAATATTTTAATAACTTCATCGGCCTTTTCATGTCCGCAGTCTGTGAGAAGCACATTCCATGAGCGCCTGCTTGCCGGATTATTTTCTCTCTTTAACAGACCATCCTTTTCCATTCTGTCTAATGTTCTTGACATTGTGGTCACATCCATAAGACAAGCATCCGCCAGCTCTTTCTGGTTCATAGTCCCATGTTTCCTTAATTCCTTAAGAATTCTTGGCTGTCCCTGTCCAACCGTAAGACCAAGTTCAATAAAAAATGGCCTTATCAGTCGTCTTCGAAGCATTTCAATATCAAAAAACACATTTTTAATTTCATTATCCATAATTACATTTCCCCTCTTATGCACTGATTTCATGCGGTATACAACACTGTCTAATCAAGCTCAAACTGTCCTGTATACAACTGGTAATATCTTCCCTTCTGCTCAAGCAGTTCATCGTGGCTGCCTCGTTCAATGACTTCACCCTTTTCAAGAACCATTATGGCATTAGAATTCCTTACTGTCGAAAGCCTGTGTGCAATAACAAATACGGTCCTTCCCTCCATTATTGCATCCATTCCCTTCTCTATAAGCCGCTCTGTTCTTGTATCAATTGAGCTTGTCGCCTCATCTAGAATAAGCACCGGCGGCTTGGCAATCGCTGCTCTCGCGATAGCAAGAAGCTGTCTCTGTCCCTGCGAAAGATTGCTGCCATCAGCAGTAAGCATCGTGTCATACCCCCGCGGAAGTCTTGTTATAAATGAATCAGCATTGGCAATCTTAGCTGCCTCCCTGATTTCCTCGTCAGTTGCATCAAGCTTTCCATATCTTATATTATCTGCAATAGTTCCTGTGAACAAATGTGTATCCTGTATTACCATTGCAAGAGAACGCCTTAAATCATCTTTCTTAATATCCTTTACATCAATTCCATCATATGTAATCGTACCTGACTGAATATCATAGAATCTGTTTATAAGATTGACAATCGTAGTCTTTCCCGCTCCTGTCGAACCAACAAATGGTGAGATTATGTGTATTATTATCAAAATATTTTAACGGAAGCTTCTGTGTGTGCTTAAAAAGATCCATTCGAATCTCGCTTACTACCTTCTGGGAAGTATGCACCATAAGCCTGTTGTAGCCAAGCGTTGAGAGCGCACCGCACGCATACATGACGCCCATTCCGCACACAGCAATGATAAGCCCCTTCATATTGCCCGGCACGATAAAATTATTAACTACAGGCTTTATTAAAAATGTTCCCATAATTCCTGCACCTGCACTTATAAATACAAGAATTGCTATAAGCAGGAACGCCCATTTATAATGACCCAGATATAAAAGGAGATGCTTAACAGTCTTTTTAGTGTCCTTTGGTCTTTTATATCCAACATACTTAGCCATTAAAGATCAGCTCCTTCCTTCTGTGATTCATATATTTCCTGATATATCTTATTAGTCTTTAACAGACTTTCGTGTGTTCCGATTGCGTCCACACGACCGCCGTCCATAATAATTATCTGGTCTGCATGACACACTGACGATATTCTCTGTGCAATTATAATCTTAGTCATATCAGGCAGCTTCTTTGCAAGTGCATTTCTTATCTTTCCTTCTGTTGCAGTATCAACCGCACTCGTTGAATCATCAAGAATAAGAACCTTCGGCTTCTTTAATATTGCCCTTGCAATACATATTCTCTGCTTCTGTCCTCCTGATACATTGACACCTTCCTGTCCCATCTCTGCATCAAGTCCTCCAGGGAGCCTGTCTATGAATTCATCAACACACGCTATGCTGCATGCCTCTTTAATCTCATCCAGAGTCGCATTTTCATCGCCCCATCTTAAGTTATCAATAAGCGAGCCTGAAAACAACGTATTCTTCTGCAATACAACTGAGATTGCATCTCTTAAATGTCTAACCGGATATTCCTTAATACTAATTCCATCTATCTTAATTTCACCCTTACTTGCATCATAAAGTCTTGGAATAAGCTGGATAAGCGTCGTCTTTGATGAACCTGTCTGGCCGATTATTCCGACTGTCTGTCCTGCATTAATGTGAAATGAAACATCTGACAGCACATATTTCTGCACTCAAATTTGTTCGGAGAAGTTGCTCGACGGTGGCGTATAAAGCTCACTTATTGCCATATGTCGCTACATACCCACTTTTCCGGGCATAAAAAAGAAGCCGCCGATTATTGACTAATCGACGACCTCAAAGTACATCAGAGCGTAAAATATTCACTTTTTTTCCTTATAAGTGATTAAGCTCACTTATTTCAGTTTGTAATGATTTTCAGTGATTATAATCACTTATTTTTACCAAATGATAGCATCACCCAAAACTCCGGGTGGCGTAAAAAGCTCACTTTTTCTAAGTGAACAAAATCACTTATTTCCAATAGCCATAAGTGAGCTTAATCACTTATTTTTTACGTTCATAGGTGCAAAAGTGATTTTATTTACTTGTTGAGTAGACTTGTCTGTATAGCTCCTGCCCACCCGGTCACCTTCCACCTTGCTGCCTTGCAAGCATCCTGGATTCTGACCCGATTGGCTGCCTTTTGCCGACTTCGCCACACACCCCTCACAGCGCCCCACTGTCGCGTTTAATTGGCGAGGCCGAGGAACTTTCCGCAGCGGACAATTCTTCGCCACACAGGGGCTTTGTGGGGCTTGGATTTTCGTCCAGAGCTTTCCCGTTTTCCACCAAAAACGGAATGTCCAGATCGAAACTCACAAGTTGCTGTCTGGGGACGCTTTTCCCCTCCAGACGATATGTATTGTTCCGGTTCCACCGCATGTCCCGGTAGATCATCCGCACCAACGCCACGCACTTGATCTCGCAGCTGTTGCTCACAGTCAGCTTCGGTGTCTTATGAGCTCCTGCATCCTCAGCCGTACAGTTCTGCACAGCTACCTGTTTTGCCTCTCGGTTGTACAGAAAGCGATAGTGGGTTGGCCAGCCTAATGCTTCCAACGTGCTGCGGAAGATTGTGATCCTTCCATCCTCGACATTAAAAGTCAGACCCAGCATCCGCTGGTTCCATATTCTTTCGTTCACTACTCTCCCCTCCTTAAAAATGGGCGCACTTCCCCCTTGGAATCCTGGTGGCCGTTTTAATCAAGCCCGGTGTCGGGGACGGTCTTACCCGTCAGCATCCCCACTGATACATAGCCATCCATTTGCTTAACTTCAGATTCTTTCAGATGTTCTTCTACAGGTACGCCAAAAGTACCTGCAATATCATCTGGGTAAAATCCCTTTCTGGTATTTGCAGGCTTTGTCTCTTGCGCATTTTTCTGGTCTGTTTCATTTTTTCGCTTCTGGCCTTCATGGAAGATCTCCGGCACAAGCAGGTCAAAAACATACAGAGTTTCCCCTTCAAATGAAATTCTGTATCCAAGCATCTTATACCGGCATTCGGTATCCCAGCCCATTTCCTTATACACCAGTTCTGAAAAAGGCTTGCAGGTCATCTTCCGGCTTTTACGTTTATCTGGCTTGGCGATGCACCAGCGCAGAGCGTCCTTGTCGTTTTCATCACAGCCGCGTACAACAATACGCTTCAAATCACTGTTGAACATGACGTGTACATAAACCACATCTTCCAGCCCGGTGATGCAGGCCGTGTTAAATGTGATGCTGTCCTTGCGGATCACGATCGCGGGGTCACGGAGATGTGCAAACAGCTCCTTCCGCACGACCTGGTATCCATCATAGGAAAATGTACTTTCTAATTCTTCCGCTCTTGCGTCTCTATCATTTTCTGCCTGCTCTTCCGGTGGCATGGCGTTCGTATTTTCATTCATCTGTGTCAGTCCATCCTTCCATTATTTTTTCCGCTTCATGGAGCAGAGCATTCAGGCCATCTGCGGTAAAAGTATTCATTTCTTCTATCTCTGCTGCCGGCCGGAGCACATCCCAGTTTCCTGCATAATGTTCCAGCTGCAAAATGCCAACCTGTGCAATACTTGTGATCGGTTTTCCAAAAGTACCTGCCCATTCTGGCGGGAAGATATAGATCGTCTGCTTGACGGTTTTTCCCTCTTCATCCTGTTCCTTGGATGGCAGGACAATTTCTTCCACCTTAACCATTTCCGGCTCATCCAGTTCAAACAGCATCAGCTTGTCATCGTTCTGTCCCACGAGCTGCCCACGGAAACGGTATTTCAAACCTTCTTCCCATTCCATCATGTCAAAAAGGGCTTTTGCCAGACCGCGGCATCCGAGTGTACTGGCGCACCAGCGTCCCTCTTTCAGTCTGCCCCAGCGGATTGCGTTCGGATTATCCTTTTCGCATGGGCGAATGGCAATGCAGCGGTCAACCGAATTCAGGAGCAGTTCTACATACTCCACATCTTCAAACTTTTTCAGGCAGGCTGTATTAAAACGCAACTTGCCATTGGAGATCGTCATAGCCGGATTCTGTAAAGTAGCAAAATACTGTGCCCGCACAACTTCATATCCGCTGAGGTCTAAACGGTTCATGACTTCTACCGTATCCTGCTGTTTTTCCCGCATGACGCTTTCAGATGCTTCCCGGTATTCTTCTGCCGAAAAGCCGGTCCAGTCCTTATCAAAAGGCACATATCCGCGTAAGATTCCATCATCCACCACACTCAGGACTGGCAGTGGGCGATTTTTCTTTGTATAACTCCGGGATGCCCGCAGATGATTTGCCGCATTATAGACTTCCCTGGACACGATTGCCTCATGATGATCTCTCTGCCGGTACTGCGTCCGGTCGTTATTGTTTTTCTTTGATTTATGCGTCAGGAAATTCGGTGTGAAGGTCTTCCTTGCCAATACATCCCCACAATGGCGTTCATTAGCAATGACACCTGCAAGAGTGCCGGGATTCCACTCCGTATTCCCCAGTTTTGTCTTCCGGCCATATTCTGTCAGGAGTTCTGCAATCTCGGTGAATGAAAATCCATTCAGGTACAGATAGTAAATCACCTTTACCGTCTGTGCTTCGTCCTGATTCACCACAAGGCTGCCATCCTCGTCCTGGTCATATCCGAGCAGGGCCGGCGTAAGGAACAGTCCACGGCTGAACCTGCGGTCAATGGACCAGTTCATAATGATAGACTTGGAATGAGATTCTTCCTCTGCCACGGATGCCAAAATCGTCAGGATCATGCGCCCGTTACTGTCCAGTGTGTAGATGTTGTCCGCTTCAAATTTTACACCCACGGGCGGGTCAAGATTTTTCAGTGTTTCAATGACGGAAAGGCAGTCTACAATGTTTCTGGCGAATCGGGCGATGGACTTTGTGAGGATCAGGTCAATCTTTCCGGCCTTACAGTCCTCGATCAGCTGTTGCATTCCTTTACGATGCTCCAATGATGTACCGCTGATGCCTTCATCATCATAGATTCCAACGAATTCCCATCCCGGCTGTGCCTTGATATAATCCGTGTAATAATTTTTCTGAAGTTCATACGAAGAAGTCTGTTCATCATTATCAGTGGAAACACGGACATATGCGGCAACACGACGGATAGAGGTGCTTTCTCCAAGCCCCTCCACAGTTTTTGCCGGGATAACTTCCAACTCAGAAGTATCCACGCCTTTATATCTGTCTCTGATTCTCTGCTTGCGGTCTGCCGCCTCTGCTCCACTGCTTATCATTTGCTTCCTCTCATTCCTCCGGCTTCATGCTCCAGTACCACTGTCGCATCTTCCGATAACTCCGGATGCCGAGTTCTTTCTTTGTATTTTCTGCTGTCCTGCGGCTGATACCTTCATCGCTCATCCGCATATAGATTTCTCTGGATCTCATGTCACCCCCGGAAAGCAGCTTCTTGATCAGATACGCCGCCTTCTCAGATTTTGACTCAAAAACTGGTGTTTCCGGCTCCGCTGATGGATCTGGCTTAATTTCACACTCCAGCCATTTGAAGCCCTGCTCCGCTGTTATCGAGAATTTGATTTCACCATCTGACGGAGCCAGACTGTTTTTTATCTGCCGCACAATGCGGATATCTGACTTTTCCGCATCCCGTTCTACTTGTAGAACGCTCCGGGCAGCGGCAACAACATCGATGCTGCCAAGGCTCCGGTAAAGACCCTTTGTTCCCTCTTTTTTATTAAGGTGTCCGATCAGCACAATGGCACAGTCATACATAGATGCCCACATGCCAAGACGCTGCATCAGCCTTCTGGCTCTTCCTGCAATCTGGAGGTCGGAATCACTTCCAAGATATGCCTGGATCGGATCGATAACTACCAGCCGCGGCCGGAATTCTATAATAGCCTGCCGGATGCGCTCATCATCCAGTGTCAAGCCACTGTATGTTTCTTCATTTATGAAGGCCACATTTCTGCAATCTGCCCCACATTTTTCAAGCCGAGGCTTAATGGTATCTGAAATGCCATCTTCTGAGCACTGGTAAATAGCCCTTTGCGGCATTCCGATGGTTTTACCATCTGGCAAGGTTCCTCCCTTAGACAGCTCGGCTATCAGGTGCATCATCATTGTGGATTTGCCATCACCGGGGTCACCTTGCAGCAATGTGATCTTTCCAACTGCTATGAATGGATACCACAGCCAACGAACAGAAGTCGCCTGTACATCACTGTATAATGTAAGAATTCCTTTTTCTTCTTTGTTCGTCATCATCGTCCCTTTCTGTGTGCAGTCTTTTCTACATTTATATTATAGAGTATGTGTGGTGTTTTGACTGCCACCCATCAGGTGGCACATCATCGTTTTTGCCACCCAACAGGTGGCAAAACAGCCTTAGACCACATAACAGATAGAGGTGTAGACCTTTGCGGCCTTAGAATTCCTGTAATCAAGTTGCTATGTATTTTTCTCTGCGGGATAATCGTAACAGCCTTATGCGGGTACACATAAGGAGGAACATACATGGCATTAGATTATACTGCACTTGGAAAGCGTATCAGCACTTTCCGTAACGCATCCGGATTAACTCAGGAACAATTTTGCGAAAAATTGAATGTATCTCGCAAACACATCAGTCAGATTGAAGCGGCAATCAGCCGCCCCAGCCTTGAAACTCTGGTCGACATTGCTAATATTCTTAACATCTCAGCAGATGATCTTCTTGTAGACAGTTTGGCGCACTCCGCGTCCACTGCCGATTCCGAGATCCACCGTCTGCTTTTAGACTGTAATGCAATTGAGCAGGAGATTCTCACCCGGATGGTAAAGGAGATGAAAGCAATTTTATACGGCTTAGGAGTTTGATTTTATAACTTGTTGATCATATAACAAAAAAGCCCGCATAAGCCACAACTGCACTTTGGAACACACCGAAGTGCTGTCTGTGGTTTATGCGGGTAAGGACAAAAAAAGAAGCCCACCAGCGGACCATGTAGGAATCTACACAGTGCGCCAGTGGGCTGGTATGTTTTATACTGCTTCTGCTGGAATTTGGTTCATCTTCTCTTTAAATTCTTCCACAGTCATGTTCAAGTCCTCAGCAGCTTCTTCAAGGGTAATCTTGCCCTTTTTATAATACTTTACTGTCGTTCTAAGGTCGCCAATGTCGATGCCCTCAAGAATACTCTCATTTCTTAAATCTTCCATCTGCTTGCACACTTCGCTCACTCTTTCAGTTTTTTAGACATCTGGTTTTCTCTGCCATCAATGGAAAAAGCATATCAATAGTTACACACTGCACCGGTAGGCGATGAGTTTCAATTATGCACTTCTTCTCTCATCTAGTTCTTTTACCTCATCAACTGTGAGTTTCGTAGCTTGCGCTATTTCCTCATAAGTTAGCTTTCCAATCAACAGCAAGCTACGGGCTGTTTCCAGAGAGTTTTCTCTTGCAGCTTCATTTCTCATGTCTTCCATAACCTTGCACATAACCGCCACTCCTTTCTCATCTTCTTTGAAGTACTGTACTCGATTAGCTAATACTTCATAATACATATCTTTTGCACTTGTACAAGAAAAGTCATGCATCAGTTTTCCAAGTGCCGTTTCATTTTTGATTTGAGAGTTCACATATATAATATGCGATTCGTCACCAAATGATTCTCCTGTTTCTTTAATCATACGGTCAATATGATATATCGGAAGTCCTCTTTTAAGAACATCATTCTCTGTGATGAAAATCACATAAGTTTCATTCAGGTATTCATACTGCTCGCCTGGTTCAGTAACATTCGCATCGATTATACCGCTGTTATACCTAGCTCGCTTAACACCAGCACCTTTATCATTTCGCTGAATTTCAATATTGTATACACGGTTTTCCCTATCCACTGCAAGAATATCCAACCGCACAGATTTTCCCTGTAAATTTTTAACGCTATACTGGCTATTGGATTTTTTCACTTTCAGATCGTCTCGATTCAGAATAATCTGCAACAAAAATTCTGCACACTTTATATCTTCAAAGACTTTGCTCATGAAATCATCATCCAAAAGCCTAAAACCTCGCAATCTTTGAAGATCTTCTTCATGCTTTCGCTCGAAATCCAAATCTCTACACTTATTCATCGGATATCACCCTCTTTCAGGTTGTGAAGAATAAATCTCCCCATCAATATCTTACCATCAAAACACGCTTATTTCAAGCGGTCATGCTCTTCTAAAAAAAAAAATAAACAACCCTATCCAATACCTTGGAAATGATTACCTGTAAATTTTTCCATTAATATTCACGCCGACGCAAACTCCTATATACATCCTCGATAAAACTCATGAACTCCACGCTGGCACACTTGATCAGACATTTTCCATCCACGGCTTTCAGCTTTTCCATAACCATTTCTGCCAATGCATCCCCACGCCCTCTCATCTTCTGAGCAGCAAACACCACAGACTCATCGATGAACGCAGCGTACTTTGCACCATCAATATTGCTTTGTACCGGCACGCCTTCGCCACTGTCAAGCATGATCACTTTTGGCTCATACACAGCCCTTACCTTTCTCAGTGCCTCTGCCGGCTCCATGCTCTGGAGATATAATTTCATAGCACCGGCCGCCACAATTTCATCAGCTGTTGCACCATATTTCTCTGCCAGCATCCCAGCTACATCTTTCATTCCAAACACTCCTCGCTATGTGTATTTTCTGTCGTATGTGTATTTCTCGCCACCCACAACATATAACAGGATTCTGCACATAGCAATCCTTACGGGTAAAAAAGGCCAGACAAAAAAGCAGGCAAAATAGCAGCACAATAAAACCTTAAAAACAAAAAAAGCCCTGCCTGATGCAGCCACAAAAACCACACCCGGCAGGGTCCTGTCTCCTTCCATCACACCGCTTCTTCCCTCTCGCGCTTCGCTGCAGTTGTCAGGTATCTGCGGTACTGAATGCTGAATCCGTACACCTTATAAGGAGCGTCCACATAGACCACATTGCCGTCCATGTCACTCCGCTTATAGCCCATGAAGCTGTCGAGCGTTCTGCGGTTGCCCTTTGAGGTCAGTGTCACACCGAAGTTTGTCTTATAGGTTGCCACATCCCCCTGCAGTACCCCGCTCTCAACAAAAGCACAGTAGATGCCTTTTTCAAAGTGGAGCATATCTGGTGCTTCTGCGATCCGCTCAGGAGTCAGCTTGAGCTTTCCGCTGGTGATGGCACGTTTCCGGCCTTCGATGGCATTTCCGTCCACATCCCGAAGCAGGGTTCCCTGTACATCCAGACCGTTGACTCTCAGCGGCATTCCGCCTGCATTGGTATCCGGCAGTTCTTTCAGGCAGGCAAGGAAGTATTCAAAGTTCTTTTTCATGATCGCCAGCACACCCTGTTCCTCCTCGATCGTCTGCCGTTCCTGTTGGAGTGTTTTCAGCCGTTCCTGCAGGTCGTTCACAAGTTCTGTATAAATCTGGGCTTCCGAGCCTTCCTCCGTTTCCGTCCCATAGAAGCTCACTCCGATGCTTCCCGGTGTCAGTCCGCTCCGGATGTCCAGGTCGATGTCGTCAATGGTCACCTCCCCGTTGGAAAGGGCTTCATTCAGTTCCACGTTCTGTTCCAGTGCAGCTTCCCGAAGCGCCGCCACCTGATGGCTGATGGCATCCTGCAGGCGTTCTTCCATCTCCTTGATCTGATTTTCCACCGTTGCCATCCTCTGCACCGAGATGCTGTTGTTATTCGCCAGCCGGACAGCCTGCTCATAGGCATTGTCAAACATCGCCACGATCATGGAGGCATCTCCGTGTTGTTCAAAATCACGCTTCATGCTGTAGAGCAGTTCCATGAAACTCTGCTCCAGCGCACACTCATGGTAGCGTTCTGAGGGGCAGCGCTTGTTTGCAGCTTCCTTTTCCTCATCTGACATGCAGCCTTTCTTGCTCCGGCAATACGCTTTCTGGTCGGGAGAACCGTTCTTCGGCGGCTCACCGTCCCGCTCCCCGACCTTACGCTTGCACCGCCAAACGGGATACGAATAAGTGTATTTTTCCAGATACTCTCCGGTATCCTCACCAGTCGCCTTAAGACTCCGCTCATCGCTGTAACCATTTGCCACACCCGTGTAGGTTGTACGGAAGAATCCTTCCCCGCAGGGTTTTCCGGCATCCGGCCCATTCTCCAGGATCGCACCGCAGCGCAGGTTTCCAAACGGAGAACCCTTAATGCTCTTTACCTTTTTCTTGCCGGGGCCTTTCGTCATGTCTGCCCTCGGCTTCTCGAACAGCATGGTCTGCACTTTGTCCCAAGTCACACGGTCGATGATACCCACATGATGGTTCTTCACATAGTAGCGGGGTGCTTCGCCCTTGTTGATGCTTGAACGGTGGGTAAGGAAGTCTTTGGTGATGGTCTTCTGCATCTCGATGTCGCCCACATACTTCTCATTCCGCAGGACGATCAGGATCGAGCTGGCACTCCATTTCTTTCCGTTGACCGTGAACTTTTCCATCTGGTTCAGCTCCAGTGCGATCTTATTCGCCGTCTGGCCTTTCACGAAGCGGTCAAAAATGTACCGGATGATCTCTGCCTGCTCCGGCACGATGACCCACTGCTTATTTGCCCCAAGCTCATATCCCAGCATCCGTTTCAGATTGATATGCGGGACACCAGACTGGAACTTCTTCTGGATGCTCCATCGGATGTTATCGGAAATGGAACGGCTCTCATCCTGTGCCAGTGCAGAAAGAATCGTAAGGATCAGCTCACCTTTGGCATCCAGTGTGTCGATGTTCTCTTTCTCGAAATAGATACCCACGGGCGGCTTCAGCTGCCGAAGCTCACGGGTACAGGTCAGGGAGTCAATAGTGTTTCGTGCAAATCGGGAAATGGACTTTGTAACGATGTAGTCCAGCTTTCCATCCATCGCATCTTTTATCATGCGGTTGAATTCCTCTCGATGTTCCCGGTTCGTACCAGATTTTGCTTCATCCGCGTAGATGCCGGCAAAGATCCAGCCGGGCTTCCGGGTGATGAGGTCTTTGTAGAATGCTTTCTGTGTCGTGTAGGAAGTCTGCTGACTCTCATCGCCGGTGGAAACACGGCAGTAAGCCGCCACACGGATGTTGGTCTGGCTTTTCAGCTGCCCGCCGTTCTGTACCGAGCGCACACTGGCGGGGATCACATCCACTTTTTGTCTTGTCATAATCTGCTCCTTTCTTCCAGCCTTGCAACTGGTCTTATCTTACATGCCTCTTCCGCTGGCTGCCGTCGCGCATCGTATGCCCGTCATAATAGCTTGCGGTATTGCGGTAATCTTCGATATTGGAATCCATCTCTACCTCGGTCTTGGTGTCATCGAACCAGTGTACCGTAAACTTCAGCGGTGAATGAATCGTGATGGAGAGGAGGAATGCCTTGCAGTGTTCTTCGGTCACTTCATTCAGAAAGGCCACCGTACCATCCCGCCCCGCCGGGAGGTTCTTCATCCACTCGATTGCCTTTTCCCTTCGTTCATAGTCGCCCTCCAGTTCTTCCCAGTAGTCTTCCATATAGTCGAGCTGTTCGGTCAGTTTCTGCTCAGTGTCCGTGTCCTTCTGAATATCACACTCCAGTTTCTCAATGAGCTTTTTCTTCTCCTCAATAGAAGCAGGGTCGATCATCTCGTCACCGAGAAGTTCCAGACGGGTCTGCATCACATCCACCTGACTTTTCAGGAGCCGGATCTTCTTACTGGTGCTTTCCACACTGGTGTGTGCGGCCGCTATCTGCTTTTTATAAAAAGCACGGTCGCGTTCCATAAAATCCAGCTTCTGAATGCTCTCCAGCCGTGCAAGCATCTGGCTTACAAAAGAATCTGCTTCCGGGGTGAAGTTGTCATACTGCTCTTTGAACCGGCCGCTCATGATGTCTGCCACAGCCACGTTGTCATGGATGGGCTTAAGCGTCAGCCGGAACCGCTCCAGAACTGCTTTACGGAAGGCTCGGACAACCTGTTCCTCGTATACTTTTTCTGCATGGCAGATACGTTTTCCTGTCGTCCGGCTGCTCGTCGGGCACCGCCAGATGGGATAGTTCCCATTTCCGTTTGTCACATGGAAAAAACGGCCGCACTCCCCGCAGATTAGTCTTTGGGAAAACGCTCTCGGCTTCTTGCCGGATCTTGTCCTGTTATATAAATCGCTGTTTACTTTTACAACTTCCTGTGCCTTTTCAAACAGGTCCTCGTCAACGATTGCCGGATGATGGTTCCGGACAAAATACTGAGGAACTTCGCCTTTGTTGTCCCGGACTTCATGTGTCAGGTAATCCGATGTGAACTTCTTCTGGATAAGGACTGCACCCATGTACCGCTCGGCACGGACGATCCGCGTGATATTCCCGCCTGTCCATCCATCCAGCAGATCACTGTTTAACTGCCCTTTCTTGGATTTTTTCTTTCTTACTCTCACTGCGTCGGTGACAGGAGCCGGAATCTTGTCCATGTTCAGTCCCCTTGCAATCTCCGTATAGGCTTTCCCTTCCACAACTTCATGGAAAATACGCCGGACGACCCTGGCTTCTTCCTCAACGATCTCAATATCTTTATACTCATATCCGCTCTCGGAGGTAACCATTTTCCCATTGTAGCGGTATCCGTACATGATCTTGTTTGGAACATCCCCCTTCGGAAAGCGCATCTTCTGCCCCAGCCGGATGTTACTGGAAATGCTGCGGCTTTCTTCCTGTGCAATGGCTGCCAGTGTCGTAAGGATGAAGTCGCTGGTCGGGTCTGCCGTATCCAGATTTTCTTTCTCGAACAGAATCGTTACCCCGCAGTCATGCAGGACATCCAGTGCACTCATAAAGTCAGCCGTGTTTCGGGCAAATCGTGATATGGACTTGCACACAATGCGGTCGATCTTCCCGTCCTTACAATGACGCATCAGTCGGCGGAATCCGGTTCTCTTTTCCTTGGAAGTGCCGGAGATGCCGTAATCGGAGTACACACCGACTGCATTCCATACTGGATTATTTTCAATCAGCTGGTTAAAGTATTTTTCCTGCGTTTCATAGGAGTTCTCCTGGTCGCTCATGTCCGTAGAAACGCGGATGTAAGCCGCCACATTAAGGGTTCCGGCTTTCTTTTTGGTAGCCCGGAAGGTCGCCGTCGAAACGAACTTGTTTTCCTGCGGTTCTTCCGGTGTGAAGAGCTTCGTAAACTCACTCTCCATACTGCTCTGCAGCCGTTCTGCAATGTCAGGCTCTGCCATGACCTTTTTGGCATCCAGAGCTTTCTGGATAAGAGCTGTGATACCGGCGTCCACGATGTCTTTTGATTTTTGGGGTGTCTGTTTTTTATCTGATGCGTTTTTTGGTTTTTGTTGAGTAGACCTGCCTTGGTGCGTATCAGCCAGTGGTAAAAAAGAAGCTGTGGCAGCATCCGTACTTTGACGAACATCTGCCACAGCTTCCACAGGTTTCTTTTTTCCAAGAGCGGCTTCCAGTAAAGCCGAGACATCCACAGCAGATGCATTTACTCTCTTCTGCTGTTTCTGCTGTACTGTATTCTTCACAGTCTTTTTCTGCAGATTTGCAAGGAAATCCGTACCAGTACTCATAGTTTTCGCTCCTTTCCTGCCCGTTTTCTTCTCTTTGGGCAGTCACATATTCCCTCTGTTTCGTGATATTATCAAGTAATTTCGGCGCAGAAAGACGGAGAATAATCTGGGAGATTATTGTCTTATCTGCACGATATGTACGCCCCGCCCGGTAAGGACGGGGCGTGTTTTTAGATACGGGCCGCAAAGTCAAGTGCGATCCACCCTGCACCGGATTTCAGCTTGCCCCAGCCCTTCGCAGAACCAGCACCGGCAGATTCTGCCACGATAGTAAACACGCCTTTCCCGGTGTAATAACCGGTCTTACCGTAATTCGTGCCCGGTCCCTTGCGGATGTTGAGGTCTTTAATGGATACACGCACAGTATACGGGACTGAAGACTTCGGTTCCGGGTAGACGGCCTTACCCGCCGGGTCAAAAACATAATAGCCCGGATTCTTATCTGCACACTGTTTTGCATAGGTGAGGTCGTGGAACGCACCTTTCTGGGAAGCGGCATTCTGCCAGCTCTTACGGACACGGTACCAGCCGGAAATAGTGGTGCTTTCAGAATCCTTTACCGCATCATACTGCGTCAGGTTCCAACGCTCGATGATATTGCAAAGGTTCTGAACATAGGTGTGGCTGGTAGCATAACCACCATCCTTGATGATCTGTGCCGCTTTCTTGTAATCGGTACAGCCTGCCAGACCCTCATAGCGTTTCCTGCTGCCACTCATCGCTCCGAGCAGATATGCTGCATGGTCGGCAATGGAGTCTTCCACACAGGCGTACTTGCGGAAGTCAGCAGTGATCGTCACATAGCTGCCATCGGTATTCTGCTCCTGCGTTTTCTTAGGATAGACAGACTTGCCATCCCAACTGCTGCCGCTCCAGCTGTTCCCGGAAAGCGAGGTCTTCATGCCGAAGCAGTTATTGGCATTTTGTGCCAGCTCAGATTTACCGTAGCCGGATTCCAGAATGAACTGTGCCATCGACACGCAGGCAAGGATGCCAGTGGTTTTCTGGTTCGCAGTAAACAGCGGGCCAATCTTTGCCACTGCCTCTGCTTCCGAGAGATTTTTCAGCGAAGAAGCCTGCATGCCAGATGAGGATGAACCGCCCAGTGCTGCAGTTACCCTTGCGGCCAGATCACCCAGGCGGGCATACAGCCAGTTTCCAGGGCAGCTTTTATTCGCAAACCAGCGGTGAACGGTCAGCACCATTTCATCTGCCGCCGGAGCATAGTTGAGTGTCTTATTTTTATCACCCAGCCACAGGAGCTTCTTCTTCCCGTTACGCTTGCAGATATCAATGCAGAGCTTGACCAGAGAGTCATATACGGCACTGTTCATGGCATACGGCTCATTCATGTCGCTGGCGCATTCGATGGTGACCGCCCTCTGGTCATTGGCATTGCTGGACGAACACCAGCTGCGGTTCTTTTCTTTGACACAAAGCGACACACGGCCGTCTGTGCCGATGCCGTAGTTGCAGCTTGCCTGACGGCTTGTGCTGGTGAAACAGCCGCAGATGCTTTCCGCAGAAAGCTGACCGACCACACAATGCGGTGTGATGCGGTCGATGCTGTGTGTCCTCTGCCCGGAATGGTTCGGGGAGAGCTTAGTGTGAACAACGAGTGGACTATTGGTATATCCCATAATGATTTCCTCCTGCTAAAAAAATTGAGGTCCAGATCACTCTGAACCTCGTACTGTGGTTATTCTGTTGTTACGGAATCAGCAGTTTCATGCCGACCCGGATGGCATTGGAAGTCAGACCATTCAGCACACGGATATCTGCACAGCGGCTGCCGCTTCCCAGTTCCTTATCTGCGATTTTCCAGAGATTATCACCGGGAACAACGGTATAGATTCTGCCAGCTGTGAACGCATAGGTGTCCGCACTGTTCAGGACATATGCGACACCGGCCTCTGCTTCGGCACATTTGATCTTCAGCCAGCCATCACAGAACTGCACGACTTCCACAAGGGCATTCTTCTTGTAGACCGCTACGACCTCTGCATCCAGACTCGGCTTTTTGCGGATGTTCATGAGGGTCTTGAGCTTGCCGTAGGCAATGGTCGCCGGAAGCTCCTCCGCAGTCGGGAACTCATTCTCATCCACTTCGTCTTCAGCTTCTTTCTCCGCCGGGATATCTTCCACAGGGGTTGTGGTTTCCGGCTTATCTTCCGGGATATCGTCCACGACTGCTTTCTCCTCGTTCTCATCTGCACCAGTATCCGGGACAGCCTCTTCCGGATAGATCACGTTGCCGTCATTGTCGAACACTCGGCTGCCGGGGTTCTCATCACACTTGGCTTTTGCATTCGCCAGCAGACGGTACGCGCCAAACTGGGATGCCTCATCTTCCCAGACTTCTCGCACACGGTAATAACCGGTCGTCAGTTTTGCGGGATACTCTTTCTTACTCATGGTTCATTCCTCCTAAAATTTGAGGGAGAGGCTGTTACACCTCTCCCCATTGATCAATCGTCCTTATTCTCTCTTTCTTCCTTCAGCTGTGCCAGCATCTCCTTGAGCTTCTCCGGCACGGGAAGACCGATAACGGCTGCGTTTTCGAGGCAGCTCAGGCCTTCATTCGCCAAATAAAAGAACACCACTGCTGTACGGATGGCCGCTCCATTCTGGAGGATCTGTGTGTCGATGATGTTGGCAATACCAACCAGCACAAAGATACACACCTTCTTGGCGATGCCCTTAAAGCCAACTTCAGAAGAAAGCTCATGCTTGATCGCTGCCGCCAGCACCCCGGTGAAGTAGTCACAGACCACGAACACCACCAGTGCATACAAAAAGCCGTCAAACCCGCCAAAGAACCAGCCCAGGAAACCACCCAGACCTGCGAACATCCATTCAATCTTGTCGATCACATTCTGCATAATCTTGTCCTTTCCTGCCCATTTGGGCATAAAAATAGACGGTCAATGCCGCCTTGTGTATACTCCTTCTATAATGAACACCGTTTCACAGGCATTTGGGAGGTATGTCTGTCAGGGACGGTGGAAATTTAATAGAATTTATTGTCCAATCCAATAAACTCAATCTCACGGAACTCATTCGGATTCTTCTTCATGATCCAATCAATATAGGTAGAAATAATCATGGCACAGATAAAGTACCCGACTGCATTGTAATGACCGCCACGTTTCTGCTGATAGAGAAAGCCAGAATTATACAAAGCTGTTCCATAGGTATACAGATCAACCAGATAGACGCTCTTAAATATTCCTGCAATCTCCCGAACTGCCGAATTGTAGCCAGCATTTTCTACAGATTTTAATGGATCAGTCAGAATAAAAATTTTAGCTTTCGGCTGCATTTCCTGAATCTTCTGAATGATCTTTCCGTAATTGCCATAATAGGTGTCTGGATTCTGTGTGTAGTCGCCGAGATTGATATCTTCCACCGTACCAATCTTGTACTTTCGATTGTTTTCATTTTGTCCAAGACCGATAATATAAGCCTCGCACTTATGATTTCCATCAAAGCACTCCGTTGCAAGCGAACTGGAAAGGAACGTATCACAACGCAGTCCACCCTTAGACCAGTTGTAATAGGTATTCCCGGTCATTCTAGCAAGATACTGTCCCCAGGAATATTCAAACAAATCCTTCCCTCCTGTGGTGCCATCGGCTTTTTTGTATACTGCTTCTCCGCTTGCAAGGCTGTCACCAATGCAGCCCACATGACGAAATACGGTCATTAAACCAGTATCATTTCGAATCCGTTCCAGAGGATTATCTGAGAGATTCAAGCCTAACAGATCATTGATTCCTGCTGTCAGTCTTTTTTGGATATCTTTTTCCAATTTGTCTTTTGTGATTGCTTCATCAGCAATTTTCTGCGTAGTAATTGCAGCATCTTGTACCTTTCCGGTAGATACGACCGTATCCATAAACCAAATCTTGGCAAAATCTTTTAAATTTTCTTTATACATGGTCAGGCGGATATACGCAGTACCCTTGGGGCAGATAAAATCCGTGTAGCTTAAAATACCACCCTTTTCCTGATTGTACTTCAATCCTGAAATATACTTTTTGTCCTGATCATAAAAAGCAAGACCTGAAACATCAGTGGAAGCTGTACTCATACTTGCGCGTAAAAGGCATTTACTTCCACCATACGGGAACGGCAGATAGTCCTCTGTTGCAAAATAGGTGTTTGTTCCCGGTGTATAAGTCCGCAAATCACCCTTCGCACGTGCAATATACAAATCCGGTGTCAAAACAATCTCCAGCGGGATTTCCAAAAAGGCAGCATTTTTCACCTGCACAGCGTTGTCACACAGTTTCTCTGATGTTATCGCTTCATCCGCGAGATTATCCGTTTCAACACTTTTTTCTGCCAATTTTTCATGTGTTACCGCACGATCCACCAGATGCCCCACTGAGATTCTATAATCATCCAACCAGATACCCACGCCATTGAGATTGTCCTGCCCCATACAGCTCATGCGTATATAAGCAGTTCCATCTGGGCAGAAAATTCTGCGAAATGCCAGTTTCTTAGTTTCCCGATTGTAATCGCTTCCGCTGATAAATTTCTTATTTGCATCATAAAATGCAATACCTGATTTATCGCTTTCAACTGTGGACATGGCAGAATATACTTGAAGCCAGCAGCCTCCATATGGAAACGGAATATAATCCAACGTGGCAAAATAAACATTTGAGCCCTGAGAGAAATTATCTAGCCCACCATATTTTCTCGAAATATACTTATCTGCAGTCCAAACCAGTTCTGGAGTAATGTCCAAGAACGACAGGCGGCTTCCATTTACTGCACCTTTCAAAATACCCTTGCCACTTCCAATTGCTCGAATATGGGAACCGACAGAACCGTATTTCGTTCCCTCTTCATCTACTCTTGCATCCACAACCTCTGCTGCATAGTCCTTATCCTTGTCAGTCGAAGCAGACACATTAGCATCCAGTCGCTTGTCCAACGTATCCATACGGCTGTTCAGCTCTGCCTTGTTGCTATTAGTAAGGCTCTCAGCAGAATTCACCCGACTGTTCATGTTGGATTCTGCGGTATCCACATACTGGATGAGACGTGCTTCTGTATCTTCCATTTCCTTGACAGCCTCTGCGATCTGCGCACTATAAAGACTGTATTGCATCCAGTAAATTTCATCCGAGATTGCAGTACCGACCGGCACAGGTCTTCTGCTGATATAGCTCTCACCGGACGCCTTATCCAGAACGATACTGAGTTCTTCGTATTCCTTATTGATATCCCATACACCATCGTGTTTCGGAACAATTCTTCTTCCAATAAATTTAGACATAGGATTCTCCCTTCTGCCAGACAATTCCGGCTACAACTACTATCGGTTCATCCAGCAGATTGGGAGGCCCTGTCTTGGGAAAATCAAGGGTTACATAGTACCCCCCCCCCGAATTTTCTGACGATTCATCATATTGTTTCCTTTCCCGGCATAATGCCGTTTTATTTGCTGTCTTCCGTCAGCCATGCACGGATCTGGCAGTAATAGCCGTCTGCCCATGCCTGATAGCCTCTTCCGGACGGGTGGATGCTGTTGGTCAGCGTCCGGCTGGTTTCCGTGAATCGGTTCGTCACCGGCTTATCCGAATACGGAAATGCCAGACGGCGGTCCGTGCGAAGACCGTGGGCAAAACAGGTCACGTTTTTGCGATACTTGCCAGCATCAAATGCCTTGATCAGTGCAAGGTTCAGCGTGTTGATGCTCATATGGAAGATACCCATGCTGGAACCGCACTGATAAGAATAATCCGAGCCGGGACCACAAAGACCGATACCGATCTTGCAGTTCGGGAAGCCCGTTTCCTTATCCAGCAGCGCATCGATGAACTGCTTCGCCTGATCCACGAACTTCTGCACCTCTGCTTCCGTGCGGTACAGTGTAGTGCCCTGTGACACATCATTGGTGCCAAGTGCGATCAGAAAGTAATCGATGCCCTCATAGCCGTTGGTCTCGCAGTATTTCTGGAAATCCAGACGGCCTTTGATCTTGTCCCAGAACGCATTCGTTTTGCCGGCGTAATCCGTATCTGCCAGATACCGGGCAAAGGTCCAGCTGCCGCGTCCTTCGTGCTTGCCGCCAGACGGTCCTCTCGTTCCCAGCTGGTGGATCACGCAGTCATTATCCTCTGCCAGCAGACGGTACACTTCCGTTGCCACAGAACCATTGTCCACGAGAGAGTCTCCACAGATGCAGATATTCTTCGTGAGCTTGTCCTTCAGCTTATGGTGAACCCTGACCTGGACAGGTTTGGACGATACCGTATGGCAGTCATCTTCATCCAGACGGCAGACGGTCAGTGCAAAATCCGTACTGTCCTTCGTCGGCGTGTAGTTCATGCAGTACTCGTTCCGGGTCAGGCTCGGTGCATTCGTGCCTCTGGCGAGCACATACAGATTTTCCTTGCCATCGTGGCGGGAAAGACAGTCAAAGAAGATGGAAAGCTGGCGTCCCTCCATGCAGTCCCAGTGGGACGGGGTCACGATGTCATCCTCTACAGCCGGAGTAATGGCTTTCTGCACATAATCCGTGATACGCTTCGGGATGAAAGATGCCGCGTTATCTGCGAAGAGATCACCCGCTTTGTATTCCTTACCGCCCACAATGAACTTCACATCCGGGTGAATGTGCGGATTATACAGCTTGCTCTGATACCAGGATGCAATATAGAAACCATTCGTGCCCAGCTTGCGGAACAGGCTGGTATCGTACAGGTTGATGGTTCTCGTGCCAGCATCATAAGCAAGGATGCGCATCGGCATACCAAATGTCGAGCTGGGTGTGTTAAATGCCATCTCTACCGGATCGCCTGCCATGATCCACTCATAGTGGAACGTATCCGGAACACCCAGACACTTGGTACTGACCTGGATCGTACCGGCATCCTGGTCAATGGTAATACCGCCGCTTGCCAGATACATATGGCGGGAATCCTTACCGGCAAGATCCGTGCGGAGCTGCTGAAAGCGGTCCTCATACTTCTTTTCGATATAGGAATCACGCCGTTCTTCATCGAAAAGCTCACCAGCCTTATAAGTCGTGCCATCCAGCACAATGCTGAAAGAGGAACCCATGTGCGGATACCAGAAATGGTTTTCATACCATGCAGCGATATAGTAGCCGTTTACTCCCAATGCCCGGAACTGTGCAGTGTTGTAAAGATTGATCTGATCTATGGACGAGTCATAGGCAAGGATCAGCATGTGATGCTTTTCTGCTTCCGTACTATCCAACATCGGTACCGGCTCCTCACTAGCACTGATCCAGTAGTAAGCACCGTTATCGACAACCGCCAGGATACGTTTCGTGACCTGAATGGTGCGGTTGACCGTATCGATCGCAAACTGGCCTGTAGCGAGGAACATCTTTGCTGAACGGTACTTGTGCCAGGTCATCGCAGTATTCGCAATCTTGGCTGGATTGCCATAATCAATCCCGTTGATGACTGTACCGCTGCTCGAAGGAGCTGCGTACACCACATTCCAGTCAAAAAAGACCGCAAACACAAAGCGGCCCTTTGTGAATAGGTTACCCCAGCTATCGCCGCTTGTATTTTCCACCTTAATGACAGGGACTTCTGTCTTTTCTCCCGTCTCGTCTGCGGATGCTTCCACACCATCATAGTAGATTGCCCACCATTTTCCCACTACTGCAAAGTCAAACGAGGTACTGTTTTCCGCCACCAGTTTCGTCTGCTCGTACTGTGTACCATTTGTACGGCGGCAGACATATACACTCTTTCCCGCCGGGAATGTGACCGTCACCGTGCTGCCCGTGAACCTGATATCCACGCTGCCGTTCATCCACTGCCAGCCTGTTGCGTAATTTGACAGCAATCTCAGCGGGAGCATGTTGTCATAGAGGTACACCGAGAGCTTCGAGAACAGCTTTTCATTGGTGGTGACAGAGATAAAACGGGTATTCGGAAGCAGTGTGATCACATAGTTGTCATAGACCTTGCCACTCTCTGCCCGGAAGCAACCACCGAGGAACTTACGGTCCACGTCATAGCAGACCACATTGCTGTAGTCATCCCGGCCGCTCATATAGCCGAACTGACCGTCCACCAGAATCGCATCACCGCTGACCGGGACCATGTGCGCCACGCGCCAGCTTTCCGAAGCTACAAGGTTGCCGTTCTGGTTTGCGTAACCATTTTTGATCACCCAGTTCTTCATGATATTCTGCATGGAACGCACCCTGCCGACCGCACGGATATTGTCACCGGCTGTGGGATAAGTCTTCCCCTCATCATCCACACGGGCATCTACCAGCTCCTGCGCATAGTTGGCATTCTTGTCCATAGATGCCTTGACATTGGCATTGATCTGGGCTTTCAGCATTTCCGCAGTCTTATCCATCTCGGACTTACTGGCCGCAACCGCACTATTTGCGGCATCGACCTTCTGGGTGATATCCGCCACATCCTGCGCGGTCATCTTGCGCAGGACCGCCACATCTGATGCAGTATCTGTACGAAGCCGCTCTACATCTGCCGCAGTATCCTTGCGGAACTGCTCCACTTCTTCTGCCGTATTCTGACGGTACAGAGCCATCTGCTCCGAGAACCGGGAACACATCGCCCAGTATTCCTCCTGGGACAAAAGCGTTCCGGCCGGCACAGGTTTCCGGCTCATATAGCTGTCGCCAGTGGATTCCTCATACACAATGGTAAGAGGCTCATATTCTTTTGCTTTGTCCCAGACACCATCATGGTGCGGGACGATTCGGTTGCCGATATATTCCGACATATTTTCCCCTTTCCCGGCTGCATCAGCCGTTTGCAAACTCTACGATCAACCGTCCGTCATCGTCCATCAAGAAGATGAGCTTCAGACCGTCTTCGGTGGTAAAAGCAAGATAACCGTCATCCGTAACCGTACAGTTCAAAATATTCTCGATGAACTTCTGGATGGTGCTGGACTCCGACTTGTCACTGAAACCAAGCCCATCATCCGACACAACGGCAAAATAGCCATCATCCGTGATATACACTTCCAGCAGTCCCTTGCGGATGGCTTCCACAACACCGGCGTAGGTATAAGTGGCGATCTTGCCGTTGTTGATGGCTGCCCGCTCCACCTTCAATGTGAGGGAAAACGAACCAAGGACATCTCCTGCTATGCTGAGCATAACAACATCCAGCGGAAACCGCCCGGCCTGTGCGGTCATGAAGGTCGTGATCGTAAAGACGACCGCCCCATTTTCAACAAACACAAGGTCGGATGCCGTCTCGCTGGTGTAATGAAAGATCGTACCGTCCGGTCTAGTGCCGGAACAGGCAACGATGCAGTCCTGCGGTACAGAATACTGTACCGAGTTGTTATACAAGACACATCTGACTTTCCGTGCCCTGTTGTCATACTGCTTGACCGGAACTGTCACCGGGATCAGATTCTCCGTCAGCGACAGCTCCACTTCCTGATAAATGCTTGTGATCATTACGCGCTCCCTCCTTCCTGATCGGTCTTCTTATCATCTGTTTCTTCTTTGTTTTCCGTATCCTTATCTTCACCACCCGGCTTTTCGATATCTGGTGTTTCCGGCTCGGGCGGTTCCGTTGGCTCATAGCCAATGGTCTGCCACTGTCCTCCATCCCAGAGCTTTAACCGCAGGCTCTTCTTATCGACCCAGAGCATATCTGCTGCCGGGGCTTCCGGTGCGGTTTCCGATACCGGGACACTCGGCTGGTACTTTTCATCCAGTTCTTTTTCGACCTCTTCCGACAGCTTCTTCGCCACACTGTATCTCTCGTCCAACTCCTTTTGCAGATCTTCCGAGATTTCCGTAAGGGTGCCATACCGCTTATCCAGTTCCTCATACAGCTCTTTAGACAGCTTCTTTGCCGTTTCGTACCGCTGGTCGAGCGTTTTCTGAAGCTCGGCAGAGATGGCGGTCGCTGTTTTGTACCGTTCATCCAGTTCCTTCAGCAGCTCCTCGGAAAGCTCCGTGGCTTTCTTATAGCGGTCATCCAGTTCTTTGAGGGTCTGTTCCAGTAGGATCGCTGTCCTGACTGCGGTGTCATCCGCCTCCCAGCCATAGCCCCACGTCTTACCGCCATCCGTGGATACAAACAACCCGGCAGCGCTGTTCTTCCATGCGACCGTTGACTGTTTCAAAGTCGCCGCATTGAATGCATACCGGGTCGTATTTCCCTTACTGTCAGTTTCATTTTTATAATGCAGTCCAAACAGCGCAGCAAAAAGCGCACCGTCATAAATAATGGATGCTGTGATCCCACCGACCTGCTCTCCCACTGCTGTCTCCGCACGGACTGCCGTATCATAGGCGATGGTCGCCGTGTTCCGTATGCTGTTGAGCGAACCGGTCAGCGAAGAGTTACGGCTGCTGACCGTGGAGTTCGACAGCGTGATGCTGTTATACCGTTCCAGCAGCGAATCGTATTCGGTCTCCGTGACCTTGGAACTGACCTCAATGCCCAGCTTCGAGATATACACATGGACCGTATCGCAGAGGGAAACGCGCTCCGCTTCCACGATGTCCTCGTATCCCGGTGTATTCCAGAGCTGGATAAAATCAATCTTGATATCGATCTCCGGCTCGGTCAGGTCGGTGGTATCGATATAGTTCTGGGCATATTCCCGGAGTGCCGCTTCGCTCGGCTTTTCCTGAAAATTGCTGGTACAGTCCAGCACGGTGACCTTCTGGTAAGGAATTGACCGTTTACTTTGCAGCACCACCTTCTCCGGCAGTTCCATGACCGCCTGGGTTTCATTATCCACCCAGTACGGATGTACACCTGTGATCGTGTTCTCGATGGATTTTTCCATCTTGAAATCCGTCAGGTTCTTGCCGTAAATGATGTGGACGTTATGGTCGGCACCTCTTGCCTTATGGAACTTGACCATGTACCGGTCCCACTCAAATTCACCACCAAAAACATCCAGGACTGACCCGGCCATACCTCCAAGGCAGTTTCGGAAGGAGGACGGAACTCCCAGCGTAAAAGTCGCGCTGGATTCCACATCCGTCCAGACATTAAACGGACAGTCAGAAGCCGCATGGCTTTTCAGCCCCTGCATTGCCCCGCCACATCCATTCACTGAAAAAGGCGATACCGTGATAAAGTTAAGCTGGTAGGAAATATGCCGTGCCTGCACTTCCAGTTTTCCATCAATCGGAGTCGTAATCTTGTAGATGCGGAACGGCTGAGACTGCATGGTATCGGATGGCTTGGCAAGGATGATATTCCCCTCCTCCAGCATCTCTGCATGGATGCCATCTGCCGGACAGACCAGTTTCAGCTCATAGCTTCCGTTTCTCTTTTCCGTTACGGTACAGGACTGTGCATCTGCCAGCTTTCCGATGCCGTTATGGTCAAATCTCATTTCTCTGGAATCATATAAACATGGGATCACTGGCTGCACCTCCCTCTTACAGCGTCCACCAGCGAGGAGTCACCTCCACCGCCGTGATACCGCCTGTCCATGTGATCTGTGTCTTTCCCTCCGGCAGTTCCGGGAAATCATCCGAAAGGATGGTCTCATTGCAGAAGCCGGAAGCGTTGTAAGCGTTGTGCGTTTCACAGTTGAGCAGCACGTAGTCCTTGATGCTGTGGATGGTGATCTTCTCCTCACCCACATACAGTTCGCCGCCAGAATCCCCGTAGATCTTGAAGATAGGCTGTGCCGGAAAAGCGAAGGGGTTCTTTAAGGTCGACCTGCCATCCAGCCGGATCACCCTCTGCCCATCCACGCTCCAACGCTGGGGCTTACAGTTGAATGTCAGCTCCATCTCAGCGGCTTTCTGGGCTGTCACATCAAATTCCAGGGCGTCCTTGCAGACTGCCATCCGGAAGAAATCCGGGTCGTAGGTGTCCTGCAATTTCTGATACCCGATCGGAGATAACAGCCATGCCTTGACCGCTGCGGTCTTGGCAGGCAGACCGTTGAAGAAAAATGCCTTATACTTGATATCCACGTTCTGATACCTACGCCTGCCTGTCCTTGCATTCTCGGTGATGATGTCCCCGTTCCTGCCGGGTACGGAGGTGCTCTCCACATCCGCAGCCGGGGAATCATACACACCGGGACCAGACAAATATAAAAGGAAGTCCTTGCTGGACTTCCCGGCAAAGGACAGATACTGTCTGGCATATCTGCCTTTGAGCTGAAACTGTGATACTGTCTGCTTTGGGGTGTTATAGCCCATACGCATCTCCTCCTTTACTTGAAGACCGAATCATCCTCGTGGATCATGCCGTTGATCTTATCGGCAACGGTCTGTGCGAGTTCATCATCGTTCCGGGCATTGTAGCCGTTGACCGTGATATATACGCCACCAAGGTTGGTCGTCCGGGTGGTACCGCCTCCGGCCAGAGCCGCCTGCGGGAAGTTCCAGCCAGAGCCATCGAAGTGCGGCAGGGTCAGTTCCGGCAGACTGAAGGAACTGATGCCCTCCATACCCTGCTGCACCTTTGCTGCCATCGACCTGATCTGGCTGATTAGTCCGCCCTCGCCTTTCTTGATGCCGCCGGAAAGCAGCTTCATAAAGTCTGGCATATAGGTGTCCGCATCTGCCAGAGGTCCTTCATCCGGCACAGAGAAGTGCAGGAACGAACGGATACCGCTTGCCACACTCTTGACCGCACTGCCGACCCAGCTCACACCCTTTTTGATGCCTCCTGCAATACCGCCAACGATATCCTTGCCCCAGCTGACTGCCGAGGAAGCCACGTTCTTGATACCGCCCCAGATGGACGATGCCACGTTGCCGATGGCAGAAGCCGCATTGGAGATACCGTTCTTGATGGCATTTACTCCATTCGAGAATACCGAAGTGACCTTGTTCCAGATATTCGTGACTCCTTCCCGGAAGCCATCGCAGTTTTTCCAGAGAGCGGTCAGTCCAAGACCGATGCCGCCAACGGCTGCCACTGCGATACCTGCAGGACCCGCCAGGCCAGCAAGTGCTGTGCCTGCGGATGCGAGGAAACCACCTGCGGAGCTTGCTACGCCTGCAAGAGCCGTACCCGCACCTGCCGCTAGACCAGATACGGCCGTGCCAACCGAGCCGAACAGTCCTGCGATTGCGGAGCCGGCAGAACCAGCAATTCCGCCCAATGTGGAACCCACACCAGACAGAAGCCCAGAAAGACTGCCGCCTAAGCCACCGATCTTCGTCACTACACCGGAAAGCAGCCCGCCCAGATTCGACAGGATTCCCCCACCGCTGGAGCTAAGGCTTCCCAGCTTCGAGATAATGCCAGTGATGCCTTCTCCGAGGCCGCCCATCTTGGAAGTCAACCCGGAGATCAGGTTGCCAAAGTTCGACACGATCTGACCGCCATCTGCACTGCCGATTTTCGACAGGAAACTGCCGATGTTGGACAGCAGGCCGCCGCCGTTCTCTGTGCCGAGAACATTGCCGAGGTTCTGCATCGTACTTCCAAGGTTTCCGATGGTGTTCTTCATGGAACCGAGCTTGTCCACAAGCCCCGTGACCGTATTGACCGTGTCACCGACCTTGCTGATGCCGTTGCCGAGGCTCTTTAAGAAATCCGAGTTGAAGGTATCGCCAAGGCTGCGGATCGCATTCCCAAGGGAACTGGTCTGAGAACTCAGCTCTCCGATGGATGTTTTCATATCCGCAAAGCCCTGCTTCACCTCATCGCTCATATTTCCGACAGCGGCTTTTGTAATCCCCTGCAGGTCCGTCCAGAGCTGCTGGAACTGGGTCTTCACCCCGGAAAGCCCGGACATCAGCTGAGACTGGATACCGCTTCCCACATCCCTTGCAGCACTACCGATACCGCTCTGACTTTTCTTGATCGTAGTAGCAAAACTGCCGACCACGGAATCCATCCAGTCGCCCAGAGAATCTACCGGGGTCGTAAGGTTGTTGCTCATAGACCCGGCAAGTCCCTGCACGGCTTTCACCACCGACTTGACATTTTTTTTAATGCCGGTCGCCAGCAGCTTCATGAAGTCGGGCATATAGGTATCTGCATCAGACAGAGGTCCTTCATCTGGTACAGAGAAATGCAGCAGACTTCTGACCCTGCTTGCGACATTTTCCGCCGCTGCGATCACGGAACCGGCCGCTGCCCGGACACCTGCCGCCATCTGGGAACAGATATCTGCGCCCCAGCGGTATGCAGAAGAAGCAATCGAACCGAGCGAGTTAAAACTGCTCCTGATACTTGCAACACCGGAAGAAACCGTGCTGCGCAGGCTGGACATTGCCGAAGACACCGTGGACTTGATGCTGTTGAAGGCAGAGGTCGTGGTGGATTTCAGTGTGTTCCAGCCGCTTGTGGCCGTACTGCGAACTGCGGATACAGAGGAAGTTGTAAGACTCTTGATGCTGTTCCATGCAGTCGTGATGACCGTCTTGATACCATTCCAGCTGGTGTTCGTCAGAGTTTTCACTGCGTTCCATGCGCTTGTCATGGAAGATTTGACAGAAGCAGTTGCCGAAGTAGTCAGAGACTTGATTCCATTCCATGCTGTGGTGATAACACTCTTGATACCGTTCCAGCTGGTCGTTGTCAGCGACTTTACCGCACTCCATGCACTGGTCATGGAAGATTTGACAGCTGCTGTCGCAGAGGTCACATTGGATTTCACCGCCGCAAAGCTGGTCTGGATGGTGGTCTTGATGCTGTTCCATGTGCTCGTGGTACTGGTTGTAATGGAACTCCATGCGGATCTCATCGCGGCACTCACACCTGCCGTTCCGGTCTTCACCGTCTGGCTGATGGCCGCCCAGCTCTTACTGTATGCCTGCTCCACTCCCCTCATGGAGTTGGTGATGGAAGTAGACAGCGTGGTGGACAGATTCTCTGCCGCCGCAGTTACAAGGCTGGTGTTGGTCGTGATGCCGTTTGCCAGTCCCTGCATGAAGTCCGGCATCCAGCTTTCCATATCTGCCAGAGGCCCCTCATCCGGCACAGAGAAGTGCAGGAAAGAGCGGATACGGTCCGCCACTCCCGATACGGCGCTTGCCACATCCTGAATCCTCGACTGGATACCGGACACAATGTTGCCGATCATGTCCGAGCCCCACGAGAATGCCTGTCCAGCCAGACCCTTGATAAAGGAAACTGCACTGTTAAAGCCGTTCGTGATGGTGGACTTAATACCGGAAATGGTAGAGGAAATCCCGGATTTCATCGAGTTAAAAGCTGTGGTCGCCGCGCTCTTGATGCTGTTACTGAGGGACGAAACCGTAGACTTCATGGCATTCCAGCCGGAAGAAACCACCGATTTGATACCATTTACCACACCGGAGATTTTGCTGCTGATGGCGCTCCAGATGGAAGAAACCGTGGACTGGATTGCTGAAAGGACAGTCGAAATGACCGTCTTGATTGCATTCCATGCCGTACTCATCCGGGTCTGAATGCCAGTCAGCAGCGGAGACAGGAACGATACAATAGCGTTCCATACAGTTGTCACCGCGGTCTGGATTGCAGTTAGCACCGTAGATATGGCTGTCTGGATCGCGGACCAAACCGTAGAGAAAGTCGTCTGCAATCCAGTCAGGATCGGAGTCACAAAGGCGACGATGGCGTTCCAGATGGAAGTGATCTTCGTCTGGATCGCAGTCAGTGCTGCACCGATCAGGATCTGAATTGCCTGCCAGATAGTTTCAAACAGATATTTGAACGCATCCAACAGAGGTTTCATGGTGTTGTAGATGCCATTCCACACCGAAGTGATCGTCGTGCTGATGGTGTTCATGACCGTAGAAATCGCAGTCGAGATCGCCGTCCACACAGTTGTCACCGTGGTATGGATCGTATTCAACACAGAAGAAACGGCTGTGGAAATGGCAGTCCAGATGGTGCTGAAGGTCGTCTGGATACTCGTAAGGACAGTCGTAAAGAAGCTCGAAACTGCAGTGAACACAGTCGTTGCCACACTCTGGATAGCAGAAACTGTGTTTGAAAAGAAGCTGCTGATTCCGCTCCACACGGTCTCAAAGAAGCTCTTGATACTGCCCCAGACCGTCTGCCAGTCCGTACCGAACAGCCCAAGAAACACATCCAGTGCGCTCTTTAATGCGGTAAGAGTCGTAGAGAATACAGACTTCACGCCATCCCAGATACTGGAGAAGATACCCTTCACCGCTTCCCATGCGCCACTCCAGTTGCCGGAGAACACATTGGAAAAGACATCGAACAGACCCAGTAAGGTATCCAGAACGACGCCGAGGATGGTCGAAATATTCTGGAATGCTCCCTCAAACAACGGGGCAAGCACCTGACAAAGGCCATCCCAGACTGCTTTCAGTACCTCGGTGACATCCTTAAAATCAAAGCCCAGCCCATTGATCCGCTGTGTCAGCTGATCACAGAACCCTTTCACCTTGGAAACGATGTCGTTCCAGATACCGGTAATGGCAGTACGGAATTCCTCGTTCGTATTCCAGAGGTTCATGAACGCCGCCACCAGTGTGCCGATGACCGCCACCACTGCTACGACCGGCCCGGACAGACCACCCAGAACCACACCCAGCTTGCTGAACACACCGCTGGCACTGCCCACATGGGTGATAAGAAGCCGGACACCCTTTGCAAGAGAACTGAATCCCCGCATCGCTGTGCCGACGGTCGATATGGTCTTGCCAAGCACAATGAGCAGCGGACCGATGGATGCCGCCAGGAGCCCGATCTTGATGATCGTTTCCCTGGTACCCTCATCCATGCTGTTGAGCTTGTCCACGAACTGCTGCACGGCAGATACGATCTTGCGGATGGTGGGCATCAGGATATCGCCAAAAGAAATAGCCAGCTCCTCCAGCTGAGATTTCAGGATGGTGAGCTGACCATTTAAGTTGTCCTGCATGGTTTCTGCCATGCTCTCGGATGCGCCGTCACAATTTTCAATGGCACCACGCAGTTTGTTGATGTCCGTCTCGCTGGAATTCATCAGGGCAAGGAAACCGGACATCGCATTCTTGCCGACCAGTGCCTCTGCATTGGATGCTTTTTCAGATTCGGTCAAGCCGGAGAATGCTACACGGCAGTCTGCGAGGATATCGTTCAGGCTCCTCATACTGCCATCTGCATTGCTGGTGGCAATCGTAACCTCACCGATGTTCTTGCCTGCAAAGGTCACTTCACCGGAAAGGTTGTTCATGATGGTACGAAGGGACGTACCAGCCTGCGAAGCCTTGATACCACTATTTGCCATAAGTCCGATGGCTTCTGCGGTATCCTCTGCCGAGAACCCCAGCGCACCGGCAATAGGCGCACAGTACTTGAACGTCTCGCCCATCATGGAGACGTTGGTGTTCGCATTGGAGGAAGCGGCTGCGAGGATATCGGCAAAATGCCCAGAATCCGCAGCGGATAAGCCGAACGCGGTAAGGGCATCGGTAACAATATCTGAAGTCGTAGCGAGGTCTTCACCCGAAGCGGCCGCGAGGTTCATGACGCCCTCGATGCCGTTCAGCATGTCAGAAGTCTTCCATCCGGCCATGGCCATGTATTCCATCGCCGAAGCTGCCTCGGATGCAGAGAACTTGGTCTTTGCACCCATCTCACGGGCTTTCGCACGGAGCTGGTCAAAGTCATCCCCGGTCGCACCGGAAATGGCAGAGACCTTACTCATCTCGGAATCAAAATCGGCTGCGGTCTTCACTGCGGCAGTGCCAAGACCCGTCACAGCGGCAGTCACCGGAAGGAACTTCTTGCCTACATTCTCCACAGAAGATCCGATGTTCTGGAGCTTTTCTCCAGCTTCATCGATCTTGGCAAGCGTCGCATTGGTAGTAGCCGCCTGATCCTGTAAGGATCGCAGATTCTGTTCGGTCTCCACGATCTCACGCTGAAGAGCATCGTACTGCTGCTGGGTGATCTCACCGTTGGCAAGCTGCTCATTAGCCTGCTGTGCGGCAGTTTTCAAAGTTGCCAGCTTTTCCTTAGTGGCTTCAATGGCATCCTTCAGCATCTTCTGCTTCTGGACGACCAGTTCTGTATTGGAAGGGTCCAGTTTCAGGAGTTTGTTGACATCCTTCAGTCCGGACTGCGTCCCCTTGATTGATTTGTTTACACTTTCCAGTGCTTTGGAGAGCTTTGTGGTATCGCCGCCGATCTCAACGGTGATGCCCTGGATTCTGGATGCCATTTGCGTAACCACCTCCTCGCAGGCATGAAAAAAGCCCATCTGCACGAAGCAGACAGGCTAAAGGAAAAAATGCTATTAGCTGTGTATCAAAGTCATCCTTTCAGCATACAATATATTTATCAGTAAATTTATCGACTAACCGGTTGATATTTTTGCAAACGTGTGCTATAATGCAATCAAAGAAAGGAGTTGACGATTATGGCTTCTGTTATGAGTGCTATTACCAACACTGTTCCAATCACCCAATTCAACCGTGGTCTTGCCGGAAAAATATTTGAAGATGTCAAGCAGTGCGGTGCCAAGGTTGTTATGAAAAACAATGCTGCCGAATGCGTTCTCATCTCCCCGGACGAATATGTCCGTTTAATGGATGAATTAAATGATGCTCGTCTGCTGGCTGTTGCTTCTGAACGTATGGCACACTTTGATCCCACCTCTTTGATTTCTGAGGAAGAAATGAACCGCCGTCTCGGTGTTACAGAAGACGATCTCGCCGGTTTTGACGAGGTAGAAATCGAATGAGCTGGAAAGTTGAATACCTCCCTGAAGCAGAAAAAGACCTCAAAGGTTTAGATGGTAGCCAGCGCAATCTTGTTCTGAAAGCCATCAAAAAAGTTCAGCAAAATCCACTGCCTGTTGATGAACAGGGCTACGGCAAACCGCTCGGCAATCACAACAGCACTAACCTTGCAGGACTTCTGAAAATCAAACTCCGCTCTGCGGGTCTGCGCATTGTCTATCAGCTTCGACGTACTGAGACATCTATGATGATTATTGTCATTGGAGTCCGTGCTGATGAAGAAGTGTACGAACTTGCCCAGAAGAGAGTTCTGAAGCACGAAAAGTCCGATTGACTTTTTCTGCCTAATCGACTATACTTTGATGATGATCAGGTTTCGGTAACCTTGCGAGGTCCGAGACCGGGAAGATGACCTTCGGGCCACCTTCTTTCTCCCCCAGTTGTGCACGGCTGGGGGATTTTTTATACCCATTGCCAGACGATTGTGCTTATTTCATTCACAATATAAGCACGTTCGTCTGTTTTTTCGCCTTAGAACCGGTCAAAGTCCTCCTGCGATGCCAGTTCCTTATACGGATACTCGTCGTTCTGCCGCTCCGTAAACATATCATTGACCAACCCGATGGTCAGCAGGTCGAGGTCGGCGATGCTGATACCGAGCTGTACACAGCGCAGCAGAAAGAGCGGGGTGGTCATTTCCCGCTCACTTTTTCGAGGTTTTTTCTGGATTCCACCTCCGTCTGCACGTTCAGACCCCACAGTTCGATCAGCTGGGGCAGGATCTGGTAGATGGAGAAGGTGTTGAACTGGTCCAGAAACTCCTCCGGGCTGTCCGGCACCTTTGCCGGGTCCGCATGACGAGCCATCAGCCATGCCAGGTCCTCGAACATCTCCAGACTGAACAGGTCGAGGTTGGAATTGTCCTCATCGTTCTCCCCCACGCTCTTTTCCAGCTGGCGCAGGTCTTTATAAATGTCACGGCCAAACTTGATGCGGTACAGGCGCGGCACGGCGGCACTTGCCTTAAAAGTGACTTCCTTGCCATCGATCTCGATTTTCTTCGTAACTGCCATAATCGTAATCCTCCAAAATTTCATGTAAAATTGGCAGAGCCGAAGCCCTGCCGTATATCGTGTTTCTTACTCTGCCGGGTCAATGCTCACCAGTGCATTACCGCCGCTCACAGTAGGCAGCTTACCATCCCACTTCTGGATCTTCTGGTACTCGATCAGCGTATCGGACAGGCTTTCTGCCAGTTTGCGGTTTGCCTCTGCCTGTGCTTCTGCGGCAATGGAAGTCTTCTGGGCTTCCGCCTCTGCATTGGTGATTGCCACCTGCTTATCCGCTTCTGCCTTGGCAATGGCGGCTTCATTCTCGATCTTCTGCTTATCTGCATTCTGCTGTGCAATGGACTTCTGCTGGATGGCTTCGTTATAAGCATCCTCGAAATTCATGTCGTTGATGACGACCTTGTTCACAAACACAACGTCCTCACCATATTTCTGCACAAGGGATTCTGCCAGCTTCTGTTGTGCCAGAGGCTCAATCTTGGTGCGGTTTGTCACCTCATTGGGGCCAAGTTCAGCCATCGCAGACTTGATGGCAGATGCCACCAGCTCATCACCAACCAGATTCTTGATGTCGGACACATTCGCATACAGCCATGCACTCTTCTCAGGAAGCACCTGATAGGTCACGATCACATCAGCGGCATACACAGGGGTCTTGTCGGAGGCTTCGCCCCAGACCTGCGCTTCGATGTGCTTATCCTGCTGCTTGTTGTTGACCTTGTGGATGCTCTGCACAAAGGGAATGCAGAAGTTGAGCTTGCCGCTCTGAATGGTGGTTTTCTGGATCTGACCGAAGCTGGTCTTCACGCCCGTGTAACCGGTGGGGATGATGTGGAACGAGCAGACAGCCAGCACCAGAACGATGATCACTGCGAACAAAGGAAAAAACTTCTTCATAATCGTATACCTCTTTATAATAATGTAAGCAGAGCCGAAGCCCTGCAGTGTGTGTCGGTCACTTAGCCCTGCGGCTCCTCGGTGTGACTGGTGTCTTCGGTGTCCACAGCTTCTGCCTGCGGCTCGTAGACCGCATCGTACCATTTGTTATAGACATCATCGGTGGTGTTAGTACCGGTCTTTGCCTTGACATAACCGTTTGCCAGAGGGGTTGCCTGCAGGTTCAGAGTGTCCGTCTTGACTTCCTTACTGTCCTCATTGGTCTCACCCTCGATGGACGGACGGCTTGCCACACAGTTGTACAGCACATGACGGATGTGGCGCTGGTCGCCATCGAACTCAAACAGGAAGGCGAAATGCTCCAGTTCCACATTGGCGTTCTCAGCAAGCACGCCGTTGCCATCCAGCTCCTCGTGCATGATGTCCGTGAGGAAGCTCTCCGGGATCAGTGCGATTTCCAGATCACCCTCGTAGCCGGAGTTGTTATTCACGACATAGTAGGCGATATTGTCCGCATAAAACGGCTCGATCTCGCCATTGGCATCCATCGAAAGACTGACTGCACCGGGGATGCGGACCGGCTTCGCATAGGTGGCACTGCCATCTTCGTCAAAGGTCGCCTTTGCATAATGGCAGTTTTTCAGGCCAAATTTGACCTTATTGCTTTTCTTCGACATAGTGTTCCTCCCATAAAAATATCCTGCATGAGCATCACACAGTCAGCTCATACAGGACTTCATACATTTTTTCGGTTTCGATCCAGACCTCGCTTTTCTCATAGTAGAGTTCGTGTGCGGTCAGGACTTCTTCAATAGTTGCTTCCATATCCGGGTCTTTGTAATCGGTGTACACCTCGATGTCCAGCCGGTTGAAATGGTGGTACACAAGGTTATCTGCGCCGAAATTCTCGGCTTTCGGATACAGGAAGCAGATAAACGGTGGATCAGGACTCTCCCCTTCTGCGAAATGGTCATACGCATAAGGAAGCCCCATTTCCTCCACCAGAGCTTTTACTTCTTCGTGGGTCATTGGTTTCTCCTCACTTCAGTGCCTTTTCGATAAGGGACTGGAGCTGCTCGATACCGGCCTGTTCTGCCGGAGCAATATGGGGTCTTCCTGCCACACGACCGCCGCCGCGCTTGGCATGACCCTTTTCCAGCAGATGTGCCAGCTGGTAGCGGTTCTTGGAATGCACCACCATCTGAAGGCTCTGGCTGGATTCCGACTGTTTGGTCGCTACCCAGCTTTCCTTGTACCGCCCGGTTCTGGACGGTGCGCCGGACTGAATCTGCTCCTTGACGGTCTTGGCAGATTTACGGACAGCTTTCTTGACCTCGGTGGAGGCAAGGGTCGCATACTCTTTCAAGCCCTCATTGATGGCATCTGCCATTTCATCGATGTTGACAGTTCTGCTCATCCGGCTGCCTCCTTTCCAAACGGCAATGAATCTTCAGCGTTTTCTTCTGGAAATTCATCGGGTCAACGGATTCGATATTGTAGAGCTGCTCCCGGAAACGGATGCGGTAGCCAGTGGAAGTCAGGCCTCTCGTCTCACTGCACCAGCGGACCGTGAACACCACACTCTTCTGCTCGGCTATGACCTCACCCTCTTCTTCCTGCGCCTGATAGGTCGAAGCGTAGGCAAAGCAGGTGAAATATTTCTCCCATGTGTTCCGATGGTTTCCGACCTTATCGGTCACAACCGTGCTTTTCTCGATCGTGATCCGCTCATTCAGCTTCTCGATCATCAGAACACCCCCTCCCTCACAGCAAACAGAATGGAACGAAGCGTCAGCATCAGCTGGTGATGGTCGGCTTCGTCCCGGTGCTCATAGAGATACCCCAGTGCATACAGAATCGCCACACGGCAGGTGCTGCGCAGGGCTTCCAGTTCCCTTGTAGGCTGTACTCCGTTCTCGGCATCCCGATCAGCGGCATTGACTGCCTCCCACTGGTCTTCCGATAAACGGCCCACATCCTTGCACATCTGCTCCGCAGAAGATAAAAGGATGCCGATTAAGGCATCTTCATCGCTGCTGTCTACCCGGAGATAGGTCTTCGCTTCGTATAGCGGGATCAGTGCCATAACCGGCTCCTCCTTTCCTGGCTTTCTTAGCCCTGCGGTGCCATCTGCAGAAGCTGTACGGCTTCCGGCAGGATCAGCTTGCCATCCACACGCTGGGTGGTCAGGAAGCCGACCTGATCAGTACGGGCATACAGCTCGTTCAGACGGCGGAAGGTGCGGTTCTGGCGGTCAGCCACCCAGTAGTAGCTGTAATCGCCAAAGGCCATGACCTTGCTGCCACCCTTGATCTCCGGCATGAAGGCGGAAGTCTTCAGCGGACGGTTCAGCAGGGTATCAGGCTTGCCGATCTCCAGACCAGGCTTCCAGATATAGTTGCCGTTGTTGTCCTTGATGGTCATCAGCTGCAGCACCAGGGCTTCGTTGCAGAGGAACTGTGCCTTCTTGCGGTACGGAGCCTTCAGTGCGTAGTAGAGCTTAAAGATCTCATCGAAGGTAACGGCATCCTTCTGGGCAGCGGTCACACCGACCTTGGCACCGCCAGTCTCAGCCAGCAGACCCAGAGGCTTGCCCACACCGTCACCGGTGATAAAGGCGCGCTCCTCTGCGTTGCCCATACGCACACCGAAACGGCGGGCGATATAGGTGGCAAGGTCGAATGCGGAGTCGTTCAGCAGCTCATTGGAGATCTTGATCATAGTGCCCAGCTTGTACGCAGACAGCATGGTCTGACCGAAGGTGGTATCGCTCTCCGGGATCTCCTCGCCCTCATCGATCCAGCTTGCCTCACCGGTATCCTCCGCGATAGGAATCTTGCGGGTGCCGGAGCTGGTGCGGATGACCGTTGCCATGCCACGGAAGATGTTATTCTCTTCCAGTGCCTCCACCAGCTTCTTCTCAAACTCATCGGGAACGGTAAAGCCGCCCTCAGTGTCCTCACCCACAGACAGGGCATTGCGGACTTCGCCGTAATGGCCACGGTTGCGGATCATGTTCCAGAAGTTCTCGGCATACTCGGCAGTGGCAGTCGGCTTGACATCCTTCTTGGCACCGCTCTTCGGGTCAGCGTGGACAGGGCTGGAAGTCGGTGCGGACAGCTGTGCCTCGATCTGTGCCTGCTGCTCCAGACGCTCAATCTCTGCACCCAGGTCCTTGACCTCCTGTGCCATCTTGTTGTACTGCTCCACGGCCTCAGCCTTTACCAGACCGTTCTCGCCGCGGTTCTTCTCCAGAAAGTCCTTGGTCTGCTCCCAGAGAGTGTTGCGCTTGGTGCGCAGTTCCAGAATCTTACTCATAGTACGTTTCCTCCATAAATTTGTGATGGTTGATTGGATATAAAAACAGCCTGGATGCACATCACTTCATGCACTCAAGCTGTTTCATCAGGATATTGTAAGGGATGCTGCCATCCTCGGTCTTGCCGTCCATGTCAAGAACAGGTCCCAGATTGGCAGGCGGTTCTGCCGGAGGGGTCGGCTCTGCGGACGGTTTCGGGTCAGCTGGCGGCTCGGCATCCGGTTTCTTTGGTTCAGTGTATTTCTGCCCCACATCTTCCGGCTTCACACCCAGACGGTTCAAGACGATTAGATCCATCTGACGGCTAGAGAAAAGGTGCCCTGCCGTATCCTTCTGGAACGGCTTCTTTTCTTCGCCCTCGCCCGGTTCACTGTCAGGGTCTTCTTCCGGATTTTCCGGGTCTACCGGGTCACTGTCCGGCTCCTCCTCTTTCTTTGCAAAGAGGATCTCGTCTGCAAAGCCCAGCTCCACCGCCTTCTTCGCATTCATCCAGGTCTCATTGCTCATAAGGTTGGCGATGCGGGCGTGGCTGAGGCCGCTCTTCGCTGCGTAGGCATTGATGATGCTTTCCTTGACCTCGGTCAGCACCTCGATGGCCTTTTCCATGTCCTTGGTGTTGCCCATCGCAACGGTGCTGGGGTCATGGATCATCAGCATGGCAACAGGACTCATCTGGACAGTGTCACCGGCCATCGCCACAACGGATGCAGCAGATGCCGCAATCGCATCGATCTTGACCGTGATACTGCCCTTGTAGTCCTTAAGCATGGTATAGATCTCAGCAGCGGCGAACACATTGCCGCCCGGAGAGTTGATCCAGACGGTCACATCCCCCTCGCCGGATTCCAGCTCATCCCGGAACATCTGCGGCGTTATTTCATCGCCCCAGAATGATTCCTCATCGATGGGGCCTTCCAGCCGGAGGATTCTGGTATCGTCACTGTTTTTGATCCAGTTCCAGAATTTCTTCATCGGGTTCTCCTTCCATTTTTCCGTGGCTTACTCTCACTCAGCCGATTATCGCTGTCAGGTTCTTCTTCCGGGTCGGGCTGTGTTTCTTTCGGCTGATTCTGCTGGGCTGCGGCAGCTTTATTCTGCTGTGCCACCCCTGCATCTTTCAGCTTCACATAGCCGCCGTTCAGGTAGTAGTCGTCACCGCCCTCCTCTGCCGGGATGAGATCCATGTTCTCCAGACGATGCACATCATTTGGAGAGAGGAAGCCGTTGCTGATGCCGGTCGCATAACCGTTCATCCGGCTCTGGTAATCGCCACGGAGCAGACCATCCACATTGAATTTCGGGAAGTAGGTATCCTGCTCCTCCTCCAGCAACAGATCCTTGATGATGCCCTGCTCGATGCGGACAAGCCACGGGGTCAGGGAGTGCATCACGAAGTTCAGCGACTGGTATTCAATGTTGGAGAAGGTCGCCCTGGACAGATCGGCTACCAGATGCGGAGGCACACGGAAGATACGGCAGATCTCCGTCACGGAAAACTGCTTCGTTTCCAAAAACTGGCTGTCCTCCGGCGGCAGGGAGATCGGTTTGTAGGCCATGCCTTCTTCCAGTACAGCCACACGATGGGCATTGGCTGCACCGCCATAAGCCGCCTCCCAGCTATCCCGGATACGGTTCGGGTCTTTCACAACGCCGGGATGTTCCAGCACGCCACTGGGCTGTGCGCCGTTCTTGAAGAAAGAGGAGCCGTATTTATCCACGGCAATGGAAGTGCCGAGGCTGTTCTTCATCATGGCGATCGGTGAGAAACCGATCAGACCATTGAAGCCCAGTCCCGGCACATGGAAGATCTCGTCCCGGCGGAAGTAGAGGTCTTTATTCTGCTCTCCCGGAACTTCATCCGTGTATGCGTGGTAGATATAGTAGAGCTCGCCGCTCTCATCCCGGTCCACTTCGACATTTTCCGGTAAAAGCGGATACAGACCCAGTACCGTATTCTTGCCATCCCGGACGATCTGTGCGTAGGCGTTGCCCCAGAGGAGCAGATGGGTCATCAGCGTTTCCCAGAAGACAAAGGATGTCATCTCCGGGTTGGGCTGGCGATACAGAATCTTGTACAGCGGATGATCCCGCGCCTTTTCCTTGTTTCCATTATCGTCTGTCACCCGGTAGAGATGCAGCGGCAGTGCCGCAATGGACTCCGCCAGCAGACGAACACAGGCATACACAGTCGGGATCTGCATGGCGGCTTTCTCATCCACCTGCTCCCCGGCATTGGAACGTCCAAACACAAAGGTCTGCCCGGAATCGCGGACGTTATCCGTGACCTTCGGCAGACCTTCTTTTGGCTGTTCTGTTTTGGGAGAATCCCTTGGATTCTCAAACCCCATCCATTCCCAGAATCCCATTAAGCCTTATCTCCTTTCTCCAGTTCCGGCAGGCCGGCAAGGCTGGTACCAAGGGACGCAACACCTGCCACAATAGCCGCGCTGCCAACTGCAACCCAGTCCACAGTGCCGCCGGGCATCTGTGTCACGACCAGAGCCGCACCAGTCTGGAACATCGTCTTTGCAGCACGGATGCCGGCTGCCTTCCACCATTCTGCACTCATCAGATACTTCATTGTGTTTTCCTCCAAATCTTCATATCAAAAAACGATCATGTCACGTTCGTCGTAGACGCTTCCCTGCTGCTGACCTTCATTTCGGATGCAGCGGTCCAGTGCCATGATCGCAGCGACGATACCATCGATCTTCTCCGGCGACTTCGCCTTGGTCGGCTTGATGTTGCCAGCCGGGTCGGTATCCACGACCACATTCCCCGCCATCCATGCCATAACCGGATTGCCGCCGTGGATGATCCTGCCTTCCATCAGGAGCTTGTAGAACTCCTTGGTAGGCGGGCTCATATCTTTAAAGCCCTGACCGAAAGGAACGACTGTGAATCCCATCCCCTCAAGATTCTGGGTCATCTGCACGGCTCCCCATCGGTCAAAGGCAATCTCTAAAATATGGTAGGTCTTGCCTAGTTCCTCGATGACCTTTTCAATAAATCCGTAGTGGATGACATTGCCTTCTGTCGCCATCAGGTAGCCCTGCTGATACCAGACATCATACGGAACGGATGCCCTGCGCACACGCTGGGGGATCGTATCCTCCGGTATCCAGAAGAACGGAAGCATGATGTATTTTTCCTCTGGAACTCTTGGCGGGAACATCAGCACAAAAGCCGTGATGTCTCCGGTGCTGGACAAGTCCAGTCCGCCATAACAGTCACGGCCTTTGAGGGCTTCCAGATCGATTGGCTGGTTGCCGAGGTTGTAGATGTGTTCCGGGATAAACCGGGTCAGCGAGGACACCCACATGTTCAGACGGAGCTGCTTAAATACGTTCTCCTCTGCGGGATTATCCAGTGCTTCCTGGTACGCATCCCGGACACGCTGAATCTGAATGGTCTGCCCCAATGAGGGATTTGCCTTATACCAGTTGGCTTCATCGTGCCAGTCATCCTCATCGGTCAAACCGTAGACCACGGGGTAGAAGGTGTGGTCGATCTTACGTCCGGCCAACAGGTCAAGTGCCTTCATGTGCAGCTCGTAACAGATACTCTCTTTGTCCGTGCCGGCCGTGGTGATTAAAAAGAACAGAGGCTGTTCACGGGCATCACCGGAACCTTTGGTAAGGACATCGTAGAGTTTTCGGTTTGGCTGGGCATGTACCTCGTCCAGCACCAGACCCGACACATTCAAACCGTGCTTCGTTCCAACTTCGGCAGACAGGACTTGGTAAAATCCTGCGTTCCCGTAGTTCACGATTCGCTTCGTAGCTGCCATGATCTTGCACCGTTTCAGCAGTGCCGGAGTCATCTGCACCATCTGGTGGGCAACATCAAAAACGATGGATGCCTGCTGGCGGTCAGCTGCAGCACCATAGACTTCGGCAGATGGCTCATTATCGGCAAAAAGCAGATACAAGGCCACCGCAGCAGCAAGCTCGGATTTGCCGTTCTTCTTACCGATTTCGACATAAGCCGTGCGAAACTGACGGTTGCCACGCTCGTCCACAATGCCAAACACATCCCGGATGATCTGCTCCTGCCAAGGAAGCAGCCAGAACCGCTTGCCCGCCCATTTGCCTTTGGTATGACGCAGGTTTTCAATAAAGGTCACTGCCCGGTCTGCTTTTGCAGCATCATAGTGGCAGGTCGGAAGCATGAACCGGCTGGGTTTATAGTCCTTCAGTTTCGGATAGTTTTTCGGTCTGAACTCTGCCATCAGCTTCCACCTCCTCCCAGCAGATTCTCCATCTCATCGGCTGCATCCGCAGAACCGCCGTCCGAAGCAATGATCCGGCTTCGGGAGGACGGGGTCAGACCGAACTGCTCTGCAAACTTGTTCATGATCTTCAGATAAGTCTGGGCAATGGACACCTGCGGCACCTGCTGCCAGTACCCGGATGGGGTCTTGACGATGGTGCCGTGCTGGGTGATGAACTCCTCTGCCTCTTTCCATCGGGCATAGGCTTGACAGTAACCAGCGAAGGCAGCCATATCCACCTCGGTCAGGATGCCGATGGCTTCCATTTGTTTGGCAAGTCTGCGCCATTCTTTCTTTGCTTCCGGCTCCAGCCACTTCGGACAGGCCGGTGCTTTCTTGTTGGGCTTCGGTTCACTGGTATTCAGCGGATGCTTACCCGGATTGCCTTCCAGTTCCTTCATGGCAGTCGGCTTTGGTTTTCTGCCTCTGGTAGCCATTGGCTTCCCCTCCCTTCTGCAAAAATGGGTAAAGAAAAAGGACCTCCGAAGAAGTCCTTGATCTTATGTTCTATTTACGCCATTTCGTATTTTTCTTTCAACCTTTCTGCCTTTCTCGCATCAAGGTCATCTTCTTTCAGAATCCCTGTAAGAGATTCTGTGACACTCTTTCCATCCAGTTTCTGATTATTACTACCAGTCTGCTTTTTTTGACTGATTTCCACACCACTCATACGCAGATTCCTCATCCCAAAAGCCAATCGATGACATTCACAACTTTTATGCCATCGTAATTTCCTAGTGAAAAACGATCCAGTGTCAGGACAATCTTTTCATAATTATCCTGAATGCTCCGCAGCGGTCTCATCTCTCTCTCAAAGGTTTCTTCCGCCGTCATATCAGCGGTCACCTGATAATAGGTAAGCACGCCTTCCTTCTGTGTCACAAAGTCGACTTCAGTAGAACCATATTTCCCGATGTTGACTTTGCCACCCCTTCGTGAAAGTTCGAGATACACAATGTTCTCAATGGTAAATCCAAGATCGTATCGCTTTCTTGGAAGAATGTGGTTTCTGATTCCCATATCTACCATATAAAACTTATTGTTGACCTTTAAGAGCTGCTTTCCCACAATGTCAAACCGCTCCACGGGATAAAAAATGAAGGACTCTGTCAGGGCTTCAACATAATCGCTGACTGTGTTTTGGGATACTTTTCTGCCCGCTGAGGTCAGATAGTCGGTTATACTTTTCATTGACACCGGGCTGCCGATAACGCTTGCCAGATATCTGGCAATTGTCTTTAGTAACGCAATGTCTGTGATTTTTCGTTTTCCGCCCTCTTTTTCCCTTCTTGCCTGACGCTGCTCAATATCTTTTACGATAACGGTGTTGTAGATTCCTTCCAAATACTGATCTATTTTTTCATCCGTGCGGTTCATTACTGCCACATACGGAATTCCACCAGTTTTCATAAACTCTGCAAAAGCTTCCTCTTTTACCATACCTGTCACCGCCATATACTCGCGGAAAGAAAGCGGCAGCATCTTGATCTCTGTGTACCTTCCTGACAAAAGCGTTGCAAGCTCACTTGACAGCATATAAGCATTGGAGCCTGTGATATAAACATCCACATGGTCTCTGATATAAAGGCTGTCAACCACTTTCTCGAATGATGGAACTTCCTGAACCTCATCCAAAAAGATGTATGTCATCTTATCTGCACATAAACGTTCTTTGAGGTAATTGTACAGCTTCATATAATCTTTCAAAGGTTCGTAATCCAGATTTTCAAAATTGATGGAAATAATCTGTTCTGGTGTGACTCCATTCGCTAAGAGTCTCTGCTGATACTGTTCCAGAAGTACAGATTTTCCGCAGCGACGGATTCCGGTCACGACCTTGATCTGCTGCTCGTCTTTCCATGCCCAAAGCTGGTCAAGATATTCTTTACGTTCAACCATATCTGCATTCCTCCTTTTTTCTCAGTATAGCATATTATACGCAGAATATCAAATTATTTTCCCATTTCGGAAACTTTTATTTTGTTCAGCTTAATATTTTCCAGTTTCAGAAACACATTGGATACGAGGCACAGCCCCTTTTTGGGGCGTGTACCTTTTGGGTGCTGTTAGGCGTTGGGGTTGGCTTCCTTCCAAGCCTCGTACTCATCGACCAGTTCCGCTTCCTCGATGACCTGCCAAACGCTGCAGAAGCGGCTTCTTTGCTGCTCGATCTCCGCTTCCGTCCAATCTTCCGGCTTGCGGCTCATGTCGTGGTATGCATCCATCTCCGCTTTCGTCCGAAAGAAAAGGATCTGCTTCAGCTTCAGCGTTTCCTCGTTGTTCCGCAGGCTGTACCGCCTGTCCTCTGCCGCCCTGCAAAGGCTTCCGAGGTCGCTGCAGCTGAGGGTCATGTCCTGCTTGAAGGCGATCTCGATGCCGATCAGCTTCTTCTCGGTGTCGGCTCCCTGAATGTTCTTAAGGTAGGTTTTCGCTTTGTTCGTCATGGTCTGTATCCTCCGTGTGTTTTGTTTTCCGTAGGGCTTTTCCCTTCGTTGTGACTGTATATTACCGTCACTGCCGGATACTATCAAGCGGCTATGCTGCACGATCATACACACCTCTTTTTGTCGGATTTATGTGTATTTCCACACCGGAAGAATCCGCCACTACGAGCAAAAGCCCCCGAAGGAGCTCTGCCTTTTTTCAGTGTGCGTTCTTGATGCACCATTCGATTGCGTGACCGGCATCCGTGTAGGTTTCTTCGGAAATCTTCAGAAGCTCCAGTCGGCACTCAATCGGTGACCAGCCTTCCTCTGGGTCTTCCACAAAGCCATAAACCGCTCCTTCCAGCATGCCGTTCCAGTTCATCTGGGCAACCAGAACCCTGTCACCGAACTGCATGATGCTGTCGTAGCAAGGTCTGAGTCGGTCGTAGAAGCTCTCGATGCTGATGTTGTTTTCCGGGAAGTCAATCAAATGCTTTTTCATGGTGAATTCCTCCGTGTTTTCGTTTTTCCCTTGGGGCCTTGTCCCTTTCGGTATGTGCATATTACCGTCAGGTGCAGAGGATAGCAAGCGGCAAAAGTACACGATCTTCCGCCTGGAATACCAAGCAGAATGTACATCACTCTGCATCCTGCTCCATGAGTTCCACAATGGTGTCGTAGAAGAACTGCGGGTCATATGCCAGCGGTTCCCGTCCGGCTTCCTTATCCATCCTGATCTGGTCTTCCACCATATCCTCGGCATCCTCCAGCGTGAAGGCATCCTTATCGCTGTCATCCATGTGGTTGTAGATTTCCACGATGACATCCATCATCCGCTCTTCCATGTGCTTCTCCTTTCTGGCGCATCCACGCCGCCACATCTTCCCCTGTGCGGGGCGTTGTCGGTTCATTCGGACGTTTTGCCACCCGTGGCACAAGCCCCTGTGTGGGGCTGTGTCGGGGGCTGTCGGTTTATCTGGTCATCCGTCCCAGCAGGTATGCTTCCTCCATTGCTTTCTGGATGCCCCAGACCGGAACCTCAATGAAGTCCTCGCTGTCATTATCGCGGGCTTCGAGGTCGCCCCGGCTGTCTACCGCTGCCATCAGGCGCTTGGCGATCTCCAGCAGGGCTTTTTCCTCTTCCTTGGTGATGTTCTTCTTCATGGTGGTTTCCTCCGTTTTTCTTGGTTTTCCGTTTCGGTATGTGCATATTACCGTCTATGTCACACACTATCAAGCGGCTATACTACACAAATATGTTCCCCCGGAACTGTGCGTATTACGGCAGAAGAAAAGGGCCGCCGTTTCCGGCAAGCCCCATGTGTTTCTCTGGCTTAGTAGTCTTCATCGTCCTCGTAATCTTCCTCTTCGTCCCAGTCATCTTCCTCTTCATCCCAGCTGTCATCCTGGTCTTCTTCCTCATCTTTGAAGTCCCACATATCTTCAGTCGGCTGGTTTCTAAGGTCTGGGTTCTGCTCGACATAGTCGGCAACCGCTTCGCAAAGGATGTCCAGAACCTTTTCGTAGGCTTCCTCGCTGTAGACTGCCCAGGCATCTGCAGTCAGCTTTGCGATTTTGTCGTTGCCCTTGACTCCAAGGAACCGCCCTGCAGGGTTGCAGGTTTCCTTGCCGTAGCCGATGCCCAGCTGGTCGCCATCGTTGTAAAAGCGGTATCCGATGCGGCTCATTGCCCTTACCAGCTCCCCTGCGAGGCTGTCTGCCTTGCCCGTCTCCGGTACCAGTTCCTTGAAAAGTTTATTGATGCGTTCTTCGTTCTTCGTCATTGTCGTATCCTCCGTTTTTGTTGTTTTCCCCTTTCGGTGACTGTATATTACCGTCACCTCGGAGCACTATCAAGTGGCTATACTACACGATCATTCGGCCCTGTAATTGTCATATTCATGTGCTTTTCATGCCAGCTTTCGGAAGACAGACACGAGCAAAAGGCTGGTCATTTCCAGCCCCTTGCGCCTGTCGGTCTTGCCTTTAGCGGATGATTTCAAGGTAGCTTACGTTGCCCCAGCAGTCCGTTCCCTTGAAGCGGATGCGCTTTTCGTTCTCCCTGTCGAGGGTGAATTTCCGCAGGAGCTTCATCTTCTGGATACGGTTCAGAAGGTCCTTGCCGTTCTTCGCATCCTCAACGGCATCCCTGATCTCGACCACCGCACTGTCGCTTCCGTACCAAAGGTTGCTGAGTGCCTCCGGAATTCCGTTTGCAAGGTAAAGGTTGATTTTTGTGTAGGTCATGTTTTTGTTCTCCTCTCAGAATGTCATCGTTTCCAGAATCTCATCCATGCCTGTCTCCCAGTCATGGCGGCTAAGTTCAATTTTGCTGTACATCTCTGCGCTGTCCGGCTCATCGAAAAGCCGGAAGCATTCTCTTGCCAGCTCCTCGCTAGTGTGCTGCTGGATTTCATCCGGCTGTCCATCCAGCCGTGTAAAGGTGATCTCGTAAGTGTAGCGTTCCATGTTCTTTGCCCCTTTCGTTTTGGTAGCTGTATATTACCGTCACTGCCGGATACTATCAAGCGGCTAAAGTACACGATCATCTGCGCCCTGATCTGGTGGATTTATGTGTTTATCCGGGGAGGTTTCCCTCCCCGTTTTCTTAGCTGAACATCTCTGCCGTGTCATCGTCAATCCAAAGGTGCATGCCATCTGCTTCCATGATCGCGTGGTCTTCATGAACCTCGGTGATGATTCCTTCCCGGCTTCCGCTACCATCGAATTCGTTCCAGTGCCATGTTGTCTTTCTTCCTTTTTTCCATGTTCTCCAATCAGCCATTCTGCTGTCCTCCTTTGCTTTTTGTAGCTGTATATTACCGTCACTGCCCTGTGATAGCAAGGCCATAAAACCTCATATTATCAACGATCTTCGTCCCTCATGTTTGGTACATATATGACCCCTGATTGACTTGCTATATATGTGTTTCTGCGGCATTATACACACAACGAAAGCAAAGAAAACCAAACCAAAAACGGAGGACAAAAACCATGAAAAAGACCATTACAGAAGTTGAAACCGCAATCGAAAACCGCATCGCAGAGCTTGAAGAAGAATACGAGCTGGACATTTACGACCGCAACGACATTCGGGAAGAAGAATACCAGAAAGCCGGATGGCGGCACGACCCTTTCCCAGAGGAGCTTGAGGAAAAGGACGAAGAAGAGGAAGAGGATTGGCACTACCACAGCATGGAGGAACGACTGAACGAGGTCGGCATGAGCATGAGGGATTTCTTCTAAGGAATCCCAAGAGGCTCCCCAGCAGAGGCTGGGGCTCTGCCTCGTATCCCCCGTTTTGGTTTGGTATGATACACAAAACCGCTGCCAGATGTTTGTGTACATTATGGCGGCGGTTTTCCTTGCTATCGTTGCTTTCCAGAGGTAATATACAGTAAACTGGAAGGGGGTTCTCATTCTTTGGAGACCCCATTTTCCGTCTAATCGGCTTCGCCCTGTATTGCCTGATGCATCACCCTGCGGTTATGCGCTCTGGCTTTCTTTTTCAGATCCCTTTTCCATCTGCGGATGGTCATCGCCTTGCAGTGATTTCTCGACCATTCGTATTCATCCAGAATGTATCTGCCGCCGTGTTCCCTCTCGCCATAAGCAGGCATCTTCCTGTGTCCCATAGGCTCCTCCTGTTAAACTAAGCCCTCCCGGTCTTTTCTGGCCGAGAGGGTATTTTTTCTGATTGTGGTATCTTATTCCGGCTTCGTTCCGTCATCCATCTGGATGACTGCCATCTGCCCGAACATGCTGACGAATGCCTCCGGCACCCAGAAGCGTTCCCTGAATTTCCGGATGAGGTCCTGGGGCAGCTCTGCGAAATCTTCCTCTCCCAATCCGCAGATGAAGAAGTTTCCCTTGATGGGCTGCTCCAGCTCCGGAATGTACCGGCTGAACGGCTTCTCAGTGAACATCCCATTGTCGTCCGTTACCAGTGCCACGGCATCCGCTTCCCACGGGTAGGTGGCTGTGATGCAGTCGCAGTCGAGGATGCGGTAGAACTCTTTCAGGGAGTTTTCAATGTCAACCACCTGCGGATGCTCCATCGGTTTGATCAGAAGAACTTTCATTCGACCCAGCCCCCTTTCACGATTGCCCAGTCTGCAAGCTGCATCTTCTGCTGTCCGCCCCATGCAATATCCTCTAACGCTTCCTCCGTTCCGCAGCGGTTGCAGATCTGGATGTCCGCCCTTCGGCTGAGTGCCTGCTGCTGATGGTCGTAACAGTCAGGCTTTGCTCCGCACCTGGGGCAACGTGGGCCGGTCTGTCGCGTTTTACCAAGGCGGTCGAGCGACACCTTGACCTCGGCATCCGTTGCCACACGGTGGCAACTGTCCGCACCGTAGGCAACGTTCAGATGGCTTCCGGTATCCCAACTCACCAAGATGTTTCCGGCATCATCGACCCCGTTGCAGGTTCCCTGCGTTCCGATGGGCGGTGCCTGCCTGTCATCCATCTCATCGAGAACGATCCGGCATCCGACCGGGAACTCTTTTCTCAACTTCTTGACCATTTTCTGATCTGCGAAATTCATGCCTGCACCTCCTCGATCATCTGCTGGGCGGCATCCTTATCCATGCATTCCTTCAGCGCACCTTCGAGGATGTGCATCGGGAAGTGGAATGCCTTGTAGCCGTCATGCAAAACTTTGTAGTAATACCGGCTCGGTGCGCGGTGTCCGAAGTCATTCTCCATGATGTAGACCATTGCGGTCACCATCTCCGGTTCTGCCCCTTCCCGGAGCAGTTCGATGTTCAGGTCTTCCTTGCGGTAGTAGTTCGGGTAGCCCTCATAGAGGTCGAGGTTTCCTTCGTCCCTTTCCGAGATCTCCCACACCAGAACCGGCGTGTTCTTCTTCGGGTTCGGTGCGATGGTGGCGCAGCCGCGGAACAAAAGCTCCCAGCCGGCCAGCACCGCCTGCCCTGCAATTTTTGCATCCGGACACCGGTATGCCATCTGCTCCACCGACAGGTTGCTGCCGTAGGCGATGTAATATTTCTTGTTCTTCATTTGAATCTCTCCCTTCGGTTTTCTCCGCTCTTGTCTGGCGGTATGGTATATATCACTCTTCTGCCCTGATTTATCAAGGCCGATGAGCATCATATACTGCACAATGTTTTTTCCCTGTGATCGTGTACTCTTACATCATCTGCTGCTTCTTCAGATACCGGATGGCTTCTGCCCTTCCGATACTGGCTGCCAGTCCACGCTTCAGTGTGTCCAGCGGAAATTCCCAATCGCTGTATCCGCCGCGCAGCAGTTCAAAATACTCGGCATCCGGGCAGCCAAGCCGTCGGTCCTCGTGCATCACATAAGCGATGCAGGGCTTTGCCTTCTTCATACGGTTCCCGTTCAGGTTCCAGACCGGAAGCTGGAACTGCTTCTTATAGTAGTATCTTGGGCAGCCTTCGTATCGGTCCAGCAGGAGCTCATCATATTCCGAGAGCTTCCAGACCACCGCTGGTACGCTTTCATTGGCATCCTGCTCGATGGTGGCATAGCAGCCGGTCTTACTCTTTTTGAACAGGAGCCGGTAGCCCATGATCTCGGTCGTGCCGACCACCACAGCGTAAGGGCATCTCTTTCCCATCCGTTCCATGTCGAGGTTGCTTCCGTAGGCAAGATAATATCTGGATGGAACTCGGCTAATCAACTCAAACATCTGCCTCACCGTCCTCCCTGCCAGTGAATTCCACGCCCTGGAAATCCTCTGTCCCAAGCTCGATCTGGCTGTCCTGCCACCAATCCTCTGCCACACGCTGTGCTTCCTCCACAGTAGGCTCTTTCATCTCGGATTCATAAATGGTCACCGTTCTCTGGTAGGTCTCAGTGATGGTCACCTTAAAGGCCCTGCCTCCCGGTGTGTTTTCATTTTTTAACGTGCTTTTCATAAACCTGCACCTCCTTCTACCACCTCAAGGGCGGTTGCCCGCCCAAAAGGTGCCCGTGCATCCCGGCTTATTTGTTCCGCCAGGATGCGTTGCCCTCCATGTTCCGCAGAAGGATCTCCCTTGCCGTTGCGAATTCATCCCCGATGAATCCCAGCCTCAGCATCCAGCACCGCATCGCGTACTTTTCGTTGTCGGTCTGCTGGGGCTTCGGGCTTGCCGTTCTGACCATCTTGGCAAGCTGGCTCATTGCGAGGCAAAGCTGGATGTAGGCTTTCATCTCACCGGCATGCAGTCCATTGCGCTTTCCATCCGCTGGGTCTGCGAATTGGAAAAGGCGGAATTCAATGGTCCCTTTTGTAAAGGTGGCATGGAGGTTCAGCATATGGTACCGGCTTGAATTGTAGTGGGCATTTCGGTTTTCCCAGCTGGAACCGTTGCCTTCGTACCAAATGTCTTCCAGCTTGCGCATGGTGGTCGGCTTCTCGCGGTTCAGCCGGTCGAGGAAGCGATGGTTGACCACCTGGCAATATTGTCCGGTGCGCCCTGCATCGATTCGGATGGCTCTGCCGATCTGCTGTTCGTGCGCCGCCATGATATTCACAAGGTTGCGGATGGTCTTTGCGGTGTGGTCGCCTTTGCCGATGTGGATGTGAACCCCGCATCCGCGGCTTGGGCCGCTCTTTGCGCCTGCCTTTCGGAGCAGTCGGATGATTTCCTGCAAGGTTTCGATGTCGTCGTAGGTGAGGATCGGGGTGACCAGTTCGCATTTTTCTGCGTCCGGTCCGTAGATGCTCACATCCCTCTGGAATTTCCAAACCCTGCCCTGTCCATCCTTGCAAGCCCAGCTGTAATATCCGTACTCGCTGGCCGCGTTCCATGCTCTGGTTCCGAAGTACTCAGCGACCTTTCTTGCCGCTTTTTCTCTGGTGATGTTGTTCATCTCGATCTCAACCCCGATGGTCTGGTTCTTCATGGCTTCAATCTGCTCTCTTGTTTTATCGTTCATGGTATGTTCTCCTTTGTTTTTTCCTTGTTTTCCCTTTCGGTATGTGCATATTACCGTCAGGTGCGGATAATAGCAAGGATATAAAAGAACATATATTCGACAAATATAAGGCAGAATGATCGTGTACATTTCTGCAGTTTATCCGCTTGATAATGTACATTTTCAGAGCTAATATCGGTACAATGGAAGAGGGTCTCGCATATTTTCCGGCCCCCATTGGGGGATTGGGAGCTTACGCTCCCGCCTCCAGCATCTGCGCCGTGTCTGCCCCACAGTCGGGCTGTGTCGGCCGGGTCGTATCCGGTGCGACCGTTTCCCCTGTGGCAGGATCGCCGTTCTGTGCCGCCAGTTTCGCGGCTTTCAGGGCATCCCGTTTTGCCTTTTCCCTTGCAAGGAACTTCTGTGCTTCCTCATCCGTGCGGAAAGCCGCATGGCCGGAAAGGTTCTCCATGAGGATCTTGCGTGTCTCTTTGAAATCCGGACCGTTCATCCCCAGCCGCAGGAGCCATGTGCGGAGTGCGTATTTCTCATTCTCATCGTTGACATCCTTTGCCTGGATGCGCTTCTGGCTGATCGCCTGCTGGTTCATCAGCACCGCCAGCTGTGCAAAAGCCGTCAGGTGTTCGTGGTCCGATGCAGTCGGGAAGCCGGTGAAGATGACCTTCTCGGTGGTGATCTTCAGGCCTTCCAGTGCAGCACCATGCTCAGCCTCATAGTCGCTGACCGCGTTTATGAAGTTCATGATGGCAAAGGTGCAGCTATCGTCCTTCAGCTTCTCGACCAGCCCCTCTTCCACATGAAAGTGTCCGCCAGTCGCCTTGCCGATGAGCTTGCCGCGGCTGTAAAGAAGGTTGACCAGGTTGCGGAGAGTGACACCATTGTGCTGGCTGACCGGGAATGCAAGCTCCAAGTCCAGTGGCACTTCTTCCGGCTGGTCTTCTGCTTCTGATTGCTCCTCGCTTTCCGGCTCCTCTGCATCCGGCTCATCCTCTGCCGCATTATCCGGCTCCGATGCTTCCTCGGATTCGGCTTCCGCAGGTTCGTTCCCTTCTGTGGTACTTTCATCTTCAGATTCCTGCTCGTCCAAAACCTCCGTCTCTGCTTCGGTATCCTCGGTCACAGGATCCTCTTCCAAATGGTCGGTCGGCTCCGTGTTTTCCATCTGGTCATCCGTGCTCTCAATGCTCTCGCCACCGCGGATCAGTCCCTCATTCAGCAGGGTCGTCAGCAGCTCGGCATCTGCATTCTCCGGCTCGACCAGAAGGTTGCCATTCCGGTCGATGGTGTAGCTCCCGATGTCGTAAGAATACAGAGGTGCTTTGGTATAGTAAGGGTGGATGCCGGTCAGCTCCTCCATGCGTTTTGCGAGGGTCTTGCGCTCGGCTACGTTCAGTTTAAATTTCAACATGATTCATCGCTCCTTCTCGTTCATTTGTTTTTGTGCATCCCGATGTTCTTTTCGGTAGCACATATATCACTCTAAACCGGATGAATAGCAAGGCCATTTCCCGATATTCTTCATGTTCGACCATTTACACAAGGGACCGCAAAATCTGTTGTGTAAATAGGACCAATATGTAAGCCCACCATATCACCAGGTCGCTTTCTACCTAGTAATATAGCGGGCCAGTTTATTCTTCCAGACCTGCACACCATGCGATGCCGGCCAGAACAAAGAATGCGTTGGCTAAGCAAATGCCGTTGCCCCAGATACGGTACTCGGCCGAATCCGTATACGGGTCAGCCAGCCATTTCCGGATCTGCTTCTCCGTTTTCGGCTTCTTGGCATGGGTCACGATCTTACGGTGCGTTTCAAACACATCTGCCCAGAATGCCAGCTCTTCTTCGGTCGGGTCTTCCGTTCCGAGGTCTCTGCACCACCAGTCTGGGAAGCCCTGCAGTCTGGCACACTCGGTCGGTGTCAGACGGCGTACAGTGTAAGTCACAGGTGCGGGCTGTGCTTCCGGATTGTCGATGACCAGACGGTCATTGAAAGCATCCTGCCCGTTGAAGCCGCTGGGATGTGCCCCGGTTGCCACCGTTCCCATGACACCCTCGTTCAAATGCGGTACCGGTGCGATGGTGGTCGGGTCTTTGTAATCCCGTGCCATCAGGGTCGGTGCGACTTCTTTTGCCACCTGCATATAGGAGCCGGTGGTCATGGCATACACATCCTCCGGTGCGCAGACTGCATGGCGGTCAGTGGCATCCAGTGTAAAGCAGACATCCTCATTGACGCCATCCCCCTGCGGACCGTTCTCATCCTTGCGGCCGATCATGTTGCCCTGCAGAACGAAGGTCTGCATCTGATCACTCCGGGTCGCCATCAAAGCGCCGGACTTGCCATGCAGGTCGATCAGCTCATTGCGCTGGTTCACATGGAAGGCAGTCACCTCTTCCGGCTGTGCCACAAAGGTCTGCTGCTTCATCCCCGGCTCTGCTGCCAGTGCCGCTGACTTCTCTCCTAGATCCCGGACTTCATCCCTCTGATTCTGGGTAAAGGCGACCGGCTCTACCACACAGATACCACCCTGATTACAGGTCGGGTCGCCACCACTGCGATCCAGCGTCCTGGAGGTCTCCGCTTCATAAAAACCGCTGTGCGGATTGTCGGACATCATGGAGTGGCTGGCTTTAGAGCAGACACCATAGCATTTCGGAACGAACAATGTCTGGTCGTTGTTACAGCCGAGAGTGGCAGATTTTTCTTCCTGCCAGATGGCTCCCTTGCCGCCACCTTCACAACCGGAACGGATCTTCAGTGTGACTGCCGGGGAGTTTTCAACTTCTTTCACCGGACTTTCCACTGAATTTTCAACAGCGTCCATGACCATCGGGACATTACCACCGCCCGTACCACACCGGCTTGTCAGTGTCTGCACCTTACCATCCTCGGAAATCTTCACCCGGCTGTCAGCAGGATGATTCTCCAGTGCGATGGCGGCAGGCACAACACCAGCCCGGAGGGTCGGTGAGCGTTCCTCCTCGTATCCGATGCTTCTGGCATCTGCCGAATGCTCGGTGCAAAAACCAGCGGCTTCCAGAACACACGGCTGATGCCCATGCTCCTCTGCCCGGAGGGTTCCGGTCACATCCTGGGAAACATCCATCTGCTTACCGCCCTGGTCGTTCAGACTGATCCGTCCTCCTGCTCCGCTGAAGCCTGTCTCTCCAGTGCCGCTTTCAGCACCGGCGGCAGCTCTTTGCCACGTACGGAAGCCCTCCGCAGAATACCGAGACACGCCTTCGGACTCAAATAGTACCTTTGGGGCACTCTGGTCTGCAAAATCTGCGACAAGGTAGATACGTTTTCTTCTTTGGGGAACGCCCCACCATTGTGCATCAAGAACTCGATACGCGACGCTCCATCCGTCTCCCACGTAGTAGTCAGCGTCGGGCCATCCTTTCTTCTCAGGCGCAGGCACCGAGGCGGTCGGTTCTTTAACACCGATGACTGCTTCGAGGACTGCTTTGAAGTCCTGTCCTTTGTTTGAGGAGAAGGCCCCTGGCACATTCTCCCACACGATAAATCTTGGTTTTTCTCCATTGGTCTTACACCTCATTTCCTTCACGATTCGGATTGCTTCGTAAAACAGGCTGGACCGTGAACCATCCAGACCGTCCCGCTTACCCGCGATGGACATATCCTGACAGGGACTGCCAAAGGTGATGATGTCCACAGGCGGCAGGTCTGCGCCGCTGATGGCAGACACATCTCCGTAATGCTTCACCCGCGGCAGACGCTTGGTCGTGACCCGGATGGCAAAGGGCTCAATCTCGCTGCTCCACACCGGAGTGATCTGCCCGGTCAAAAGCCCGCCCAATGGAAAACCCCCGGAGCCATCAAAGAGGCTGCCGAGGGTCAAAGTCTTATTCTGTTCTGTGCTCATGCGGAAGCCTCCTCTCCGAGCATCTGCTCATTTGCTTTCCGGTAAAAATCTCTGGACACTTCAAATCCATAGCTGTTGCGCCCCAGTTCTCTTGCTGCTCTCAGCGTGGAGCCGCTGCCGGCGCAGGGGTCAATGACCACATCGCCCTCATCTGTAAAGGTCTCGATCAGTCGTTTCAGCACAGAGATTGGTTTCTGGGAGGGATGGATCTTCGGATACTCCCTGCCATCCCGCTTCCAGTCAAACCAGTTGAAGATCATGTGGGGCTTTCCGTCCTCACCGAGATTACGGAACTTCGGGAGCTTTCCCCGATACAGCACCAGCGCATACTCGGTTGCACCTACGATCTTCATGTTGGCTTTGAGCACCTGCGGACTGTAGTTCTTGCAGAACACCAGAGGGATATAATTCTTGAAGCCGTATTTCTCTGCTTCGGTGATCACCTTCGGGATCTGCTGGAACGCACAGAACACGATCATGCACGGCGCATCCTTCTCGCCCGTGCCGGGTTCTTTCTTCAGCAGGCGGTTGCAGAAGTGGAAATACTCTGCAATGTTGAAGGTGAAGTCGGTATTGAACGCCGCCTTCCTCGCCTTGCTGCTCTCCCCGTTTTTGTTATCGCCATCCACATACCAGTCCGGCCGGCTGGCGTAGAAATCTGTACCGATGTTGTACGGAATATCTGCGATCACCAACTGTGCCTTGGGGATGTTATAAGACTTGAAGTTCTGGAAGTTGTCGTGGATGAGGACACATTTCACATCAGGCATCGGCATCCTCGCTTTCCGGCTCGAAGGTTGCCACTTCCTCGAACTTCAGCTTCTGGCCGTCACGGATGACATACACATCATCGTAGTGACCATCGCTGTGTTCGATGTACCGCTTCACGATCACATCCACGAACTTCGGGTCCAGCTCGATGCCCCGGCACACACGGTCGGTTTCCTCACAAGCGATCAGGGTCGAGCCGCTGCCGAGGAACGGATCGAGGACGATGCCGTTGGTCATAGTGGAATTGCGGATCGGATAGCTCATCAGACCGATGGGCTTCATGGTCGGATGGTCCTTGTTGGACTTCGGCCGGTCATACTCCCATATGGTCGTCTGCTTCCGGTCGGAATACCACTGGTGCTTTCCCTTCTGCTTCCAGCCGTAAAGACACGGTTCGTGCTGCCACTGGTAAGGACTGCGGCCCAGCACCAGCGCATTCTTCTTCCAGATACAGCACCCGGACAGGTAGAACCCGGCATCCTTGAATGCCTTTCTAAAGTTCAGCCCTTCCGTATCTGCATGGAAGATGTAGATGGAACCGTCGTCTGCAAGATGGCCGTGCATCTGCTGGAACGCTGCCAGAAGGAACTGGTAGAATTCCGAATCGCCCATGTTGTCATTCATGATCTTACCGGCAGTCTCTTCCACATCCACGTTATAAGGGGGATCGGAAAGGACCAGATTTGCCTTGGTTCCGTCCATCAGGGTGTTGTAGCATTCTGCTTTGGTAGAATCACCGCACAGAACGATATGCTTTCCCAGATGCCAGAGGTCACCCTCTTTGGAGAAGCATGGCTGCTTCAACTCGGATTCCACATCGAAGTCATCTTCCTTGACCTCTTTGCTGTGGACTTTGTTGAACAGCGTCTCGATCTCCGGCGGCTCAAAGCCGGTCTTGCCAAGGTCGAAGTTGGAATCCTCGATGTCCTTCAAAAGATCAGCCAGCAGAGAATCATCCCATGCACCCGTGATCTTATTGAGCGCAATGTTCAGGGCTTTCTCCCTGGTCTTGTCGATGTCCACCACCGCACAAGGCACTTCGGTGTAGCCCAGCTCCATCGCTACGGTCAGTCTCTGGTGGCCGCCGATGATCGTCATATCGGCATTGACCACCAAAGGATCTGCGAACCCGAACTCCGTGATGGAGTTCTTGATCTTCTCGTACTCTTTATCCCCCGGCTTCAGCTTTTTCCGGGGATTGTATGCAGCCGGCTTGAGTACGGACACCGGCAGCATCTTCAGTTCAGCAGTCGCTTTCATGTAGGCTCCTCCTAATTCAGATTCACATGCGCATGACCCCGGAGAACGGCACGAAAAAGGAGCCGAGCAAAAAGCCCGACTCCATCTCATCTCCATCTTCCTGCGGCTGTTCAGCCATCTCGCACCATTCCGGGTTTTCCCCGTTCACGGATGCCAGGACCTTATCTTCTGCATCGTCAATCGCATGTACACAGATACCCCCGGTGTTGAACATCGGAAACACACCGATAATCTTACTCATCCTCATCCACTCCCTTCATCCCGTATCGATAATCCCAGTAACAATTCAGACTGCAGAACTTCCGCTGCCGTTTTCCTTCATCTACGGCATGGAACTCCCTTCCACAGTTTTTACAGACCGCGATCCGAAAAGATTTATGCTGCCTGTAATATTCCTCCCGGCAATCAGGAGAACAGAACCGTCTCCGACCACTGTTTCCTCTCTGCACGAGAATGCGTCCACAAACCGGACAGTGCCGTTCCCCCGACCCATCCGGTGGCTGTAACTGGCAGCTCCCCGTTTCCGGCAGACCCAGTTCCCGGCAGTAATCCGTGACCTGTTCCAAAGAAAGCCCTGTGTTTTCTGCGATCTCCACACATTCAAACCCGGCAAGCCGCTGGCTTCGGACTTCTTCTCTCTCCGGGCGGTACTCATAGCCCTCAAACACACAGTCCAGCCGGACACCGTTCTTTACCACATCACGTTCTATGTTCAGCGGTTCTTCCATTTGCATCGTCCTCCTTCCAGCGTCCTTTGTTTGCACAGGCACGGCTGCAATATTTCCGTTCCAGACCATACTGGTGCCGGTAGGAAAACTCCCTGCCGCACACCGGGCAAATCTTTGACCGCACGGTCTTCCAGTTCTCCGGCTTTGGATGGGTGTTGTTCCACCGTGACCGGCATTCCGGTGAGCAGAACTTCCGTGGTCTGCCTTTATGGTTTGGTACGATTGCCGTACCGCACTGAGGGCAGAAGGAAAAAGCCATGTCCCTAATCATCTCAGCCGTGTAATCTTCCATCTGCCCTCACCTCACTCTCATTTTTCGCCGTTTCTTCGGCGGTTTCTTAGAAAAATTTCAAAATACATACGAAAAGCAGCGAAGTTGAAATCGGCACTGCCCCGCCAGGTTGGATCGTTGTTGCGACGGCCGATTCCCGCTCGCCCCTGCTCCTCCCGGAACAAGCTAAAATGTGCGAAAGCTCCCTGTTTACGAGAGGTTTCACACACTTTGGTTCATTTCGGGGAAAAAGAATGGCACCGGAACCGAAGCTCCGATGCCTGTACATTTTCCTGTTTCATTTTGCGTCGTTATTCCTCTGACCCCGGCCTATGAATTTTGCGGTTTTTCACGCAAAAGGGGCCACCGGTCTCCGTGTGACTTCACCGTAGAGAAGTGACCCCGGCCCCGGCGGGGGTGTCAGTAGGTGTAGGTCGGGTTGATGTCCTCGGTCAGCGTCTTCTTATCGTGGCAGCTCTTGCACAGTGGTTGCCAGTTGTTCTGATCCCAGAAAAGTTTCTGGTCACCACGGTGTGGAACGATGTGATCCACGACCGTTGCCCGGACGTACTTGCCCTGCTTGGCGCACTGCACACAGAGCGGATGTGCTTCGAGATACGACTTCCGGGCTTTCTGCCAACGTCTGTTGTATCCACGCTTCGCCGCCGGGCGGGTTACTTCCGGGTGGAGAGGCAGGTGCTTCTCACAGTAGAGCCGGCCGGCTTCCACCAGCTCCGGGCAGCCGGGGTGATGGCACGGTGTCTTTGGTCTGTACGGCATGGGTCAGTCCTCCCACGGAAGACCAGCCTTACCGAAGTGACCGTAAGCACTGACCTTGTTGTAGTCTACGTCCAGCAGGCCCAGCCGCTTGATGATACCCTGCGGGGTCAGGTCGTAGCTGTCATGGACGTAGGCTTCGATGAAGTCAAGGGACTGGTGCTCCGTACCGAAGCACTCCACCGACACACCGACTGGCTGTACCACGCCGATGGCGTAAGCCAGCTGGACTTCGCACTTGTCAGCGTAGCCCGCCTGCACGATGTCCTTGGCAATCTTCCTCGCCATGTATGCTGCGGAGCGATCCACCTTGGTCGGGTCTTTGCCGCTCAGAGCACCGCCACCCATGCGACCAATGCCGCCGTAGGTGTCGCACGCCAGCTTCCGGCCAGTCACACCACAGTCGGCGTAGCTGCCGCCCAGCACGAAACGGCCGGTCGGATTGACCAGCTTCGTAAAGTCGCCGTCCAGACCATACTCACAGGCGGCCAGCACCATCATGGATTCGATGATGTGCCGGAAGTCGCCGACCTCCACATCCGGGCTGTGCTGCACAGAGCAGAGGAAGGTGGTGATGCGTCCGCTCTCGTAGTCGTAACTGACCTGTGCCTTGGCATCTGCCCGGAACATCTTGGACGGATGATTCTTCAACAGCTGCAGGAACTTGGTAGCGACCATGTAGGGAATCGGCATCTGCTCTGCCGTCTCGTTGGTGGCATAGCCATACATGATTCCCTGGTCACCGGCACCGCCCTTGTCCACACCCAGTGCAATATCTGGCGACTGCTTGTCCACCAGAATGCCGATGCGGAGAAGCTCGGTCAGGTTCCAGCCCAGCTTTTCGGCACCGATGCGGTTGAACACATCGTGGACAATCTGGTTGTAGTTTGGCCGGTAATCGGTAGTGACTTCGCCGGCAATAAAAAGCTGGCTTTTTTTCAGCAGACACTCGATTGCCACACGGGCGTTCTTGTCATGCTGGAGAATGTCGGTCACAATGGCATCTGCGATCTGATCACAGATCTTATCGGGATGACCATTGCTGACCTGTTCACAGGTGATAATCTTACTCATGTTCTGTCCTCTCTTTCCTGTATCACAAAGCAGGCCGCCTTTGCCCTTGCCCACAAATAGGCTCCCACAAAAACTGCCTGCCCTGTCTCTGTTCATGGTTTCCGTTCATTCTCTTAATTTCCTTTCTTCTTTTCAACTCATGTAGCATGTAGCAACCATGTAGCTGAATTTTATATAAGAAAGCTATAAAAGAAAGTAATAATAAAAAAGGTTATGAAATCTCGGCTACAAACCAGCTACATGCTACAAAGCACCCAAAATCAGAAAAAAAGTCACAAAAGACTGTCCTTTGGCTTATATGCGTCCTGTACCGTCAGGTCTTCCGCACCATCTTCTACTTCCTTAAACTTGCAGTCCATGATCAGCGTAGTCTGTCCGCCACCGCCTTTGGGTCGCTTTCGGACCACTTTAAAATGCACGCCGATAGCATTTTTAAAGTTCTTCTGATTCTCTGAGGAATACCCGTTCTCCTCACACCACTTTGTATACAGCTGGTATGCTGCTGCCGTCCGAAGTTCCGACCCATCCTCTTTTTCAAGCCACGCCTCAATGAACTGCCCGATCCGATCAGAATCATCCTTGTAATCTTCCGTGGCTTTCGTGACAGCCTGCGGAAGTTCCAAACCCCGCTGGCAGAACTTTTTGTACCCTTCCAGACACCAGTTGAAAATACCTGACAGGTTCTCCGGCTTCGCAAACTGTCCTTTCAGCCCCTGGTCCTGTTCTCCCTCTTCAAAGTGACGGTTAAATGGGATGATCTTCAGTCGGCCGGATTGGAACAAAGTCATATCATTGACATTAGGCAGGTAGTTCGTATTGATAAAAATCTTGAACACCGGCACAAAATCAAAGCTGTTCTCATTCAGGAAGCGGGCATTGATGGTGTCGTTGCCGGTCATTCTTTTTACGAGAGCTGCATTGAATGTGATCTTCTTCTCCGGCTCAGAGATATTTACAAATCTGGAACCGACCAGACGAGCCACTTCTTCCGAAGGTCCGCCTGTGTTCCCACCACGGAATTTAGCTGCCAGCATATCCGGATTTGATGTCTTTCCATAGTCGCCCATGATCTTCAGGAAAGTTTCCATTGCAGTACCTTTTCCGTTTCTGGAAGTGGCACCGTAAAGGATAAACATGCACTCCTGCGAGGTATCTCCTGTCAGGGCGTATCCCAAAGAACGCTGAAGGAAGTCTGCCAGATCCGCATCCCCGCACATGACCTCCTTGATAAACGAGTGCCAGCGTGGACAGTCTGCTTCCGGGTCGTAGGTAATACCGGATTCCATTGTGAGATAATCCTCCGGCCGATGCTCCCTGAATTCCAGTGTACGCATATCCAGCGTTCCATTTTTGCAGTTGAAGAAATACTTGTTCCTGTCAAATGCCTGCATGGAGATCGGATACACGGACATGGCATCTCTTAACATCGTTTCCCGATTCTTACGCAGCTGCAGCTTTCGTACACGGTCGATGAACCGCTTTCTGGCATCCTCTTCGGTGATCGTCAGGGCAAACACATACAGCTTGTCCGCCAGCAACTTTGCCAGTTCCGATACCTTGAGATTGCCTTTGTCCGGCCGCCAGACAGATCCGTCATAGACATACCAGCCTTTACGTTCACTGTTGTACCGGGCAATCTGCTTGAAATAATCCGCAAACATATTGCCCATGCCGATCTCATTTCTGCCATACCGGGCATTTGTGTGCGGTGCCATTTCCTCCAGCGTGATCGTGATCTTGGTGAGATCCGGCTGGAATTCGACATAGTCATCCTCATCCAGCTTGGAAAACTCCTCATCCACGATATCCTGTGCGTTGACCGGCATATAGACGGCCGAACAGGTATTGACGGTATTGCGGATAGAGATCGCGCCGTAGGTCGAACCAGCCTGTTTTCTGTCCCACTTGTCGCGCATCAGGCCAGAGGTACGGAAAATGCGGTCCATCTGCTCCTCATCACAGCCACACCAGAATGCCAGGATAGACAAGAGTGCCATATCTGCATCCGACTGGCTGCCGTAAAGGTCTTCCCAGTCACCGGCAAAGAGTTTTTTGAACTTTTCCGAGTTGCTGGCTTCATTGGCGTGTGCGATGACAGCCTCATCGTCCAGGTACGAATGGTGCTGGAAATGAGTCTGCTGCACCTGCTTGTTTCGCTTCATCAGCGTGTCCAACAGTGTCGTCATTGCGGTTTCATCGTTCGGGATCTCACCTGTGCGGTAAACATCTCCCGTTACGGTGACGAAGCGGTTCGTCGCACCGGGCATATACACTTCCAGACCCTTGCTGCGGTTGTTGATGTAGTAGACCGTCTTGTCATAGACGTAGTCTTCCGGCACACAAAAGAAACCTCGCAGTCCTTTGCCGGACGGAGATTTTTCCACGTAAGCCGTAGAAAAGATGGAAAGGACGGTATCCGCCGTATCGTTCAGCGTACCATCCTCCCGGATACAGTGGTCGATATCAAAAGCTCCGATTCCGTTGCCAACAGCAATACCGATACCGTCATAGCCGCCCATTGCATAAGTGACGAGGGTATTCTTGAAATCTGAGAATGTACGCAGGTCATTGATCCTCGCCCGTTCCCCCGTTGCCGGGTTAAATGGCATCTTGGTCTTCTGGCCATTACGCTTTTCAAACTTCCAGACACAGAAGCTGCAGGTCGTTTTCAGCTTGCCCGGAATGTTCTTGATGTCCATCATGCCTGCGCCTCCCTTCCCATGCAAGCCTGCATCGCAAACTGCTTTTTAACAGCAGCTTCGATCTCCTGCTTTTTCTTGGCCGAGGTCACACGGCAGAGCCGGTTGCACAGAACCATCTTGTCAATGGTCGTGATCTGCTCCACCAGCAGAATGGATTCTTCCAGTCCCTCATCCCGGAGCATTTCACAGTCTCTCCCGGTGACCGGAATGTGTACCGGCAGCTCCAGCTTCTTCAGCTTAGAACTCATCGGGATTACCGTGATGATTGGAGAATTGCGGTTTGCCATATCGTTGCTGATAACCAGCACCGGGCGGTTCCCGCTCTGCACCGAGGTACCATAATGATTTCCCAGTTCTGCAAACCAGATCTCATACTGCTTCGGTATCTTTGGTACCGGCCATCTGGTAAGCGGCATCTCCTGAATCGGCACTCTATTAGGTGCCGGCTGACAGGATACTACTGCCCTTTTCTTGGTCTTCCCTCGTTGATTGATGTATTTATTAACGTGGATCTTTCGTCCATGTGCTGCTGACCGGGCATTCTTTTTCTTTCTCCCCATTGGGATCTCACCTCCAGTTTGATAGCAAAAAGGCCGCTGAAGATGGAATCCTCATAGCGGCCGTAAATGTAAAAAGGCATAAAAACACCGGATGCTTTCCAGTATCTTTATGCCTTTGTTTTCCTATTTTCCTAGTTTAAAGTATAGCAAAAAACCAATGTACAGTTAAGAAGGAAAAGTTCAAAAACGGTTCGTTTCCGTTCGTAAAGTTCAGTTTTTGCAGAACTTTTTTTCCAGCTGCCGCATCTGCTCCTTGCTGGAGAAAAGCTCTTCTGAAAACTGCTGCAGCCCGATTTTTTTATGATAAAAGACGGCTGTTTTTCCCATATGCTTTCCATTCTCAAATTCGACTGCTTTCAGAGGAATCCGGTCCAAACAGTGCTGTCTCACAACGATCTGTGCCTTACTGTCTCTGATCCGAAACGCCGCTGCATCAGCCAGCTCAAGCCACTCTCTTACCGCTGTATACCTTGCAAGACTTTCTTCTGCCTGCCGGTCATACATTTCCTTTTCACCCGGATATTTAGAATCCGCAGCCATTTCAAGATCCTGCCTCCACTGCATTTGTGTTTCCTCCGCCAGCGTTTTTACCCTGCTGTATTTCTGGCAGACTTCTTTTGCAAACTCCAGCATATCCTCTGCTGTTTCCTGTTTCATATTCCGTATCACCTCCTCTGATAGCGGCCAATTGTGTCGGCCATTCCAATAAGGGCATTTTCTTTCTCCCGGACTACCGTTCTCCGGGTCAGCAATTTTCCCTCCGCCCCTGTGATTTCCGACTGCTTCTTCCCATCCACAAACAACTGCTCCGCCACAAGCCGGGTCTGGCCACGCAGACTGCGAAGCCCGATTTCAAAGAGTTCGATCTGCTCACAGACTTCATAGTAAGGTTCCAGAAACTGCTCCGTGCGCTGTGTCTGCACTTCCCGGTTCATGGATGCCAGCACCTTATCGCAATTAAGGACCGTTCGCTCCACCGGGTTCGACAGTCCGCTTGTCTGCACCCGTTCGGATTCCTCATGTGCGCCCTGTGACAGTTTATAGATGATCTCTTCTTTCGTGTAAAACCACGATTTGGATTCTTCATACTGCTGTCGGAGCAGCTCCCGTCTGCGGACCAAACAGCGGTAAGAATCGGCCAGTTTTTTGACCAGCTCCAGACAATCCACCTGTCCAGGTTCATTGGCAGATGCTACATTCTTTTCCTCAGCCATTGTTCGTCCTCCTTTCTGACCGATCCTATTGGTACTTAGCTTGGTGCTTTCCCAGCGGCTTTCTTCTTTCTCCGCTTGGCTGCTTCCTGATGCACCCGCTCCTTCACCCCTTCGATCAGCCGGTCCGCATCCAGATCCGTAAGCGTCTCATACCACGGAGAGTGAAAGAATCGTTCCAGTCTTTCTTTCTCGTGCATTGCATCCCGGTTCTTTGGATTGACATCCAGCCGGTGAAGCGCCCACTTATAATCCTTGACCGCCTGCAGGATGATGGCATTTGCCAGGTTCTCATAGCAGGCAGTATTTTCACTGACAGCAACTTTTGCAGCACTTCTTACTCTGCTCATTTTTCAACGCCTCCCATCCTGTCATACCAGGGTGCCGGCACCTTCTCCGGAGCAGTTCCGTACTTGAAAACATAGATCGTGTGCCACGCAGTCTCATATAAAAGATCCAGCAAACGGCGGTTTGCTTCCGGCAGTTCATTTGCTTTCTTAATGAACTGCTCGATAAAGTGCTCCCGGTTCGCATTCCCCAGATTCTGGCTCTTTTCACTTGCAATGACCGCCTCTGCAAACTGAAAACAGATCTTTTTGTACTGCTGGACACAGTCGTATTTCCATGTGAGTGCATCCAGCAGGACCTTTCGTTTTCCGTCCGGGGTGAGCTTGGGCATATTCTGGATCTTGGATTTCTGATACAGTTCCATGGCCTGTTCTTCCTTACAGAATTCCTGCTGCATCCAGATCTCGCTTGCCCGGATGTGGCACATCAGAAGTTCCACCTCATGCTCATAAGCTTCCTTCATCAGAAGATCCCGGTTCATCCGCAAGTCTGCTGCCCTGCGGAGCGGATTCGCCCCAAAGAGCTCACAAAGGAGTCCCTTCTCGCCAATCGGCCGGAACATTGCCCAGGGGATGAAGAATCCCTCTTCGTCTCTCTTGGCTTTCATTGCCGTTACCGGCTTGGACTTTTTATAACGATAATCGCTCTCCTCTGCCAGACGGCGGTCCTCTGCATTCAAAAACAGATACTTTTTCATATTCTCTCCTATCTCCCCAGCTGTGCCTTGACCGCTGAGATCAGTTTTTCCTGTGTCATGTCCTTCTGCTCCAAAGCCGCCATGACATCCTCGTCCACCGTGTCCTTGGTGATGATATGGTGGATAGTGACCACATCCGTCTGCCCCTGCCGCCAGAGTCTGGCATTAGTCTGCTGGTACAGTTCCAGACTCCATGTCAGCCCGAACCAGATGAGGATGTGTCCACCCTGCTGGATGTTCAGGCCATGTCCGGCCGATGCAGGATGGATCAGAGCAACTGGAATGTTCCCGGCATTCCAGTCTTTGATGTCAGTACTGCTCTTGATATCCCGTACCGGAATCTTTTGCTTTGCCAAATGCTCCATAATGCGCTGGCGGTCATGCTTGAACCAGTAGGCCACTAGCACTGGCTGTCCGTTGGCCGCTTCGATCAGGTCTTCGAGAGCTTCCAGCTTGTGGTCATGGATGACTCGTGCTTTGCCATTCTCGTCATAGACAGCGCCATTGCTCATCTGCAACAGTTTCCCTGTCAGTGATGCAGCATTGGCAGCATCTATGTCACCGTCTTTCAGCGGGATCAGCAGATCTTTCCGAAGCATATCGTAGAGTTCCCGTTCCTGCGTGTTCATCTCCACCTCGTACCGGCTTGGAATACAGTCCGGCATATGAAGGTAATCCAGTGCTTTCATAGAAATCGTGATATCCGAGATCCGCTGGTAGATCAGCTCCTCTGCTCCTTCTCTGGGCTTGTATTGGAACACAACACCCGTGGAAGGATTCATGGAAGAGGCTTTGAAATAAGCTTCCCGGTACCGACCGATGAATTTGCCAAGCCGCTCCCCGCCATCCAGAATCCCGATCTCCGCCCAAAGATCCATGAGACCATTGGAAGAAGGGGTGCCGGTCAATCCGACCCATCGTTTCACATACGGGCGGACTTTCCGCAGGAATTTAAAACGCTGGGACTGGTAGTTCTTGAACGATGACAGCTCATCGATCACGACCATGCCAAAATCCCAGCGCATTCCGTTTTTCTCATAATACTCCACCAGCCATTTGATATTTTCACGGTTGATGACATAGATCATCGCCGGATGGTGGAGTGCTGCAATGCGGGTCTTTGTATCACCTACGATGACAGAAATATCCAGGCCTTGCAGATGATCCCACTTTTCGATCTCTGCCGGCCATGTATCACGGGCCACACGCAGCGGCGCAATGATCAGGACCTTACTGACCTCAAAGGTCTCCAGCATAAGGTCTTTGATGGCCGTCAATGTGATAACGGTCTTTCCTTAACCCAAGCCCATATCCAGAAAAAGAGCTGCGACCGGGTGTGTTTTGATATACTCTGTACAGTAGCTCTGATAATCATGTGGAATGAACTTCATTTGGGCATCACCTCCTCCCTGGCATCCTGTGCCCGTGTTTCCGGCTCCTCGCTTTGTGTATTTCCCTGCGGCAGCGTAACTTCTGGCATCTCCGGAATCTTTGCTCCGATCCCCTGTGGGATAGGCTCGCCCGGTTTCCAGCGAAGCAATGCATGGATAGCAGGCTGGATCTGTTCCGGGCGGTCTACGCAGAATACCGGGAAGCCCAGTGCCTCCAGCTGCAGTCTGCGTTTTCTCTGAAGGATACGCATCTGCTTGCCGGGAGCTTTCAGTTCCACAAAAGCACACTTGCCGCCGAGCAGCAAAACCAGTCGATCCGGCACACCGTTCATGCTCTGACTGGTAAATTTAAGGGCCTGCCCACCGGCGGCCCTGACTGCTTCCACAAACTGCTTTTCGACTTCATTCTCCCTCATCCGGCTTCGCCTCCTCTGCCCGCCAGACACCGATGCGTGGACGTTTCTTTTCCTGGCATTCCCTTTTCGGGTGTTTCCTTTTCTGGTGCTTCTTCCTGCGCTCTTCCCGAACCACATTGCCGATGGCTTCATTGGCAGTCGGGTCCGGGTGGCTGTGGCTGACTTTCCTGTTCAGAGATCCTTCCTCTTTGTGTTCTGTGATCCAGTGAATGACATCTTCCATACCGTCACCTCACTGATTGATCTGCTTCCACTGCTGCGGCTCCATCGTGGCAACCTGCCAGCCGATGCCCTCCAGTGTGGTAGCACGGTCATAGGAAACAACGTCCTGCGATGCGCGGGTCACCGCATTGGACAGACCGTACAGAGAAAGGTCTCCGCCTTCAATGAGGTACTTGAGGATACCTTCCTGTTCCTCGGCATTGATGCCATAGCTCTGGGCAGTCAGCTGCACCACATCCTGTACCCTGCCGGTGATCGGCACTGCCATAGATTCCTGCAGGCGGCCGACCACCTGGGAAAAGCGAGCCTCATCAATGGCAGCCATCGTGGTATCGCGGAGTTTCAGCAGGAATGCCTTGTCCTCTGCTTCCATCGTCTCATCCGAATACAGGACAAAGCTGTCCTCCACTGCTTTTGCCTGCCGGCCCACATGATGACGGCGTTCGCCCATGTCATTGACCACCATGCCGTTGGTGCAGACCAGACGGTATACCAGCGGCTGAATCGACACAGCTCCCAGACCGACCTCGGAGTTGGAGATCATCACGCCAGCCTGGACGATGTCGCCCTTGCGGACTTCCATCTCCAGACGGTGATTGACCACCTTGAGGTACAGACGGTTCTCCGTCACCTCGCAGGACATGACCTCGTACTGGTCGTTGCCTGCAAACAGCGGCAGAACAGCTGTGGCAATCTCCATGTTGTCGATACGGCGATAGCGTTCCGACAGCAGTGCACGAGCCACCTGTCCGGCACCGTAATCCATCGAACGGACCATGTAAGAACTGGGCTTGTCCGCAAACCAGCTGTTCACATTCTCTGCCAGCAGTTCCGGCTTCTGTGCCTGCATGAGATCATAGTATTTGGCCGGGATACCCAGTGCCGATGCCACCTGACGATGGAACAGTGAGGTCGTACCGAACACCTCCTGCTGATTCGTAGTGAGATGATTGATCTCGAAGGTGTGTCCATCTTCCCGGAGGCGCATTCCCTGCGCCGGACTGATAAAATCCTGCTTTGCCTGATTCTGACGGTTCAGCTCGACCAGGACTTCCTGCAAATTTCTTCCTGTTTTCATATCAATTTTCCTCTCTATCTCTGCGGCGCATATTTATACGCCCATTTATGCGTCCGTGTCCTTCCGACAAAAACGCCGTGTTTTTATAACTACAAGTGCTTATAATTCCCGGTTGATCATCTGCTGGATGATCCGAACAGCACCCTGCATACGTCTGCGGTTCAGCCGGGTATCTTGCAGGAGTGTATCCAGAGCATCCACCTCGTCCCGGATGTCACAGAGGACCGACCGCTGATGGTCAGCCAGGCGTTCATTCTCCTGTTCCATGCGGTCGTACTCTTTTTCGTAATCATCAATGTCCTCCACATTGGTATCAATATAGCTTTCGATCTCCAGGCGGAGTTCCTCGCCGGCATAGTCCTGCACCGCATCCAGCAGATCCCGGATGCCAAAGGGTGTCAGGAGTTTTCCGTCTTTCATTTTTAGAACGTGAGGCATCTCGCTCCCCCTTTAATCCTTAAAGTAGTAGCTGCCCTTATATCCGGCAGCATTCAGAGGAAGGTCTTTGCACCACTCCGGGGCAACGGACATCAACTTACAGACCTCATCCACCGTGTACCGATCCTTGGGTGCTTCGATGATGACTTCATCGTGAACATGACCGACGATATTCAGGCCATAGCCTTCCATCCGGGCCATTGCTTCTGCCAGAATGTCACGGGCAATCGCCTGTGTCGCATTCTCCACCAGCCGGCCGGAGTAGGTTTCCTGTCTGGCCCATTTGTGGTTCTGCCCCACTCCTTCATAGGTCAGGCTCATGCGACCGAAGCGGTTCGGCTGCAGTCTCGGCTTCAGATACGCCAGCTTTCTTCCAGAAGGAAGCTGCATCCAGAGCGTACCGGAATAAAACTCAAACGCCAGCTTACCGATCTCCTGTCGCTTTCCGGTTTTAAACGCCTGCGTTGCCGCCTTTTCCACATCCCACCAATACTGGACGATCTTCGGATTGGCTTCCCGCCAGGAATCAATGATCTCCGGCAGTTCCTCCTCTTTCAGGCCCATCTGCAAAGCACCCATGCTGATGAGTGCGCCGGAAGAACCACCATAGCCGCAGGCCAGCTCCGCCACCTTTCCTTTCTGCCGAAGTTCCCCGTTGATGCCGTGCTTCACTACTGGCACATGAAACATCTGGCTGGCAGAGGCACAGTAGATGTCCTTCCCTTCCAGAAAGGCTTCCAACCGCCAGTCCTCCCCGGCTTCCCATGCAAGCACACGGGCTTCGATAGCGGAGAAGTCGGCCACGATGAACTCGCATCCCTCTCTTGGAATCAACATCGTTCGAATCAGCTGGGAAAGCACATCCGGGGTATTGCCATAGATGGTCTCGACCATATCAAAGCACCCCAGCTTCACCAGTTCCCTCGCCTCATCCAGCGTGGAAATATGGTTCTGTGGCAGATTCTGCAACTGGATATTCCGGCCAGAATACCGACCTGTGCGGCTGGCCCCATAGAACTGGAACAGCCCTCTGGCTCTGCCATCTGAGCAAACACAACGTTCTGCTGCCTGATATTTCTTCACAGAGCTTTTTGCCATCTGAAGCCGGAGCTTCAGCATATCCATTGCCTCGGCATCCACTCCGTTCTTGTCCAGTTCATCGATCATCTGGGCTACATCCTTTTTTCCGAGCGTGTCCATCGGGATGCCACGCTCATCCAGCCATGACTTCAGCTGTGACACAGAGTTGGGATTCTCAAGCCCGGTCAGCTCGTAGGCTTTCTTACTCATAGCATCCGAGAGCATCAGGTCACAGGCAATGGCCTGCTCCACCAGTTCCGTGTCAATCTTCACACCACGGTCATTGATGCGCTCATTGACCCGGTAATGCTTCCACTCCTGCTCCGGCATCGGGAATTTCTTCAGCCGTTTATAAATGTCCACCTCAGTGTTAACATCCTGAATGCAGTAATACTTAAACTTCTCCCAGTCAGAAGGGTAATGCTCCGGAAGATTCCGGGTACGCATCCCATTACTCTTCGTTGGCTTACAGGGCATGGAAAACAGCTTGATCAGCCGCTCGCCTTCCTTGTCTTTCTGCTGGCTGGTCTTCAGCACGGTGCCAACATCCTTTAGAGCCATTGGCAAAGTCAGCGATGCCGCCATAACCATCGTGCAGATCCAGCTGTCCGGCGAAAGGAACTCTCCGGGTTTTAGGTACTGTCCGGGATAGTGCCGATTCAGATGCACCGAGAAGCACACCCGTTCAAAAGACGCATTGTGGGCGATCAGCCGCACATTTCCAGACTGGAAATCCTCCAGCAGCTCTTTCGGGAGCGGTTCTCCCGATGCAAGGTCTGCACATCTGGTCTCACCAAAGCCATCACCTTCATCGGTCGCCCAGGCTACCAGCAGGATCTCAAAGCTGGGATCTGTGGCATAACGGTACAGGCCGCATTTTCCGATATCCACCTCGCTGTAGGTCTCAATATCGATCAGCGTTTCTTTCAAATATCTCACCTCTATTCGATGTAAAAAGCCGGAGGACACCCTGGCATCCCCCGGCACGGTTACTTATCTGTGTTTCTCTTAGCGAAGGTAATCCGGCAGTTCCTCACCGGCATCGCCGCCCAGAACATCCTCATCGTCCAGCGCATCAAAATCAGACTCTGCCGATGCCTTGCCGGACAGACGGTCGCCATCCTTTACGAACTGGACATTGCCCAGGCCGGCCGCCACACCACGATTGCCGTTGGCGTTAAAAGCGTAGAAGTTCACGCTGACGTTGCAGTAGCAGCCGGAGTAAACCATCATCGGGTCTGTCACAGGCTGGACATGACGGTCCACGACCTGCGGTGCATCCTTGCTGGAGGCATTCACAAAGAAATGCTCCTGATAGTTCTCATCGTCCGGACGGTCGATGTCACCGTCACGCAGAGGCAGCTTCAGGTTCGGCGGGATCTTACCGCCCCACTTACGGGTCTTGCCATCCTCCTTGGCGGCCTCCACTGCCTTGTGGATTGCCAGCAGGGTCTTCTTGTCTTCCTTCGGGATCAGGCAGGAAACGGAAAACTTAGCCTCGCCACCGTTGATGCTCTTTGCTTCAAAAATGTTTGCGAAAGAGATACGGCACGGAATCACGACCTTAGTTGCACTGGAAATCTTGTTAGCCATAATAAAAATCCTCCATCAATCTGTTTTTGTGTATTGCTGCTGCCCTCAGTCGAGGACAGCAAATTCATCTTCCGCAGTCTGCAGATCGACCGCCTCTCTGGGGTCCGAATCCGGGACAAATGCCAGCTTACCGGGCGGCTTGACCACAAACTCTCCCAGAATCTCCTGGAACTTTTTCTTCCCCATGAGCTTTTCAAAGGCTGTCAGGGAGATCAGCTCCGTCTTATAAATATCGGTGTATCCGGCCTTCTCTGCCGCGGCCACCACCGATTTCGTATCAAGGAACTGTCTCTTGCTCCTGCCTTCGACCACCTTATACCCATCCCAGCTGACACCATGATTGATGGCCTCGGAACTGACATAGGCAAAGATAGCTTCGATCCAGGATTCGATACGGTTCAGGGTCGGCAGCATCTTCTCAATGTCTGTCTTGGAAAGCAGTGCCGGGGATTTAAAGGTCGGCACGGAGGTGTCCGGGTCAAAGGATGCTGTTGCATCTGTTTCCTCGGTTTCATCCTCCAGCACACCGGCATCCAGATCCAGAAACTCTTCTTTCACTAGAGCCATTGCTTCATCGGCACAGGCTTTGCAGGAAGTTCTGGCACGACAGAACCGACACCAGTCACCGGGAACCTGCTCGCCTTTTCCTTCAAAGGCCAGCTTTGCCCTCGGTCTGACATAAGTCTCTGCCCAGTCCAGCAGTTCCTCCACACTGCATTCAAACGTTGAGATATTTTCCAGTCTCGGCTGGATAATGGTCATGGACACCTTTTTGATGCTGTACAGATATCCGTAGGCATGGTAAGCACCCAAGGCGTACAGCATCATCTGCGGATTATGGTCACAGTTTACGAACACGCCCTTGCCGTTCTTGTAGTCCATGACATACAGCGTCCCGTCTGCGATGATCACGCAGTCGCCGGTACCAAAGCCAGATGGAACCAGGTAGCTGTAATCCAGCCGCTCCTCCACCATGACCAGCGGATGCGGACAGGTCTCCTTGATGCGTTCCACCGTGGAAATGATGAACTCCGCATAGATATCCGTGTTCGCTTCCATCTCCTCATCCTCATATTCAGAGGTTGGGCGCTTCACCCGTTCATGCAGATATTTCCGCAGCTTATACTCGCCCAGCGCATGGGCGGCAGTTCCCTCCTCGGCATACACCGAGGATTCATTTGGAAAGTTCTGCTCCAGCCTTGCAGATGGCGTACAGTTCAGCCACCTCTTCGAGCTGGAAGCAGAAAGGATTGCATGTACTTCCGGCATGATGACCTCCCTTAAATCTGGGAGACATCTGCCAGAAATGCTTCGTACTTCTCTGCAGGCAGGTCAGACAGCTGGGCCACACCGTAGGTCTTCAGAAGCTGACCGATCTTCTCGTTGTTATCACGCTTCTTCTTGATCTTGGCGACAATGACCGCCGTGATCTCGTCCTTGGTGATCGTCACTGCAGACTGTGTTTCCTCCTTGGCAGCAGGTGTGTCCTTGTCCGTGGTTTTATCGGACGGTACTTCTTTTTGGCCGGTATCTTCTTCCCACGGCAGCGCATCCGCATCATCCACCGGATGCTCGCTCTCTGCGGTTTCTGAACTCTCGGAGTTTACTGCTTCCTCTGCCTCGTCAGATTCTTCTACCACAGGCACCTCTGCGGCTTCCTCGATGGCCGAAGGAGCCGTTTCTTCTACCTTTTTGGTTTTCTTGACCGGCTTCTTACGGGGATGCGAAACCGCCGGGCCTTTCTTTTCTGTTACGGGCAGTACCGGCTGCTCTGCCACCGGAAGCTCCAGTTCATCCTCCGTCTTTGCATTCGCTGCCAGCATATCCAGCTGCTCGGATACACCGGCAAACATCTGTGCCAGACCGTCAAAGACCTCGACCAGACCGTCCACAACTTTTTTCGGAGCATTCAAAGCATTCAGTTCGTCCATCATGCGTTTGCCTCCTCTCCGGCTTCTTCCTCATCACCCCACAGGTCATCCAGATAGTCAGCCTGTGCCTTCAGGACTGCCAGAATGACCTTCTCGCACAGACCGGTTTCTTTGTGGATACGCTCCAGCATCTCATCGAAGTCGATGTCCTCTGCCGGGTCGTCTGCCTCTGCATCCGGCTCCTGACCGAAGCCGTAGTTGTAAGAGGTCATGCGCTCATCCATGTGGACATGCAGGTTCTTGATGCTGAGCGAAAGGAACGGAACACCAGACGGGCGTGCCGGCATCGGCTTATCCTGCTCCTGAGTTTCCGTTTTTTCCTCTGCCTTGGCAGGAAGCGGAACCTTTACCACCTTGGCGTCCTTCAGCATCTCGCTGATCATTTCCTCCAGAGTCATGCTCTTCTCGTTCTTATTCTCCATTGTCTTCCTCACTTTCTGCAGCTTCCTGCTGCTCTTCGGTTTTATCTTCCATTGGTATGTGATACTGCTCGGAAAGTCTCTTCAAAAGCAGCTCGACCATGCGTCCCGGCTCCGGGAGATTGCAAACGGGCTTCTTCAGCTCATGTGCTCTCTTGATCTCCGCCGCCATACCCTCGGATATGGTTTCGCCGAATACCCACACTTCATCCGCTGCTTCCAGCCACTCCATTCCAAATCGGATTCCTGTTGCCCGCTCCTGTGCGTCCTCATCCTTTAAGAACTGAGTAAAATACAGGTGCGGAGCCAGTGGCAGGACTCCCATCGTGGCAAGAATCCTGCAGGCTGTCTTAGCCCGCTGGATGTTTGCCTCCAGCTGTGCCTTCCTGCACGGCGAGTCGTTTGCTGTCGGTCGGTACGGCGAGCAGATAAAAATCTTCTTCGGTGCCGATGCCAGCAGAAAACCGCCGGGCGGACGAGCCTCCTTAGAACCCTCTATCTTGGCGGTTGCATTCGCCTTATTCATGCTTTCTGCATTCATAGGTTTTTCCTCCTGTCGATGTACTTGAGAGGTGGTTCTCTCATAAAGACCACCGTTTTGGGCCAAAAGTTAAGTAGTTCATCAAAAACTTTTTCTCATTTTTTTGAGAGCACCCTTCATCGCATAATGGACAGCCGGTTTTGTTATCCCCAGCTCCTCAGCAATCTCCTGCAGCGTCATACCTTTATAGAAGTAAAGCTGGATCACCTCGGTCTGACGCTCTGTGAGCTTGCTCATGACCGCGTACAGACGGCGAAGCTCCCTGTCTGCCAACATCTCGGCATTGTCTTCATCCAGAAAATCCACCATAACGGCCACAGACCAGTCGGAGCCGTCACATTCCAGGGAAACATTTTCTGAATCTGCCACACGCTTATTCAGGTTATGCTCCATCCGACGCTCGCCTTCCATCAGCAGACGGACACTCCATTCAACATCCTCGAATGTTTCAGCCGGGATCACCTCGTAGGTTCCATCCGTAAAGTCATAACGGTAATCGTTGCAGCGATCCACCGCCATGACCGTATGTGAGCCATCCACCTCATACACCGCGTAGCCGTTCTCATACGCAGTCAGCTTTGCTCCATTTACCATTGTCTGTGCCACTGCCACCGGCTCCTTTTCCATAAGGGTCTTAAAGGTCGGGAGCTTCTTTTCCGCCACGGTGTCAATCTTTGTCTTCAGCTCACGCAGGGTGATATGTGCGTTTACTGCAAGATCCGCAGCCATCTGTTCTGCCACCTGAGCCACGTTCTTTGTTATCGGCTGGCGAACCTCCATCACGCCTACGCCACCATTGATTGCTACTGCTCCAGTCATCATGTTCATCATAGTTTTGTCCTTTCCCCCGGACTTCTGGGAGGGAAAGATACCGAAGCAGGACGCAGATGAGGCACCAAACCATCTGGCAAGGCTGTGAAACACAAAAAGCCCGATTCCAGAGATAGGTAGAGTGATCCCATTCGCATACCTCCAGCACCAGCAAATAAATCGCTGTACTGTGAGGTTCTGCTATGGTATCCTTCGCCTGCTCTAGAATCGGGCTTACGATATTTTTATTTGTCCGAGAGAGTGCCGACAGATTCATACTCTGTGGTTCGGTGGGCTTGTCCCTTGAACTGTTTATAGTCTACCAGTTTGAAAGGCGCTTGCAGATGGCGAGACCACCACACTTGATGTGGCGAATTTGCCACATTTTCATCTGCTTCTTGCAGAAAAGCAAAAAAAATACCGCACAGTCTCATTCGACCATGCGGTTATCCTGCCATCTGCTGCGACTGAAGGAATTTCATCATGTTTCGGATAGTAATCTGCCCATCCTTCGTCAATTTAGCAAATTCTACTCCGATTTCTTCGGAGATCTCTACTGTTTTTTCTTTCTCCGTCAGAAGGTCATCTGTGCTGACATCCAGAGCGGATGCAAACTTCTTTAGGGTTTTGAACCCCATTTCACCTTTTGTACCATTCTCATACTTGGAAATGTCAGCGCGGTCGATATCGACGGCATCACTCAGCTGCTTCTGTGACCAGCCTTTTTCCAGTCTGTACTTTCTTATATTTTGACCCAGGATGTACTCCTCGCTATGAATATCAACCACGCTTACACCTCCTTTCCAACCCGACTGATTTTTCAGGTAGTTTCATGACCTGCGTTTTGATGAACTCAGGATATCAGATTGCCCACTCTTATTCGAGGACACTAGCAGTCCCAGAATCGCTCACCGAGTAAGCTCTCTAAATATGTAATATCCTTCTGGTTTCGCTGTTTTCTCCCCTTTAGCCATAAAAAAAATGACTGTTTATTGTGTGACTGCTGCTGTCACATAAAAAGGAAAAATTTTATAAAAATAAAAAAGCACAGCTGAGACAAAACTCCATGCACTGTTCTTCCCTATAGGAATTACTGTTTGCATTTTGTTCTGCTTCGGCTGTGCTCATAATGGCAGCGCTCTATAGCAGTTATTTCATTCTTCACTCTGTAACTGACGGTCTACTTCCTGGAGGGGTGACCGCCTAGTTTCACATTTTTAGAAGCTCACTACTTCTTTGAATACAATATGATCTACGGGCTTGCCATAAAGATCCTCGACTATCTCCTCCGCTGTTATAAAATCCTCTTTTTTTCCAGACTTTACAACCATCAGCGGTTGCCCTGCAATCTCAACTTTGGTTCCATATCTCGCCTTTTTACGACGGGTTCGCAATGCTACCTCATTATTAGTCACTTATTAATCCCCTCCTGATAAATTAAATGGTATCGAATGGTCTTCCCCATGGATCATCTTCTTCACTCTGATCTGTCACCGGTTCCGCAAATATGGATTTATGCTCTGGATTTCCCTTTTGCACAAAATAAGTTTCGCATCTGACAATTTCAGTGTCAGCATCAAGAAGAAGCAACGAAAACTCATTATTCATTTCTGGACCGATAAACCGATCTTCGTTCATCGTAAACAGTACTGGATCTATAAAAACAATACTGTTTTTTACAGTTGCAAATAAATCCGCCTCCCATGCATCTGTCAGAAAAAGTCCAGAAAGGTTCTCCATTATCCTCGCATTATAAAAAGGTAATGGCGGTCTATGCCCATTCTGCTCTTCCATCGTGTACGGAATTATCGCAAAGTTCCAAATATATGGTTTTGGGTCTTCAATGACTAAAGCAAAACTGCTCAACCATCTCAAACCGTATTGTGATCTTCGTTCGCCATTTATTTCAAGGCGCTCCATATACTGGATTTTTTTACCCCTTCTCAGAAGTTCTGTCGAGATGATATTTTTGACTTTCCGCTCTGTGTTCAGCCTTTCTTCTCGCAGACTCAGATTATCATGTGCCATCTGTTTCCGCTCTTCGCATGTCTTAGCATCTGCCATGCCATTGGCCCTTACCAATCGTTCCAGCATAAACGGATCATCTGATTTGGCAGCTAGAGCTTTTATCAATTCCTGGGAAAGCGGCTTTGTCATTTTGCCATTGACTGCTCGTGACAAAGTCGACGGACTCACGTTACACTGTTCTGCAAGTTGAGCCATCGTCCTTTCGCCCCTAATCTCTGTTATAAGCTGACCAAGAGCCAGCTTATCAGGAACTCGGACCACCACGAATTCCTGATTGGGGTCAAGCGGTTTCCTCTTATAAACGAATCCTTCTTCCATTTGTCTGGCCTCCATTTCATCTTTATGCAATCTCATTCTATCATCTTGCAATTTCGTTGTCAAGTCTGAAATTGCAAGTTCTCGCAATTCATTTTCTATCATTTGCAATTGCCACAAAAAGACCGAGATACTTTTCACGGTACCTCGGTCTCCCTTACCGCTGCTCTCCTCGGAACAGCGGTTTTTCATTATGTTGTTTCAAAATATCTTCGCATCTGCTCACAGTCAAATTCTCAGCGTTCAGCAGGAATTGGCGATACAGAAAATCCTGCTCTGTCGAACGCAGTTTTATGCCGGCCGCCCCCAGAATCTCCATCGAGATGAAATACGGCACTTTCAAGGCCACACAGATTCCAACCACATGGGCAACCGATGGGCGATCCTGATTCAGATAATTTAAGAGAGCCTTCCTGTCTACGCCCAATTCAAAGGACAGATTTTCCTGTGTAATCCCTTTGCGTTTCATAATTGCTTTTATCATCTCTGCAAAATCATCCGGAATGTTTTTGTAGAATTCCAGCCACAACAGCCCATCATCTACCATCGCCTGGTTTTCTTTCTCATACTCTGAGCTTCCTGGCTCTGCCACCAACCTATAAGCCGCACGGTATTTATCCGTAACAGGCTCTGTCTTGTTTCGCGCCACCTTGCTGACAGCATATTCAGTCCGTCGATATCTTCCTCCGACCGTAAATCCAAGACAGCACTCTTCCATGTGGCACCGGGTATAAACGGTAAGATGTGGTTTTCCATAGTAATCCCGTAGAATGTACTTATCTGTATTTAAGCAGAAGTGCCCCTCAACGTACCGGTATCTCCCACTGCATATCACTCGCTCGAACTCGCTATCCGAAGCAGCCAGCAGTGCTGCATCCTTTGCGGAAATCGTAAAGGTCATATTGGCCGGCCACAGCCATGTGCATCCGTGATCTGGAATCACCATATCATTCACATAGTTACGGATACCGCCGGCTTCGCAATATCCAAGCTCGATCATACGGTATTTTGCCATTTGATATGATACTTCATACCGTTCTGCAAGCCCATCTACAATGGCTCGAATATTCTCTGGTGTCTTTTTCCAATTGCACTGCTTCAATCTGGCCTCGACATAATCGATCACATCATTTCGCTCAAGCAGTAGATACGCTGGAAGCTTTTCACACTGCAGCTCCATCCAATCGAGCGCATCATTCTTGTGATGGTATCGCCTGTTCTCCCTGCGCCGACTGGAATATGGTGTGTACTTTCTCCCTGTCATCATCTGGAGCAGGAAGAACCATCTGTCCAAATACATATGGCAGCATTCATGTGCAATCGTACTATTTCGTGTTGCGGCAGTTGTGCAGTTATCTTGATTGACCAGAATCGTTCCGGGTCGGATTATCTGGGCATAAGTTTTTCCACTGTCATCAAGCAGATGCGCTTCGCCGTAGTTGTAGTAAAGCTGTCCCATCACCGTCTTGTCTGCAAAGCGAACATCCAAAACCCGAAGTCCCATCCGCCTTGCCAGTTCCTCACTGCTCACTACTGATGCATCCCCACCGATCTCCCTCTTCGCCTCTGGGAAAAAATCATCCAGAATCGCATGGGCAACCGTCTCGTAGTCGCTGTTATATAGAATCGGTAGCAGATAGTCATTAGTATCAAATGCAAATCCTGATAGTGCCGGGTCATCTTCCCAATCTTTATATACCCAGACGAGCGGACCAATGCAGCATTGGTGGCACACTCGCAAATCGAAAATATATCTCAGCCGAAAATCTGCACTCTCATATCTTGTTTCGCCATCCTTATACTGTCCTTCTAACCTACTCTGCAATATCACATCGACCACAGTCCTGTCTGTTGGCTGCTGTAGCTTTGACAGTGTTTTTAAGTACGACCACAGCCGAACCTTCATTCCCTCAGCACCCGGCAACACTCCTGCTTCTTGAATCTGCTCTGTCTCCGTCCTCACGTAATTTTCTAAAACCGTCTGAAAATCCGCATGAAAAACATTCTGCAGTACCTCTGCCACAGAATATGGCTGGCAAATATCTGTCCGCTCTACCGTTTTTCCGTACGTTACGGGTACTGCAACTGCTCCGGCCCCCTGCCCTACATCAGTATCCAATATCTCATAGTGCAATCCTATCACCCCTCAGAACATTCGTTTTGTCTCAATTATACACAGCATGGATACCAATTTCAATAGTAAAGCACAATATCTTTTATCTGTTTTCCATTTTGTTTCTCTTGAACGCACAATAATGTTGTGCTATAATAAGGCTGTCAGATACTGAGCACTGAACAGTCTGACCAAGGAGGAAACACTATGGCTAAACTATCAAAGAAAGCCTCAGTAACTGTAAAACGGTCATCTGCTTCCAGCTCTGTTGTCTATCTTCCGCAGGCGGAAAAGAATGAACAAGCCGAATTTGCTTTCGGTGCCGTTATCCGTAAATACAGAAATAAAAATGAAATGAGCCAGCCAGAGCTGGCAGAACTCATGGGTGTATCACGTAACACCATTACAAACTGGGAAAATGATCGTGCACGTCCGGAAGTAGAAACTATTCGGGTTCTTTGCAGTATGCTCGGCATCCCCCTTTATGAACTATTCGGACTACCAAACAGTTCTCAGCTTACTTCTCACGAAAAAGTCGTGTTCGGACAGTACCGAAAACTGAGTCCCGTCGGCCAGCGCATCGTAGATCGGATGATTGAATCAGTTATGGGTGAAGAGCAAGATGCTCGTGATAGATACTTGGATGAGAACTATTTTCTGTCCGAGTTGCAGTCTACTCCTGCCGCTGCTGGTCCTGGTTGTGCTTTTATCGACACACCACCAGAGTATATGTTTATAAAGAAAAACGGATACAACGAATCTGCTGATGCGTTGATTCGTGTATCCGGTGCAAGTATGGAGCCACAGTATCATAATGGTGATCTGGTATATGTAAAGTATACTCAGTCTGTTGAAGATGGCGATATTGTTATCTGCTCTACTGCAGATGGTGCCGTCATCAAGCAGATGCTGAACCACAAACTCTACTCTTTAAATAAGGCACTCCCCTACGGTGAGAAGTCTGAAGACGATCATGTTACCATTGTCGGCAAAGTTCTCGGGAAGGTAAGTCCGCTGGAGCTTCCTGCTGATGATGACATCCGTCTGCTTGAAGAAGTAAAAGCCCAGGAAGTCCGGGAGTTCAAGAAGAAGTATGGATTGCTGTAAGAGGTGATCATCATGAATAAAGAGAAAGTCTATGTAAAAGTCGATTCCACATTCGACCCAACCGGTTTCATGCAGCCGACATCGATCACATGGTCGGATGGACGTACCTTCCCAATCGAAACAGTGCGTGACTTCCGCCCTGCCGGAACCGCAGACAACGGTTACTCTGGTGACTGTTTTACCGTGCTCATCCAGGGGCAGGAAAAGCACCTGTTCTTTGAGCGCCTTGATCCACGCTTCAATGGTCGGTTAGGCCGGTGGTTCGTCGAGAGAATTGGACGATAACAGCAATATAACAAGAACACAGTCGGAAAGGAGGTAATTGGACGATGCAACGCACATATCTTGCGATAGATCTTAAAAGCTATTATGCGAGTGCGGAATGCGCTGCTCGACACCTCGACCCGCTTACCACAAATCTGGTCGTGGCAGATTCCTCCCGCACTGAGAAAACTATCTGTCTCGCTGTGTCTCCTTCCCTGAAAACCTATGGGATTTCGGGTCGCGCCAGACTGTTTGAAGTCGTGCAGAAGGTCAAAGAGGTCAATGCAAACCGGTTAAGGGAAGCGGTACGACTAAGGAAGGCTGTGTATAAGGACGGTAAACCATGCTTCTCCTCTGCTTCCTATGATTCCTTATCCCTTGCCGCCGACTCGTCACTCGAACTCTCTTACCTCGTCGCGCCGCCCCGAATGGCATACTATGAAAAGGTGTCGCGGCAGATTTACGGCATCTATCTGAAATACATCGCACCAGAGGACATTGTGGTATATTCCATCGACGAGGTGTTCATCGATGCCACTTCGTACCTGTCCCACTATAATATGACAGCACACGACCTTGCCATGACAATGATCCGGGAAGTGCTTTATACGACTGGCATCACCGCCACCGCAGGGATCGGTACCAATCTATATCTGGCAAAGCTGGCAATGGACATCACCGCCAAACACGCTGCGCCGGACAAGGACGGTGTCCGCATTGCTGAACTGGATGAAGAGAGCTTCCGCTATCTCCTCTGGGATCACAAGCCTCTTACTGACTTCTGGATGACCGGTCCCGGCACTGTCAAGCGATTAGAGAAACACGGTATTCATACAATGGGCGAGCTGGCCTATTTCAGCACCGTCAATCAGGATATCTTATATAAGGAATTCGGTGTTGACGCCGAACTGCTGATTGATCATGCTTGGGGTCTGGAACCCTGCGGCATGAAAGAAATCAAAGCCTACAAACCCAGCACTAACAGTATCTCCGAGGGACAGGTGCTCTCCTGCCCTTATCCATATGACAAAGCCAGAATCATTGTCATGGAGATGGCTGACAGCTTAGTATTGCAGTTGACGGACAAAGGTCTGGTTACGGACAGCCTGACGCTGGATGTTGGCTATGACAGGGAAAACTGTGACAGCGGCAAGTACAAAGGTCCGGTACACATCGACCACTACGGCCGCACCGTTCCGAAAGGTGCCCATGGAACCGTAAAATTAGATAACCCAACCAACCTCGGCAGCATCCTGATCTCTGCCACAACTGAGCTGTTCGAGAGAATAGCCGATAAAACACTAACGGTAAGACGGATCACTATAGCTGCTAACCATGTGGTCAAAGACGAAGGATTTTTCCAAGTTGACCTATTCACGGACACGACCAAGCTGGAAAAAGAGAAAAAGCTGCAGAATGCAATGCTGGGTCTAAAGAAGAAGTTCGGCAAGAACGCCGTTTTGAAAGGTACCAACTATCTGGATGGCGCAACGATGAGGGAAAGAAATCAACAGATAGGCGGTCATAAAGCCACATAAGGAGGGAAAACATGGACTACAAAAACACACCAGAAGGCAAGGCCGTCCAAAGTAAGTATGGCAAAATACTCCATGCTTCCCGCCCAGAGCCACCGCATAATCATCCCCGGATGCCGATGTCCAATCGCGCTAAAATCTTCTCTCCGTTCGCCGCCTTACGAGGCTATGAGGATGAGATTGCTTCCGAGGGCAGAGATCACCTCAAAGGAAATAGAATCGAACTGTCTGAAGAAGGCAAGCAAGCACTGAATCAAAAGATCAGCCAGCTTCGGAAGGGACAATCAGTGAAAGTACAGTACTTCACGGACGGCTACTATGAAGATATAGCCGGAGTACTGGATGCTGTGGATGCAATAAACAAAGAGCTACGAGTTTACACAGGATTTATAAATGATACCGGCAAAGAGCTGCCGACCATTATTGCATTTGAGGATATATTAGAGATTGGGGTGAATATGACTTGAACTACTACTTTTGCGATGCCTGTCGCTACTGCTTCTCTGCTGAGGAACTACCTGACCGTTGTCCTGACTGCGGAGCACAAACCCATAAAGAGAAGCCGGCGGTACGCTTAGCGAATAAAAATGAAATAGAGGAATTGCTCAGAATACAGGCAGAAGATAATAACTGACCAGCGCCCCCACTGTGTATCACTCACAGCGAGGGCTTTTTTTGAACTCCAGGAGTTCATCTTATTTCCATTACAAACTATATGCTTCCATCATGAGCCGAATTCCGACTTTCAGACCTTCCTCAAAAGCAGTCTTCTCCCATGCACAGCACACCATCCCCTGCCGGTCCATGATCTTTTCCCAAAGTGGAATCTTATCTCCGACATAATCATCTACCAACCTATCCATACCATCTAGCCCACGCAGCCACTCTTCCAGTTCCCTTTCCTTGACCTTTGCTGCTTTCCCAGCAATTGTGTTTTTCTCTACGGGATTGTTCTCCGTGTAATGCTCATAGATCAGATCCAGCAAATTCTCCACAGGTGGATAAAACTCCGGCTCCGTTTTCTTCAAATACTCCTTCAGCATTTCCTTCAGTTTTTCTATAATGCTACCGTCCTTCCCAACTGAGATTCACATCCTCAGTTACGGCACATCTTACCGTAGACTTTTGCACATAGCAACCTAATTTTTGCGGTTTTGGGGATGCCCCATCTTCTCCTTCGCATCATCCGGCACATCGATTAGTCCGAACCGATAGAACATCCCGTAGATGTAAGTCACGCCCCGGATATCGCCCAGAGCTTTCGGTCGGTCTACCACTTCTCCCACCTTTTTAATATTCTTCAGTGCCAGCAGCACAGAACTCCACGCCAGACTTTTACTCTTTTCCCGTCTGTCGATTCACAGCTCTTTTGTGTACTCACCGTTCCTACCTTTCCGTACCTCATAAGTAAATGACAGCCCTGAGTAAGTTTTGAATTTCACACCAGCATAAGCCACAACCACACCCCAGAAGTTTTCTTCTGTCGGATCAGTCCTCCATCGCTTCATTGCTCTGTATCTCCGCTGCCGCTCTGCTCCAACACTGATTTTCTCTTTTTCTGCTGTACTTGGAAAGTACACACCTTTCTGATAAGGCAGGTACGAAGTAACGGAGGCTTTGGAAAGTTGAAGAACATTTGCGGTTGAGAGAATTGCTTCTTTATAGTTCTGTGTTTCTCGATACTCCTCAAAGGTATCCCGCACCTTCTCCGCCACTTCTGATTCATACACACCGGCTGTGATGAGCAGCTTCCGTACCTTTATTGGATTTAATCCCAGTTCCTCACCGATGGCCTGCAAGGACATCTCAGAATTATAAAGCTCCACAGCACTTTCCATCTGCTCTTTCAGATTTTTCCCGGCATCGTACTCCGGCTTCAGCTTCTTTCGGCCCCCGCCGGGCTTCCGGGGTTTATATGCTCTTTTCTCTCCCATAATTACTCATGTAACTCCAGCGGCAGGCCATCCGGGTCATGAAAGAAAGTCATTTTCTTACCAGTGTAATCATCCACACGGATTGGCTCACATTCAATGCCAACTTCCGCCAATTCTTTGACCGTCTGCTCCACACTGTCTACGCAGAACGCAAGGTGACGCAATCCACAGGCTTCCGGGCGGTTCACACGCTTTGGAGGAGTTTCCTCAGCAAAAATCTCCAGCTCTGTATGCTCGTTAACACGCAGATCCAACTTCCAGTCCTTACGCTCCGGGCGATAGTTTTCTCTGATGACTGAGAAACCCAGTTTGTTCACATAAAAATCCTTAGCTGCTTCGTAGTCAGATACGATGATTGCAATATGGTGTATTTTAAATAAGTTCATTTTTTTCACACTCCATTTCTTTTATTTCCGTCACAAACTATATAGTGACTCTCAAAATATACCGTGTGCTCTCACACACGGCAATATCATCAAAACTTAATTACTTTTGGCTCATGAGTGAAAGAGCTGATGGTAGCCACACCATTTTTAAAGTAGAACACCTCAGTGTTGCCATCATCTGCAGCATACATCTTCTTCAGTCCCGGATAGGCATCCAGCATGGACTGTCTTGCCTCAACGCGGTCATCCTCTACCAGTTCACCGGCAACACGAATCCACTCGCCACCCTTGAATGCACACAGCTCTGCTTTCGGATTAGCATGCAGCTGTTTGGAAACATCCTTCTTCTTGCCAGTCTGGATGTACAGCTTGCCTTCAAAAATATGTGCCGTGCCAAACGGACGCACTCTCGGCTGGTCGCCTTCGACCGTTGCCAAGTAATATGTTTTAGCTTCTTTTAAGAACTTTTCTACTTCTTCCATTTTATTTTATTTTCCTTTCCCACACTGTTGTGTGTGTTATTTCAATTTTTCCAGAATTTCGTCTGCACTCACACCGCTTTCCAGCAGCTTCTTCATCACAGCCTCTGCGTCGCTCTTCTTAGTATATCACAAAACTATCTTCTTTTACAGACGTTTTCTTGCCTTCATCACTGCACAATACATCAATCCACCCAGCATACCACCGAACGTGTTGTACACGATGTCGGAGACTTGGAATGTGCCAAGCCGCAGCAACAACTGCAGCATCTCAATGGTTACAGAAAAGATAAATGCCATCTTCCCACTTTTCCACAGGATCTTCTTCCAACCATTCCCTATCTTTTCTCCGAATGTCCACATCACTACTGCTGAGAACGGCACCATCATGATTACGTTCTCAATACACTCCGTTGTCAGCATCTGTTCGCCATTCACTGTCTCCCAGATGCCCCAGCCGCCCATGACATTGGATAAAGGATTCATCCACAGGTTCCGGTTTAACAGGGTTCGGAACAGAATAAGCGAGGTCAAAAAAAATAAGAAAAACAACTTCCGAAAGAACACACTCTCTTTGAATTTCTGATACCATGTCACTATGGCACTCTTCCAGCCTTTGCCAGCATGTATTGGCTCATACGCATACAGGTAGAAAAACATAGCAAGAAAAGAAAGCAAGAGCGAGAATCCAAATGGCTCATAAAGAGCAGTTAAAATGTTTGTGAGGATCTTTCCGAGTAAATCGATCGTTTCTTTCATCGTCGTTTACAGATCATTGAACAGGTCAGCCTTGTACACGCCATCCGCCAGCATCTTCTTGAAGCTGTCCTTTACTGCTGCGACATCCTCGTGATAGGTCATGCCGTACCAGGTATCGTTGGTTTTCAGAACCTTCACGGACATTTTACCCTGCTCCAGCAATTCACCGATGAAGATGGGAATCAAGTATTCCGCTTTCAGAGGATTGCCCAGGACTTCCTTCTCGAAAAACTCTTTGAAGCCTTCCTCCAGAACATCCAGAAAATCAGGAGTTAATCCCCACATATTCATAGAAACCAGAGAATTCACATCGATCACTTTTCCGTCTGCTTCTGCCCCATCCGCTGTTTTTACGATGTTCTTGGTCTCTACGACCTCAGTCAAGTTATTTTCCGCATCCATCTTGCAGATGCCGCGAGTCACACCACCATTATCGGACAGTGTGTTCTTCAGCACAAAACCTGCCATGCAGGACTTACCGCCGTTCACCAAATAGTCATGGACGGCTTTGAAGCCCTCTTTGCCGTAGTAATCATCTGCATTAATCACAATGAATGGGGTTTTGATTGCTTTCTTCGCCGCAAGCACGGCCTGTCCAGTTCCCCACGGCTTTGTACGTCCTTCCGGCAGAGTTCCCGGAATGTCGTTGATATCCTGGAAAGCGTAGTCAACAGTTACATTATGAGAAGAGCAAATGGAGGCAATGCGATCACCGATAACCTCTTTGAACTCTTTCTCGATATCCTTGCGGATAATAAAGACCACATGATTGAAACCAGCTTCAATTGCATCATGAATCGAGTAATCCATGATGATATGACCAGCATCATCCACCGGCTCCAACTGCTTAATTCCTGTTCCAAATCGACTGCCGATTCCGGCAGCCATAATAAGTAATGTTGTGTTCATTGTTTTTTCTCACTTTTTCTATCAAATTGATTTTATCATAGTTTTCATTCTTCACATCTCTGACGATCATAGATCGTTGCCTGCTGCTCACCACGAAGAGGTGTGTGATTATAAGAGCAGCTACCGTGTGGAAATTCACATGGCTTTATTTTATTCGACAACATTCGTCTTTTTAGTTGCATTTTATCCCTTTTGGTTTACAGTTTAGTATCAGATGGTTGGAAGTCTGGTACCCTTCATTCGGTATATGGGGTACATGCAAGTGCAACTGTCCAGAGCTTAATCGAGGCAACAAAAGCAAACAATCTGATTGTCTATCAATATCTATACACTCTGCTGTCTATGCCGGACTACAAAGATGAGCCCGCAGGCATAGAACAGTTGATGCCTTTGAGTGATTTCATAAAGAAGAAATGTCCAGATGTAACCGACACTTCAACTGATAATCCTGAAAACCGTGGAAACCTCTCAATTTGAGGCTCCCTGTAAGTAATGAACGTAGCCTTATTCCTCACTAACATTTGGAAAAACTATCGAGCACTTACCGTTCTTCCCCTGAAACGTATTCTTTAATAAACGTCGGTATTATCTATTCATATACAACTGGATCTTTTTTATA
>ENA-ORLU01000019-ORLU01000019.1-human-gut-metagenome-genome-assembly--contig:-NODE-19-length-185109-cov-9.474502_pt1 | contig 185109 bp, 145 predicted proteins | sample MGYA00243009_ERZ508833 | MGnify/ENA primary metagenome ERZ508833 (study PRJEB26277, sample SAMN04329763) | human gut metagenome | biome: human-associated habitat | host: Homo sapiens | place: USA...
CGGGGTTCCAGGGGCTACATAGATCCCACCGCCCTCGCCGGTGGAGCCACCGGGTGGTACAAGGACTCCACCGCCCTCGCCACCGGTCTCACCGCCGCCGATGACACCGCCCGATATGCTCACGTCCTCTCCCTCGGCGAAAGCCGCTGTGGGCAGCAGCGTCAGACACAGCGCCAGCGCCATGAACATACTCAATACTCGTTTTTTCATATCTTTCCTCCTTGAAAAATCATATTGCCTTTATATGGAAATCCGACATCTGCCGGATGCTGTTTTTACAGGTCGTCCTGCACCAAATGCAGCTTCTTCGCGGCTGTCCTGGCTTCCGCCCGGCGCTTCACGTCCAGCTTGTCGAGAATGTGGCTGACGTGGGTCTTCACCGTGGGCAGCTTCACGTCCATGATCTGCGCAATCTCGGCGTTGGACTTGTCCGCGCAGATGAGATGCAGAATTTGCAGTTCCGTGGGCGTCAGCTCCTCGCCGGGGGCAAGGCGGGATTCGAGGAAATGCGGGTAGAACGCCGCCTGCATCCGCACCGCCGCCATCAGCCGCTTGCTCCATGCTTTGTCACCATCCCAGTCCAGTGTCTCCAGCAGCGGCAACACTGCCGTGCCGTACATACTGACCGTGGTAATAAAGCTGTATTCCGCCGCCGCATCCAGTGCCGCCGTCAGACGACCGCGCCACTGTTCGTCGCGCTTGCGGTGCAGAGTGATGGCCGTCAGAACGTTCAGGTGAATGCCGTCGATGATGCGAGCGCAGTTTTGAATGTACGGCTCCATGGGTGAGAGTGTCAGCAAAGCGGCGTCCGGGCGGTTCTGCATAATTTCCACCATGGCCTGTGTGAGATACTGGTAGCGCCGCATGACGTTCAAATGCGTCGGCTCCCGGGGGGCTTTTTCCCGGTACCACGCATCCGCCGCATCAAGGTCGCCGGTGTGCATGTCAATACGGCAGAGCATGGCGTCCATATTGGGCAGAAAGCGAGTCAAACCGCGCTCGACAAAGCATTCATGGAGCACCTCGATGGTGCGCCGCGCGTCGGTGGGCTGCCCGTTTGCCAGCTGGCTGCGGGCCAGCAATCCGCTGACGGCGAACTCCATGTCCGGCGTGCCCTGGTTGCGGACTTCGTTCAGCTGTGGGAGAAGGGACAGCATCCGCCTGGTGACGTCCGCACCCTTTTCAAATTTGCTCTCGGCAATGGCGCAGTCGGCAAGACACACGCCGTCCCGCCCCAGTACCGCCTCCACGGGGAGACGGAGGGTTTTGTAGAGCAGGTCGTCCTTTTTGCTCCATTCGGAAAAGTCCTTGCCGCCGTTCATGATGCTCGGCAGTGCGCTCGTAACGGAAAAGGACGGCAGTGCCACCTCTTTGTTCGTCAGCAGCCGGAACACGGCGGGGATGGTTTCCGTCAGACCCTTCACGCCCCGCTGGGGCAGGGAGATGTCCAGCCATGCAAGGCGGCCGCGCGCCTGCTTTCCGGCGGCGTCCTGCCTGCCGCAGTGTTCGACAAACTTTTGCAGTTCGCCATACCAGCGCTCCGAGCCTTCGTAATCCATGACCAGCGCGCAGAGCATGCTCATGCCCTGCATCAGCGAGGGAGAGGCGAGAATTTCCGCCTCCGGCAGGCTGCGGTAGTATTTTTCCATCTCGGCATAGTGACCCATACCGGGGTGAAGTTCTGCATTACGCACCAGCAGCTCGGAAACCTTGGAATGGTCACCGCCGCTGGTGTAGCATTCCAGGGCGTGGGCGTAGTCTTCCTTCAGCTCATAGTACAGCCCGCCCCGGCTGATGAGCGCTTTGCGCTTTTCCTCGGTATACTCCCGTTCCATCTCCCAGAGGAGAAAAGCTCGAAAACCTGACCAGAAATGGAAACGCTGGCAGTCTTCGTAGCGCAGCATAGTAGTGTATCGAAGAATCCAGTCCAGCCGTTCGCCGGCACGAGGATCGCCGCTGACCATTCGCGCCATTTCCAGGTCAAAACTTTCAAAGGGGGCCAGCTCCAACAAGAAGCGCCGCACCGGCAGGTCAAAGCGCCGGTAGATGGCGGTCTCAAAGTAGAGGAACACCTCGTGGAACACCCGCGCCACCAGCTCCGGCGTCCACGGCTTGTCCGGGGACATGCACCGCGCCGTGATGGCCACACCCAGCGGATAGCCCACGGATTCTTTCAAAATTCCATCAATCTCGCTATCTGTTACGTTTACTCCCGAAAGCTGAAACAGTCGCCGCACATCGCCCGCGTCAAAAAGCAGGTCGTCGGCCTCCAGCACCGTCATCAGCCCCGTGTACTGAAACGCCGTCAGGCAGCCGGGCGGCACACCGCGCGAGAGCAGCACGAAACGGCGCTCCGGACTTGAGCGAATCAGTTCGCAAAGAGCCTGCTGCCCGGCTTCCTCCTGCATGAGCTGAAGATCGTCAATCAGCAGAATGTCCCAATCCTGCTCTGACGGCGGAATCGCGCAGTCTGGGTCTGCCGCACTTTGCCGCAGCACATTCCGACCGCGCAGCAGTGCGTCCGCCAGTACAGTCTTTCCAAAACCGCAGGGCGCGCTGAAAAAAAGGACTCTGCCATGCACCATGAAGTTGTCAAACCGTTTCTGAACGGAGGTCTTTATGATAATATTTTTGGTCATTTCTTCCCTCCCTCGTATAATATCTTTTAGATACATAAATACATGCATCTTGGTTAATAAGTTACAAAATAAATATTGTTCAATAGGCTTAATAAAGCCCATGATATAATTGTCCTAGTGTCAATCAGGTAATAGTTCTTTCCCCCCTGTTGAACCTGTAATGGTTAGGTGGGTGTTTTTTCTTCATGAGATGTATACAAAAATATATGCTTTTTTTATTATTTATCTCTTGACATCATACCGCTGGACTTTGATACAGAGCGAGATTGCCATAAGCCTTTCGCAATCTGTCTCGAATTATATTATACGTGTTTGTTTCGGAATGTAAATCATCCCAATGGATGAGACACGCTGCATGCTTTAATTGTCTTCATTCCAAGAGACGGCATACTTCCAATGATTATGAAGTCATAAAAATCTCTCAACTTCTCTACCATAGATTTAAGTATCAGTTCTCTGCTCATTGCACACGCAAAAAAATCCGCCCAGATTAGAACCTAATCTAATCTGAACGGAATACTCATTCAGGCTTGATATTTTCCAAGCAGAAATATTTTTTATCATCACCCTTTTGTTAGCTACAAGAATTTACAACCTTTTACACCAGCTGCATTATAGCTTTTCATTCCTGTTAGCAAATCTACAATAATTTTACTGTTAGCAATTTGCATTTTCTGTTAGCAAAAATGCTCATTTTTTGATTTGCTGTTAGCAGAAAAACAATCGAGTAGGAGGCGGTGATTAACCGCCGTCCTCTCACACCACCGTGCGTACCGTTCGGTACACGGCGGTTTCAATAGTTGACGTGCATGGACTGGTACGCTGTCGCTAAATCATAGTAGCCCCAGCTTATCAGTCTTTCTTTATTCAACGCCCAGTTTACCGCTTTGTTCCCGGCATTAAACCAGTATCCTTTGCGGTCATTGGCGATTGTTGCCGCATAATGACTGGCTACTCCCAGTCCGATTAGTTTTCTCATTCTCGTTCTGGGTAGTTTCCACTGCTTCCAGATACACATCCGTATCCTTCGGTACAGCCATCCATTCAGGTCTTCGATGTTTCTTTTCATGTCTGCTATACTATAGTAGTTCAGCCATCCCCTCATATAGATTTCTACTCGCTTCATGGCTTTCACTATACTTCTGCATCTGCTCCGGGAAGTGAGCCTGCGCAGGTTTTCCTTGGCTTTCTTCCATGACTTTTCATGCACACGGATATAGATTCCTTTTCCGTTCTTCCCATAACAAAAACCAAGGTATTTAAAATTTCGTATTGCAAACACACTGACCGTACGGCTTTTCTCCCGGTTCACCTTCAGTTTCAGCGTCCCTTCCAGATATTTCGTACTGCTCTCCAACAACCTCTCAGATGCCCGTTCACTCTTCGCTAACAGTACGATATCATCTGCATAGCGGATGCACGGTACCCCTCTTTTGTTGAATTCCTGGTCAAACTCATTAAGATAGACATTGGCTAACAGCGGGGAGAGATTTCCTCCCTGCGGCGAACCTTCTTCCGTCTTGACCACTACACCGTTTTCCATCACTCCGCTTTTCAGATACCTCTTTATCATCTGAATCACTCTTTCATCCTTTACATCTCTGCGCAGGATATTTACAAGGAATTCATGGTTCAGCGTATCGAAATACTTGGACAGGTCAAGGACGACCGCCCTTGTATATCCCTGTTCTGCATACTCCTTTATCCTCTGAACTGCATCTTTTGCACTCCGTTCCGGTCGGTATCCGAAACTTCCTTCTGCGAACTTCGGCTCATAAATCGGTATCAGCTGTTGTGATATCGCCTGCTGGATAATGCGGTCTGTGACGGTGGGAATACCAAGCTTTCGTACTCCGCCGTCCGGCTTCGGGATTTCCACTCTTCTGACCGGGGACGGGGTATAGTGCCCTTTCCGTATCCTCTCTGTCAGTTCATGGCTATGTTCCTTCAACCACGGAAACGCCTCTTCGATAGTCATTCCATCTACTCCCGGCGCTCCCTTGTTTGCCTTCACTCTTTTGTAAGCTCTGTTCAGATTGTCCTTACTCAGTATCTTACCTAAAATGTCTGGCTCTGCACTGTCTCTTTCTTTCCATATCCGGTTGAATGAGCGATGCGCTCTTACATACCCTTTACGTTCCGCGCTGTCTCTCTGCAAGCAGCTTTCCTTGTTTTCTGCATCCATCTGCCCATTCCTCCTTTCCGGGTCATACTTAAGACTCCTATTGATTCGGTCCTTCACCTCGAACGGAACTTGTTCCGTTTGGCTACTATGACCTCTGCTGACTTCTGTGCGTTCAGCATTGCTTTATGCAATGGTTACCTCTTTCAAAGCGTACCGCACAGACCTCCCTAGGTACCACACGTTTCTTCCTCTCCATCCATCTGCCTCATTTATCATGCATGATTCCGTGTAGTTATTGGACTTCGACTTGGTAGGCAGCCTTATCCTCATGCATAACCTTATATGAGATTTCTGTTCGTCAGACCAGAGATTTGCCCATGAGTTAGTATGTTCCTCACATCCAGCTTCCTTCAGATTCCATCTCACGATGGACACCCTTGCCTTCGGCTATATCCTTCCCACTACCGGGCGGATTCGGGACTTTAACCCGTTAGAAACGTGCGCCGCTAGGCGCACAACTCCTAAAAAAACAACAGCTCGCGGGAACCCGCGAGCTGTTGTTTTATCATATTCCTGTATAACAGGAAGCTATCTAATGATATTGTAATAAGAACTTAAATCTAGCTGAAGAACAGTTTCTTCACATCATCAACCGGCATATCCTGTCCTGTGTAAAGCTTGAATGCGGCGACGCCCTGCCATAAGAGCATTCCCTTTCCGCCTACGCATGTGCAGCCTGCCTCTTTTGCTTCGCGAAGAAGCTTTGTCTCCTCCGGATTGTAAACTGCATCTGCAACTACAAGCCCCGGTCTGAAAGCTGAAAGATCTTTTACCACGCTCTGATCATCCAGAGGCTTCATGCCAACGATTGTTGCATTTGCAAAGATATCGCTTGACTGGATTTCCTCTGTCATCTTGGCTGTATCATCAATATCGTATACATTTACAACACATTCAGGAACTGCTTTTTTGATCTTCTCTGCAGTCTGTAGTGTACGCTCGAAGAAAGCATCATTTTTGTTGAAAATAGTAATCTCACGAGCGCCATCCAATGCGCACTGCACCTGGATAGCTGTAGCGGCTCCGCCGCCTCCGGCAACTGTGATTTTCTTGCCTTTGATGTCAATTCCGTGATCCTTTAAGTTGTGTACGAATCCCTCACCATCTGTGATGTATCCTGTAAGCTTGCCATTGTCATTTACTATAGTGTTTATGGCTCCGATAATCTGGGCAGCCGGTGAAAGCTCGTCCATGTACTTTGCAGCCTCTACCTTATCAGGCATGGTCACATTACATCCACGCATGTTGAAGGTCTTCATTGCTGCAATAGCATCCTTAACCTTGTCTTCTTTTATATCAAATGCAACGTATGCATAGTCCAGACCGAGTTTTTCAAAACTGTAATTGTACATAGCCGGTGAACCCGAATGACCGACAGGTGATCCTATGAGTGCTAATAAGCCTGTGTGACCTGAAATACGCTTTTCCATTGTAAATCCTCCTAAGTGTTTCGTTTTGTATTATGATAACTCTTTTATAAGACATGCGCAAGCACTTTTTTCATTTAAAGCGTTAAAGTTTATTTTATTCTTTTCCTCATCTTTATATACTCACGAAATACAGGTCGGATCGGATCAGAAATATCCTCCGGAATATCATCCACATCAAAAAACTTAAGCTCCTCGACTTCCTCCTCCTGGCGCTTTATGGTGCCATGATATTTGCGGCATATGTATATGATTTCCACATTATAGACTTCATCGCCGTTCGGATAGATGTAGTGTGTTTCCTCGCCTGAATTGATATAAAACAGCTCCATCTCGTCTGCAACAAGCCCCATCTCCTCAAAGAGTTCTCTTTTTGCAGCCTCCTCGACAGTCTCTCCAAGCTCTATAGAACCGCCTGCATATCCCCACTGGTGATTGTCTGTGCGCTTTTCGAGAAGCACCTGTCCGTTTTCATTTTCAACGATGATGCTCGCTGCCGCCTGCAGTAAAGGGGCATGTCCGACCACCTTTCTAAGATCCATTATATAATTGCTCATTTTGTGTCCTTTCTTATTATCTCATCAAGTAAAAAATCCGCTGTACTATAATACCTATAGTATAGCGGATTTCAAATTTGTTTTCCATATATAAAGCAAATAAAATTCATCAGCTCACAGCCCTGTATTCCTCAAGCGCTTCCTTTGCCCTTGGCGTAAGCCTGCGTGGAACCGAAATCTCAACAGTCACATACTGGTCTCCCTTTACTGAAGGATTCTTCATGCTCGAAATACCCTTGCCCTTGAGACGTATCTTGCTGCCGCCCTGTGTACCTGCCTTGATGCTGCACTCCACATCTCCATAAAGAGTATGCACCCTCGCCTTACCACCGAGAGCCGCTGTCGTAAACGGAACACGGATTGTACTGTATACATTCTGTCCCTTTCGCTCAAACTCACTGCTCGGTGTCACATTTACGTTGAGAAGCACATCTCCGGCTGCACCACCGTTTCTGCCCGGATTGCCCTGTCCTTTAAGTCTGACTGTCTTGCCCGACTCGATTCCTGCCGGAATATGGATGGACAGATTGGAAACCTTGCCTGTGGTCGGATCCTGTAACGAAATAGATTTCTCGCATCCAAAAACAGCCTCGTCAAATGAAATCGTAAGGTCAGCCATAACATCAGAACCCTTGCGACCGGCTGAACTTCTGCCACCTGAGAAATTACTCCAGCTACCGCTATTTCCGGTAAATCCACTGTTACCACTTGTACTCCAGCCACTGTGATTACCGCCACCATGTGAAAACATATCTCCGAACATTGAGAAAATATCATCCATATCCCCGGAGCCGTTCTCAAAATGAAATTCCTGATGTGTAAATGGTCCGCCATTTGAGCTGTATGAGCCACTGAAAGAACCATTGCCGCCGAAGCCGCCAAAGCCACCGAAGCCACCCTGTGCAGCCTGTCTTGCAGCCTCCTCGGAAAAGCCCTCCTGCAGACCTGCAAAGCCAAACTCATCATAGAGTTTACGTTTTTTTTCATCACTGAGGACATTGTATGCTTCCGTGACATCCTTAAACATCTCCTCAGCGTGCGGATTGCCTGCATTTGTATCAGGATGATACTTCTTTGCCAACTTACGATAAGCCCTCTTTATTGCCTCTTTATCCGCACTCTTGTTCACTCCGAGAGTCTCATAATAATCTCTCTTTGCTGCCATTATACTCACCTGCCTTTCTATTTACCTGTAACAATTTATCATCATAATTAAACAATATACATTACACCATATAGTATAAGCGGACTGCACAGGCAGCCCGCTTATCATTTGCAATATCTGATTATCCCTCAATGGAGATACATTTCTTTTCCTCAACCTGTGGTTTAGGCTGCTTCTTTGGAATATCCAGGCGAAGGATTCCATGCTTGAAGGATGCCTTTATGTCATCCTGCTCAATCTCGTCACCCACATAGAATGTTCTCTGACAGCTTCCTGAGTAGCGCTCTCTGCAGATATACTTCTTGCCCTCTTCCTCTTTCTGATCTTTCTCTAAGCCTTTCTCTGCTGTAATGGTCAGATAACCATTCTCTAAAGAAGCCTTAATCTCATCCTTTTTGAATCCCGGAAGATCCATCTCAAGCTCATAGCCTTTATCGCTTTCCTTGATATCGGTGAGCATCATTCTCTTTCCGTTGTGTCCGTATAATTTCTTCTGTGCCTTCTGTACGTCCCTGTCATCAAACCAAGGATCATTGAACCATGGATCACTGAAAAATGTATCAAATAAGTTGTTGTTTGTAGTTGTTAATAACATAGGTCATACCTCCTTATATACCTGTAACTTTCCTTTTGGAAATTTGCTTTCTTTTGTTTACAAGTATGTTATAGCACCATTATTAGCACTCGTCAATAGCGAGTGCTAATAAAAATTATAAATTTTTTATTAACTGAAATTTCTTATGTTTCCCAGCTCCATTTCATATACTTCATCACAAAGCAGCTCGATATCTGCGGGATTGTGGCTTGCCAGAAGTATGAGCTTTCCCTGCTTTTTAAGCTCCATCAAAAGCTCACGTATATCAGCCACACCGTGTTTATCGAGTCCGTTCATCGGCTCATCCAGTATCAGTATGTCCGGCTGCTCCATGATTGCCTGTGCAATCCCAAGGCGCTGCCTCATTCCAAGACTGTACTTGCGAACCCAAAGTCTGCTGTCCGGATCAAGTCCTGTTATCTTAAGAGCCTTACGTATCTGATCATCCGTAACCTTTCTGCGTATTCCGGCAAGCAGCCGTAGATTTTGCAGCCCGCTGTAATACGGTATAAATCCCGGTGTTTCAATGATTATTCCTGCATTTGGCAGATAATCCACATCTTTTCCCACACGCCTTCCGTCCGTGCTTATCTCGCCCTCTGTCGGATGCACAAATCCGCAAATGCATTTCATCAGCATTGTTTTGCCGCTTCCGTTGCTGCCAACAAGTCCATAGATTTTTCCCGGTTCAAGTGTCAGCGAAATATTATTTAAAATTGATTTGCCGTCCAGTCTTAGCGATACATTTCTTATTTCTATCATGCGCGATCCCCCTATTCCTTTACCTGATAACGTCCTGCCCTTGCAAAGCAAAGCACAAGAAGCAGCGCACTTATGGCTGCCAGATAAAGATATGATCCCCACATCGGAAAATTCATCCTGTCAAGATACTCATCATAGTGCAGCCACGGTATCGTATGCGCCATCGGAAGTATCCACATCTGCTTCATTCTGACCTCGCAGGTGACCGCTCCGAGTATGATTGCAAAGCCATTTACGAGTATCCCCACATATCTGTGATTGCTGACAGCCGAAAAAAGCAGCACATATGATATGAGCAGAAAATATAAAAGCATCAGACAGAATGTGTGTGTAAGTGCCTGTTCAAGTGTCATCTGCTGATACAGATTTCCCGGAAGAAGCTGCACCACATAATCTCCCGTCCTATCCGGATAAACTGAAGTAAAATGTGTGACCGCATCAGAAAATGAAAGACTCCATCTGCCTGTTCCTATCATAAGAACGCACGATGACACCAAAAGGAATAAAAGCACAAAACAGGATGCCGCTGCCGCAAAAACTGCCTGTCCAAATATCCATGTCCTCTTTGTACAGCGCATCTGATAAAACCTGTCAATTCCCGTCCTCTGTGGAAAATCAGCCATCAGCACAAGAAAAAGTATAGGTATTATAAGAAGGATAACTCCCGAATTTCCCAAAGCCACAAAAGCCTCAGGTATGGAGAGCATTTCTCCCATAAGCATTTTGCACTGTCGAAGCGGCCCGATCACCTGCACATTCACAAATACGAGCATGACAAACAGTATGATTATCCTGCTGCTGCGCAGCCACTGCCTGAATTCAGCCTGCGCAATGTGCACTGCTGCCCGAAACGAAAATCTATCCATCGCAATGCCTCCTTTTCACCTGTGCATAATACAGCAGAACAAGTATCACATAACAAACTATAGTAAGTCCTACCGTCCATCCCCAGCCGCTCTCACCCGACACATTCATCAGATTTGATAAGTTAAACCTCGCCACTGCCGGGTTTTCAAGTGTAAGTCTCTGCAGAATCTGCGTGTATATGTAATTAAGTAGAAACGGAAGGCACAGCAGCATATACCGATCCCTAAAAAATATTGCTGCTCCTATTCCAAACATGCTTGCCGCCATACCATACAAGAAAGAACCTATAAGCCGTTTTACCACATATATGAGCACCATACTGCCTGTTCCGTACCAGTCTGCATACATCATCTGCTCATCCATGGAAAATGATATATATGCCGGAAATGTAATAAGCATCATAAGTCCGAAAACAATGTTCGCTGTCATGAAAAGAGTTCCACCTGTAAGCACTCCTGCTGTCACCTTTGTGGCACAGTACTTTGCATTTTCCGACCTTATGAGCAAAAAACCTGTCATGCCGTTGTGCCGTTCCGCGGAAAGCACTGCGATATATCCAAATGACATTAAAAGCGGCAGTATAAGCGGAAGCCAGCCGTTCATCCCTTTTATCCACATAAAAAGTGCGCTGTATTCTATCGGCTGCTCACTTTTATGTGCAATGCCGGTTATTGCAAGCCGGAATACCGACACGGCACTGCCTGACGGATCATAATCCGCATTTGCGCTAAAAGCAAGTACAACACATCCTATGACCGCAAGAAGCAGATACGGAAAATACAGATATTTTTTCATTTCCGCCCTTATCATACTAAGCCGCCTCCCCATAGGTATAGTAATAGACCTCTCCTGTAAATGCATCAAGATACATCCTGATATTTTCGTCCTTAGTCCTGTTTATTCCGTCAAACTGCCATGCCGGAAGATATATTTTGCACTCAGAACCATCTCCAAAATTAAGCGGTACATATGTAAGACATACACTTTGTACATCAACATTTAAAAACTTTGCCATCTTCCCGCTTAAAATATCTGCGGCATCCTTTATTCCCAATATCCCATCCGACGAATACAAATTTTCCAGCGGTTCCGAATCGTTAACTCCCGCATAAGCACTGACTCCATCAGAATCCACTACATATGCATGTTTGATATCCTCTTCAAAATTATACTCATTTCCATATATCTGATAATTTCCATAATCATGATATGCTATTGGAACACCATGGTACTGCCTTTGAACCATATAATCATATCCGTACACCTGTCCGAGCTTGAACACGCGAACCTCCGGAACTGACAATGTAATGCCATCTGTGGGTACAAACGGAGTACCGTTTTCAAAATATTCCCCTGTAAGCTCTGCCCCCTGTTCAATGGTCAATTCACCATTTATAAGCTGATAGCTTTCTTTTCCAAGCTCGTCTATTGTCCCCGATTTTACAACATCATCTGTGTATGTTCCAAGAGCGTCACTGCTCGCATGCGCATCCGTATTCAGATATGCTCCTATCTTTCCATCACTCATTGAATATATGCCATTATCCGCTATCTGTATATGACACTCATTCGTATTTACAAGTGCTCCTGCTCCTGATGCAAGATCCATATGATCCTTAAGAGCCGGATAACTGTATGGTGTTTCCTTTGTATCATCCATTCCAAGGTCACTGTTTATGATCCTTACCTCCGAATCCATATCAGTTGTATCGAGCTTACCGATTGATTCAAGCCAGTCCTTTATTGTATCCCAGCTCTCCTGTGTAGTAATGCCGTGTACTCCCCCCTCCATGACATACAACTCATTCGTTTCCGGCATATCTTTAAAAGTACAGTTTGTAAACGATAAATTCCTGTAATCCTTGTTTTTTACCGTATCGGTATCTGTGCTATACTGTTCACAGCCTAGCTTATAATTCTCCCTGTTATCGGCAAGCTTTTTCTCATACGCAGCTATATCAATCCCCTGCTGCGTGTATGATTTATCCGCTGTATTCTTCTGCTGCGTATCTGCCGTTTTGCTGTCTGCACATGCAGACATGGTAAAAAATGCTGCAATGCAAAGGGCTGGTATTAGTACTGTTTTGTGATGTTTGTTCATATATAATTCCCCCATTTTGTAACACAATTAGCCGGTATGGGAAACATACCGGCTAACATATTTTTATCTTTTTTATACTACTTTATAAATCGTACCTTTTGCATTACAAGATTCACTTCCCGTTGCTACGAACTTATATGTTATATCTTTCGTAGAAGATTTATTCATATAAAAAGTTTTAGTTTTTCCAACAGTACGAATATATTTGTTTCCACCTTTTATTCCACCGGCATTTTCTGATGAAACTGTTACCTGTCTATCATAACTCCCTGTCAAATATGTACAATTAATGTAAAATCCATCTGAATCAAAGGCTATTGTAGCATATGAAACAGGATTTGCCGACTGCTGTGGTGCTCCTTTTAAATAATTAACATTCCAGTTTGCAGATGATGCTGCATAAGCATTTACATTTCCAACCATCACTAATGCTGCTGCAAAAAGTACCCCTAATACTTTACCTCTTTTACCCATAGGCTTCTCCTTTACTATACTATGTTTTAAGTTACTTAATAACAATAATTATTGTTATTAGAAATCGATTACAATTTCAATTATATTCATTTTCCCATTTTTTTCAATACAATTTACATGAGATGACATTTTTTATTCACTTTTGGTACATTTTATATAGATCAATTAAAAATTGAAAATCAGTTACAGCACAACCTTATCTTCTGCGGATAATACTGCAGCACCATATACAGCTTCATCTTATCTACCCTGTTCCAGTCTTTCTTTGATACCTGCTGCTCATTCATTGTATACGGTATCACAAAGGACTCCTCCTCACCGACATTAAGCTTTATCTCCAAAGCTTCCAAAGTAGGATTTAATGCAAAAAACAGTTCCATGTCATACTGATCACCATTGGTTCCCATTTCAAATGCAAGGCTTGTAAGATCAAGTGATGTTGTATCGTCCTTTACTTTGGTAACTGACAAGGTTATAAAACCCACACGCACACTGTCGAAAGGATATTCTGAACCATCATCCGTCTGATCATATGCATAATCAGGACATTTTTCTTTTAGGAGACTGCCATCGCCCCACTCCCATCCGGTCTGCTTTATCTCATAATTTCCAAGCTTTATAGTGTCATTTTCTGTATATGTGATGACCTTTGGGGATGGATAGCAATGATTCAGATAAACAATCCTTGCCAAAACAGCAATCATCACAATTCCTATGAGCATTCCCGAAAAAAGTCTTACTTGTTTTGATTTCCTTTGCTTCATAATAAATTCTCCTCGTTACTTCAATTTAAACCTTCCGCTGTCCACCAGATAGATTACATCGGATAGATTTTCAAGCTCATCCTTATCGTGAGAGCTAAGCAGTATAAGACTTCCTTTATCACGCATATCCCTTATGATTTCTGACAGTTTTTCCTGTCCCTCCTTGTCCAGGGCGTTAAAAGGTTCATCCAGCAAAAGAAGCTTTGGTTCCTCCATAATGGCACAGGCAATACCCAGTCTCTGCTTCATTCCAAGAGAATATTTTCTATACTTTCTCTTATCCTGTGGGTTCAGTCCAACCGTTTCAAGTGCCCCACTTATATCCACTTCACCTTTATTTATTGATGCAAGCATTTTTAGATTGTCATAGCCTGTATAACTATCTATAAAGGCAGGATTCTCAATTAGCATACCTATCTTTTCCGGAAAAGCCATATTTTTTCCAAGTACCTTACCATCGATCCTGATGCTACCGCTTGTAGGATACATAAGTCCGCTTACCGCTCTCATCAGCATTGTCTTGCCTGAACCGTTTACGCCCTGAAATCCATATATATTACCACTTTCCAGTGTCATGCATACATCATCGAGTACCAGAGCATCCTTTATCTTTTTAGAAACATGTTCTATCTCTATCTTCATAAAAATACCTCACAAAATATTCTTTCTGTTAAAATACACACTTCCGGACACAATAGAAACCACCATCACAATAATGCAGCTTATTATTCCGGCAGCCGCATCCATTCCGCCCGCACAGAGCCTGTTGTTTCTGATGATCATAAGATAATTGCCCATAAGAAACGGACTCACCCAGTAAACAGACACCACAAGATAAACTATTGAAACAATATATCCAGCGATCGCACCGGCAAAAACACTGATAGCAAGCTGCACCACCGCAATTGTACAGGCGCATAACATTGGCAGTATCAGCCATACCAGCACTTCATTTCCGGTCGAAAACTGCTGCATATCTATTCCCATTTCCATAAGCATATCATCAGGCTTTGTGCTCCACTTCCCGATTGCACATGTCACAGCCGCAAGAACCAGTATCATTGCAGCATAATACACGATCACATTTATGACCGTCCATATGTACTTACTCCATAACCACTTAAACCTGCTGCCTGACAATATCAGTGTCTTTTTGCCTGCACCATACAGATCTGACAATGGATAAAATCCTACCATAAAAAATAAAAATGCATAAAACAAAAACCATGACACCGGAATGGTAAATACGCTGTCATCTGTCTTTATGTATGGCGGCATACCCTGAAGTATATTTGTAAAGTATGCCAAAAATCCAAGCTCCGGTGAATTTACACTAAAATCACTGACGGTGATAAATGAAAAAAATACAAATATGAATACTCCGACTATCCATTTTATCTTGTTTTCCCTAAATCCTTTTCTGATATCATATAAGATCAGATTTGCAAAAATTCTCCTATTCATAAGCAACAAGCTCTTTCTTTACCGCATGTATGTAAAATATAATATTTACCACTATAAGGATAATAAACGCACAGATCACAACCCGGATATCATTTCTAAACGGTGCACTTGGTCTAAGAAACATTACCGGTGATAAACTCACCCTGTTTACAAAATGAACCATGCAAAACACAAATATGTATATGATAAACGGTGTCAGCAATATCCAGAACCGGTTTCTTACAAAATTAACCGCCCACAACACCGCACAGTTTAAAAGTCCCCAGAAGCAGCCATCAATCAGCACAAAAATCAGATTGTATACAAGTGGATGTGTATAAAATACCCCTGACATGATATCCATTGCCGCTACCGGGAATGTGCCTGTTCCTACCTGTGGTATTACCATCGGAAATACCATTGCAGTAAGCAGAAAGTCAAACATCAGTGGTATCATTCCAATAAGCGCACCGCTTACAAATGCAGCTCCATATTTTGCTCTTATATAATCGCTCTTCTTTCCTCTTGATATGATCTGGGCAGCATACCCTGATTTAACATCAAAATAAAAGCTTCTGCCATACGGTATTGCACACAAAGCAGGCATTATCAGATAAAGCAGCAACGGCTGCACACTTGCATTATCCGCACCTATCCATTTCTCATATGCAGACAATGGATACGTGTCGGAGTAAATATACATCATCCATATCCACACATTTTCCATAAAATGCCATACACATATTGCAAACGCAACACACAATGTGGCAGCAAATAATCTATTTCTAAAAGCACGTTTTATTTCGAGTTTAAATATTCTATTCATAACTACAGCTCCAGTTTAAAATATTTCTTCACCGTATCATTGGTTTTTGAATCTTTGCCCTCTATACAATAATAAATATACTTAGAGTCTTCAGGTATTCCCTCATCCTGAATAATATATCCAAGCTCTGATGTAATACACTCGCCTTTGCCTAAAACATAATGATATACATCACTTTCATCTCCTCCAAGCCAATAGCTATCTATATATACACTATCTGAATTTTGCTGTATTCTCTCCATATCATCCTTGATGGCATACAGAATACCTGCATTTCTACTTTCTTCAATCTGCTTATCATTTCCATCCTTATAAGTGATTGTCAACGTTATAAAAAGATAACTATAGCCATTGCTCAGGTTATAATTTTCATCTATATTTCCTTCACAGCTATCTTTCAAAAAATCTGCAACAGTATCCTTATTTCTGTTTCCAAACTCTGTGGTATGCTCGTACTTTTCAATTTTATAAGTAATTCCATTTATCTCAATTGTATCATCAACTGACACGATATCGTCTTTGTTAACATACTCCGCATCCTGCACATACGTAGCCGGAGTCTGGTCTACTACACCGGTGTCACTTTCTGTCTTTGAATACTCATCCTTTACAATACCGGATTTTCCCTCTAGCTTGGCATTTGATCGTGAACATGCTGAAAGCCCCGCTGCCATCATAATCACTGCCATTATTGCTGTAATTTTTTTCCTCTTCATACTCTTTCTTCTCTTTTGCTTGCTGATGTTTAATTGTTATGATAATTATAAACCTGTGATGTGTCATAGTTGTAAAATAAAAAATCCATTGCAATTTTAATTATTGCAATGGATTTTTGTCACGACTTTACTATCAACCTATTTATCAGAATATCTTTTTATTAAGTCTATTTACTTATCCGATACCACCTTACAGCGCTTCTTATGAAATGCAATTCCGTATTTTATGATATTGCATCTGCCCTCTTCACGAAGTACAGCATCATATCTGCGTGTATTTATCTGATTCATTGCATCTTCACAAGATTTATCCAATCCTTGAAAAGACGTTGCATATTTGACCTCTATGATAATTCCCGAATCAGGATCCTCCGGTTTTATGATAATGTCACTGAATCCATCCCCTGATTCCCTGTTCGATTTGATCAGCCAGTTCGGATTGCTTCCTCTCAAAAGGCCAAGCAAAAGACCATGGTAGAAATTTTCTTTCTGTCTATCGCGAGCCTTAGTGTCCAGAATACTTATCATACGATCCAGGATTATATTGAGCTGTCTCTGAATCTTTTCAGTGTCAGCCTCAAGAATAGCCTTTGACAGCACTCTGATCTCATCATTATCCTTTGCTACAACTTCCTTGAACCATTCTTGTATCTGCAGAATAAAAACTTCTCTGACCTCTTTGTTTGGGATAACAAGTTTAAGTGCATAATTCTCACTATCCGGCAATTTCACTTCACCTACTTTTGTCAGGTATCCTGTAGTAAAAAGTACACTCCATATATTATCTATATTTTTGTCTATTTCATTGTACGTAAGTTCAAGATGAACCACTTTTTCAATAGACTCTCCGGCAATTAAGCGCTCAACCTCATCCTTGGTTGTCGAATCAGCTATATTTATAAGGCGTCTTACAAGGCTGTTTCCACTACTGTTTATCCAGTAAGTCTGTGGTCTGGCAGTTGGATTAGCAACAAGATTGTCCACATAATTTATAACATCCCAAGGACAGTATACATCCACATTACCAAAATGATAACCATCATACCACTCCTTTGCCTCTTCAAAATGTGATGCCAGTCCATAGTCTGCAAGAAGATTTTTCACCTCATCATCCGAAAATCCAAACTGCTCGTCAAATCTGGCATCAAGAATCGATAAAACTTTAAAATTATTTATTCCGGTAAAAATGCTTTCTTTCGAGATACGAAGACACCCTGTAAGAATTGCAAATTGTAAATAATCATTTGTTTTTAAAACTTTTCCCAAAATACCTCTGATAAGCTCGACCATTTCATCGTAGTAACCGTGCTGGAATGCTTTATCCAGCGGTACATCATATTCGTCTATTATAAAAATAGTATTCTTGCCATAGTGTTTAGTCAAAAGCTGAGATAACACTTTTAATGATGAAATAACCACACCATCACTCATATGATATTTTCCATCTTTAATCTGTATAATTCCCTGATACTGCTCTTTTTCATTTTTACTGAGCTTATCACTATTCATTAGGAATGAAAATCCATTTGCTATTTCACCTATTATCTGGACAAGTGCATCATATGCCCTGTCAAACGTTAACCCGTTAACATCTTTAAATGATATAAACACAACCGGATATTTTCCCATGTATTCATTGCATAAAGCTGTATTTTGTGAAATATACAAACCATCAAATATAGATTTATCCGTACCTATTTCAAAAAAGCTCTTAAACATACTCATATTAAGAGTCTTACCGAAACGACGCGGACGGGTAAAAAGATTTACTTCTCCCCAATTTTGCAGGAGCTGCTCTATAAGCCTCGTTTTATCTATATAATAAAAGCCCGATTTTCGTATTTTTTCAAAATTATCTATTCCAACCGGTAATTTTAATGTTCTATCCATCAAAGCCTCCATAAAAAAATCCGCTATAACTGTTAATCATAGTATAGCGGATTATTTTATAAAATACAATAATTGTGTTATTGGGTTCTCTTTTACATCTTACTGACCTTTCCATCCTCTATCTTCATGACCTCATCACACAATATTTCTATATCCTCATGTATGTGACTGGCTAAAATAACCAGTTTCCCCTGCTCTTTAAGATCAAGCAGTATTTCTCTTATATCACTTACGCCTATACTATCAAGTGCATTCATCGGCTCATCCAGTATAAGAATGTCCGGATTTTCCATCATAGCCTGTGCAAGACCAAGTCTTTGTTTCATTCCGAGAGAATAGTGCTTTACTGATTTTTTATCGTCCGGATCCAAACCAACAGTTCTAATACATCTTCTTATATCATCATCTGTTATCGTTCCTCGTATTGATGCAAGATACTTCAAATTTTTAAAGGCTGAATAATGTGGTAGAAATCCGGGATTTTCAATTATAAAACCTATATTTTCCGGAAAATCCACATCTTTTCCTACTATTTTCCCATTGACTGACACCGTACCATCAGTTGTATCCATCAATCCGCAAATGCATTTAAGCAACACTGTTTTTCCTGAACCGTTTCGTCCTATTATTCCATATATTTTCCCGGATTCAAATTCCATACATACCTTGTCCAATACTAAATGCTTTTTAAACTTAACCGTAACATCATCCAATTTAATCAAACTTTTATTTTCCATTTTTCAACCTCTTTACCAGTTTTCCCTTATGATTTGAAACAATGCATAAAGTTCCCAGCCCAATTAGCGTTATGCAAAAGAACCTAAATGTATATCCAAGATTGAGTCCCCATTTTGCCGCATATCCATAATACAGCTCTAACTGAGACAAACTCATAGGTGAAAACTTATACGCATAACCCATCCAATCATTTGCTATACACACATCCAGCACCGATAATATAATACCAATAACAGTTCCTACACCCTTACCGGTTATTTTATTGCCACAATATATCACCAGTCCCAGCCATAACACACTGCAAAATTCGAGTATAATACTTATTACCAGTGCAGAAAGAGGTGTGTAATTTGCTATTATATTTGGAGACACCGCTAATTGTATGCCATACTGTGTTCCTGCGTTAGTTTTACCTAATGTTCCCCATATTTTACCCCATTCTCCGGAAAAATCTATTCGGGTTATATATGGAATTATGCTTGCAGCAAAAATACCTGCAACATATATAAGTGTCATTTTAATAATATATATGACTTGTCCAAGTCCCCATGCCGTTTTTCCGGAACGTGTGACCATATACCGATATGTCTCATTTTCATATGGCGCATTTCCGAAAATAATAATCGCACATGCTGCTATTATAAACTGTACTCTATAGTTGTTTATAACAAATACAAAAGCATACGGTGTTACTTTTACATTAACAATACTGCTAAAAGATGCAATATTGGTAAGTGATTCCATTACATATATCATAGCCACAAATATTGCAATCGGAATTCTTATATTCTCATATAACATACGGAGATTATATCTTGATACCCGGTTTGCTTTAATAAATAGTTCCACTTTTTAAGCCCTCCTTCATTTTTCCAACAAAAAAAGCACCTATAAGTGTGACAATTGTAAGTGATATGGCAATAGCTATAAGCAACGTCAATCCACTTGATTTTATAACTACCTGCCCTATAAGAATCATATCCGGTCTAACCATATCAGGTACCCTTATTATCTGAAATATCCGCACCAGCACATAGCTTCCCAAAAAAGGAGAGAGAAGTACTACCATAAAATCGCTTGTATACAAAGATACACAAAGAGCCAGACTTGACCATATAACACCACGACAAAATGCCAATATACTCAACGTCAGTATATATAACTGCGGATAATATACAGCGCTCCATTCATGAAAATAATCTGATACTACTGCTCCCTCAAACTCATCTCCTGCAATAGGAAATCTCATTGCAAGCATTAAAAACAACAATACAGTTCCACATACTGCAACAAATCCTCCGGATATAGCACTAACGATAAATTTTGCAAATATATATCTGTTTTTTCCTTCTCTGGAAACAATATAGGAAACAGCTTTATTATTTCGTTCCTGACACAAGCTTACAGAAAATGGCAATGCTGTAAATACCGGCAGCATATAATGGGTACACATTCCACCAAAAGCAGCATTGGAGAAAAAATATCCTACATATCCCTGTCCGTTTCTTAAGCCGGCTATCAAATCGTTAAATGAATCAAAGCATATTGAAAAAATAATACCTGCTATCGCAATTATAAGTCCTGCATTTATTGTCCTGCCAAATTCTGCCCTAATGACTTTATTCATGCTATTTCATCTCCCGTAATTGCATTTATTCTAATTGTATATCCACCAGCTTCAGCGCCATTTCCATTTACTTCAAAATCAAGACACCATACAGGAATAAGTTTTATATCCGTAAATGAATCATTCTGCAAAAGTGGGAAATATTCCATCCATATATTAGTAGCTTTATATTCATCAGTAAGTATCACGTCTCCGAATTTCTTATTTAAAGCCTCTGTAATTCCCTTTTCTCCGATAATATCAACATTTGCATTACATACATCAGGCTCCTCCATAATTCCTGATACAAAAACTGATTCTATTCCTCTATTTGATATCATAACCTCAATGTTTACAGGCTGTGTAATCAGCACATCTCTTGTCTGCTGCAATATCGGATCATCATTTGCATACACCTGCAGACCGTCTATCTTTATTCCATATGTAAAACAATAGATTTCTGTATCTGTCCCAAATGTCATGCTCTGCTGTTTTTTTGCACTTAGAAGGTCTTTATAATCAGAATCCTGTTCCATATTACTTTGTATATTGTTTAAATCAGCACTATTAAATGCCGTAATATTCTCTTTACCAAGCTCGCCCGGTATTCCCATTTTATCAGTCAGTTCTTTTACCTGTGCCCTTGCCTCGGTTATTGATTCAAACTGTAGCTCCTTAGTTTCTGCAAGCTTTTTTTCATCTGCATATCCACAAAGTAACTGCAGATATGATGTATCATCATCCTTAGAATAGCTCATTGAACCTGCTTCTCCACCAATATAGGAATCGTCATAATTAAACCCTCCGGCATCATCTTTTACCAAGTCTGATTCTTTTATGTCCGGATACAAATATGCCATAATATCCTTCAGATTAAAATCTTTTAATTTAGTGTTATATTCATTTAACTGTGTTTCAGGCATTTGCAAGGTTGCATCAATATATAGATTTTCATCAATTTTCTTATTTATTATTTCTTTGCTTCCTGTTTTTTCAGTATCTTGAGAATTAATTTCTGTATTATATTTTTTTGTATTGTTTATTTCATTACTATTGTTTGAAGATGTACATCCAGCTAGTGTCAGACCTAATCCACATGTAACTGCGCATACTTTAATTAGTGTTTTTTTATTCATTTATATCAGTTTCCTTCTTATAACCTGTAAAGGCCAAGGCATAATCTGCCTTGGTCTTGATAATGCCTAATATGTTACTCTTCCTATAACATTCAATTGACTACTTGATGTACTGCAATCATCTTTCTTTCCTCTCATATAATACAATGTTGACTTCTTGGCACTTTTTGTATATGCATATGATCGCGATGTTTCCTGAGACGTATGCTTTACATAATTACTCATTGTAGCATTGTCTGCTGCTCTTCTTATTCTTGTTCCAAATACATTATTAGAATATATACTACTGCTGTTTATAGTCAGATAATATCTTTGCTCTGTATCATTCTTTGTTCCGGAATTACTTGAAACGAATCCCTCAGGACTATAGAATGTAAAATTGTATCCTACAGTATTTGCCATTGTTGGAACTGCACTTGACGCAATTATCATTACGGCTGTCAATGCTGTAATTATTTTCTTCTTCATAAATTTCTCCTTTGCGTTTAAAATCTCATTAATAAGTTACATAACAATAATTATTGTTGTTCGAAGTTGATGACAATTTCAATTATCTTCATCTTTCTATTTTTTTCAATACTATTTACATGAGACGACATTTTTTAGTCATTTCTGGTCTATTTTAATATAATAGATATCATTGATATTTAATAATATCATTCTCTTTACTATGATAGATTAGAAATTTTTATTAAGTAAAAATATTCACTACAAAGCGAAAGAATCCGTTGCAACTGTGATAATTGCAACGGACTCTTATATAATTACATAGACAGTTTATAATCATTTTCATTAAAAATCATATTATGACAAATTGCCACTAATTGTAATAATTCCGCAAGTATTATTCCACTCTCTATAAACACTGTATAATATCTATATCCTATTATCCATAAAACTCCTACTACACCAAATATCACCCCCACAATAAATATCGTTACTTTTTTACAGAATTTTTTGTCATTATCGTCCAGCCTTTTGTTAACTGAATCTATAGGACTAAACACCATAAGCAATATAGTTGCTGCAATATACATGATATTTACTATAAATATATTTTTTATGTATTTTCCTATCAGTAATGTTACTATAATTACAATACTTGATAACACCAAACATTTTTTGAAGCTATCCGCATGATACCCACCGGAAAACTTTCTTATCAGTATAAAAGGCATAATCATAGCTATCGCTTCGGTTATCATTCCCAAAAAAGCTCCTATTACCGAAGCAAAAACAATCGGATATAGGAGCGAGAACAAACAATGAACTGCATATGCATACAGTTCACGTTCGTCAGTGGTAATAGCTTTCTGTAAAATTAACCAATCTGCTATTTTATCACTCATATTATTTAGTTTTCCTTTTAAATTTTGATAATCCTTTTGGACTTTCAGGTTCATACATCACACCACAGGATGCTGAGTTTGCTTCTATTCTAAGCATCGTATCAAGTGTACCTTTGACATGTGAAATAATGTTTTTTCTTCTGTCTGTCGCAATCTTCATTAGTTGCCTCCTTTTGTAAATATTCATCAACTTCTACTTGCCATCATCTTCTCATAAATGATGATAAGGCTTTTTTTATAATAAATCTATATTGTTTACTCTAAACAGCATTTTTCTCTTAAAATTGTAGTAATATGGCTAATATTTGTCGTTTTTACACTGTCCCGCAGATTTTTTCATTCATGCAATTATAAATTATCTATATTACAGAATATATCTGCATTACTTTGTTCATTATTATTTAAATAACTGCTACCATTTACATAAAACATGAAAGGAATTAATGATATTGGATTTTGATTACATTACTATGGGACAACGCATTAAGCAGCGTCGTAAAGAATTAAATATGACACAAGCAGATTTTGCTGAAAAATTAGGTATCTCTCAAAATCACATTTCTGCGATTGAATGCGGCTCTCAGCATCTAAGCTTTGAGCTTTTTGTTTCTATATGTAATACATTATCTATAAATCCTGATTATTTAATAAACGGATGTACACATCTCTCTAACACTCCACTTCAAGTGATGGATAATCTTACTCTTTGTGATGATACTTCCGTTGAGCTTACACGCAGATTTACAGAACTGCTGGTTGAGCTTTATCCGAATAAATCAAACCAAAAATAGCTTATTTATGTCTTTTCGTACCGTCTTCTTGCCTTAATTCTCATACTCTTCTATAATGATATCAACAATTATGTTTTTATAGGAGATTTTTTAATGAGAATACTTATTTGTGACGATGATTTATCTATCACGCAGTCACTATCCCAAATAATCAAAACATATTTCAACAAAAAGAAAGTAAATAATCTCGATATTATAACCTTTAATGATGGGGACAGCCTTCTTTCTGATAAATCCCAAAAAGATATCGTCTTTTTAGATGTGGAAATGCCCGGTTTTGACGGCATCTATGTGGGAAATGAACTAAAAAAGCAGAATGAATCCGTTATTATTTTTATAGTGACATCTTACCTCGAATATCTGGATGCCGCCATGAGATTCCATGTATTCAGATACCTATCTAAGCCAATAGATAAACAACGGTTATTCCAAAATTTAGATGATGCACTTGAGCTATACTATTCTATCAATCAAAAAATCGCTGTTGAAACAAAATCCGGAGTTACGTCTGTTTTGACTTGCGATATCGTATATGTGGAAGCAAAGGGTAGAAAAGTTATAGTACACACTTCTACGGCTGATTTGGATTCCACTCAGACACTTCAATTTTGGATAGATCATCTGCCACAGGCTACCTTTTTTCAGTCTCACCGCAGCTATATTGTTAATATGGCTATGGTAACAAGCTTTGATCACGAGCTGATATATCTTTGTGATGGTCAGTTCACAGCGTATTTAACAAGAAGAAAATTCACCGAATTTAAGAAAGCATATTTGATGTTTATGGAAAGTAAGAGGTAAGTATTATGAATACTACAATTTATTATTTTTTAATTTATATTGCAGAAGCTCTGATTTGTATTCAATATACTTCTAATATATTTTCAGATCGCTTTTCCCATTTTAAAACTTTTATCGCAATTTTTATTTTATACTCAACATTATTCATAATTTCACTTTTACAAAATCCATATATTAATGTCATAGTTTTTTTTATTTTTCATATATTCATTTTCTGCTGCTTATTTCAAACCACAAAGTTAAATGCTGTTTTTCACTCACTTATCCTTACCATTACAATGATCTTTACAGAACTCATTGTTCTTACTATTTATTCAAATATAAGTGTGCATTTTTATACCGAAATTTATATACATCACATTACTCTCGTAATGGCTATAATCAGCAAATTACTATATTTTATCATCACATTTTTTATATCACATACCTTGTTAAAAAATAGCAACAATACCATACCATTTTCTTCTAGAGAATGTTTTCTCTTATGTATAATTCCAATATTATCATTATTGATATCTTTTACTTTTATACATTTGTGTCTTACAACTCCATTGAAAAACAAACTTGATGCAATGATAAGTATAAGCATGCTTTTTATTCTACTTATTAATATTCTCATTTTTGGACTTTTTGAACATATTAAGCAAAAAAATTCCGAAATAGCAGAGCTCACACTTCAGAACCAGCGTGATGCCGACTCTGTAGAATACTACAAAGCCCTCGTGTCACAGGATGAGAAACAAAAAGTTCTCATTCATGACATCAAAAAGCATCTCAATGCCATAGCCTCACTGAACGAACAGCACGATTCTGAAAAAATCGCAGCATACCTTACCCACGTACTCGGTTCTTCTGAGTTAAAGCACTCCGTGCGGGTATGCGATAATGACCTTTTAAACGCACTGCTCTGCCGTTACCAGAAAATATGTCTTACGAAAAAGATTGCGCTGCATATTGATATAAGAAGTAAGTGTATTGATTTCGTGACATATGATGATCTCAGTGTACTTTTCGGTAATCTCATGGATAATGCTGTAGAGTCAGCCGAAAAAACAGTTAATCCTTTTATAGAACTCAATGTTTTTCAGAAAGAGAAAAATAACATGACCATTATCACGCTCATTGATTCCTGCCGCGTAAATCCTATCGACAAGAATGGCAACCTTTTACCAACTAAAAAACCGAATCCACAGTTTCATGGATTCGGTATGCGTAGTATAGAAAATATTGTTAAGAAGTATAATGGTGAAATGACTTTTTACTTTGATGATCCTACCAAGACATTCCATACGATTATTATGCTTCGGCACTGAAAGTTGCTGCTTTTAACGATTTTTTATCATCTGGAGCAAATATTCACATACATCAAAGCTCTTTGCTTCTTGTTCTGTTTCCCGCTTCTTTAATGAATCATATATTTGCTCCAATAAATAATCAGCATTCACTTTTTTGTTTACAAAGCTATTTTCATCAGCAGAAGCCATTCCATAACCGGCATCTGCTTTCATTATTTTATAGGCAGAGTAATTATTTATCGAATCAGGCGCACTTCTTCCTTTATACCCCTCATATGACATAAGCGCAAACATTTCCAGATCCGAAGCATTCGACGTATCAACATCATTTACATGCACATGATATACTTTTCTGTTATCACCATATCCATATGCCACTTGAACAACAGGATCATCCTCCTTTGATGTTTTCACATATGAAGCTAAAACTATCTGACTTTCTGTATCAGACAGTCCAAAACTTGTCATTCCGATATTTTTCAGCTTATCATTTGGAATTTCCTTATCCGGTGCCACCTGTTCAACTGCATTTTTATTATTTACCAATTTATTGTAAAGAGAACTGTTATTTTCCGACAACATATTCATGTATATTTCAGTAAGTTCACTCTGCCTCTCCCCACATTTATTTAAGGAATTTTGCTCACTATTTCCTATTTCGAACTCTATATCCATTTTATCGCCTGTTGACTTCTTATTATAATTTGAAGTATATGCCATTGAAATATTTGTTCCCACACCGTTTAACATATATTCCTCCTATCTGTTTTACCAATAATATTACACTTTTAATAATTAGATTCATTGCAATTAAATTCTTGCCAAAAGTTCCGCAGGTGTAAGTGCCATAACCTCACTTTGCGTGAAGTCTTTAATGTTGCGCGTAATAATATAGTCTGCATGAACATATTCAGCAGTTGCACTTTGTATGGCATCTTCAAAATCTTTCCACTTCATATTTACAGCCATCTCAAGCACAACTGAACTAAAATCAGCAAACTCAAAAATAAGTTTTAACTTGCGGAATACATCTTCTATCTGCTCTGAAGTCATTTGTTTTCTCATGATATACATAATATTTGCATAAGTTAATGTAGATATATATCCCTTTGCCTGTTCAGTTTCACAAAGTTTCCAAATTATAGATGATTCCTTCACAAAATCTGAGCGACTTAGTAAAACATCAAGTATAATGTTAGTATCAATCAACAAAACCATATTTTTCCCTCATACTTTCGGTTTTTATCTCATCTAAATTACCATTATCCTGAAGTATTCCTGTTAGAGAATCCGTCAAATATGATACTGCGGCATCCTTAGGAATAAATCTTCCCACTTCATGACCATTCTTTGTAACAATGATTTCATGTCCTGACATAACAAGATTCAAATATCTCCCAAAATTGTTCTGCATTTCTGTTGCAGTTGCAGTTGCAGTTGCTGTTGCTGTATTCATATGCCTTCCTCCTATCCATTTCTTTTTTAGCTAATTATATTATAACGTTAATTAGCTATTTTTTCAAGATATATCCCCGTTGTAACATTATTCTTGATATTTTTTGCTGTATTTGTAACATAATTCCGTACATTTTTCCAACATTGAATTTTATTTTCAAAAATTAAAAAAATTAAAAAACACTGTCCGTAGACAGTACACATAATCTCATGTTGCCCACTTCCATCACTCCTCCAAATCTGTTATACTGATTATATAAAAATGAATTGGAGATGGGACAATGGGTATTTATTTTAATCCGGGAAATGGCAGCTTTACAAAAGACAAAAACAGTCAGCTATATATTGACAAAACCGGTCTGATTGAATATTTAAATAGAGTTATCTGTACAAATGCCAACTGCATAAGTGTCAGCCATGCCAGAAGGTTCGGTAAATCCCACGCTGCAGGAATGATTGATGCATACTACAGCAGAGGCTGCGATTCATCAGAGCTTTTTGCAGATTCTGAAATTGCAGCTAAGGACAGCTATGCTGTACATTTGAATAAATACAATGTCATACACATTGATGTATCATCATTTTGGGACGCTTACAAAGATAATGTGATAGAAAAAATTCAGGAATATATTTATGACGAACTTAAACAGGTATATGGGGATCAGATAGATTATACCAAGATGATCAGTGCTGTACTCATGTCCGTCTACAACATTTCCGGTATTCCATTTGTTATAATAATTGATGAATGGGATTGTGTAATCCGAAATGGTGGAAATAAAACACTGGTTCACAGCTATCTTCAGTTTCTTCATTTGTTATTTAAGAGCGAAGAGTCAAAAACTTTTTTAGCTTTGGCATATATCACCGGTATTCTGCCAATCAAAAAAATTAAAGATGAATCAGCTCTGAACAACTTCCGTGAGTTTACAATGTTGAAATCTAAACAATTGACTAGATATTTTGGTTTTACAGAGGATGAAGTTAAAAAACTGTGCATCACATATGATATGGATTTCGAATCAATAAAAGCATGGTATAACGGATATCTGATAGATGGGCTTCATATGTATAATCCTAATTCCGTTGTTCAGGCTATGCTAGATCATGACTATGATTTTTACTGGAAAAATACATCCTCGTTTGAATCAATCAACACATTTATCACCATGAACTATGCCGGTTTAAAGGATGATGTGCTCGCCATGCTTTCCGGCGATAAAATCAGAGTTAATGTAAATACCTTCCAAAATGACCTTACTACAGTTGCTTCAAAGGATGATGCACTTACAGCTTTAATTCATTTAGGTTATCTGGCTTATGATGCCAACAAAAAAATGGCATATATACCTAATTATGAGGTTGCTGCTGCATATGATCTTGCATTACAGACCGGTTCATGGAGTGAAGTAGCCAACTCCATTTCAAAATGTGATGAATTATTAGATGCTACCCTAAATGAAGATGCTGATAAAGTCGCTGAATTGGTAGAAATAGCACATGAAACATATACATCTGTTCTTAAATACAACGACGAAAATTCTTTAAGCTGTGTTCTCACAATGGCATATTTTACTGCAAATGCATATTACAATATTGTCAGAGAATTTCCAGCCGGCAAAGGTTTTGCTGATCTTGTTTTTATTCCAAGAGCGAATGCCTGTGGCAGACCTGCAATAGTAATTGAACTTAAGTACAATGCTTCCGCTGATTCTGCCATATCACAGATTAAAAACCGCAGATATCACGGAGCCTTATCAGGATACAGCAATCAGATTTTACTTGTCGGAATTAACTACAGCAACACATCTGATAATAAAAAGCATACATGTATAATTGAAAGTATTAATAACCTCGATTAACATAAAGAATAACACAAGCGGACTGACGAAGCAGCCCGCTTGCTTTAGTGTAATAATTATCCTTCGATAGAAATCTATTTCTACTTATGCCTAAATATATATCTCACTACTTCCGCATTCATGGTCACTACTGTTTCCTACACTGATTCGAAGTTGCATTCCGCTACTAACGATTTCCATATTTTTATCATAGTAAGAAAACTCTTCTGAATCAATAGAGAAATCCACACTCTTAGCTTCTCCCGGATCCAGAAAAACCTTCTGAAAACGGACAAGTTCCTTCTTCGGTCGTACCACAGATGTTTGTAATGTTTCATAATAGCACTGAACAACCTCTGCCCCTGCAACTTTACCTGTGTTACTTACATTACAATGGACATGCACTCTTTTGTCCTGTCCTATCTTGACTTCAACATCCGAAATATCAAATTCTGTATAGGACAATCCAAAACCAAAAGGATATAATGGTGAATTAGGAATATCCATATATCTGCTTGTGAAACGGTTCTCTAGATTATCCTCTGTAAGCACATGTCCGGTTTTTATATCCCAGTAACTTATCGGCACCTGTCCAACGCACCATGGAATACTTACAGCCAGCTTTCCGGAAGGATTGATCATGCCATATACAAGATCTACTATTCCCTCTGCCCCCATGGTTCCGGGTCTCCATGCCATGATGACGGCTTTGGATTTTTCTGAGATTCTTCGCAGATCCAGTGGTCTTCCTGAGATTATCACTGTCACGATATTATCCGTGCGTTTTACTATTTTTTCAAAAAGCCTCTGCTGCTCTTCCGGTAAAGTCAGAAATGCTCTGCTGGCAGCCTCTCCGGACTGAGATTCATGTTCTCCAAGTACACATACAACCGTATCTTCCCGGTTTATCATTTCCAGCCACTGCTCATCTATTTCTTCATCCGAATCAACCGGTTTCACTTGCCAGATCCTGCATTCTTCCTCAGAAAGCATTCTGCATCCAGGAATACATACCCCATTAATCTTCTTATCTTGAAGAATATCTTCGATTGTCTCAACAGGCTCATGCTCACCAAAGATTGCCCAACGGCTCAGGAATTCCTTTGATGTCACATAAGGTCCTGCCCAGATAACTTTCTGTTTCTGGCTCAAAGGCAGAATTTTTTCATTTTTCAAAAGGACGTAGCTTTCGCTGGCCATCTGATATGCCTTTGTCCGGTTATACTGAGTGAGGTTTCCACTCTTTCCAATTCCTGCAAAAGGATTTTCAAAAAGACCCAGCTGATTCTTCATCATCAAAACCCTGAATGCACTTTCATCGATAAAAGACTCCGGAATCTGCCCGTTTTTCACCAGTTCTTCCAGACGAAACATATAAGCAGGACTCATCATATCTATGTCCACTCCCGCTTCTATCGCCTGAGACGCTGCTTCATCCATATCGGCTGCCACACCCTGTTCCTTCAGCTGCCCAATGGAACCCCAATCTGAGATCACTGTACCATCAAAGCCTTCTTTATCCCGCAATAGATCTCTGAGAAGTTCTTTATTTCCGCTGATTGGTTTTCGGTCTATTGCATTAAATGCGGTCATAATCATAGCAGGCTTTGCCTTCAACGCCATGCGGAAAGGTTTTACATACTGTTCCAGAAATGTCCGTTGAGATATTTCAACATCGTTGTATTCCCTGCCTGCATTGACCGCCCCGTAACCTGCAAAATGTTTCAGACATGCTGCGATTCCTTCATCGTTTTTCTGCTGATAGCCATCTACCATGGCCTCCCCCATGACTCCATTCACATATGGGTCTTCGCCAAAAGACTCCATTATCCTGCCCCACCGGGGATCCCTTGAAACATCAATCATAGGAGAAAATGTTGCCTTAAGTCCTTCGGATGAGGCCTCTGAGGCAGCTATTGACGCTGCCTCAGACACCAGTTCCGGATTAAATGAACAAGCCTGTCCCAGTGGAATTGGAAAAATTGTCCTACATCCATGGATCACATCTGCCATAAAGAGTAGTGGGATATGATGAGGATGCTGTTCCATATATTTGCTCTGAATATCACATATTTTTTCTTTACCAATCACTCCCAGCACGGAACCTGAATACTGAATGATCCATTCCGGCGGTAATTGTTCGTCAACAACACCAGTAAGCACTGCCTCTTTGTCAAAATATACACCGGTAAGCTGTACCATCTGTCCTATTTTTTCCTGCAAAGACATTTCTGACAGCAATTTCTGTAATTTATTTATTTCCATGATTACTCCTTATGTTTGAACTGTTGTAACTGTGTAGGTCAAATCGCCTTTTAATCAAAATAAATTGTCTTACCACTTTTTGCAGACTCATAGATTGCTTCCAGTACACGGGTAACAACTGCAGCCTGTGCAGGTTTTACTATTTGCTCAGCTCCGTCAGCAACGATATGGTAGAACAGTTCCTGTTCATAATCCCCTGCTGGTTTTTCTTCTCCTGAGAAGAATGCTACTCCTTCACCGGATAATGCCGGCTTCTCTACTACCTGTTTATTGTGATGGATATAGTTGATTCGCAGGCCATCTTTCATATCTGCTCCGGCTTTTGTTCCGCACAGACTTGTCTTGGCTTCATCAACCTCCAGTGTGTTCAGTGCCCAGGCAGCTTCGAGTTCAATCACTGCACCGTTTTTCATACGGATGAATCCGAAAGCGGAATCTTCTACGCAAAACTCCTCAGGATCCCAGTTGCCAAAAGCATTTCCCTGGTTGGTCTGATCAGCCAGTTTGCGGAATGTTTGTCCTGTTACAGACTCTACTTCATAATTGTCCATCATCCATAATGTCAGATCCAATGCATGGGTTCCGATATCGATCAGTGGACCGCCTCCCTGTTCTTCCTCATTTAAGAATACACCCCAGGTAGGAACTGCTCTTCTTCTGAGTGCGTGAGCTTTTGCAAAATAGATTTCTCCCAGTTCATCCGCCTTGCACATTTCTTTCAGGTACAGGGAATCTGAACGATAACGGTTCTGATATCCGATGTTCAGGACTCTGCCTGTTTTCTCTGCAGTCTCCACCATTTTCTGTGCCTCAGCATAATTCTTTGCCATTGGCTTTTCACACATAACATCTTTTCCTGCTTCCATGGCTGCGATAGAGATTTCTGCATGGGAGCGGTTCGGTGTAGTTACATATACAACATCCAGGTCCTCTTTGATAAGCACCTTATAGTCTTCGAATACTTTTGCATCTTCTGTGCCATATTCTTCCTTTGCTTTCTCTGCACGTTCCCTGACGATGTCACAGAAAGCTACAATCTCATAAAGACCACTTTTTTTCATAGCTGGAAGGTGTTTTCCGTTGGCGATTCCTCCGCATCCTACGATTCCTGCTTTTAATTTTCTCATGGTATTATCTCCTTTACTAAATCACGTACTGTTCCAGATATCTCTTGCTGATGATCAAGGAATTCTCAACCTTCTCCTTGGAATCCTCAAAAGCCTTATCCTCGATCTCGATACAGGTATAGCCATCATATCCGATGTCTGTAAGCGCTGACACATATTTTCCCCAGTCCACATCTCCAAGTCCAGGGATTTTCGGTGACATATATTCCAGAGGATATGCCATGATGCCGCAGGATTCCAGCTTGTCTTTATATATCTTTATATCCTTGTAATGGACATGGAAGATCTTATCCTTGAATTCGTAAAGCGGGCGGATATAATCGATCATCTGCCAGATAAAGTGGGATGGATCATAGTTGATGCCCAGATGGTCACTATCCAGGATCCGGAATACTTCTCTCCAAATTGGCGGTGTTGTCATCATGTTCTGTCCTCCCGGCCACTGTTCCTTGCCAAAAAGCATCGGACAGTTCTCGATGGCGATCTTCACGTCACATTCCTCTGCCAGTTTTATGATAGGTGGCCATATCTCTTTTACCAGTTCCAGATTTTCCTGTACATTTTTGGTCTGGTCCCTTCCGATAAATGTCGTGACCATGCCCACACCTAATTTTTTACTTGCAAGAATCACCTGTTTCAGGTGTTCCACAGCGGTTGCGCTTTTCTCTTTATCTGCCGCCATCACGTTTGGATAATAGGCCAGTGCCGATATCTCCACTCCTGATTTTTTAGCATATTCTACAATATGCTCTGCATATGCGTCATCCTGGTTAACCCGTTCTGCATCAATATGGCTTACCCCTGCATATCTTCTTTCTGCTTTTTCCTGTGGCCAGCATGCCACTTCCACACATTCAAATCCCTGTCCGGATGCAAAGTCCATCATTTCTTCATAGGTCCAGCTGTCAAGGATGGATGTGATAAACCCAAGTTTCATAGAAATACCCTCCTGTTTCTTCTGTCTCTGTTATATCTTTGTTATTTCTCCCATGGAGTTGGTGTGAACTCTCCGCCTCTGCACCATTTCAGATAGTTCAGTGCGTGAAGCTGTCCTGTCATCTCCAGTTCTCCCCGGTATACCGGATCGTGATATCCTTCGATACAGATATCGTCCTCATATCCGTTGCTTCTTAAGATAGAAATGATATCTCTCCAGTTTGTGTCACCAAATCCCGGCATACGATGCCATACAAAAGGAACTGCTCCGGAGATACCGCCGTGCCTTACTGCATCCCAGTCAATGGTCGCATCTTTTCCATGTACATGGACTATCTTTTTGCACCATTTTCTCAGCTCTGTCACAGGATCGATCAACTGTACCATCTGGTGGGTCGGCTCCCATTCCAGTCCGAAGTTATCATTCTTTACTTCCTCAAACATGACTTCCCAGGCTTTCGGGTTGAAACCGATGTTGCAGGTGGCATGTTCCCAGGTTCCATCCATAAGACAGTTTTCGATACCCAGCTTTACGCCCTTTTCTTCTGCAAGTTCTGCCAGTTCACGGAACACTTTTCCGAACTCTTCGTATGCGGATTCTACCGGTTTTCCTTCCCAGGCTCCTGCAAAGGTGCTTACATGGGTAGCTCCGAATTTTTCAGCAGTGCAAATTACCTTTTCCAATGTCTTTCTGTGCTCTGGATACTGGATTGGATTACAGTAGTATCCGAGTGTAGTGATCTTTGAATCTGTACCGGCAAGAATCTGTTCTGTGCTCAGGGCCAGTTTATCAAGATCTGTTCCTTCCAGTGACATATGGAAATTGAGGGAAAATGTTTCGAAACCTTTTCCAACAAATCCTTTCAACCATTCTTCTGCTACGGGGCCTGGTACGCAGGTTCCGATTTTGATCTGTTTCATACTTATTTCCTCCTGTTCTGTTACATGCACTCTCAAAGAACATGTACAACTGTTTTTTACTTTTATGTTATAACTACTCAATGCCTTTCCTGTTACACCTGGTCCTGAAATTCGATTACCTGTTTTGTCTCTGCCGCCTGGAAGATTGCCTCCATCAACTTCATGACACGCATCACCTGGAACAGCTTGATCTCCGGCTCTGCTCCATCTCGGATTACTGCAACCACATTTCTGTGGAAATCAGCGATATCTCCGGACACCTTTGGTAAATCCTCTTTTACAATAGTATCTTCCCGTCTCGGTGCCATGGTCTTTGTCAGGCCAGCTGCTGTCTTAACCGGTATTACCGTCTCTTCTGTCTTACCGGTCTTACGTATAATCTCACCGGTTAACTGCCAGTCCCTGATTACTGCGGTACCGTCTTTACCCAGTACATACCATCTTGGCAGTGATATATAATTGTTGGTGCCGACTTCCACCAGGACTTCTGTTCCGCCTTCAAAGGTCAGAATAGCAGTGAACCCATCGTCCACTTCCTGGTTGGTGATATTGGTAAGTGACGCGTATACCGTCTCGATCTTTCTATCTCCGTACATATATAAAATCTGATCCAGCAGGTGTACACCCCAGTCCAGGACCATTCCGCCCCCATGGACCTTTTCTTTTCTCCAGTCCCCAGGGATTCCTCTTGAACCATGGACACGGCTCTCGATCCGGAAAACATGCCCCAGTTTCTGCTCCTCTACCAGTTTTTTGATGATCAGGAAATCATCATCCCAACGTCTATTCTGGTGCACGGTGAAAAGTTTTCCTGTCTCTTTGGCTACCTTTTCCATTTCCAGCAGGTCAGCGGAAGATAATGTCACCGGTTTTTCCGATATCACGTTTTTTCCTGCATGCATTGCACGGATAGCGATAGGCTTGTGGCAGTCATTTGGAGTGGCAATCAGAACCACATCGATGTCCGAATCTGCCAGCATGGCTTCTTCTGTTTCATATACAGAAAACCCCTTCGCTTTCGCTTCTTCTCTCTTTTCTTCCTTGATGTCATAGATACCACCAATTACAGCTTCTGGAACATTTGAAAGAATCTCGGTATGCCATCTGCCCATACCGCCATATCCGATTAGTCCGTAAACTACTTTGTTTTCTCTCATTTTATACCTCCATCGTAAAAACAGCGGCTGAAGAACACCATCAGCCGCTGTCTTTTTTACTTACTTAATTCATCGTTGATTTCTTTGAGAATCTGGTCGCCACCCTGATTCTTCCAGTTTTCAACGAAAGTATCGAATTCGCTGATATCTGCTTTTCCCATAATGATCTTTGAGAATGTTTCTTCTTCCATTTTTTTAAGGTTTGCCCATTTGGCCTCCATGGTTTTTGTCTGACCGTTATATGCATTGTAAACCGGTACATATTTATCATTTACTAACGGAGATCCACCAACCAAAAGTGACACAAGTCTTGGAAGATTAGTTTTGGCAATGTCACTGTCCAGATTCCATTTGTCCAGGCTGAAATCATCATAAGGTTCTTTTTTCAGTTCCTTAACTGCTTCCATATCATTCTTTAACAGTTTATGTTTTGAGAAATCAACATCATCCATTGTAATCTCACCTGCAAGATATTTTTCCAGAGTCTCAGTGGATACTTCAATCTCATCTGCATTATCGTAGCCATTATACAAAGGATAAAAATCCGCAGTACCCATTTCTGTGGAGGTAATACCATCTACTACCCACTGCTGCTCATTTTTGATCAGATAGTTAACAATCTTAAATGCAGCCTCCGGGTTCTTGCAGCTTTTGCTTGCTACTACATATTTACTTGTAGGATTTGGCATATGAGCGTAGTAATTCCCGTCCTCAGACAGTGGTGTAAAATATGCTCTCCAATCCGCTTCGCCTGCAAGTGTAGTATCTGACACCGTATAACCAGACCACCATGGTCCAAAGAAGATACCAACTTTTCCGGACAAAAGAGGTTCCTTGCTGTCGCTTCTTACAAGCATTTCCGGATCGATCAGCTTATTTGTATACAGTTTTGAGATTTTTTCAAGTGCCTCTCTGGTTTCCGGCTGAATAGAACCATATTCTACAGTTCCATCCTCATCCTGCAGCCAGTACTGTGGATAAGACTGGAAGCTGCTAAACAATGGATCCAGTCCAAACTGGTTTGCTCCAATTGCATTCATGTGATCTGAATTGCTCGGTCCAAGAATTCCAATGGTATCAGCTTCTCCGTTACCATCCGGATCCTGGGTTACGAATGCCTCTGCTACTGCTGCCATTTCATCCCAGGTTCTTGGAACCTCCAGTCCAAGATTATCCAGCCAGTCCTGACGAATCCACATTTCGTTCGCTTCTCCTCCCATCATACTCGGAGCCGGGATTGCCATTATCTCTCCCTTATCATTTGAGATACATTTTTTCAGCTCTTCTCCACCGGATTCCACATATGCTTTCAGTGCATCAGAAGCATAGTCATCAAAATACTGATCAAGCGGCTGGATCATATCATATTTCAGAAGTGCCCTGTACTGTGTTGCATTTACGTTCATCAATTCCGGAATTGTGTTACTTCCGATACACAGATTCATTTTTTCATCATAGTCTGTAGATGATGCGACCCAGTCGTATGCAACCTCAATATTAAGGTCTTCTTTCAAAAGTCGTGTATAGGAATTGTCATCATAGCTCATTCCGTCAGGAATCTTAGCATTTGAATTCATTGAACCGCCCAGATGGACAGTTACTGTCTCCGGATATTTTGACAGTGGGAGATCTTCTTTGGCTGTTCCTTCTGCCTCCCCTACTGCCTTTTTCTGTGTGTTCTCTTCTGATTTTCCGCATCCTGCCAGTGATGTCACACCTAATGCCATCGCACATGCAAATGCAATCCACTGTTTTTTCTTCATATTTTCTTCCTCCTTTATCCTTTTACTGATCCCAGTGTAATACCTTCTACAAAAAATCTTTGCAGGAATGGGTAAACAATCAGTATCGGTATCATAGCTATAAATATTTTCGCAGAATCTAATGAAAGATTGTTTAATTTCATCGCCTGCGCAATCTGATCTACATTCATTGTAGAATAATCCAGGGTTACTACCATCTGCTGGATGTAGGTCTGCAGTGGATAACTGCTCTGTCTTGTACTTAAAACCATTCCCTGGAAGAATTCATTCCAGTACATAACCATGGTGAACAGTGCAACTGTTGCGACCATAGGTTTTGCCAATGGTATGTAGATAGATATCAGAGTTCTCCAAGGTCCGCCGCCATCGACAAAACACGCCTCTTCCAGTTCTGTTGGAAGATTTTTAAAGAAATTCACTGCAAGTATCACATTAAATACCTGAAGGCCTGTTCCCAGTACCAGTCCAAAAATGTTATCCATCAGATGATAATTTTTCATGGTGATATACCACGGAACCGTTCCTCCGTTAAATAACATGCAGAACACGAATATCCACATAAAGATATTTCTTTTCGGGAACTGTTTTTTTGTTCTGGATAATGGATATGCTGCCATAAGGATACATACCATACTGATTCCGGTTCCCAGCAAAACTCTCTTAATAGATACCAGAAACGAACCGAAAAATGCGGTCTCTCCCATGATTTTTTTATAGGAGAGCAGGTTGAAGCCAACCGGCCAAAGTGCAACTTTTCCCGCATTGACTGCTTCCCTGCTGCTCAATGACACGCAGAGAACGTACCATACCGGCACAATACAGATCAAAGTAATCGCAATGAGAATCACAATATTTAAAATATCAAAAATCTTTGATCTCAGGCTTTTATTCTCAATCATAGTTATCACCTCCTAAAACAGTTTATAACCGGTAAATTTATCTGCCAGCCAGTAGCCAACCGTAATCAATACAAGACTGATTACAGATTTGAATAAACCAACGGCCGTTGCCAGAGAATACTGGAGATTTTGCAAACCGGCTCTGTATACCCAAGTGTCAATAATATCACCTGTTGAGTAAACCAATGGGTTATACAGGTTGTAAACCTGGTCAAATCCTGCATTCAGAATGTTTCCAAGCGACAGGATAGCAAGAAGTGCTACTGTTGTCTTGATGCCCGGTAAAGTCACATGCCAGATTCTTTTGAATCGTCCGCAACCGTCTACTGCTGCAGCTTCATACAATGATCCATCCACTCCCAGGATTGCTGCAAGATAAACGACTGTATTGTAGCCGAATCCTTTCCAGATATCCGTACCGATCACCAGAGGCTGGAATATCTTTGCTTCTCCAAAAAAGTTGACCGCTTCGCCTCCAAAAAATTCTATGATTTGGTTCACCGGTCCCGTATAACCGAAAATATTCAGCACAATCTTCGCAAGAATAACCCATGACAGAAAATACGGTAAATATACGATTGTCTGGATTGGACGCTTCAGTTTCTTCAGTGCCAGTTCATTTAACAACAAAGCAAACACCAGTGGAATAATAATATTTCCAATGATCTTGCCAACGGCAATAACAACTGTGTTCCGTAGAACCTGTTTAATGTCACTCATCTGAAACATGTACTCAAAATTAGCCAGACCAACAAACTTTGAGTGGAGAATGCCCTGTCCCGGATTGTAATCCTGAAAAGCCATAACAATTCCAAACATTGGAACAATGCTGAAAAAGAACAGCCACAGCAATGCGGGGATTAGCATGATGTAATAGTGTTTCACAAATCTTTTTATGTACATTAGTAAACCTCCCTTCTTTTATAGATAGTTTATCCTGTAACCATATTTTTCACTAGACGATATTGTTCCTGATTTCACAGCTTTTTTTTAAATTCAAAAAAAATGTCCGAATTAAATCGAACATTTTTTTATTCTTCCTATATATTCTGTTGGCGTGCATCCGTATTCCTTCGAAAATACCTTTGTAAAATAATAAAAATTGTCATAGCCCAGATTCGAGGCAATCTGTGTTATATTTTCTGTTCCTTTTGCCATCTTCTGGGCAGCTGCATACATTTTTCTGCTGATCACATAATTATGAAATGTATCACCGGTCATCTCCTTAAATCTCGTACTGAAATAACTTCTGCTCATTCCGATCTGTGCTGCTGCCTCTTCCGACTTCAGATTTTCTTCTATATTTTCATCTGTATACAGGATCACTCTTGCAAACATATAGATATCCTTTGTTTTATCTGTCTGCAGACATGTCTGATACAGGTTTTCTTTCCATTGTTTCACCCATTCCAGCATGGAATCCACGGAAGATAAGGATGGAAATTCCAGTTCTTCTCCTGTGAGTTTCTGGAGGCTGTGGAAGCTTTTTATGAAAACCCTTTCAGCAGTCCGTAACTCCACTCCCCTGGTTAACTCATACAGTCTGCTGAACTCGCTGTCATTGAAGATCCATCTGGTGTTCATCCACGCTTTTTCCAACCTTTTTATGAGTTCGGAATCCTCATTCCTGGTTTCTTTTTGGGAATGATTTTCCTTATATTTTCTTTCCACAAGTTCCAGTATCCGGTCACACTCATCCCCTTCAAAACTTATCTTGGATATATAGTCCAAAGCTCCCAGTCTCAGAGCACTCTGCGCATAACGGAAATCTTCATACATGGAAAAGACTACAAATTTCACCTCCGGATATTCCTTTTTACACATTTTCATCAATTCAATTCCATCGATCTCCGGCATGTCTATATCCGTGAATACAATATCCACTTCATTATCCTTCAGAAATTCCAGCGCTTTACGACCGTTCTGAACATCCCCCACAACTTCAAATCCGTATTTCTTCCAATCCATTATGGAGATCAAACCTTTTCTTGCCAGTTTATCATCGTCAACAACTAATACTTTCATTTCTCCTTACCTTCTTTTTCTGTCTCAACTCCTGTAATTTTTATTTTGTTCCGAAGTTCTTCCTGAATCGGAATCAAAATTGTAATTTTGGTTCCATATCCTTTTTTGCAATTGACAAACAGATTCGTTTCTCCTTCATAAAAAGAGTCCAACATTGCTTTTACATATCGCAGACCGATTCCTCTGTTTCCATGCTGCATTTTTTTTACATCGTAGTCAAATGGTTCATTGATCTGATAAATTTCCTCCTGGGTCAGACCATTACCGCTGTCTAATATTGTGATGCCCGCCAGTCCCCTGATATTATCCTCAAAGACCTGAATTGTGATCTTTTCATCATCTCCAAGTCCATATCGTATGGCATTTTCTACCAGTGGCTGCAGTAGCATCCTTACCGTCGGCTGTTCCAGATAACGTCCCTCTTCCACATTCATCTCAATCACAAAATCGTAACGCATCTGTTCCAATGCTATGTAATCTTTCACAATATCGATTTCTGTTCGAAGTGTTGTCTGCATTCCCTCTTTTCCCAGATTGTAGGACAACAGTCTTTTTAATCGCTGCACAAATTCCATAATATTATTCTGTTTGCTCATTCTGGCCATCCACTGAACAGAATTTAGTGTATTGAGCAGAAAATGAGGATTGATCTGATACAGAAGCTTCTCATATTCCGTCCGCTGAATATTTTTTTCTTTTTCCACAACATCATCAATCAGATTTCTGATTTGTTCCTTCATCTGCTCCACTTCGTGCATCAAGTCATCAAATTCCTTGATCTCATATTCCTGCCTTTCTCCATGTAATGCCCCATTTCCTACCTGGATAATCTGTTTTTGTAACTGATTAAGTGGTTTGCATATCAACCTGTACAGGTAAATAACAGAACAGGAAAAAATACCGAATGTTGCCAGAATGATAACCACCAGCTTCAATCTCCACATATTCATTTCTTTCTGATAGATATTTTCCGGCAGTGCAATGGCATTGGCATATCCAATGGTACTGCGATACACCATGATTTTATATCCTTCCTGATTTGTTACAGCATGTCCTTCTTTTTTCGGTAATTCCGACAAAATCTTTTGGTCCTGGACAATCACCGGATTATTGCTGTACTGCACAATGCCATTTTCATCCATCTCCATATAGGTATATGGCCATTTTTCTTTATTAAGCTGATCTGAAACACTCATATCAGGCTCCATTTCTGCATAAATATCCAGCATCTTTTGGTTACCAAAAGAAACTCTTCGCATCACGGATACTACCGGTGTCTCCTTAATTCCCAGATAGGAATCATGCATGGCCTGAATGGTATTATCGGCACCTACTACCACTTTAGAGATTGTCTGATATGACGGGTCCAGCACCCTGACGTTAAAATTTCCGATCAATTCTTTTTGCTCTTTCGGATCGTAATAAGTGATGCCAAGAAGCTTTGTATTCACATATCCAAGCTTTATCAGTTCTTCTCTGAGAAATTTCTGCTCCAAATATCGATCATAGTTATCATTTGAACTCAAATATCTTTCTGTCGCACTTCCAATAAGTCCATCGGGACTCATCTGATTGACAATACCGATCATGTCATAGTAATCACTGTCCATCTCTCGTGTAATCTGCTCCAGATATATCTGCATACTCTCCTTGATACCGTCATTCTGTATCATTCGGATCGTCATATACGACACGATTACTACTGCAAGAATACTTGACATTGCACTGAGCAGAAGAATACTCAGCATCTTCTTTTTAAGCGTTTGTTTCCCTCTGTTTTTCCTTCTCATACCAGTTTCCCTACTCCTGTTTTACCTCTTTCCACGCCACTGTAAAGTTATACTGAACAGTTAACAATTTTATCTTATTTTAATAATAGATAAATTTTTTCTGAAAGTCAACCAATGATAAAATATGATTTTTCCAACATTGAATTTTTATTTTCAAAAACACATAAAATAACCCCAAAAGCCGAATCCACACTCCCATGGATTCGGCTTTTGTATATACACTTCTATTTTCTATTTTGTATGAAGCTGTCAATCATAGCAATCACACCATCTACACCGAGCTTTGCCACATTCAGGCACAGGTCATAGTTTTCTGCCTGCCCCCACTCCTGTCCGGTATAATATTTGTGATAGGTCTTTCTGTTGTCATTTGTCTCACGCACAACAGTCTTTGCCTTTCTCGCTGAGACTCCATGTGTATCAGCCACAGTATCAACGCAGAAGGCATCATTCGCTGTCAGGAAAACTGAGACAACATCATCTCTTCCCTGAAAGGCAAAGTTTGCACATCGTCCCTGAATCACATATCCCTCACAGCCGTCCTCAATCGGCAGCCTGTCTATAAATGTAAGAGCCCTCGCCGGAGTATCATGCAGCACATTATCCTCCTCCGTCTCCATCACAATAGAGTAAAGCAGGGAATTAACCGGTCTCTCACTGTAAAACTCCTCATACTCATCGTAGCAGCCTGCCTCTTTGGCACCGGCCGCAATAGCCTCTCTGTCCATGAAATGTAAATGATATTTCTCAGCGACTGCTCTACCGATACTATCTGCATCGCAACCGCACTTTCTAGCAATTGTAATTATCATATAAATATAGCTCCTTTCTGTAAAAAAGCCAACGCGCAGGAAGCGCTCAGACAAATCAATAAAAGTTTGCAAACACCGATGCAAACACCACCGTAAGTATTCCTGCCACCGCGATAGCAAGAGAGCTCATGGCGCCCTCTATCTCGCCAATCTCGATAGCCTTCGCTGTTCCGATGGCATGTGATGAAGCGCCAAGCGCCAGTCCCTTCGATATAGGCTCAGTGATTCTGAATATTTTGCAAACAAACTCTCCGAGTATATTTCCAAGCACACCTGTCACGACGATAACTGCGACAGTGATGGTCACATATCCGCCGAGCTCCTCTGATACGCCCATACCGATAGCTGTCGTGATAGACTTTGGAAGCAGTGTGACATAGTCCTCGTGTGAAAGCCCCATAAGCACTGACAGCACAAGCACTGTCACAAGGCTTGTTATGACGCCTGCCGTGAGTCCTAGCGCGACTGCTGCTATATTTTTCTTGAGCAGGGTCCACTGCTCATAGAGCGGTATCGCAAGGCATACCGTGGCCGGTGTCAGAAACCAGCTAAGGTACGATGCCCCCTTATTGTATGTGTCATAATCCACATCTGCCACAACAAGCACTATGATGGTCAGTACTATTGAAATGAGAAGCGGATTGAGTATTGCAAGCTTAAACTTTTTCTTTAAAAGCATACCTAGCAGATATGCAACCAGACTTACTGTGACACCGGCAAAAAGCGATGTCTGAAACAAATTATCCATTATGATTATCCTCTATCTTATTTATTTTCTCCAGCATCAGCCCTCTTGCGCTTCTGCATACGGATTACGAGCTGTGAAACATGTCCTGTAGCAATCATTACAGTAAGAAGTGCCACAACCGTGATTACAAGCACAGGTACAAGCACCGGCTTAAGATTGCCCCAGGATGACATAAGTCCCACTCCCGCAGGGATAAACATGACAGGCATTATCTCTATCATGAATTTGCCTGCACTCCTTACAGAGTTAAGCGGTATCAGGCCTGTCAGCAGACCTATGAAAAGTATAACCATGCCATATATGCTCGCCGGGACAGGCAATGGCAGTAAATATTTGAGTATCTCACCTACAAACGAAATCGCAAGTATGATGAGAAATTGCTTTAATAATTTCATTTTATATTGTATCTCCGTTATATATATTTCGTGACTATTTGTAACTGTTTATCTGTGTTCCCTGACCATCATTGTACATACAATGGCAAGCAGCACGCTTGAAGCCCATATAGCGCGTATTCCTATGTGCAGTGAGCACACTCCGCCTATACCTGCTCCTATTGCAAATATCAGAATAATTCCATAGTAGTGCGCTGTCTTTTTCAGTGCCCCGATATTTCTGTCACGCAGATATATTGACAGGCTCTCTGTGCCGCTTCTTAGGTTGCCGATGCACATGGTGCTGGCATAGCCGTAGCCGTTTACCTTTCTGAAGGACTGCACCTGCATAGAACAGCTGAATGATACAAGCATGGTCGCTATCATATCGTACCTGTGTGGTATGAAGCCGACCACAAACAGTATGATTATCTCTATCATCACCACTATCTGACGCCAGTGGATGCGCTTTGCCTTCTTATATCTATGCCCGATTCTCTCTGCCACAAGCACACCGAGTGCAAATGAAAGGATTGGGAAAAGATACGATAGTCCCTTCATCCATTCACCTATCATCAGATGCTGGCTCATCAGCACCACGTTTCCTGTCTGCGCATTCGAGAACACCTTGTTTCTCACGTTGTAGGTGTAGGCATCCTGAAAGCCTCCGGAAAGTGCCAGAATCGCACTCAGCAAAAAGGTCTCTGATGTCTGAATCCTTATTTTTTCTTTTTCAGTCATTTTTTCGCCTCTTTTTCTCATATTCGCTGTTAGCTGCCACACCCTCGTGTGACCCACAGCAATTGCATATTTACAGCAATCCACACGGTTTATTATTATAGAAAAAAAGGGCGGATATTTCAATACCCGCCCCAAATATACAGTGTATTAAATTTTGCACAATACCTAAAATATATATTGGATATACATAATAGATATACATAATAGATATACATCATAGCTATACCAGATACTTTTCTTCAAACTCAGATACCGGTACCGGTTTTGAGAAATAATATCCCTGGAACTCATGACAGCCCATCATTGTGAGCATATCAAGCTGCTTTTTCGTCTCCACACCCTCTGTGATGACGTCCATGCCTATCTTGCCTGCAAGCGTGATGATACTCTCTAATATATCCTGTCCCTTGACCTCGTTCTCAGATTTGCGAAGGAAGCCCATATCGATTTTCAGCACATCGGCACTGATATCCTTTAGCATGTTGAGTGATGAGTAACCGCTTCCGAAATCATCAATCTCCACCCTGAAGCCTACGCCCTGAAGCTTGTGGATAATATTCATATTCTTCTCAAAATCGGTCATCAGCGTTGTCTCTGTAATCTCCAGATGCAGATTGGACGCTGCTATGCCATATTTATTAATCAGCCCTGTAAAGGTCTCATATATATCTATAATGTAGAAGTCCTTTGTAGATATATTTACAGATATATGATAGCTTCCATAGCCTTTTTCCTTCCACTCTGCAAGCTTTTGCGCTGCCTTCTCCCATATATAGAGGTCAAGCTTGTAAATGAGACCTGCGTTCTCTAAAATATCAATAAAAGCATACGGTGTCAGGATGCCTCTTGATGGATGAACCCAGCGCACCAGCGCTTCTGCGCCCTTTGCAGCACCATCACGTTTCACCTGTGGCTGTAAGTACATGACAAACTCATCATTTTGCAATGCCGGCTCAAATTCACCGAGCAGACGTCTCTGCTCTATTGATATCTCAAGCAGATGCTCATCATAGTATGCCACACAGCAGTCGTAATTATTCTTTATGGTGTCTGCCGCTATATTAGCCTTGTCTACCATAATGCTGACAGCCTCATCCCTGTCTCTTATCTCATACACACCCATGTATGTATGCAGATGGAAAGAATTGCCCGAAAACTCACGCTGCAGCTCTTTTATTGAATCTGCCACTCTTTTTTCATCAAACTCTTCTCTTGGCAGACACAGCGCAAAGCGGTCATTCATAAGCCTTGCACAAATGGTCCTCTCAGATGGATTCGATGCCATGAGCTTCGCCTGCTTTATGAGCACCTGATTGCCCTTCTCCATTCCAAATATCTCATTGATGAATTTGAAATCCTTTATATTGCTGCAAATCAGGTAGAAGGTTGTGTCATGATACTTGTTCACCATATCGTGCACATCCTCATAGAACTGGTCACGGTTCAAAAGTCCGGTCAGACTGTCATGCGATGCCTTGTACTTTTCCTGCTCCCACGACTCATACATCTGTGTACGGTCATTGTATACAAAATAATCACATATAACGCGATTGCTCTCATCATATATGCGCTTGTAGGCAATCTCAAAGTAGTGCTTTTCACCGTTTATTTCAATATCTGTTGTCTGGAAGGTCATACTGTCCCTTCTGTCATCTCCCAGCTTTTCAATCCACTGACTATATTTACTTTCATAAACAGACATATTGCCGCCATGCCTGTAAATAGCCTCCATCAGGTCATTGTAATATATGCACCTGCCCTTTCTGTCATAGCAGATGATACCATTGTTCATATCGCGGACCACAAGAGAGAGCATATTTTCTATAAGCTCATTCGGCACATATCTGTATGTCAGGTAATATATGATAATAGCTATAGCACCATATATAATCATGGTGAGGTCATATATGGAGTCCGAACCTATAGTAGCAATGTCAAACGAAAAGCCGATAAAGATAACTACCGCTATAGCCCCATATGCCTCCCTGTACATGCGCGATGATTTGATAATCATATACAGATATGTAAAAATAATCAGAATCACAAACGCATATGTGAATATAAAATGCAGCCTGTACCATAGGCTGTCATTATTGAATACCACCTTAATATTCTCAGCTTTTATGGATTCTATATCAAAAATCTTATTAGTCCAGGTGTTCTCTATAAGCATATATGTGTCCAGCACCGCAAATATCATGGAAGCAGCCTGCACTCCCTTGAAGGTCTTTACAGCACCTGTATAATACTGTGTATAAAACATAAGAGCGATGAGCATCCAGTCAAACAGAGCCATAGTAAGCCCTTTCGCAAGTACTGTAACAGTGTGCCCCGGCACAAATGTAAAAACAAAAAAGACTATAGCGCAGGCAAATGTCAACGTCTCATATATACACACACTTTTACCGAGTCTGTCATGTTTTTTAAAGGAACAGATTGCGCAATGTGCAATCAGTATTGCTTCCAGCAATACTCCCAGTCCATATACTATCCTCATATTCCCACCTGTCTTCTATTACCATATTACTAACCTATATATAGCCATTGTAACTCATTTCATGTGTAATGTAAACAAAAAAGAGGTTGTCACAACCTCTTTTTTGTAATTTATTAACATTTATTATTTTCCTGAAGTTGCTTTCAGTCGTGTCATGGCACGGGCCAGCGAAGCTCTTGAGTGATAATACTCCTGAATACTCTGCTTCTGGCGAAGCTGCTCCTCAGCTCTCTCCTTTGCCTCTCTTGCCCTTGCTATATCGATTTCCTCCGGATGCTCGGCTGTCTCGACAAGCAGTGTCACACGGTTGTTGACTATCTCTACGAAGCCCATTCCCACTACCGCGTACTCCCAGTTGTCACTGCCCTCCGGCTGAAATCTCATCTCGCCCTCATCGACGGCTATGACCATATCCTCATGGTGGGCGAGGATTTCCTTCTGGCCATCGAACTCAGGGACTATTATGGAACGACATCTTCCTGAGTAAAACACTCTGTTAGCAGCTATTACCTTTAGATAAAATGTATTTGTTGCCATACGATTTGTCCTTCCTTATGCTTTTACTGCTGCATAGTCTTTGCTTTTTCCTTGACGTCCTCGATTGTTCCGACATTGAAAAATGCGTTCTCAGGATACTCGTCCATCTCACCATCTATGATGGCCTTGAAGCCCTTGATAGTATCCTCTACAGGCACATAGACACCCTGGATACCTGTGAAGTTCTCGGCTACGTGGAATGGCTGTGAGAGGAACTTCTGGATTTTTCTTGCTCTGTATACAAGCACCTTGTCCTCATCTGCCAGCTCCTCCATACCAAGGATCGCGATGATATCCTGCAGCTCCTTGTACTTCTGGAGAATCTCCTGTACCTTTCGTGCTACCTGATAATGCTCCTCGCCTACGATATCAGGCTCGAGGATACGTGATGTAGACTCAAGCGGGTCTACTGCCGGGTAAATACCCTGTTCAACAATCTTTCTTGAAAGAACTGTTGTGGCATCCAGATGTGCGAAGGTTGTAGCCGGAGCCGGGTCTGTGAGGTCATCGGCTGGTACGTATACGGCCTGTACCGATGTTACCGAACCGTTCTTTGTAGATGCGATTCGCTCCTGCAGCTCACCCATCTCAGTAGCCAGTGTAGGCTGATAACCTACGGCTGAAGGCATACGTCCTAAAAGTGCTGAAACCTCTGAACCTGCCTGTGTGAAACGGAATATATTATCGATGAAAAGCAGCACGTTCTGGTGCTTCTCATCCCTGAAATACTCTGCCATTGTAAGTCCTGTCTCAGCTACACGCATACGTGCTCCTGGTGGCTCGTTCATCTGTCCGAACACTAAGGCTGTTTTTTCCAGAACTCCTGATTCCTTCATTTCTGTCCAGAGATCATTTCCCTCTCTGGAACGCTCTCCGACTCCTGTAAAGATTGAGTAGCCGCCGTGCTCTGTTGCGATATTGCTGATGAGCTCCTGGATGAGGACTGTTTTTCCTACTCCGGCTCCTCCGAAGAGTCCGATTTTTCCACCCTTTGCATATGGGGCAAGGAGGTCGATGACCTTGATACCTGTCTCGAGGATTTCCTCTGCAGGGTTCTGCTCCTCAAATGTTGGTGGTTCTCTGTGGATTTCCCACTTTTCTTCTGTATCAGGCTGTGCTCCGCCGTCGATAGCTTCACCGAGCACGTTGAACAGTCTGCCGAGAGTCTGCTCTCCGACAGGTGTCTTGATGCCGGCGCCTGTGGCTGTTACTTCCATATCTCTGTGAAGTCCCTCACTGGAAGCAAGCATGATACAGCGTACTGTATTATTTCCAATATGCTGTGCGACTTCCATCACACTTTTTTTGTCACCATTTAAAACTTCTAGTGCGTCTCTGATTGCCGGCAGGTTCTCATCCTCGAACTCTACATCGACAACAGGACCCATAACCTGGATAATTTTTCCTGTTTTCATCAAAAAGCCTACTTTCTCTTTTTCTTCTGCGATTTAGCACCGGCTATTACCTCTGTAATCTCCTGTGTAATCGCTGCCTGTCTGGCACGGTTGTAAAGAATGTCAAGCTCTGCAAGCATGTCCCTCGCACTGTTTGATGCGGACTGCATCGCCATCATTCTGGCGTTCTGCTCACATGAAAATGACTCTACAAGAGCACCGTAGACAAATCCAACAACGTAGTTTGGTACGATACGATCCATGACTGCCTCAGGCGATGGCTTGAGTGCCAGCTCCTCCCTCGGTATGTCTATAGGAATCTGCACAGTGAAGTCTGCCTTTTTCAGTGGCAGAAGCTGTGACATCTGTGTTTCCTCCTGAATCGCATTTATCATGCTGGTATAGATAATATAAACTTCGTCCAGCTCGTTATGTAGATATAGCTCCAAAATTTCTTCTGCAATATTTCTGGCACGGTTGAGTGTCGGATTCTGAACTGTGTAGTGGAACTGTTTTTCAATCTCAATTCCACGCTGTTCAAAATAATGACGTCCCAGCTCTCCGAGTACAAAAAGTGAATGGTTCGGATGATTCTTTAAGTGCTCCTCAGCCATTTTCAGGATATTGTGGTTGTATGAGCCCGCAAGTCCTTTATCGGCTGTGATTACGATATATCCGACCTTTCTGTCCTCAGGCAGCTTATCCTCGTTGGTCTTGAAATAGATGTCCTCCATATCAGGCAGATGCCTGAGTATTCGGCTCATCTCTGATTGCAGTGTGAAGAAATACGGCTCTGTATCTGCCAGCATCTTTTTGGACTTTTTCAGCTTCGAAGAAGAAATCATATACATGGCATTTGTGATTTTAAGCGTATCATTGATACTTTTTATTCGATCCTGTATTTCCTTCGTGTTTGCCATAATACTACCTGTTACCCTTTATACTCTTTTACTGCATCCATGATTTTATTTACGAGCTCTTCATCAATGGCTCTGTTCTCTTCGATTTTCTGTCCGATTTCCGGATAAGAAAGATCCATGTATGAGAGGATATCGCCCTGATATTTCTTTACATCTTTTGTCTCAATTGTGTCAAACACACCATGGTTTGCCATGATAAGTGTCATTACCTGCTCATGCAGTGACAGTGGATGGCAAAGTGGCTGTTTTAAAAGCTCCATAAGTGCTTTTCCATGTGCAAGCTGTGCTTTTGTGGCATCGTCAAGGTCTGATGCAAACTGTGTGAATACCTCCATCTCCCTGTACTGTGCCAGGTCGATACGGATGCTTCCTGATGCCTTCTTCATGGCCTTTGTCTGGGCAGCTCCACCAACTCGGGATACTGAAAGACCTACGTTTACGGCCGGTCTCATACCTGCGTTGAAGAGGTTGCTCTCTAAGAATATCTGTCCGTCTGTGATAGATATTACGTTGGTAGGGATATATGCTGATACATCTCCTGCCTGTGTCTCGATGATTGGGAGTGCTGTGATTGAGCCTCCGCCAAGCTCATCGCTCAGACGGCTTGATCTCTCGAGCAGTCTTGAGTGGAGATAGAATACGTCTCCCGGATATGCCTCACGTCCCGGTGATCTCTCGAGCAGCAGTGAAAGTGCTCTGTATGCTACCGCATGCTTTGAAAGGTCATCATATACGATAAGTACATCCTTGCCCTGATGCATGAAATGCTCTGCCATGGCTGTTCCTGCGTATGGTGCGATATACTGCAGTGATGCAGGATCGCTGGCTGTTGATGAAAGCACGATTGAGTAATCCATTGCGCCGTGTTTTGTCAGAGTTGACACAATTTTTGCTACTGTTGATGCTTTCTGGCCAATTGCTACATATATACAGATAACATCCTTGCCCTTCTGGTTGATGATGGTATCTGTGGCAATTGATGTCTTTCCTGTCTGACGGTCACCGATGATAAGCTCTCGCTGTCCACGTCCGATTGGGAACATTGAATCGATTGAGAGGATTCCTGTCTCAAGTGGAGTATCTACTGACTTTCTGTCCACGATACCCGGTGCCTCATTCTCGATTGGTCTGTAATCTTCCTCTTTGATATCGCCCTTTCCATCAATAGGCTCACCTAAGGCATTGATGATTCGGCCGATAAAACCTTTGCCTACAGGGATTCCGGCTTTTTTCTTTGTTCTTACTACTTTGGTTCCTTCATGGATTCCGTGGTCTCTTCCGAAAAGGATTACACCGATTTCATTCTGACGGATATCCTGAACCATTCCTTTTACTCCATTATCGAATACTACGATCTCACCGTACATGGCATGGTCGATGCCGTATATTGTGGCGATTCCGTCGCCGACGTAGATTACCTCGCCAGTCTCACGGCTCTCGGTATCGAAGTCGAAATTCTCTATCTCGCTCTGGATAATGGAGATTATGTCTGTTGCACTGATTGCGCCCACAGGGGTCACCTCCTGGTCAATTTTCTTTCAAGCTCACGAAGCTTTCCTTCGTAGCTTCTGTCATACTCTGTATTAAGAGTCTTAATCACATATCCACCTAAAAGTGTTTCGTCCACTTTCTGTGTAAGTGATATTTCATATTCCGGATATTTGCTTTGTAGCAGCGCCTTGGCGTCATTTGCTTCCTCGTCGGTTGCGGCCTCTGCACTGATAAGCTCAGCTCTTATGATATGGTTTTTCTCATCCCAGTATCTGTAATATGCCTCAAAGATTTCATTCATTTCAGCGGCATATCCAAGCTTTACCATTTCCTTTATGAAGCTTGTGATAAGCTTTGGCTCACTCTCAAATCCGTATACCTTTTCTATGATGTCATACTTTTTGGTCAACGGTATAAGTGGATTTGCGAGCGTCTGTGCAAGCTTTTCTGTCACAAAGTATACTCTCTGTGCTTCCTCCACATCACGACGCTCTACAGCCAGCCTGTACAAAACTATTGCATTATTTACTGCTGCCTGTGTCATTAGCTTCACCTGTCTTTACAATCTTTCTCGCTGCTAAGATGGCAAGTTTTGCAATTTCAGCCTCAGCGGCCTTTGTTGCCCTATCCTGCTCGCTAGCAATGTCCGCTTTTGCTTTTTCAAGCATACTGTCTGCTTCCTGTCTGGTTCTCTCAAGAGCCTTCTCCTGCTCAGCCTCTGCTCTTGCTCTGGCATCGAGTATTATCTGGTCTGCCTGAGTCTTTGCACTTTCGAGCTTCTTTTTATAGTCGCTCTTTAAGCTTTCTGCATCGTCCTGACTCTTCTTTGCTTCCGAGAACTGCTTCTGAATCATTTCGTCTCTCTGATTGATCACGCCCATCACGCGGTCAAAGAGGAATTTCTTAAATATCCAGTACAGGAAAAGCAGATTGACTACTGTCCATATTATGTTCCATGGATCAATTTTTAACATTGCTCTACCTTCCTTTCTGTTTCATCTGGTTGTAACTGTCAGTTACGCTGCCTGATTATTTAAGGAAGAGGATGATAAGTAATGCGATAACGAAACCGTAAATAGCTGTTGCCTCTGCAAGGGCACATCCTAAAAGAAGTGATTTAGAGATTTTGCTCTCAGCCTCCGGCTGTCTTGCGATTGCGTCTACTGCGCTGCTTGTTGCCTTACCGATTCCAAGTCCGGCTCCGATTCCTGTTAATACTGCGATTCCAGCTCCGATTGCTACTAATAATGTTGATGACATAATGTGTTCTCCTTTTCTTGCTTATATGCTTTCTTTTGGTTAGCAATTATTTTGTTTCTTTTGTAAGCGAGGTTACATTTTCCATGCTTACGATGTGAAATTAAATGATGTGGTGTTTCATGCCTCATCAGGTCTTCTTACTCGGTTGCCTCCTTGATGAAAAGTCCTGTCAGGAATACAAATACATATGCCTGTATAAGTCCATCAAAGATATCAAAATAACAACTGAATACTGCCGGAACGATTGCCGGTACGACCATCTTTAAAAGCTCCATGATTACGAATGAACCAAGGACGTTTCCAAATAATCGCATACACAGCGATAATGGTTTGATAAAGATCTCAAGGATATTGATAGGTAGTATTACCGGCATTGGCTCTGCAAAGCTTTTAAGCCACCTTTTGGTGCCCTTTGCCCTGATTCCTGCCACCTCGATAAGAACTATGCTCATTACAGCGAGTGCTGCGGTGACGTTCATATCCTTTGTCGGCGGTTTGAAGCCAAGTAAGCCTATCAGGTTTGCTATTCCTATATAGATGATTACTGTTGCCAGATATGGTATGTAATCCTTTCCTTTTTCTCCGAGTGTCTCACTGAAGAAATCATTAAGAAATTTGACTCCTGCCTCTACGGCTACCTGTCTGCGTCCGGGATTTTCAACTGAAAGATTTCTGCCGAGAAAAAAGCACAGTAAAAATACCGCTGCCATTATTATCCATGTGACTACTACCGACTCGTATATGGGTATGCCTCCGAATATCGGTATCTTGAATACCACGTCACAATTGAGTTCCTCTAACAGTCCATCTACCAGAGCATCCATCTGCGTTACCTCCTTTCTTTTTTGCTATATGAAATTTGATACGCAAATTGTTTCTTAATAACTCAAGATGTTTTCTGTCTGACCTTTGATGTTTGTTTGGTCTTGATTTAATAAGAAGCAACTATCGTTGTACTTGATTTTAGTCACATCGTTTTATAAAGTCAACGTTTCGTTTTTATATTGTTTGGCTGGCAAAGTTTCACATTTTTTAGTTAGCTTTTTATACATTTTCAACAATTTAAGTTTTTATTTTTGTGCAGTTTTTCTATTGCGTTTTGGGGACGTTTAGATTTATTTTATTTTTATTTGCGTTTTATTAAAAATTTCCAAATAATTCGGGAGGAATTTCCCTTTTTTTCACAGTTTTTCACAATTCATTTAACTTGCGGGGTTGTGGCTATAGTACGGAACCCGGGCGGCAGGCACTCACAGGCTCTAGTGGGCTACGCTACGCTGCCAAGATTCTGTACGAAATTATGCTTGCAGGGTTTCTTTGCTTGACGAAACCGGCTTTTATGCGCCGTCCATGGCGCATACTACCGGTCACAAAAAGCGTGACCAGTAGCAATTTCAGCCATTTTTAATGCATCAGAAGATGCATGGGGCTGAAATTGCATAAAATATAGGTTATGGCGCATGGCTTGACAGCATAGTGTCAAGCTTGCGTTTTCATAAAAGTGCTATTTGATATGTTTGCCCAGCCATCCTTGGCTGGGCATTTCTGTGCTTCGTGGGCATAATTTCTACAGTATCTAGGCAGCTTCGCTATTCGCCCTCCCGAGCCTGTGTGTGCCTGCCGCCCGGGTTCCTTACGCTGTGGCTCTATTTACCTTCTTGTCGCTTTGCCCACGGCTATTGCCGTGGGCTCGCTCTGTGCGTGCTCGTTATTCTTTTACGCTTTCCCTCGGCTGTTGCCGTGGGCTCGCTCTGTGCGTGCTGGTTATTTGTGTATGCTTTTCCCGGTCTCCGCCGGGCTCGCTTGGATTTGCTCGCTCTTTGTGAGGGTTTGCTCAGGCCTAGCCCAGCATCACATCGAGTGTCATCATGAGGCAGAAGCCCACCATAAATGCTATGGTGGCGCGATTGGAGTGACCTCCCTCTGACATTTCCGGCACGAGTTCTTCTATGACTACATATATCATGGCTCCGGCGGCGAAGCTTAGCAGGTACGGCATCACCGGCTCTATTATTCCGATGGCAAGTATCGTAAGTATTCCCGCTATCGGCTCGACTATTCCCGACAATACTCCGTATACAAAGGCTCTTAGCTTTGAGCTTCCTGTGCTATGTAATGGCATGGATATGATTGCGCCCTCTGGGAAATTCTGTATGGCTATTCCGATTGCCAGTGAAAGAGCTGCTGCCCTCGTGATGGTGGTGGTTCCTGATATCCAGCTTGCGTAGAGCACTCCGACTGCCATGCCCTCCGGTATATTATGTAATGTAACTGCAAGCACCATCATTGTCTGTCTGCTGAAGTTGCTCTTTGGACCCTCGACTGAATTATCGAGATGCATATGTGGTGTGATTGTATCCAGTATCAATAGGAAAAACATTCCGAGCATAAAGCCTGTTACTGCTGGGACGAACTGCATTTTTCCAAGGCTCTGTGACTGCTCAAGTGCCGGAATCAGAAGACTCCAGACTGATGCCGCAATCATTACGCCTGCTGCAAAGCCACTGAGCATTTTTGTGGTCTTTACGGAAAGCTCATTTTTCATAAAAAGTACACATGCCGCACCGAGCGACGTGCCTATAAATGGTATTAATAAACCTAATATGGTTGATGTAATCATGGTTGCCTCCTATTCTGCTGTTCTGCGGTTTTTCTATTTTACACAAACTTCCCATATATAAAACTATATTTACCGGAGAGTATACAGTTGTTCCGAAGAAAAAAATATGAGGAATACACTGTATGCTAGGCCGGTATCACAAAATAAAATATAGGAAGTTTGAATATTTTATTATTCAACATATTATTTCTTATATCGTTTCGTATATCATGATATGAGGGTCAAAAGGTATTTTGCCTCTCATTTATGATTAATCAGATTACTATATGCTACGCATTCCCGTAATCTGACTCCACCTCGAAAACCACTTAATGTAAAACAGCTGTATGTAATTAGTCTTCTCTAACCCGATTACAGTTTAATACACCTATATAATTTCGTCAACCGGCTTCTGTGAGCCTTACTCGTTACTGTTCACACCTAACAGTGTGACCAGCAACGAGTACAAGCTACTCCATAGCTTAGATACAATCGAGTTATACTTCTTTGCACAGCAATGCCCTGACAAAACGTCAGGGCCGGGTATCACATGCCACAGATGGCATATAAAATGGCATATAAAATGGCTTCTAATACCGATTCCTGCAAAGAGGCTGTCTGCCCACACATATATTATCCTTTGTACGGTCACGAAGCTCCGGCACCGGATTTGGCGCCACCTCAAAGCGATAGTCCTCCCCGTTTTTGCGGATATAATCCTCAATAAAGGTATGGCTCATTACATTTCTTACCGGGTCATTGACCAGGCGCTGATATCTGATAAATGTTTCAGGAGCATTGGTTCTTACATCCACATACCTTTCACGGCATGCTGTGTCGTTTACCGTACTGCCAAGCACACACCTGACATACTCAATATTGCTTTCAAGCACAAGAGGAGCCGGGAACTCAGCGTCAGGGATGACCTCCTGCCAATCCTTTTTCTCGTACTGCCTTAGCAGCTCAAGTGCAATATGCAGATGCTTAAGCTCCTGTTCAAACATAAACTGCCATATGCCACGTATTCTTGTATCCGTCTCCGTTTCATAACAGCTCCAATACAGCCAGCACTCGACATACTGATGCACAAGGAGATTTTCAAGGCGGCTCATGCATGGCTTCAACAGGCTGCCATACTGTGTGACATGCTGTTCCTCGACCATTCCGATTTCCTGATATAGCCTGCGTCCCATCTCATCAGGCCAAAGTGCCGCTGTATTCATATAGTAGTTCATAGTCTGCTGTTCTGCTGCTGTGATTACGTTTGCAGCCAGCACATCCATTGTCGCAGGGCATTTATCCGTCATCGGATATCGTATTGAATCATATGGATGCCTGTGGTGTGAAATAGTCGGTCTGCCCGGTGTGATTTCCGTATAGCCTCCGACAAGCTTCTCTGCGTGCTCACCTGTGGTAAAATCAAGATAATCTGCATAGCGGTACAAATGATCAAAATCCTCGAGCAAGGCAAAATCGAGCGCAGACTTAATATTTTTGTCATTTACTCGTTTTGCAAGATGAGCAGTCAGGTCAACTGCAAGCTGCTCGTAGCCTATGGTGTGCTCCAATGCCGACTCATCTGCCGGCTTTAAATGCGTGAGTATTTTCTGCTGCTGTTGCTCACTTTTCCTGATGTATGCAAGCTTTCGTCTAAGCTCATCATCACCTACGCTTCTTGAAAACTGATGTGAAAACCACACGTTTTCAAATTCTGTACCATTCATCAATATGATTCTCGTCCTTGTATACGGATTTACCTCATTTTTGTTATATGATTTTACCCAGAATTTCTCCCAGTCAACAAATAAATCGCCGGTTCTCTCCGGCCTCATTTTAAATGGATTCATAATACAAACATACCTCCTTCATGCTATTGTATGCACGAAGGAGGTATGCTGTGCGTATGAATCACATTCTAATAATTTGTCAAATATATATGTGTATTTAGAGTTTTCCGAATCAGCCTCATAAGAGCCTTTCCTGCTCTATTGTTTTATCCGATTCAAGAATTGCTTCTTTTAATTCAGCAAGCAATCCTGCATCCTTTTTTTGCAGTTTTTCCCTAGTTGAAGCCTTAAGTGGTATTCCAGCGTCTTTTTTTAATGCTTCCTCAAAATCCGCTACCCCCATTCTATAAGGCATTAGTTTTTCAAAAATTCTATCCTTAATAAACATGAATATGCTTATCCCTCCAAAATCCATATCTCCCCAATGGAGGAACTCACATTCCTTAGATACAATAAGGCTTAATTTCTTTAGAAAATACACTTCCTTAGGAGTAAAATAACCATGACAAAAAATATACAAGGTATTCTCATCATATTGCATACTTTCATAGTTAGCCTTATTTTCTATGGTCATAATTCTTTTGCATCCTGCAAGCGAAACCGGACTTGCATGCTCAAGTGTCTGCGTATTAATAATGGTTCCATAAATCTGCTTTGACGTATCAATAACACATGTATCATCAATTCTATATGACAATGGTCCCTTCCATTCCATTGTCTGTGCATATGACATAATGCCATGCATCTTCAAAATTTCAAGCCCCGACTTCTTTTTATCCTCTTTGGCATCATCTTCCTCTCCCTCTGTATCATAATCCTCCATATCCTTCTCATAATATGGAGAATATTTAGTCAGAATTGATACCATCTTTTGTCGATAGCATTTTTCAAATTTCTTTGAATCATTAAAAACCTTTGCACTAAAAACACGCTCCCACACAGGCTCCTTTATTCTTGTTATAGCATTGATACACTTAAAACGCATATCCTCCTCAGCCTCTGTGACACTCTTTCCGGCTTCCAGACGCCCCAAAATATCATCATAATATCTGCATATCCAATCGCAGTCACCAACCTCTGATTTCCACTGCTTTACAGACTCTATCAATCTTAGCTGTTTTGCTCTTGAATCCTCAACACCCTCAAGCCGACACAGCTCCGGTATGCTGCTGACATCACAATCAATTTTTTTAATATCGCTGTTGACCTGAATCCAACTAATTCTTATCTTCCCATCGTGGCCTGCTTGTGTATTATTCTCTATGAACCTTGCCTGATCGATTAGTTTCCGGCGTCCACCAACAAATTCCATCATTTCTGTTATTTTGTTAAAATGTTTTTCTCCGGTTAGTTTTCCTGACCGGTATCCTTCGGTGTCTGTTTTTTTAATAATATAGCCTGCAAGCGTGTGCTTAATTGGAGTTTTTCCCATAGCATAATACCCCTGTAAAACCATTAATACGTCCTATCACTTTTCCTCAAACAGCTCGATTTCCTCGCCAAGTGGTCCTTTGCAGAATGCTATGCGCGCCGGAAATACCGGTGTTGATGCGATTTCTATATCCTTCGGCTCGATAAATACCTCGTATCCTGCTGCTTTTACAGCCTCTACACACGCATCCACATCATCTGTTGCGAATGCGAAATGACGAATAACACCTTTGTCCGGTGCATCATCTCCATCGTTAAAAATCTCAACAATTCCGTTTCCGGTATCAAGCATGATTCCTGCCTGCCATTCCCTTGCGACCGGGATTCCCAGAATGTTTTTGTAGAAATCTATTGTCTTTTCATATTCCTCTGTGCTGCTGCACTTCATTGATACGTGATGTATACCTTTTATTAAGCTCATTGTTTTTCTCCCTTTAATTATTTGGAGCTGTTTTGTGATTTATAGTGATTTCAGCTACTTTTTCCCACAACTTTTCCGGCTTTTGGGCTGAATTTTAGGAGCTGTTTTGGAGATTTCTGCGGTTTCAGCTACTTTTCTCGCTATTTTTCCGGCTTTTGGGCTGAATTTTAGGAGCTGTTTTGGAGATTTCTGCAGTTTCAGCTACTTTTCTCGCTATTTTTCCGGCCTTTGGGCTGAATTTTGGGTGCTGTTTTAAAAGTTTTAGGAATTACAGCTCCCCAGTGCCTGCCTACTATGCTATCAACCTATGGCTATTGTACATTATGCCAATTTAGTCCTACTTAGTAAAATGATGTGAGAGTCAAAAGGTATCCAATTCAGGATCCCTTAAATCATATTATATCTATAAAATTTTCTATTGTCCATATATACAGACGATTATGATTGCGGCCACGCAGCTATGAAGGCACTGAACAATTACGAAATTTATTTGCAAATTCGTACGCTTCATTATACTATATACTCATAGTATCAGAAAATAAGTACAATCTACAGGAGGATTATCATGATAATAAAAAACGGCATTGTAGCAGACCCTGCATCAGGTCTCTACGAACAGATGGATATACTTGTAAAAGATGGGATAATAGTAAAAATAGCACCTGACATCTCATGTACGTCAGACACTGCTGCAACTGAAAAAGAAAAAATAATAGATGCATCCGAAATGATTGTCGGACCGGGACTTATCGACACACATGTGCATTTCCGTGATCCGGGCTTCACATACAAGGAGGATATCCACACCGGTTCCCTGGCTGCCGCAAAGGGTGGCTTCACAACTGTTGTATGCATGGCAAACACAAAGCCTACAGTGGACAATGTGGATACTCTAAAGGACAACCTCACACGTGGAAAGCAGGAAAAAATCCGTATGTATCAGGCCGCTGCAATATCGCACTCCCTCAAAGGACAGGATGAGGTTGACATGGCAGCTTTAAAGGAAGCCGGAGCATGTGGCTTTACCGATGACGGCATCCCGCTTACAAATGCCGCTTTCTGCTACAGAGCCATGCAAAATGCTGCAAAGCTGGATATGCCGATAAGTCTCCATGAGGAGGACCCTGCATTTATCAAAAACAACGGCATCAACCATGGAAAAATATCTGACGCTCTCGGTATCTACGGCTCACCATCCATCGCTGAGGAAGCCCTTGTCGCAAGAGACTGTCTGCTTGCGCTGCGCAGTGGTGCTGATGTTGTAATACAGCACATCAGCTCCGGTGTATCTGTTGATATAGTCCGCACCTACAAAAAGCTTGGTGCAAGGCTCCATGCCGAGGCCACTCCACATCACTTCACGCTGACTGAGGATGCTGTCTTAGAGCACGGCACCCTTGCCAAGATGAATCCGCCTCTGCGCACTGAAGCAGACCGTCAAAAGATTATAGAGGGACTTATCGATGGCACAATAGACCTTATCGCAACAGATCATGCGCCTCACAGCACTGAGGAAAAATCAAAGCCTGTAACCGAAGCTCCAAGCGGTATCATCGGTCTTGAGACATCTCTTGCTCTTGGTATCACAAGCCTTGTCAAACCGGGCCATCTGAGCATGCTTGAGCTTTTGGAAAAGATGACTATCAATCCTGCCAGGCTGTACCACATGCCTTACGGTACTATCTCAGAGGGTGCTGCTGCAGATTTTGTCATCTTTGATCCTGACGAAAAATGGGTACCATGCGAATATGCATCAAAGTCATCAAACACACCTTTTACCGGCATGGAACTGACCGGTAAGGTTAAGTACACCGTATGCGGTGGAAATGTGATTTATTCGGATAAATAAATTGTGTATGCACTATTAAAAAAGCAGATTGTGAACTCATGTGTTCACAATCTGCTTTTTTCTACTTCTCCACCAGCTCCAGGCAGTCTCCATAGTGTCTCTGCAATGCATTTAAGTCCATGATCATCACATAAAATACTCTGCCATTGTGCACTGAATCCACTATCCTGCCATGGTCGAGCACTGAAATATATGTGCCGTCTGCTTTTCGCATATGAAAGAAAATATAATCATTTGAGTGGCCTCCGTTAATCTGCGACCATATGCTTTTTTGACAGCTTTCCTGTTCATCCGGACGTATCAGATTACAGAAGCTCTTACCTGTATATGCAAGCAGCTCATCCATGTTTTTACAGCCTGTAAGCCTAAGCAGCTCATTGTTTGCAAGCAGGATCTCATCATTTTCTTTATCTGCCCTGTAAACAATGAACGCTCCCGGCATATTGTCAATAATATCCTTCACGGCAAATCCAAGCTTCGCACGGCTTTTTATACGCTCACCCTCACGGTATGCCATGCAGCCGTTCTTCCCACGCATTTTCACCTCATAAAGTGCCATATCCGCACACCGCATGAGCTGTGAACGGTCATCAGCCAAAACAGGATACTCCGCAAAGCCCAGTGAAATGGTAAATGTATGTTCTTCACCTTTACAATAAAATTTCCTGGTTTCTCCTGTAAACTTCTTAAGAAAAGGCTTAACCTCCTCTACCGTGCAATCCGGCATAAAAATGCTAAACTCATCGCCTCCGTTTCTGCCTAGTATAACATCCTTTGAAAAATATTGCTTCATGCTCTCTGCAAGCTTCTGCAGTGCACCATCACCTGCCGCATGTCCATACACATCGTTGACCAGCTTGAAATCGTCAATATCAAGCATTGCCACAACACAATGCTTTTGCGGATTCTGTCTCATATATTGCTCAACCTGCTCATCAAAACCGTGCCTGTTGTAGATACCGGTCAGTGCATCGGTCACAGCCAGTCTCTTGAAATTCTTCCTGTTCTCATTGATTGAAATCAACGCTGCTGTAAGCCCTGCCAAAAGCAGGACAATAACTCCACCTCCGATGAACAGATATAGCAGATATCTGTTATTGTAAAACCCACTCTTGGGTAAAATCTCAAGCCTCCACTTGTATCCATACACGTTAAAGTCATATATCACCGGATCGTTCAACTCTTCCTTTGAACCGTAAACCCACTCATACGTATCATCCCACGGCGAAGCAAACTTCTGCAGACTGTACTTATATCCAAAACTGGAAAGAGCCTCTACAGATTCAGAAAAAATTTCCGGAACTTTCAGTATAACAATTGTGAAGCCCCAAAAGCTCTTCTGACCATTTTCATCCTCCAAATAAACCGGATTGCGCACTGCTATACCATATCCGCCCTGCTTCAGCTCCAATGGTCCCTGCATAATTACAGTGTCATTATCCCTCGCATAGCGCGAAATCTCTCCCCTGTCACTATCATTTATCAGATCAATCTTACTGGATTCATTACTCTCCTCTGGATATATTTCAGTCACAACTCCATTCGGTGCTATCTGTATACTCTGAATCGAATCGTCCATCATATTTGCTGCAATATCATAAAACCTATTTATATTTCCATCACCACTTATGACAACCTGCTTTAAGCTATCGGTAACTCCTATTCCCTCCATAAGCTCGCCATATATACGCTCCGTATATGTCATCGCATTGAGCTTTGCATTTGTCCTGTTCTGCTGTTCCTGACTCTTGCCGACTACATATATAGCGCCGATTAACGCACACATGCCCAATATAAATACCACTGCCGGAATAATGAATCTCTTTTTTAGCTTTTTCATTTGTATCACTTTCTAAAATCAATGTCTATCTGTTCTATATGATTTTAATATTATAGCTTTACGATAAGAAAATGTCTATAAATTTACTTAGTTCATATCAATATTTTTCAGTTGCTCACCCGCTCGAGGAGGCAAATACTTTCTACGTGCGTCGTATGAGAAAACTGATCAAATGCCTGCCACTTCATGAGTTCATACTTCTCTTCACAGAGTATCTTCAAATCCCTTGCCAATGTTGCCGAATCACAGCTCACATATACAATCCTCTCCGGTAACATCGCAAGCATTGTGTTCAGACACTTCTCATCACAGCCCTTTCTTGGAGGGTCAACGACTATCACATCCGGGCGAAGCATATCTGTACGTCCGGTGGATGCTGTATCATCAGTGATTTTCTCAGTTTTCTTTGCATTCTCATAAAACTGTGGCAGCACCTCCTCAGCCTTTCCTACGAAAAAATGTGCATTTGTGATGCCATTGAGCTTCGCGTTGTTTTTGGCATCCTCGATTGCCTGAGGCACTATTTCCACTCCATACACCTGCTTTGCCTTCTGTGACAAAAAGAGCGATATGGTACCGATACCACAGTAGAGATCCCAGACATTTTCATTTCCTGTGAGCCCTGCAAATGCAAGTGCCGTGCTGTAAAGCTTTTCTGTCTGCTTCGGGTTTACCTGATAGAACGACTGTGGAGAAATCTGATATGTGATGCCAGTCCCCTGTGGTGTGAAATCAGGGTAAGAAAGCAGATGGATGGTGTCCTCAATATATGGTCTTCCCCATATGCAGACCGTCTTTTTGCCAAGGATGACATTTGTGTTTTCCTTGTTGATATTGTAGGAAATCGAAGTCATTCCATCGATTTTTGAGAGTCTTTCGCACAGTATATCTGCTGCATTCCCGGCTCGGCGTTTTGCTTCAAGACTGTCCCCATTTATCACAAGACACACCATAATCTGCTTTGATGTAAATCCATATCTGATAAGCACATGGCGCACGAGCCCTTTGTGTGTGTTCTCGTCATACGGCGTGATGCCACACTCATTCATCCATTCCTTTATGATATCCAGTATCTCTTTGTTTTGCGGCACCCCAAGCCTGCAGTCCTCAACTGGGATGATATTGTGGCTTCGCGATGCATAAAAGCCTGTCACTATATTGCCATCCCTGTCATATCCCACCGGAAACTGTGCCTTGTTGCGGTAGCGATATGGATTGTCTGCGCCAACAGGCGGCTGCATTTTACTGTCCAGCTTTGCCTCGGAAAATCCACCTATACGCATGAGATTGTTGCGCACCTTATTATTTTTAAATTCAAGCTGCTTTTCATAGGAGAGCGCCTGTATCTGGCAGCCGCCACACCTCTTGTGCAGCTCACATTGCGGCTCAACGCGAAAAGTGGAAGGGGTCTTAATCTCTTCCACTCTTGCGTAGCCATAGTTTTTCTTTAATTTTGTTGCGTGGGCTGTTATGACGTCACCAATCAGTGCATCCTTTACGAAAAAGGTCATGCCATCATAATGTCCGATACCCTCGCCATCTGTTCCCATATCTGTTATTTCAAGTTCAAATATGTCATTTTTTTTCATGCTTTTCTCTTCTTTATTTTATATATAATCACTCTTTATAATGTTTGTATCCGGCGCAAGCTTTCACACCAAAAATCACACCATAGCTATATTTAATATTGTCCGCTTTTTACACACTTGTTCTGCGGAAATTTGTCTCCATAAATCTGTTGTAGCCCTGCCACTTTGTATCGTTTTCAGGCACATTTACAAGCAGCTCCCTGAAGGTCTCCATCTTGGCATCTATGTTGTCTGCAAAGCTAAGTGCCAGTGCCTCGACAAGTGCCGGCTTTTTCGGAGAGCCAAACTCAAGCTCGCCGTGGTGGGCAAGTATACAGTGCTTCAGCTCGTTTGCGAGCACTACCGGGAAGCCGTCGATGCTCTTAATCGCATCGCCTACCCACTCTGCACCAATCATGATATGTCCGAGAAGCTGACCAGCGTCTGTATAGTCATTCTCTGGGAATGTGGAAAGCTCCTTTAATTTTCCGATATCATGGAAAATAGCTGCTGTAAGAAGCAGGTCACGGTTTAAAACCGGATACATTTTTGCAAAATAATCACAGTTCTTCGTCACACCGAGCGTATGCTCCAAAAGACCTCCTACAAAGCCGTGGTGCACGCTCTTTGCGGCTGAATGGAACTTGAAACGGCGCTCAAACTCCTTATTGTCAAAAAAGCTATGTAAGAGCTGTGACAGGTACTGATTCTTTACAGAGCCGATAAAGCCCATGAGTTCCTTATACATGACCTCGACATCCTTATCGCTGACCGGCAGATAATCCGCAGGGTCATATTCTCCCTCGTTTACCTTTCTCGCACGCTTTATGGAACACTGCAAATTGCCCTGAAAGCTTGTGATATCACCGGTTATGGCTATGTAATCCATTGCATCAAATTCCTCAATACCTACTGAGCCCACATCCCATATCTTGGCATCCAGCGTGCCTGTCTTATCCTGCAGGATAACATTGTCATAAGGCTTTCCGCTTTTGGTCATGGCTGTCTGCTTGCTCTTGCATAAAAAAATCTCATTGATTCTCTCTCCCTCGCGGAGAGTTGAAATATACTTCATATATCCTCCTAATTTCGGCTAATTCATCACTCCGATTTTCACCTGACAGGTAATCTCCGTGTAGCCGTTGCTTCCTTTTCTCTTTACTTTCAGATTGCAGGTATCCTCAGGCTTTTGCTTCATAAGCTGTGTGTTGTACGCGGACACATTCGACACCTCTGTATTGTTTACCGCAACTATCACATCTCCGCTTTGAAGCCCCGAGACAAATGCCGGTGAATCCATGGTAACCTGCTTTATATAAACACCCTTTGGGATGTTATATCTGTTTGCTATTTTTTCTGTAACTGTAGTACAGGTGATGCCTATGTACGGCACATCTGCGCCACTCTCGAGCTTTTCAATGACAGGTGACAGGTCGCTTATGCTGACAGCCGTGAGCGTATTGTTTTCCTCCGCCGGATTGAAATCCTGCAGCGAAAGCCCTATGACCTGACCATCTGTATTAATCAGTATACCGCTCTGCAACTTGTTGCTTGCGATATCTGTGGTGAGCACCGAGTAATTGTTGTCCTGCGCCGACAGCTCGTTGGTTGTTGACGTTACAAGACCTGTGAGAATGGCATAGTTTGCCTCAAGCGCAATGACAGATGCTCCTCTTGAAACAATATTTGAATTACCAAGCTCCGCAACCGCTATAGCCCTTATTGTGGCGTCGTCCAGAAGCGACTTATCCACGGAAATGATTGCTATACCTGTATTGCTGTCATACTTGACCAGCGCAGCATCAGCCATCATGTCGTTTACAAAGGTTACACTAAGCTTATCCGCCTTATCCACTACATTTTTCTCTGTCAGAATGATTAGCTGCTTTCCATTGTCCCTCAGTATCACTCCCACTCCCTGACCCTCGGTCTCATAGGAATTGTTGAAAATATCAGTGGCATCTGTCACACCCGTGACTCCTACTACAAATCTCGTGGCCGAAACGCCCACTCTGTAGAGCTGGTTCTGCACTGCCTGATAATCTGCGAGTGTAGGCTGATAGGTCTGCGAAGACGACTCCGAAGAAGTGCCGGACTCTGTGCTTTGTGTACCATTTTCACTATATGCATCACTGCTGTCATCTATTCCTGACTGCTGTGTGGCTGTCTGCACATCATTATTATTTTTTCCATCTGAAGCTTTTTTTGATTGTCTGTTGATAACCGGCAGAAATATAGCAAAAACAATGCTTGCAGCCACTGCAAATGCCACTCCGCAGAGTGCTGCTGTGCCTGCTTTTTTTGCAAGTCTTTTTTTATTCAGCGGTTTATCCTTTATCTTTTCTCTGATAAATTGCTCCATATTGTCACCCTGATTAGATGTCTTTAGTTACTATCTTACATTATATTCTGAATTATATTGCGTTGCAACCATATTTTTTGAGTACGGCCTTTGAGTACGGGCTTGCGGCATGTACCCGCCGGACTGCTGCACTGCTCCCAACAGTGCGAATAGCGCAGTGGCTTAGATACTGTAGGATTATGCTCATAACACAGAAATGCCACGGCATGGATGCCGGGGCAAGGAGCTATCGAGCCATGGAAGGCGAGTAGCGACGGTTTCGTCATGTATAGAAAAAGTAAATGCATAATCCATACAGAATCTTAGTCACGCAGCGTAGCACCGTTGGGAGCAGTGCAGCAGTCCGGCGGGTACATGTCGCAAGCCCTTACTTTTTGGCTCGTTTAACAAACTGGTTTGTTATGTATTAAACTTTATGTTATCATCTTGTAATTATCATTTAATACATATTTATTATGGTTTTTTTGAAGATTTTCAGCTATAATATGATAAGCTATACAGTAAATATGAATTTAATATTCAACTACCGAAATATAAGGATATAGAAATGAATAAAAAAGTTTACAAAACATTGGAATATAACAAAATCCTCACCATGCTAAGCAGCTACGCAGCATGTGATGAGACAAAGAAGCGGTGTCTTTCGCTTGAGCCTATCACCGATTTATACGAAATCAGACATCTGCAGACCACCACTGCCGATGCACTAAGCCGCCTGTACAAGGACAGCGGAGTGTCCTTCGTTGGCATACACAATGTACATGCTTCCCTAAAGAGGCTTGATATCGGTGGTGCACTGAATACGACCGAGCTTCTTCGCATCTGTAGTCTTTTAGAGGTTGCAAAGCGCGTGAAGGCCTATGGCAGAAACGCCATGGATAATGAGAAGCAGGATTCTCTCTCCGGTCTGTTTGCAAGGATTGAACCGGTTTCTGCGCTCTGCGATGAGATTAAGAGGTGCATTTTATCTGAGGAAGAGATTGCCGATGATGCGAGTCCTGAGCTTTTTAAGATAAGAAAGAGCATACGCGGCATGAACGACAGAATCCATGCGCAGCTCACCAAGCTCATGAACAACAGCACAACGAGGACATATCTGCAGGATGCGGTTGTGACCATGCGCGACGGCAGATATTGTCTGCCTGTAAAGGCTGAGGCTAAAGGCAATGTACCCGGAATGATGCACGACCAGTCATCTACCGGCTCTACCCTTTTTATCGAGCCGATGGCTGTCGTCAATTTGAATAATGAGCTCAAGGAGCTTTTCATAAAGGAGCAGGAGGAGATTGAAAAAATCCTTGCAGCGCTCAGCGACAAGGTTGCAATGAATGCGGCTGCTTTGGAGCAGGACTATGAGATTCTTTCAGAGCTTGACTTCATTTTTGCAAAGGCAAATCTGGCTAAATCATATAACGGTGTGGCACCGGATTTCAACACCGATGGGCATATCAATATCAGAAAGGGCCGTCATCCGCTTTTGGATGCTAAAAAGGTGGTTCCTATAGATGTACGGCTCGGCGAGGAATATAAGCAGCTTATCATCACCGGACCAAATACCGGCGGTAAGACGGTTTCACTAAAGACTGTCGGACTTTTAACTCTCATGGGTCAGGCAGGTCTTCACATTCCTGCGGCTGACAGGTCAAAGCTCGCCATCTTTGAGGATGTCTTTGCGGATATAGGCGATGAGCAGAGTATTGAGCAAAGTCTCAGTACCTTCTCGTCTCACATGACCAATATCGTAAAAATTCTTGAAAAAGCTGACGACAGAAGCCTTTGCCTGTTCGATGAGCTCTGCTCGGGAACCGACCCGACAGAGGGCGCGGCGCTTGCCATCTCAATTTTAAACAGGCTGCACCGGTATGGCGCCATCACCATGGCCACCACACACTACAGTGAGCTGAAGGTATATGCGCTTTCCACAGACGGTGTGGAAAATGCCTGCTGTGAGTTCAATGTTGAGACTTTAAGCCCTACCTACCGCCTGTTAATCGGTATTCCTGGAAAGAGTAACGCATTTGCAATCTCATCAAAGCTTGGTCTGGACGAAAACATCATCGAGGATGCAAAAAGCAGAATTAATGATAACGACCTTGATTTTGAGGATCTGATTGCAAGCCTCGAGTCACAGCGACAAACTATCGAAAAGGAACAGCTTGAAATCAACAGCTACAAGGCCGAGATTGAAAAGCTCAAGAAACAGCTCGAAGAGAAAAACGAGCGTATAGACAAGAGCAAAGACAAGATTTTACGCGAGGCAAATGAGGAAGCCTACAAGATACTGCAGGATGCAAAGGAACTTGCCGACAAAACCATCCGCAATTTCAACAAATACGGACAGGGACAGGCTCCTATGAGCCAGATGGAAAAGGAGCGCTCTGCCCTTCGTGACAAGATGAATGACAAGGAAAAGAAGCTGTCAGACATCAAGAAAAACACTGCCAAGGCAAATCACAAGGCGCCTAAGAAGCTGCGCATCGGTGATTCTGTGCTTGTGCTCTCCCTCAATCTGAAGGGAACTGTCCACACTCTGCCAAACGCCAAGGGCGATTTGTATGTGCAGATGGGTATACTACGCTCGCTGGTTAATATTAATGACCTCGTGCTCTTAAACGACGATGTTTCTCCTGCCAAGAAGTACGGCGGCAGCGGAAGCAAGATCAAGATGAGCAAATCGCTGTCAGTTTCATCAGAAATCAACCTGATAGGAAAGACTACGGATGAGGCACTTGCTCTCTTAGATAAATACTTAGACGACGCATATATCGCTCATCTTTCATCAGTGCGCATTGTCCACGGAAAAGGCACCGGTGCACTGCGAAAGGCTGTGCATGGACTCCTTAAGAGGACAAAAACTATTGCGGAATACCATCTCGGTGAGTTTGGTGAGGGCGATGCCGGAGTAACCATCGCAACCTTTAAATAACGACAATTTACTTTTACGGAATATAAATAATTTTTAAGAAGGAGATTAGAAATGGCTGTTAAACAGAAAATACTGATAGTAGACGACGACAACAATATAGCAGAGCTTATATCTCTATATCTGACCAAGGAATGCTATGACACCAAAATCGTAAATGATGGTGAGCAGGCTCTTATCGCGTTTGAGCACTACAAGCCAAACATGCTTCTTTTGGACCTCATGCTTCCGGGCATAGACGGCTACCAGGTATGCCGTGAGATACGTGCAAAGTCCGATGTGCCGATTATCATGCTCTCCGCAAAGGGCGAGGTATTTGACAAGGTTTTAGGCCTGGAGCTTGGCGCCGACGACTATATACTCAAGCCCTTTGACTCAAAGGAGCTTGTGGCAAGAGTCAAGGCCGTGCTCAGACGTTTCCAGCCTGCAAAGCCGGAGGCCTATGCTTCCGTAGATATCAAGTGTGTGGAGTACCCGGGGCTTATTGTCAATCTGTCCAACTACTCTGTCACTTATGACGGACAGCAGATTGATATGCCGCCAAAGGAGCTTGAGCTATTATATTTTCTTGCCTCATCTCCAAATCAGGTGTTTACAAGGGAGCAGCTTCTGGACAACATATGGGGCTATGAATATGTCGGCGACACCCGCACTGTCGATGTGCATGTAAAACGTCTCCGCGAGAAAATCAAGGACAAGCCAACCTGGCGTATCGCAACTGTCTGGGGTATCGGATACAAGTTTGAGGTAAAATAATAATGAAGCACACCATCTACTCTAAGCTGTTAATCAGCTATCTGATTTACGGTGTCATCGCTTTTTTCATTATATGCACCTTTACACAGCATCTCACCACAGACTATATTGAAAAGCAGGAGGCATCCAATCTCTACAGGGAAGCATCCATCATTGCAGGTGATTACGCCGCCGAATACTTTGGCTCATCCATGTCGCTTAGCGATTTCCAGAATCACATGAAAATCGTAGCCGACTATATGGATGCCAAGGTATGGGTGGTCAGCCCTGACGGTGAGCTGCTCATGGACTCAGATGATCCGTCAATAGGCATTGATACCCAAAATGACAGTTCTAAGCCTGTAGTGATAAATGGCTTTGATGTCACCGATTTTGGCAGCAACAACTATATGATTGGAGATTTTTACGGTTGCTTCAAACATAAGATGCTGTCCGTATTTTCCCCGGTAAATGTCTCGTACCAGAATATCGGCTACATAGTCATTCACAAGACAATGAGCCATATCACGGCAGGTGTAAACGGTTTTATGAATATCTCCTTTTACACTGTAGCGCTCATTTTTGCCTTTGCATTTGTTCTGCTTGTCATTATGAGCCGCTCTATTTACCGTCCTATCTCCAAAATCACAAAGACCGCAAAGAAGTATGCAAAGGGTGATTTCACTGCCCAGATTGATGTACATTCCAATGACGAAATCGGCTATCTGGCAAACACACTCAACTACATGGCAACGGAACTTGATACGCTTGAGGAGGATCAGCGCAAGTTTGTTTCCAACGTGTCACACGACTTCCGCTCCCCTCTTACCTCGATAAAGGGCTACGTGGAAGCCATGCTGGACGGAACCATCCCTGTTGAGATGCAGGATAAGTATTTAAATATCATACTTTTTGAGACGGAGAGGCTTAATAAGCTCACCAAGAGTCTTATCGATCTGAACCAGTTCGGTCATCACGGCATACACCTGGATATTGCTGATTTTGACATCAATACAATGATCCGCACGACAATCCTTACCTTCGAGGGTAAATGCAGTGAAAAGGGCTTAAGCTTTGACCTGCTGCTCACCGGAAAAGAGCTTTTCGTGCGCGGTGATATGGTCAAAATCCAGCAGATTCTTTACAACCTGATAGACAACGCTGTGAAGTTTTCAAATAATGATTCGAGTATCAAGATTGAGACGAGTATCAGAAATGAAAAGGTGTTTATATCAGTAAAGGATCACGGTATCGGTATACCAAAGGACAGCCTTTCAAAGATCTGGGAGCGCTTCTACAAGAGTGATTTATCCCGCGGAAAGGATAAACGCGGTACGGGACTTGGCCTTTCTATAGTTAAAGAAATTGTGCAGGCGCATGGTGAGAATATAAATGTGATAAGCACTGAGGGTGTGGGAACTGAGTTTATATTTACGCTGCCGCTCAGCAAAAAAGAAGGGTGAGGCTACAGCTCATCATATGATAGGTGTGGTGGGCGCCTCGCTTTTTAGGTTGTGAGGCTGCCGGCATAGCACACAGTATATTCCTCAGAAAAATGTGAAGTCAGCCGCGATTATTTGTCCGGGCAGATTATGGTTTTATTTACATTTTCTTTCTTTTTTACTTTATGGAACTCCGCGGCAGTTCACATTTTTCTTCGGAACACACTGTATGCTCTCCGGCTAATTCAGGTTTACGAGCGAGGCGCTTTGCTACCTTGCATTCTGGCAGTGCCGGACTTATTTACTGGCGTGAAATTTTGTCCGGCACTTTTTACTTTTTAAATTTAAAGCTCATTTCACTTATGCGAAATGAGCTTATTTAATAGTTATATATTGTTTATAAATATTCTGAGCCGCCTTGAAAACACAAGAAAAACTGATTTTAAATAATGACGCTTATATCATATTTTACGGTTCATATTTGCTGCCTGCCGGGTCGGTTACTGTGTAGTCGCCGCCGGATATGTCGGCTGTGGTTTCAAAGTCTGTGATGTCCTGATTTACGGTACCATCGAACAGGTCATATGTGAAGGTGTAGCCCTGTGCCGATACTGCTTTGACATATATTTTGATATTGCTTGCGGCTGTGACAGGGATTAAGTCTTCGATTTTGACTGTGCCTTCGAGACTATGGAGCTTACCGTCGTCCTCTTTTGAGGCATCTGAGGTATCATTTTCCGTGTTATTCTTTGAGCCATCTTTTTTGGCATCATCCTTCCGGCTTAAGGCGGATGTGATTGAATCTGTGTCCGCAGAGTCTGCACTGTCTGTGCCGTTTTCTGCCAACAACTGTCGGATATCGTATGTCTTTAGCTCTGTATCTGAGCTTGCAACCACGAGCTGCACACTGTTAAAGTCAAAGTAATCATTTCCCATGACCGCTACATCTACATCTGTGCCAAGCTTTATGCTGCCATTGTCAAAGGTTGGTTTATTGGCAAGTATGCCGGATGCTACATTTTTGAACACTGATGTCACACCTTCAAACTCATCGAGCACCTCTGTGCTTCTCTTATTTCCGTCAACAAACAGAAATGTCACATTGCCTGCATAGTCCTCAGACAGCGGAAGTGTGGCCTCGCCCGTATACTTGATGCCGTTTAGCTCGAGCGGTATCTCGTTTGTACCGAAAAATACACTGGTTTTTGTATCCTCTGTGTACTCCTTTGGCACCACCGAGACAGAGACTGTGTATGTCTTATCGGTAAAGTCTGCGCTTTTTAAGGAAATGTCCCAGTCTGTTATGAGGCTGGCCTCCTCCTCAAGAGTTGACTTGATATCATCCTGCATGGTCTGCACATCGGAAAGTATCACCGATGTGTTGTCTGATGTGTATGACATCTGTGTCTCGAGCTTTTTTATCCTGTTATTAAGCAATACTGCCCCCGCAATAAGTGCGGCGAGCAGTATTATGGTAATCGCATTGAAAATATTTTTTTTCAAATTCATATTATAGTGTTATTCCTCATCTTCCTCTGCAGCTACAGCTATTCCAAGCTCCTCAAGCTGCTTTGGATCTACAGTTCCGGGTGCCTCTGACATTAGGTCCGAAGCGTCCTTTACCTTAGGGAATGCAATAACCTCCTTGATATTGTCTGTATGCAGCATATGCATGCAGATGCGGTCAACACCGAAGGCAAGTCCTGCGTGTGGCGGTACACCATATGAGAATGCATCAAGCAGGAATCCAAACTGCTCATGTGCACGCTCCTTTGTGAAGCCAAGCACCTCAAACATCTTCTCCTGGATGTCATCCTGATGGATACGCACTGAGCCTCCACCGAGCTCTGTACCATTGAGTACGATATCATATGCCTTTGCACGAACTGCGCCCGGATCTGAGTCTATCTTGTCCCAATCCTCCTCCATAGGCATAGTGAATGGATGATGCATTGCCATAAATCTGTTTTCCTCATCAGACCACTCAAGGAGTGGGAACTCAGTTACCCAGAGGAAATTGTACTTGTTCTCATCAATCAGGCCAAGCTCAGCTCCGAGCATGAGACGAAGCGCTCCAAGTACATTCCATACGATTTTATTCTTGTCTGCTGCGAAAAGGAGTAAATCTCCCGGCTTTCCGTTCATCTTTGCAACAAGTGCATCAAGCTCAGCTTCTGTCATAAACTTGGCAAATGACGACTTGTATGTGCCATCCTCATTGATGCACAGATAAGCAAGTCCCTTTGCTCCACAGCCCTTTGCATGCTCTACAAGCTTGTCAATCTTCTTACGAGGCATCTTTGCCTGTCCCTCTACATTGATACCGCGGACAGAGCCACCGTTTTCAAGAGCTCCTGTGAATACTCCAAAGCCACAGTCCTTTACCACTTCCGAAACATCGCAAAGCTCCATGCCAAAGCGTGTATCAGGCTTGTCAGAACCAAATCTGTCCATAGCCTCCTGCCAAGGCATACGCTTAAACGGAATCTCAACATCCACATTTATGACCTCTTTAAAAAGGTGCTTTAACAGTCTCTCATTTACCTCGATTACATCATCGATATCTACGAATGAAAGCTCCATATCTGCCTGTGTAAACTCAGGCTGTCTGTCTGCACGCAGATCCTCATCACGGAAGCATCGTGCAATCTGGAAATATCTATCATAGCCTGAAGCCATCAGAAGCTGCTTAAAGAGCTGTGGTGACTGAGGAAGCGCATAAAAATGTCCGTGGTGTATACGGCTTGGCACGAGATAATCTCTGGCCCCCTCCGGTGTAGACTTGCAAAGGATTGGTGTCTCTATCTCCAAAAATCCCTCGTTTGCCATAAAGTCACGCATCACTCGAAGCACATTGCTTCTGAGCATGAGATTTCTCTGGATATCAGGGCGTCGAAGATCCAGATAACGGTATTTAAGTCTGATGTCTTCGCTGGTCTTTGAATTCTCCTCAATCTGGAATGGAGGTGTCTGTGCCTCTGAAAGCACTCTGATTGATGTAGCGATAACCTCGATATCACCTGTCTTTAAGCTCTCATTGACAGCAGCTGTTCTCTTCTGGACAGTTCCCTCAACTGCGATGACGAACTCACTTCTTAAGGTGCCTGCCTTTTCAAAGCCCTCTGCACCTACATTTTCCTCGCCGAATACTATCTGAAGTATTCCGCTTCTGTCTCTTAAATCTACGAAAATGAGACTTCCTAAATTTCTTCTCTTCTGTACCCAGCCCATGACGGTGACCTTCTCACCGATATTGGCATTTGATACCTCTGTACATCTATGGCTTCTATGTAAGCCCTGCATTGATTCTGCCATTTTATACTCCTTATATTTCTACTATATATTTATTCTAATAACTGTTTGATACCGCTGCTACACAACTAATCTGCTGCTTATCAGATTCCTATCTGTTAAAGAACTCAACAAACTCCTCGTAGCCCTCTTTCATAAGCTGCTCCTTCTGGAATTTCTTGTTCTTGTTCATGCGCACAACAAGCACCTGCTGTCCGTTTGCTCTTGCGTCTTTTGCCTGGTTCATGACATCAACAAGCTTGTCTGCCGGATATTTCTTCTCAACCAGATAAGCCACCTTCTTTGGACTCTCTGGAATCTTGAAGCCGCTCTCCATGAGAAGCAGGATAATTCTCTCAAAACCGATTGAAAAACCACAGGCCGGTACATCATTTCCGGTGAACTTTCCAATCATCTTGTCATATCGTCCGCCACCGCCACAGGCTGCGCCAAGCTCAGGCATTGATATCTCAAAAATTGTTCCTGTGTAATAGCTCATTCCACGAACAAGTGTAGGGTCAAATACGAGCTCAAACTTTGCTCCCTTTGTGGCATTAACAGCCGTAGCTATCTCTGTCATATTTGTAACCACTTCTTCGTCTAAATATTCACCGAGCTTTTCTGAAAGTATTTTTACACCCTCAGTGACATCCCTTGTCTGCTCCAAAAGCTTGAACAAATCAAGATATTTGTCAATATTTTCCTGTGGATAGCCATCCTGTGCAAGCTCACTTGCAACGCCTTCCACTCCTATCTTGTCCATCTTATCGAGTGTGATAAATACGCTGTCGTAGTCCTCCTCAGCGAAACCACTGTAAGCAGCCATTGCCTTTAGGATTCTTCTCTCGTTGATTCTTATCTCAAAGTTCTCGAAGCCGAGTCTTCCGATTGTGGTAGTGGTTGCTGTAATCAGCTCTATCTCTGCCAGATTGCTTGGCTCTCCGAGTATATCTATATCACACTGTGTAAACTGTCTGTAGCGGCCTCTCTGAGGTCTGTCTGCTCTCCACACACTGCCCATCTGAAGTGCCTTAAACGGCGATGGCAGGTTGTTGGCGTTGTTTGAATAATATCTTGAAAGTGGCACTGTAAGGTCATAGCGCATTCCAAAGTCTACTACATCCGACTCTTCCTTTGCTGTCTCCAGATTCAGCTTCTCGCCTCTCTTCATTACCTTGAAGATCAGCTTCTCATTTTCTCCGCCCTGCTTGCTTGTGAGATTTGCTATATTCTCCATGCATGGTGTCTCTATCGGTGTAAATCCGAAGCTTCTGTATGTATCCTTGATCACACTTGTCACATAATCACGGATTTCCATCTCTGCAGGTAATATATCCTTCATGCCGTTGACCGGCTTTTTGCTCAGTGCCATTTGGTTTCCTCCATCTATATTAAAATATTGAATTCATTAGCTATTCTATTATACTTTTCGGTTTTGCAATCGTCAAGGGTTTATGGCAATTATACGGGCTGCAAGCCACGGCACCGCCAGGGCACACGCATATGCTTTGCTTTCGCTACGCTTTGCCGCTAAGATACTGTACGGATTATGCTTTTTGCGCTTCTATGCTTGACGAAACCGTCGAAACGCGCCTTCCGTGGCGCGGTTCTCCTTGACTTGCCCTCCATGGCAAGTCATTTCTGTGCTTCATGTGCATAATCCTACAGTATCTAAGCGGCTTTGCTATTCGCTCAATCAAATGCATATGCGTATACCCTGGCGGTGTCGTGGCTTGCAAATGCTAATGCACATCTACTGTGGTGGATTGCAAATTCCGCACGGTGACAAGCCCATGGATTTTGCTTCATCAAGCGTTACCTCTGTGTCACTCTTTTTCAAGGTCCGACAGCCCGCACGGTGATATTTCTTGCCGGTTGCTGTGATATGAACCATAGTCTCGCTGTTTGAGGAATCTGCAGCGCTATTTTCTGCTGCTGAGCTGTCTGAACCTGATGATGCACTTCCTGTTGTACTGCCTGAAGAGCCGGATTCTCCTGCCCCGCTTCCAGCGCTGCTCTGCGAGCCTTCATTCTTCGGTGTATCCGTCTGAGCGCTCTGCTTCTGCGGAGTGGTGCCATCCAGCCAGCTGTCACCATTCTCATAGTTTATTCCAACTCCGGGCTGCACATTATAGCAATAGACATTAAAAAGTATGCCGCCACCGTTATCCTCAACCGACTTTGCCTCTATGAGAACGCCGTTTGCAACTAGATTGCTGCCCGAGAACATAGGAGTCACCCTGTAAAGCACATGATTTCCTGTATTGTTTACATAATCCGCTACCAGATTCTCAAACGGCAGCATGCCCTCCACATTCAGGTATCTCGTACCGGTAATAAGATTCTTCGGATTGGCATTCTCGCCGGCAAGCTGATAGCCAATAAGATGACAGCGATTATATAAATACCTGTCCTTTATCACATCATACTTCACCGTATGCCAGCCTGATGGCTTTATCATGCCTATCTTGCCACGCTCCTCAGTCGGCATGATATCTCTGCAGATATTGGCATAAGCCACACCGCATCTGCCAAGTGAATCCAAATCACTGTAATTTTCAAAAGCAGTGGTAGTCATATCGCTGTCCGTAAAAAAAGGCTCATTATTGTTGACAGCCACATATGCCTTGCCATCATATGCCGGAATAGCATCGATGGAAACGTAGGAATTGTTGTTTACAAGATCCTCCTGTGGCCCATCCGCGTTATCCTTGCTGCCTAAAGCACCGGAAGAATCCTCACCTGCCACTACAGCTCCTGCGGCATGCCCGGCACCTTCAGTGCCGGATAAATCAGCGGAGGCACAGCCTGTAAAAATTGTAGCAATTGCAAGTAATTCACATAGTGTAATTGCAGCTGTTTTCCTTAACTTTAGCCATATGTTCATATAAAATCACTCTTTCTATCAATCGATTGATATTGGATTTTCCCTAATTACAATAAATTAAATAAATACTTAAATTACTAAACCTAATATACTTTTATTTCCTCACTTTATTTATTATAGCAAACATTTGTTTGTTTTTCAACCCTTGCTGTAAAGCTATGCATTTCACACTATTGGGGTATGTTAGCGACTTTCCCCGATAGTACGCGCCTATGTCGCGTAAACTAAAAAAAGGTTTCGAGCAAATACTCGAATCCTTATAAATACCAGCTTATTAAACTATCATTTAAGATTGCTCGATGATACTAACAACTCTTGAACTTCTTTTTAGAAAATATACACACAATCAAAACCTATATGTATATTTTCTAAAAAATAAAAAAGAAGCCAGACGCATCCAACTCTCTTAGGCATAGTCCGCAGACGTCCGCCGCAATTCTGTAATATTATGCCATAATGAAAACTTTTATGCAATAGCACTTTTAAAGTTTCCACAAATATTTTTGAAGTTACTGTTCACACCTAACAGTATGACCAGCGACGCTCTTAGGTGGATTCCACCACAGCGTAAGGGCCGTAAGCCCCGCCCGGCGTGGTGCACACGGACTCTCGTGAGAGCGCATAGCGAAGCTGTTTAGATACTGTAGGATTATGCCCATGAAGCACAGAAATCCGCAGCCATGGACGGCTGGGGAAGGCGTTATGCGCCACGGACGGCGCATAAAAGCCGGTTTCGTCGAGCATTGAAAACCCAAAAGCATAATCCGTACAGTATCTTAACAGCGCAGCGTAGCGAAAACGAGAGTCCGTGTGCACCACGACCGGGCGGGGCTTACGGCCCGAACTCAAAAAAGCCACCCCAGGCATAACACCCGGTGTGGCTTTTAATCATGTATTATGAAATTATGTGAATCACCTAATGTGAATCAACACTGCTATATTGCAGAACAAATCTACTCGCAAAGCTTAGAAAACTCATCCGCAACAAACTGAACCTTGGTTCCGATAATAACCTGAACAGAATTCTTGCCAGGCTTCATAACGCCTGCAACACCTGCAGATTTAATCTTCTTGTCATCAACCTGAGTGATATCCTTAACCTCAAGTCTGAGTCTTGTGATGCAGTTGTCAATGCTTGCAATATTGTCTTTGCCACCGCAGCCCTCAAGAATAGTCTTTGCTACTGCTGTGTAGTCATTGTTAGTAAGCACTGCCTTCTTCTCTGCCTCGACATCATCGTCCTCTCTACCAGGGGTCTTAAGATCCCATTTCTTGATAGCGAAATAGAATACAATGTAGAATACGATAAAAGCTGCGATTCCAAGAGGAATGATGAGCCATGTCCTTGCTGCAGCCGGAAGTGAAGATGAGAATAATAAATCCATCGCACCGGCTGAGAATGAGAAGCCTGCTCTAAATCCAAGAGCTACTGTAATCATTGTGAAAATACCATAAAGTAAAGCATAAATCACATAGAGAACAGGAGCAAGGAACATAAATGCAAACTCGAAAGGCTCTGTAACACCACAGATGAATGCACAGATAGCTGCAGAAGCAAGGATACCGATGGCGGCCTTTTTCTTAGCAGTCTTTGCACACTTAACCATGGCAAGTGCAGCACCTGGAATACCAAACATCATACATGGGAAGAAACCTGACATGTACATTCCGAGGCTCCATGAAACATCCTTTGATGTCTCGCCTGCCCAGAAATGAGAGAGGTCTCCAAGTCCGATAGTATCGAACCAGAATACGTTGTTTAATGCGTGGTGTAATCCTGTAGGGATTAACAGACGGTTCAGGAATGCATAGATACCTGCGCCGACTACGTCAAGACCAACGATTGCTTTACCGATAGCTACAAGAGCACCGAAAAGTAATGGCCATACGAACAGTAATACTACAGATACAAGGATTGAAACAACACCTGCAATAATTGCTACGCAACGCTTGCCACTGAAGAATGACAGCCAGTCAGGAAGCTTTGTATCCTTAAATCTGTTGTAACACAAAGAACCAATAACACCGGCTAAGATACCGATAAATGGGTTTGCAATCTTGTCGAATGCAAGTGTCTTTGTAGCGCTGTCAGCGATAGATGGCATGATTGTTGTAACAAAGCCTGTAGACAGGAGTGTTGTCATCATCAGCCATGAAGCTAAAGCTGCAATACCGCCGGTACCGTCGTTCTTTTCCGACATACCGACACCAACGCCGATTACAAAAAGGATGGCCATGTTGTCAATCAAAGCGCCCCCTGCTTTAACTAAAAACAGACCTATTAAATTACGCACTCCCTCAATGTCACCACCCTGCATGGTTGCAGGACATAAAAAATATCCAATACCCATGAGGATACCACAGATAGGAAGTACTGCTACGGGAAGCATTAAAGCTTTACCCAGTTTTTGAAGAAATTTCATAAATTTCCCCTCCTTTACATTATGTATACTAAACTGGAGATACTCCAATAAAGTTCGTTATTATTATATAATTATATTCAAATCTACGCGAGACTTAAAATCTCATCACCAGCGGATACATCACCCTCTTTGAGCATCTTTATCTCACTATAATCAGCAGTGTTGCCAATTAAAACCGGAGTAATGACATTAAGATCTGCTGCCTTAATCTGCTCCAGGTCAGCCTCCATCAAAAGGTCGCCCTTCTTCACCTGATCACCAACGGAAATATGTGATGTAAAAGGAGCCCCCTTTAGTACCACTGTATCCAGACCAATGTGCAAAAGCAGCTCGACTCCCTGAGTGGTCGTCATGGTAAAAGCATGCAACGTATCAAATACAGCTGTCACCTCACCATCCGCCGGAGCGTAAAACCTGCCCTCAGAAGGAATCACGGCCACGCCGTCTCCCAATATCTTCTCAGAAAATGTAGGATCCGGAACCTCTGTAATAGGAACCACTCTACCGTTGCACGGAGAACAGATCACCTTTCCCTTTGATTTATTCTTAAAAAAACCTAACATGATATCTCCTTTCCGTCGATATACACACTCACAATATCCAAATCATCATTGAGAAGCACAAAATCTGCTCTCTTTCCTGCAGAAATGCTGCCTGCTTCATCATAGATGCCAATCTCCTTAGCCGGATTGGCTGTAGCACACATAATAGCCTCCTCAAGCGGAATACCTGCCTGCCTTACTGTGAAACGCATACAATCCATCAGATTGGTTGCCGAGCCTGCAATTGTCCCATCATGGAGTGTAGCAAGCGGACCTCTGACCGTCACTGCCTGTCCACCGAGTGTATACTCACCATCCTCAAGCCCTGTGGCTCTCATGCTGTCACTTATTAAAATCATGCGCTTCGCACCAAACATGGCAAATGTCGCCCTGATAACCGACGGGTGAATATGCACACCGTCACAAATGAGCTCTGCATGACACTTTTCTGAATCTCTCACAGCCCCGATAACTCCCGGATTCCTGTGATGAAGCGGTGGCATCGCATTATACAAATGTGTAGCATGGCTTGCACCATGCTCAATAGCCTCTACTGCGGTGTCATAATCAGCCGCTGTGTGTGCTATTGAAACCACAACACTTCCTCTTACCCTGTCTATAAAATCCATCGCGCCCGGCTCCTCCGGAGCGATATCTACAAGCTTTATCAAGCCCTGGGCCGCATCCTGAAGCTCACAGAAATAATCATAATCACATCGCATGATATTCTCTGCCGCCTGTGCGCCCTTTTTAGAAGGACTGATAAAAGGCCCCTCCATATTGATACCTACAAGATGTGCACCACCATGATAATTATAATCACCGGCATTTTTCATGACACTCAAAAGCTCATCCCTTTGAATGGTCATAGTAGCCGGACACACGCTCGTCACTCCGACAGAAGCCTCGTATGCTGTAATCACATCAAGTGCCTCTGTGGTACCGTCACACATATCAGCTCCCTTGCATCCATGAAAATGAATATCCACAAGACCCGGTATCATGATAAGACCTGATGCATCTATAATCTCCTGCTGTGCGCTGTCATTAGCCGCGTCCGTGTCAGCTGTTCTCTCCAAAACACTGTCAAAACGGCCATCCTTAACGACAACATCGCCTTGCATAAAGCTGCCATCCTCTGTAAATACCCTTGCATTTTTTATTATCATATACATGCACCTTCTCAACTAAAAAACATCTACAAACAACTCAATGCAGCCTCATCCGCTACAAGCGTAACATCATTGTGCAGCTGCAATACAGAAGCCGGCACCTGTGGTGTAATCGGTCCAAAGAACGCCTTGTGCACAATCTCTGCCTTATCCTCACCACTTGCAATAATAAGAATCTTCTTAGCCTGCATGATGGTCTTGATGCCCATTGTATAAGCCTGCTTCGGAACATCATCAGCCGATGCAAAGAAGCGCTTATTGGCCTCAATAGTAGACTCTGTAAGATCCACACAGTGTACCTGCTTGTCAAAAGACTCGCCCGGCTCATTAAAACCGATATGACCATTGTGCCCGATACCAAGAAGCTGTAAATCAACACCGCCAAGAGACTGAATCAGCTCTGTATAGCGCTTGCACTCCTTCTGTGAATCCGGCTCCATGCCATTTGGCAGGTGAGTATTCTCAACCGGAATATTCACATGATCAAACAAATTCTGATGCATAAAATAATAGTAGCTCTGGTCATTCTCACGGCTTAATCCCTTGTACTCATCAAGATTCACCGTCATAACCTCTGAGAAGTCCAAATCCCCCTTCTTGAACCACTCAACGAGCTGCTTATACAAGCCGATAGGTGTAGAGCCTGTAGCCAGTCCCAATACACAATTAGGCTTCATAATCACCTGTGCCGATACGATATTTGCAGCCTTTCTGCTCATATCTGCATAATCCTTAGCATGATATATTCTCATGAAAAATCCCCCCAATTCGTAAAATATGCCCAATACTTTCTGCACAACCTTCAAATGTGCTGCTTGATTGCATATATGCATTTTACCCCATATAGTACATTTTGTCCAGTACTTTTTGTCATATTTTGCACATTTTATAAAAAAAATATTAAATTTTAATGCGGTGAAGTGGTAAAATTGCATAAAAATAATCCGTTACACTTATATCTCGTATAGCGGATTACCCTGTAAAATACAATTATTTATAATCTTGAGTGTCCAGCCATAGACCATCATACTGTCATTATTAAGAGAAAATGACAGCATATTTTTATCAGAGAGCAGTGAATTACTTTGTCACATATGTCAGAAAGGCGGTCTTGTCTTCCGTGATTAGCATTGTAAGCAGATAAGCACAAAAGAAACCACCGCAGGAATTTAGCTTAGTTAAAGCGTTAAATTCTGCGGTAGTTTTAATTATGCAGTCTTTTTAATTTCTATATCCATAATACCAATACCAATATAGCGCATTCACCAGATTTTTTAATTCCTCAGATGAATTTCCGCTATTAATGACCTTCTGTGAATAGCTGAACGGACCATAGTCCAGCTCGAAAATACAGGTCTTATTCTTTTCGGTGACTTTGCATGCATAATTACTATTCAGGTTGCGTGCCATTATTCCGTTTATATCTACACAATACACCCCATCTGAAGCCTTTTTAGGTGTCAGACTGACTTCATTGCCATATGCATTAACATAGCTGAACTTGTAATTGTTTATATCACAGCCTTCGTTCACCATAAAATAATGTCTTACTGTCATCTCAGACTTACATATCAGAGAGCTTCCGTAATATGTCAGTCCATTACTCTGACCATTTACACTATCCGTTTTAATAACAGCCTTATATTCCTCAAAATCAGCCGCTGCTACAGCTTTATCTGTATCGCTCAAACCAGCATTTGCCGGCTTATCAGTGTTATATTTAAAGAAGTTCTGCGCTGCGGTTCCATAGTTTAAGAGTGCCTTCACAAGCTTAATGGTCTCCGCCGGATACTCGTTTGATTTTGACAGGAGCTCGGTGGCATATTCTTTTACACTGTAAGTGTACTCATTTCCACTATTACCATCCACCACCATTTTGGCTTTAACCGTATCTGACATCTGTGCGGCATTTAGCGGACATGCAAACTTATATATAACCTTTCCGTTTTTCTCAACAGGGATTGCATCGTTTACGCTGACCTTATATGGCTGGCTATTATTCACCGTAAACTCCATATATGCGTTGCTGTTTGATTTGATACTTTCAGGAAGCTCCATATAGTAGTTCATATCAATATTATCTTTTAAAGTAAGGCTCCTGCCAACAAGCTTCTCAGAATCTTTTTCTACATTATTGGCGGTAAATGCTTTAATACAGAAATTACCATACACATTCTGATAATTCCAATTGCGGGAATATGCCAACCCTGTACCATAGAAATAATAGCTTGCCGTATTATCACTTGACGCATGATTCTCCCACACCATTTCATTATTATAATTTACATCTCCGGTCATAGCTGCCTCAATGTCAATGGCAGGTGTATCAGTAGTCACTACAACCGAATAGCTTGTCCCAGGCTTCAGATTAACCGCTGATTTAAGTGGAATGGTATATACTCCGGCATAGGTTGTCTGCCCTGTAGTGGTAGCAGTCTCCTTCTTTGTTCCGCTGGTTGGCTTTGTCATATCTTTTAAATCTGTATAAATCTCTATTGTATAATTCACATTCGTTTTAGATGTAATAGACAGGGAAACTGCTTTTAAGTCCTCAGAAGATACTCCCTGTTTTGCCTGAGTAGTAAAAACATTGGCCAATTTTCTGTAACCGCTTTGATGGGCTACATTTAACCCTCCATCAACTTGATAATTGTTATCATATCCATCATTAGCAGAAAAATCAAACACCCAAGCCGTATCGGATAAAGAAAACGTTTCATATGACATCCAGAAATAACTCTGATTATAATATAAACCGGTTCCTTCTCCCCAACTATTACGAATCAGCCATGCACCATCTTTTTCAGGTTTAACACCATCTCTGAAATTATCTTTAGAATAGTTATCATCCCATCCAACAACCATTACCGCATGACCTGCTCTGTTATTTATTTTATCATTATAACTGTTATTTATGTAATGATATCCGTTATCATTATGACTATACATAATTCCCACTGCACCATATTTTTTTATGGCTTTTTTCACATCTGATGCATTTTCCTTGATATTAATCATGTATGTATTTTCCAGATGTGCCTTATCCTTTGAATATGCATATTCATCAGATAAACCTGTATTAAGAAAAGCATCAATAGTGCTTGCTGTATATCCGTTGCTTGCCACCTTACTATATGGTACATCACTCTCGCTTACCGGACCACACCACTGTCCCATTCTGCGTGCCGCCATCAAATAGTTGCCACCACGATTGAGATAACCATACTGAACACTTGTATTATTCATATAGTACTTTGCATAGTCCCCCTCTGTTCCACCAAGCGGATCTAACAGCGAATTATATGCATAATATGCCAGATGCAGTTCACTAAGATCTATATTTTTATCAAACGCACCATCATTAATCAGATCAAACTCTGCAAGACCTATTGACGAAAATGTCCAGCATGTGCCAAGAGGATTTTGATTACGAACAGACGGATATTTCGCCTTGATATCGCTGACTCCATTTGCCGGATACTTGTTCTCTATAGTTTCATCTGCAGAATATCCCCAATCATCAGAATACGGCACCGCCTCATCCGGTTCATACACCGGTGTATTATAATCCAAATCACTCAGAATATATCCACTTGTAATGCTATTTTCTACAATTGGCTGTTGTTCTGCTTCAACGCCTTGCCCTGCTGACACCGGTTCTGCTGCGACCGGAACAGCCACACCTAATATCATAGCCGCACTTAACACCAATGATAAAAACTTTTTTGTCTTCATTCGACTTCCTCCATTAAAATAATCCGCTATACCTATATCTAATATAGCGGATTACCATGTAAAATACAATTACAATGTATCGTTCTCCATTGTATTAACTCCTCTTACGTTTCCTCTTCAAATGTAGGTAAAACCACAACTGACGTCTCATTAGTCAATCGGTATAATTGGAAGCTCTATCACTCCGTTATCAGATTTCGGTTCATTATTATTATTCATTCCTGAATTGTCATTATCTGAATCATCTGTGCCTGAACCACTATCTCCTGAATTGTTTATTTCAGATTTTTTATCAATCTTATCACCTGTTTTATTTACATCGTCTGAAGTGTTTTCTGATTCATCATTTTTCATTATATCAGTCTCATATGAATTCCTGGAATCATTATTATCGGTGTTTTCTGATGAGCTCTTTGTATCTTTCAAGCTTTTGCCCGTTTCTTTTGTAGTTGTTGAACTTTCGTCAGAATTCTTATCCACATTACTAGTCTCTGTATTTTCTGTATCCAATATCATCTCTGTAGCTGATACTGCCTCTGTGGCTATTTCTGAGCTTGTTTTATTTTCAAGCGCTATATTCTTTGCAGACAGTGCTGCAACTGTAATTGCTACGCCAAAAATCAATATCACTATTGTACTAACTATTTTTTTGTTGAAATTAAATTTCATTTTCTATATCCTAGTATAATTATGGTGTAGTCAATCAAGACTACTTGGTTAATAAGTTTCTGTAAATCAGATTACTAAAGAAGGGATTCTTCCTTCATCAGATACTCTTTACTTGTCCAACTATATGGCAAAAATACTTGTGGCATTCCATCTCTTCTTACACTAATTTCAAAATACTGCCGATAATACTCAATTCCTTCAAGCCCAGCCTTGCTCAAATAATCATCAAATATTCTATTGATATTTGCAAATATTTTCAAAGCCTGCTTACGGTTGTGCACTACAATGCACTCGCTTAAATCATCAATTGAATGCTCTTTAATATACCCATCATTGCATATATATCTATGTTCCTTTTTTACCAATTCAGCCAAGCTGCAAGTAGATGACTTTTTAAATTCGAAATAGAAATCTATAGGTTCTGTCTTATAATCGTCAGACACTGAAAAAGCCTCTAAAAAATTCCACTTTTCATAATTTTCTTTTATATATGCATGCTTTTTAGCAAGCTGAATTTCCTCTAACTTCAACTCTCAAAGTCAGGAATTATACTCTAGTACTATATTTTATGCAAAATCAACATAATATTTACCATCTTTCTTAACCGGTTTTAAAATCTGATTTCCTACTGTAAACTTATAATCAGATATATTTTTACTATCAATGCTGAAATAGCATAGTCTTCTAAAACTATAGTACTCTTTCTATATGAAATTTACAAGCAAAACTATGCCATTTGTTGTTTCTGATATTCGAACCAGTACAATGAATTCAGTAAAATCTCTGCATCAACATTGCATTTTGTATATGCCTTGGCAACATAATTCCGGTACCTTGAATTGCTTTCTCTGCTCACGAATTTTTCTGTTATCTGTTCTGTCCTTTTTCCCCATCCTAATCTCTCCGTTCCACTCCGGTCGATGCTAAACCAATGTCCTCCGACCACCCATCTCCCTTAAAAATATCAATACTCTTTAAGGTAGGAATTGCACAATACTTTCCTATCAGATAATTTTTCTCATAGTTTTCGTCCTTACGGATGGGTAATAGTATAGCTAAAAACCCCAAAATACTAGTAAGTTCCTGCAAAATTTACCATATCCACTGATTACGTACCTCGTTTGCCTCATCAGATGATTTACAAATCTCACGCCATTTTTCCACACCCTTACCGCAATTTACTGTCTTCCAATCAAATAGTCTAAAAGCCAGAGCCGCACAAGCCTGTCGAAGCTCAATACAATGCTTAATATCTTTCATAGCAGCATTATCGTAGTTAATTAATTCTGCCAAAAAAAACAGTAATCTATCTATTCTTTCAATTCCAATAGTATCTATAACCGTATTCTTCGCATATACCAGATTATGTAATATCCATATAGCTGAAAGCAATCCTGGTTCTTTCCTAAGCTCAATTAATTCGACTATCTTTCCAAGCATTTCACTGGTAGTAATACTATCAGGATAACGTATAATATACTTTTCCATAGCTCTAAGTGAATCTATTGATTGAGATTCATTCATTGCAAAAATATTCTCTTGTACATCACGCTCCCATTGTTCATCCCGCAAAATAAATATATCAAAACACTTTGTGTAAATCCCCTTTTCATTCATTTCATGTGCCAATTTAATAAGAATCTCTCGTGCTTCATCGGAAATCATACCATTACAATTTTCCAGCACAGCTGCTATTGCATATACAGCTTTTCTAGAATTATCCTCAAACATAATATTTGCTGTATTCTCTGCGATTTTGTACCAGTATTTACTTATCTTATTTATAATAATAAGCACATCGTTTTCATTCCAATAGCCCAGCTCCGTATTTGCACATAAAAGTGTCAATTGTTTTAAATACAAATCATTGCTATCCTTAGCAATATCATTTGTAATAAAATAATTCTTAACCGACAATTTGGGAATTGATTCATCAATGTATGGCAGCGTTTCATATACCCATAAGTAATAACCGGCCAATTTCGGCAATTGAGTTTTCTCGTCAATATTTGACCAAAGTAACTTCACATATTCATCATGCTGTTTAGTGTTTAAAAGATGATATTCATCTAAAATCTTTAATCTTACGACTTTTGTCTTCCATTCGTAATCAGACTTCCAATCATCTTTTAATAGCCAATTTATCACATCTTCATCTATCAACACATGATATTCTTCAAACAAAGTATCCAATCCTTGCTTGTTAAAATAACAGTCAAAAAAATCTATTCCATTTGAACCGTCAACTCTCGAATGCATTGTTACTTGCTCTACAATCTCAGTTTCCATCATTAGATGAAGTAGCTTAACCTTCATACGTTCGGATATTTGCCGTAATAGCTTATCCATTAATTGAGTTACTTCAAATCGAGGTGGAATGTTCCTATAACTCATAATTTTCTGAATAAACTGTAATTCCTTTTTTTGCATCCTTTCAGATGCCCGGCTTGAAAATCTTTGCAATAATATCGGAACATTTTCCCTTATATGCCCAGCTAAATATTCCGGGAAACCATTTCCCATTGCAATTATTTCACCGATATTAACCTCAATAGCATTTATTAAAATATCTATAACATCGTCAATATACCCACTCTCTAAATCCATTACAAATTTTCTATTAACAAGTTTTTCTATTGTCCCTGTACTTGAACAACGAACTAACAGTAACAAACCTAATCTATTATTAAAATTATAAATAGACGCTATCAAAGACAATTCCATATCTGAAATAACAGTAACGCATCCACATTTAAATGGGATTCCAAGTTTCTCTAACACTTTATAAAGCTGGTATCCTTCCGCATGACCCGAACGACTATATGAACATATGGTCACTGTACTCCTGTTTAGTTCAAATGTTTCCTTTTCAAATTGGTTATCAACACAATGGTTAAAAAGTTCTTTAGCAACATTATTTTTCCATGATTCCCAGTCAAAAAATTCTTTTTTTCGCTCAATCTCTTCTAATATCTCATCGATTCCCATTTGCTCAAATTCGTATATTTCTTTATGCAAAGAATATGCCTGCTGACAAATAGAAAGTAATTGTAATACCGATGCCTCTAAACTCTTTAGATAATAATTTTCATTATTCTCATCTACTTTACAAATTAAATCTTGTCTGAGCTGCTTTAACTTTTCAAGTGATTCTTCCAATTTTCCACATTCCAACTCGAGTCCTATTACCAACAGTCTCTGTTCATAACACTCCTTAGGAATATCGCACTGATCCAACTCCTTTCTCAAACTCGGTATGTCTAACTGAAAATAACATGCCTTAGCTCTTTCTATCATTAAGTCGACTTTACCATTATTTCCACTATCCTGATAGACAATCAAAATGTCCATAAGACGCTGCCATTCGTTCCAATTCATAGACTCCCTATAACAAGAAAGCAGTATCTGTCCTATATAGAACCACTTTCGTATTTTGTCTGAACCACCGGCATTTTCCTTAATTTTTATATAATACTTGTCCCATATCTGCCTTAAGTGAAATACTTCATACTCGCTATATGGTAGCATTGTTTTTATACGTCTCCAGCACAATTCATAAGCAAAATCCAACATTACGTCAATATCTTCCGTCTCATGCTTTTGTAACAATCCATTCTCGTCAGTATACATACTTAACTCTACAGCCGTATTATATGGAATAATATACCAACCCGGATATTCATCACGTTCCTTTTGCCACGTTTCTGTTAGTTTAATAATATCATCCGTATAGCTATCTTTGTGCGCAAATATACCATCAACTTCCACCCTCTCCAAATGCCATTCAAGTAATGTATATGAACTCTTATCCTGCCAGTCTTCATGTGTCGTTGGACTCTTTTGATTGTATTCACCATCATTTTGACTCATCAATTCAAGAATCTTATTGAGCGTCTCGTTACTAGATTGCGTTGAAGCCATCAAACTATTAACATTGTCATGGATATCTCCCAGGCAATAAGAACCATACCTTTGCGGAAATAACTTTTTAATTTGATAAATTACTATATCCTCAAAATGTTTCTTGCATCTAGCTTTATTGATGCTATCAAGTTCACTTAAAGAAAGTAAATCATTAACACATCTATCCAAATCCTTTAGCCAATCAAAACTATTACTCTTTCTTATTTCATTAGCTAAAAGTCTCATAGTTTCCTCACAGAACAAAATCCTCCTAATGTCATTCTGCTCTGTGTTATCTTTTTCATATTCAGCAACCGTTTTCCCAGCTGATACGAATATAGCCTCAAACTGTTTCTTATCCAAAATAGATAAACCTATTTTTTTTAAGACTGACTTAGGATCCCCAAAAAGTAAATCAGTTCCAGCTTCCACTACATCATGCTCATCCATTCTTTACCTCTCCTTCACAATAACTCTTCAGATTGCAGTAAAAACAATTTATACTTTACCACTTTTTCCTATGCCAACTCGGACTCATGCCCTCCACCGTCTTAAAAAGTCGACTGAAATATAAGTATAGTAAAACACTAGCATTTTCTGATACTTATTATGAGTAAATAATTAACTTGTTGCAATCCGTCCTTTCGGCAAACATATTTTCGACAAATTATATTATTCAGTATAGCGAATTTTAGGTTAATATTCAATTGATAACTATTATAAATTGCAAAGTTGCGGCAATGAAATGAGCTGATGCCTGACAAAAATGAGAACCGATTTTGGACAAGATAAGGAATCATAAACACCAATATGTTCCGCCCAGATAACAGCTCGATAATTTTATCTTGCATCAACTTAAGACATTTTCCTTAAGTTGATGCTTTTTGACCACATTGGTGCCTGCCCCCACCACTCATTAAATCACACATCTTCAGATGGACTTTGTATGAAAAAAGCAGCTCCCCTATTTTTCATAGACTAACTGCTCAAACCTCTGGTTCCATATTAAATTTTAATTTTCTGAAATGTCCTCTGTCCGGCTTAAATGCTTGCGAACATCACGTCCACGATACATAATTCGAACTATATACACTATTTCATTTTCATCATTTGTCTTATAAAATACCAAATAATTGTCCACCGGAAAGAACCGAAGTCCTCTGCTGTGCCATGGTTCTTCCTCATAAAGCCGGTTTCTATTCGGCATGGTGTCCAGCTTTCGAATAGCAGCCATAATTCGGTCTGTCTGTCCGGCAGCGTTCTCCGGAGCTAACAGTTCCTCTGAAATATATATGAAAATATTTCTCAGATCTCTTTTGGCTCCTGCTGTATACATCACTTTATATTTCATATACCAAATTCCCGTTTCATTTCTGCTTCAACTTCATCTGCTGAATATACTCTGCCTGCTTTAATATCTTCCATGCCTTTTTCTATTTCTGCATCGAACTGTTCCTTTGTAAGAGAACCATACGCAACAGGTTCCTCATAAGCCGGAAGTTTCATTTCAAAAGGAATTCCTCTCTGGAGTACAATCTGTCTCAGAAACATTCCTACCGCATTGGACATTGGAATGCCAAGTCGATCAAGCACCTGCTCTGCCTGCTCTTTTACTTCAGGCTCAACACGTGCAAATACATTTGCTGTTCTTGCCATAGATATCGCCTCCTCTTTTTTCTTCATTATATTTCGTTTGATTGCTAATTGCAAGCAGTTTGCACTCTTTTTTAATATCGTCTTTCATCCTAATTCAATGTATTTAGGCAGATAGGTTATATATAAAACTCTGTATTTTTGTAAGAAATATAATGATGCCTAACCCCACTGTTAATTGTAGCAGCTCAATTAAATAGAAGCCCCAGTAGTTCCAGCTACTGGGGCTTCTATTTGGGTGTGCCATGACACTCTTTAGCATTTCAATCCAGAACATCTTATATTTGTGTTCTAAAAATTTTTTAATATATCTCTACTTAAATATCCTAATTTCGGTTTTGTAATTGATTTATTATGGTTTTTCTTTCATCCCCTTGAATTCCCAAAGCATTTAGTGCCTGATCCACTGTAAGTTCCATATTCTCCATAAGATTTTTCACAGAAATCATCTTTTCCTTTACCGCATATTCCTTTGCATATTCCTTTGCATATTCTTTTGCATATTTTTCAACTGCTTCACACATTTGCTCACGCCCCTTTTCAGTATCCTTAAAATGCTTTACACCTTTTGCTAATGCAGCATAATGAATCTTATCTGAATCTGTCTGACGAAAATCATTCATTAGCTGTCCAATTTCATCATTACCTTTATAGTTACCATTTACATATATAATATGGGAACCATCATCAAATAATTCTTCTGTTTCCCTTATATATCGGTCTATGTGATATACTGGTAAACCCTTTCTAAATTTATCATGTTTATATATAAATATGATATACGAATCCTTAAGTTGCCTGAATTCCTGTCCTTCGTCTAACATTTTAGAATCTACCATACTGCTATGATATCTTGCTCGTCTGATATGTGCCCCTGCCGAATTTCCTTGTACTTCAATATCTATTTCATCACCGTTCACATCAATCGCATGAACATCCAATGTTATATTTCTTCCACCTACTTCATGACTTTTTATCTCATCTTGTCCAATAACACTAATTACATTAATGTTCCTTCCCAATATGATTCTAAGCATAAGCTCTGTTGCTTCGATATTATTGTCGAAAACTCTACTCATTAAATCATCATCAAATAGAGTAAGTTTATCCACCAGTTCATTAACATTTTCCTTAACCATTATATCCTCTCTTTCAAATTCATATTACCACGTATCGGTATTTCAATCAAATAAAATAATCATAAAGAATGAATTATTCTTTTTGCATCTGGACAACCATACCCAGTACTCTTCATTTGAATATATAATCTTCATCCTCTCTTGTGAGAATTTTTTCGTTTTTACGTATCATGTGGTACAAAATTACATTTTTTCTAGTTGTTCATCTTCAAAGCATCCATATAGCCCAAAAGTCTCTTTTGCTGCTTATAATCCAACTGCTGATACGTCTCAACTACCATTCCAAGTTCAGTATCTTTTGCAAAAACATATGTCTGATTATCCCTGCTTCTGGTTCCAATATGCTCTGCTCCTGACAATAACTCATATGGCGAAATATCCATTCGTCCTAATTCAATGTATTTACTTTTTCATTCGAACAAAACCTCGAACACCTAGCTTAATGGCATTGCCACCACCATATTAGGCGGGGGAGTGCACGGAAAAAAGCGTAGGCATAGCGAGCTACGCTTAGGATTTTTACCATATCCACTGATTACGTTCCTCATTTGCCTCATCAGATGATTTACAAATCTCGCGCCATTTTTCCACACCCTTACCGCAATTTACTGTCTTCCAATCATTCCTGCCCTCCTTTAAAGTAACAACATTTCTCTGTAGAACTTCGTTATCCTATAAAACCACTTTCGCATATGCTGTTTTATCAGCCCTATTTTTATTATGATAAATTGCACCTGTCAACGGTTATTCTCTAATAAGAACTCAGCTAAATAAGAACCATCCTGTCCTGTAATTCCTGTTATAAGTACTTTTTTCATTTGAAATCTCCTTAAAATAGATAAAAATACGTCTGTTTAAAATACGATAATATTTTAAACAGACGTATCTAAAAATGTAATCGACAATATTTGTATAAATTAGCACAATATTGGTTTTTATCACTACCACTTTAAAATCATCAAAGCATCTCCTCCAGACAATCAACAATTGCTTTGCAATAAGGCTCATATTCACCATTATTCTTATTTGAATAATATTCTATAAAACTACGAATCTCATCATCCGTATAGTCCTCATCATCAAACACCTCTGATGCCTGAATAGCCTGCTTACGGTCCCTTTCGAGATGAAAACTGTCAAGTCCCAGATTATGTATCATATCCTGAGCAACATTAGAAGATGGACGATTCCTAACAGCACTAATTTTGCCGTTTGCTGAATATTTAAATACCTTTTCTACTTCAGCATCCGTTGGTGAGAGCATATCATCTCTAAACCAGTTATTCTTCCTGTGCCCACAATGTTCATCATCTAAGATAATTGTCGCCTCTCCATTGCATGATGCAAACATGTTTTCATATGTTAAATCCATATCTCTAAAGGACTCCTGCGGAAAGAAATGCTCAATATGAGCTGAATTGTTGTAAATTCTTCTCATACAATAGCAGCATATTCTACCCTGCTCCTTGATAAGAGCCTCGCGCAGCATTCTTCTTCTTTCAATTCCATCACTACCATTGCCTGCAAAATCAACTTTATAATGAGGTTGCCTATTATTAACTTCTACAAAATCCGATTTCCATTGTTCAAACCATTGAGGCGCACTGCTTTTATTAATTTGCTTCACGTCTTTTACCCCTTGATATCAGTATCCTTGCCTTAGAAATACCATCAGCATAACCATTTGTTTTCTTATCCAATATATCCACTATTTTCTCTGCTTCATCATACTTCTTATCTTCAATACACTTATACATCTCATCAATCATTCTCTTGATGTCCTGATTAACTGAAGACGTATTCATTACTTCCTCTAAAATAACATTTGCATCCCATCCCACAAAGGATTCATAGGTCTTAAATAGAATCTCATTATCTTCATTATACAGATACAATAAATTGACAGAATCATCCATCTCACCCAAAATCTGCGGAGAATGTGTAGTAATAATAAACTGGATATTGGGGAATGTGTCTCTTAAAACATTCAATACCTTTCGTTGCCACGATGTATGCATATGCAAATCCAATTCATCAATGAGCACAACACCTGAGCCTTCCAAAGGATTCACATCTTTACCCGGATTTGCCAATGCCATTCTTCTTGCCAAATCTCCAAATAGAGCTATCGTGCATTTTTCTCCATCCGATAACTGATCTATCTTTAAAGACTTGCCGTTTTTATTGACCTTCATTGCCAAAGGTCTTCTCTCTATCCGAATATCCTCAAATCCATCAAGCATAGCTAACATTGCTTTTTTAACAGCTGCAAGACTTTTATCTTCATAATCCGAATCATCTCTAACCTTTATCTGATTCTCTATATCCTCCTGATTTCTGAACCATTTAAATAAATTTCTAAAATCTATCGTACTTTCTATAGCTTTGTCAAATGCATCCAGTTTTACAAACTGCTCTTTAGGAGCCCTAACCGGCACATCAAGCACAATTCTATTTACTCCATAATTAACAAAAATGGGCATACTCTTATTATCCGATTCCTCTATCCAATTGCCATTGCCATCATCATAACCCATTTGTATATATAACGATTGAAACTTATCTGTAAGTTTTTTAAGAGCACTTGTATTTCTTTTTTCACCTTTAGCCCTGTCAATTGTGCGTTCATAATATATGCTTTCGCCATCCTCAAAATCGAAATCAGCCTTTATGCCGGCCGCAGACTTTCCATAGCTAATAAAATCTTCATTGAATCTGGCTGTCTTACTTCTTACCGTTCCCATCAGCTTTGCAATGATATCAGCATATAATAAATCTATAGCTTGGAGGATTGTTGACTTGCCAACGCCATTCACGCCAAAAATAACCGTTGTCTTATTATCAAGCTTTATTTCCAGATTGTCTATTCCCTTAAAATTTTGTAATATTATCGAATTAAGCTTCATATCCCTACCTCACAATAACTCTTCAGATTGCAGTAAAAACCGCTATACCATGCTTATAGTATAGCGGATTTGTATTTAAAAAACAATTTATATTTTACCACTTTTTCCGATATAATTTTATCAATTTATTTTAAAAACGCCAAACAAAGGAGAACATCATGGAAAACTTACAAACACTTACTGAAAACTATTTGGAATACTGCAGGACACAAAAATGTCTGGATGAAAAGACTTTAAAAGCATATCGGATTGACTTGCGACAATTCTCTGAGGAACCATCTCTTGAAAAAATAACTGAAATCACAACAAACGATCTAGAGGATTATATTGCCAGGCTCCACCAACAATATAAACCCAAAACCGTAAAAAGAAAAATAGCCTCAATAAAAGCATTCTTCCATTATCTGGAATACAAAGAACTACTCGCAATAAATCCCTTCACCAAAATACAGGTGCACTTTCGTGAACCTACCATATTACCCAAAATTATCCCACTACATACAGTAGAAAAATTTCTTACTATGATTTATACACAGCGGGACAACGCTAAAACTAATTATCAGAGGAGGAATGCATTGCGCGATGCAGCCGTATCCGAACTGTTATTTGCTACCGGCATGAGAATTTCTGAGCTTTGCTCATTAAAAAACGAAGATATAAATTTACATGATGGGAGCATCCTAATATATGGTAAAGGCGATAAAGAGCGGCGTATTCATATTGGCAATGATTCTGTTTCTCAAATAATGGAAGAATATAAGGCTGAATTCCAAGCTGAAATCAAAAGCTGCAATCATTTTTTTGCTAACCAGAATAGCAAACCTCTATCTGACCAAGCTGTTCGCAGGATGATAAATAAGTATTGCTCTCTCGCCGATATAGATTTACATATCACCCCGCACATGTTCAGGCATACATTCGCTACCAGCTTATTAGAGGCCGATGTCGATATCCGGTATATTCAGGAAATGCTAGGACATAGCTCCATCAATGTCACTGAGATATACACACATGTAACCACTGCTAAACAGCGGGATATTCTAATATCAAAACATCCTAGGAAGGATTTTCATATATAGACTTCTTTACAATCCATCGTTTTTGATGGATTGTTTTATTTAATGGATAATCATGTATTATTTATCGAAAATCAAAGTGAAAGGAGCTAGATTATGTCATACATATTACTTATTACTATTCATGCAGATCCTGCAATGCCACCTGGATATGATGAATGGGGTGGAACACACACCTACATGCGAGAATTATTGGATTGTTTTGGAACGCTTCATTTAAATTGTATTCTCGTTACTCGAAAAGCTATGCAAGAACTGCCTGATATAGAGCAATATAACTCTTGTTGTACAATTTATCGTTTGAAAAACGGAGATCCTGCACCTATTGATAAAACAATACTATATACATACCATGATTATAATCTATCAGCTATACAACAGATTATTGAAGATAGAGGTGAACTTCCACAGGTAATTCATAGTGTTTATTGGAACAGTGGCAGATTAGGAGTAGAACTATCAAAAAAATATAATATTCCATTAGTGCATAGTGTAATTTCGAACTCTTATGGACGTCAAGCGAGAGGCGCCTATGAGCCGCTGCCTCAAAGAGCTAGTTATGAACAGCTTATTTATGATTATGCTCAATGGATACTTTGTGTTTCCAAAGATGAAAAAAATGATTTGATAAAATATTATGGCATTTCTCCCCAAAAAATTATTGTAGCAGGCCAATATATCCATCCATCATTTATTCTTCCTTCTAGAGACATTAATGGTTTCCCTCGTTTAAATAGTAAAATTTCTACAGAGGCACAACTTTCAGCTTCCTTACAGTATAATAATGCCTTTGAAAATAATGTAAATGATTCATTTTGGGTATATAAAGCATTTACATATTTTGGACGCATTGATGAAAGTAAAGGCGTAGATCATATTTTAAACGCATGGTGTTCTCTTTATCGAAAATATGAGGAGTTATGTCCTCCTTTGTGGTTAATAGGCGGAAGTATTAAGGAAATCAATATAATACGTAATAAATGCCAAGCTATAGAAAACTATATCCATCAAGCAGAGCAAGATGGAAAAATAATTTGGTGGGGATGTATTGACGCAATTGGAGCAAGCACGCTTCTGCTTAAAACATTGGTACTGATAACTAATTCTCTTTACGAACCTGGAGGACGTGTTATAACAGAAGCAATGAGCGAAGGCATTCCTGTAATTGCATCACCAAATGGTTTCGCATTAGATTTAGTTCACGATTGGGATAATGGTTTTTTAGTTAATCATGGGGATGAAAATGCTCTTTCTATGAGAATGGAGCATTTTATTCGTCAACCATTTTTGTCAAATGCATTAGGTGAGAATGCACGACAAACGGCAACTCAAGTGATATCAGAATGGAATTTTATTGGTAATCATTTAATGGCATATGGATTAAAAACAACATGCAAAAAACACACTGCTTCTAACAATTCCAATCATTTTGCCAAGCGTGAAATCAATCTATTCCCATATAGGAATTTATCTCTTTCAGACCATCTGTTAGGTGATTTCTTTGAAAAGACAACTGGCGAAAAAGCTATTTCTAATTTCGTTTATAATACAACATTCGGTACATCAGATATTTATTTTGTACAAAGTATAAAAAATAGCTATGTTATTAAACATCCATATACTCGATTGGCTCTAAGTCCACTTGTACTGCCTTTTCAAAAGACAAATTATGTGAGAAATGCTTGGGATTTTTATAAATATGAAGTTGCTGCATATGAAAAATCCTCCAACGACATTTTTATTGGAAAAGATGACGTTCACCAACTGCTTTTGCTTCGAAAGCTAGATTCATTCACTCCAAGTATTGAAGAGTATCCTAACATTATCAATTTTTTAGCAAGTCAAAAAACAAGACTTTCGGATGAAGATATTTGCCAATATAAGAAGATTCTATCTAGTAATAAAATGGAAACTATAGAAGATATAGATTCTTTATTAGATGCTCTGTCTATGCAATTTCCTGATTATTACTTTGAATCTAATGGCTCGTTCCTACCATTTGTCGGATGGAAAATGGCTCAATATATACTTGATTACAACAGTTTGCCCTTTGATTTTGAGCAAAAAGCTTTCCTATATGGGGTGTGCAATTCATTTTCTCACGTAGTGAAGTTGCCGCTTAACATAAATTGGTATGAAATTACCTCAGATATAAGTCTGCAACATATTATGCTTGACAACGGAAATTTAAATTTAATTGATCGTGAAAAACGAACTATCGGACAAGTAGAATATATGATAGCAGATTTACTCCTGGACATAATAATTGGTGAAAAAAAAGTTTCATCAAATACTTGGATTACTTTGTTAGAACAACATATCCCACAAAACTGTAATAAAAAGCAGATTATAGAATCTGTATCTTACAAACTGTTTTTCAATACAATTTTAGAAAGTGTAATGCAAAATGAAGTAAATCCGTACTATTTAAATGTTTTAAATGTTCTTTTACATATGGAGAGTAGACTATGAGAATATTGCTCATTGCCCCACATCAAGATGATGAAATTTTAGCAGCGGGGGGATTAATTCAAAAATGTATAAAACACGGGGATGATTTTCTAGTTCTTTTTGCAACAAATGGTGATTATCATGGATTTGATATTGCAGAAAAGCGTTACTATGAAAGCGAACAAGCACTAGCATCTCTTGGACTTGCAAAGGAATCCATCTTTTACCTAGGTTATGGAGATACTGGGATGAAACCATCACATAGCTTTTTAAAGCGTATGCAATTTAAGAAAAATGATACTTTATTGACATCCTTAGTTTCTTGTACAACCTATCATCCTGCTGGAAAGAAAACTGTACACGCAATGAGAACGGGGAATGAATCTTTTCTAACCAAAATAAATTTTTTGTCAGATTTAAATTGGTTTTTAGTTCATTATTCTCCTGACATAATCATTGTTTCGGATTCTTCAGATAGACATGGTGATCACGCAGCACTAATTGGACTTTTGCAAAATACAAATGCTTTTCATCAAATACCAATTTGTTTAACATATATCATACATGGCGGAAATGATGCTTTATGGCCTTCTCGCAATACGCAAAAGTTTACACGTCCTCCTGTTTGTAATTCGAAGATGTGGGGGGAACGTATCTCCATCTCATTAACGAAGCAGGAACAAGAACATAAATATAATGCGACATTATCATTTGCGACTCAACTAAAAGATGATCTTGAAAATTTTTTAATATCTTTCTCTAAGCAAGAAGAAATTTTTTTCTTGCTTAGAGATAATATTAACCCACAAAAAATATATAGCCATTTTGAATATAGGGAGAATCTATAAAATAGTAATTACCAGTCAAAAAGGACGTAACGTCTTTTTGATATAATGTGTCATGCTTTCCCAAATTAAAGTCATCACATATTTTTAAATGTTTCCTTTTATTATCTGTTATTTGATCCAATAGGACACCTAATATTATCAAAGCGTGATATTCTATTGTTTTGCGAAAAAAATTTGAATCCAATTTGGAAAGAGCATTTATTTTAACAGCAAGTAGGTCGAAAAAATTAGTATATACCATTTCCAATATTGAATATCTTTCAGCAGAATAGTTACCAGTAATTAAACTAAGTTGAAGTATATTCAGTTGGCTCCGCCACAAGTAATGATTATACTCTGAATATTGCATAATAGTAATGGCTTCGTGAAAACTGGCTTCTGCCGCTGATAGGTTTCCTTGGCACCATTCTATACATCCACGTATATTCAGACAACGCCCTTCTTCGTCCAATACCCCATTTGCATATCCAATTTTAAGAGCATCTTTTGTAAGCAGGTAAGCCATGGGAAAATCATGTGCTACCAATTGACACAAAGCTAAATCTCCATATTCGTGAAACGGAAACGCAGCCGAATCAGGAGCTTCTTTAAAAAGAGTAAGTATTTGTTGATAATTTTGATATGATTTAAGTGGGTCATCAAACAAATGCATGCATCCAATATGGCTCCAATATTCTCTTCGCAAATCAAAAGATGTTGGAAAAATTTTCAGAGCACTTTCAAATATTTTTAAAGCACTTTCATTTCCTTGCGTAGATTTGATAAGCAGTGCATAACAACTACATATACGTCCAAGCCAATCGTTGGTATTGTCAGTATAAATCCTATTTACACAGTTGTCGTAATAACTTTTAGCCAATTCAATTGCACAATTACTGGTCTTTGTATATGTTCCCAATTTGAATTCACGCTTTATCTTAAAAAAAGAAAGAGCACATTCCTCTTTTAAAGATAAAATTTTGCTTTGTGAATAGTAATCCAGACGATCTATATAAATTTTAGCTTCATCTGTAGCAACTTCCTTTTGAATAGTTATTATTTCTAACAGTTCTATTAAATATTTAATTTCTTGTGCTCTGTCACATGATGAATTTGCGATGTCTATCGCTTGTAGTAAACCTTTTCGCAAGGATGAATACTGCTTCTCCTTTTTCAATGTATTAATATTTTTTTCAATTAAACGAATTGCATCTTCCTTACAGTCAAGAACATGATATATATTGATATATCTTATATCATACATAGTCTCCTTAGAACAATTTTTTAATTGCTTAGCAATATTATATATACTCGGACTTTTGTACGTATAAGCATGCATAATCCAATCTTTTACAAATTCGTTCTGTGCAATCAGTAGACCTGAATTACAAACAAATAATCCAGCATCAATTAAATGATCCAAGTTCTGTTCTGATTCACCAATATAATCAAATAGTTCAAGTGGTACTTGACATTCAAATAAATAGCATATTCTAAAAATAACAGAATATTTGTCATTGTAATATTTTAAACTTTGCGATAATAAACTAGGCACATTATTTGGCGAACAAAACTGTAGTTTTTGAATAATAGTACTGCTATCTAATGTATATGTATTGCCATTAGGAAATAGCGTTTTTAATAAATGGAATAAATTATAAAATCTTGTTCCCACCTTTGACACTATCAGTTCTGCCACATAACCAGATAGTTTTGGGTACATTTGCAGTATAAATAGAAGTGCCTTATCTTTTGTCAAAAGTTTTATAGTGTATTCATTAAATTGATCTATATAACGCAATTGATCAAGGGGATTTTTTCCATCTTGCAACGTGTATTCTGGAATATCATAACTAATAACACATCCAATATTTTTTTCAGCTATATATTTGATGAAATAAATTAGAAAATCATAGATTTCTTCACTTGCAAATTGAAGTTTTCTTATATAAATTACAAATCCGACATTTTCTATATGCAATGTTAGCAGATTAATAATATAATTACATAACAATATATTATTCCATTCAGAAACTTGTTTAACTGCATATTTTTCGTTAAGAATAGCTGTAAGTAATTCTTTGATATCTTTTTCGTTGTTTTTATCTCCAACCATTTCGACTATTGCGTCAATATCTTGTTCAGAAAACAACTTAAACATTCTAGTTGTAGGCAATCCCCAAATTTTTGCTAGCAAGTCTAAAACAAGCAAATCTTTTGTTGCATGTAATGTCGCATCAATTTCTATAATACGTTTATTTATTTTTTCAAATGCCTCTTGAATAATTTGATGTTTACCAACTCCCATGTAACCAGTTACTGCTATTAATTTTCCCATTTGTACTGCTGCGGAAATATAGGTGATTTCATCAGGAAATAATTTTTCGATTAGTAAATTACTTTCCAAGTTATAATTTCTTTTTTGTGGAAATATTTGTTGAACAATATCTTCCTTGAAATTTATGCGCAATGCCTTAAATTCTTCACTTCGCATAGTTTTCTTTTCACTTATGCAATTATATAATTCATCAGTAACATCTATGCAACTTTTTTGTAGAAGTTGCTTTAATTCTTCACCAATTATTATTTTGATGTTTAATACTGTATTTTGACAGAATGCAATCAATTCTTCGCCGGTCTGTTTTGTAAAATTATAATTAGCAATAGCAATAAAAGAAACAGCTCCATGATTAAAGGCAATTATTACATTTGCTGCAATATCACGAAGATTTAAATTTGCATTTCTCAATTTGCATTCAAACAATGCACATTTTCTAGTATTCCCATCTTGACATTTAACAACGATATCATATCCACCATCTTTTTTTGATTTTGTCTGGATAATTTCAGCATCGACATCTCTTAACAAATATTTTATAATAGCTTCCGATAAATTTTCAAACGTATCAGAATATTCTTTGAGTTTACCCATACCATTTAACACCTTTATCACTTGCAATTTAAAATTTGTACAATATTTAAAGGATAATACATGATTATCCATCACATATTTATCAACGTTCTTAATCTCTTGACTGCTTTATCAGATTCTTTGTAGCTACATCAATATCAAAGACGGTCTGTTTTCCATCGTACCACCGATCCCAAAAATCTATAGTTGCACTCTTGGGCTTTTCTTTCGGCTTATCTAGGATAATCTTTGATGGCAACATAATTGCATCACCAACAACAACACATTCACCAACATCCAGATTCGGAAGCATTTCCACAATTCCCACTAATGAATCTGTCAGCATTGCCGCCACTGCTGATTTGTCCCTGTCATTTGTCACCTTTAGGCTGACAATATTATTACACTGGGACATAATTGTTGTATTTAATTCTGCTGGTCTTTGAGAAACAATCAACAGTCCAATCCCATATTTCCTTCCTTCTTTTGCAATCTTCTCAAAAATCTCAAGAGACTTCTTCTCAACCGCTTTCATTTTTGTCATGTCATTAGACATATAAATATGAGCTTCATCACATACCAACACCAAAGGATGACGTACCTCATCTTTTGCCGGAGTAATCCAAAACTGTATATCATATATAATACGCGTAACAATTCCAATAATAATTGCTAACATATCAGATGGAACCTCCGATAAATCAATTACCTTAATTCGATATTTATCATTTCCCATAATCCTTTCAGCAAATTGATTTAAATAATCAACCTCTTTTGTAGCATCTTCGTTAAATACAAATCCATATTTTTTATCATCCATCTTTGTTCTCAAACGAGTTATCAAATTTGTCAGCTTATCATAGTACTGCCCTTTCTTTGTTTTGGCCTGTCCCTTATTATCACCTGTTTTATAAACTTCACCTGTCTCAACTTCTAATATATTCTGATTCTCCAAATATTCTATCAATTCCTTTGCTGAAAATGGGACCGGTGTATCAGCGGTAACGATTTCTTCTGAAACATCACTCATGTTATTTTTGATATATTTCTTTTTCGTCTGCAAAATATAATTGATTACCGCAGCCCTTTGATTGGTTGATGTTCCTTCTGAAGATTCAACAAACAGCGAATGAATTTCCTCATAATTGAAAAACCATAATGGAATATGTAAGCCACCCGGTTCATCACAAATCTTAATCTGATCCGCATAGGACAACGCATTATATTCTCCATGCAAATCAAAAACAATCATATTGGCATATTGTAATTCATTGGCTTTTTCCAATATACCAGCAACTGTATATGATTTTCCACTTCCCGTACTGCCAACAATACATGCATGTCTTTGAAAGAAACGGTTACCATCTAATATTGCCGCCACATCCCTATTGCTTGCAAAATGTCCAATTTCTAAGCTTTTATACTCAGTTCCCTTACCACTTATAGCATTCATTATCATTTTCATAGTAGCTTCATTAGCCTGATATACTTTGCTATTGATTTCAGGATATGTATTAATAGCTCTTTTAAATTTATTTTCATTTACAACGCCATATTTATTGTAAAAACTTCCGACTAAATTAATAATACAATAATCACTGGAATAAACTATGCCCTCGTCCTGCTCTGTTTCATCAAAATCAATCTTCTTCTTTGTAACCTTAGTCAAAATTCCAATAAGTTTCTCATCAGAATTGCTACCGCCTAAAACAACAATATCGTTGATTTTTAATGTATTTAAAACACTTTCATTCTCAACTTGTACCACAACTTTTCTAGTATCTACATTCTCAACTATACCAATGCAATTTGTATCTATTAGGTATTCATTAATATTTCCTGCCATAAAATCACTCCTTCTATCCTATAAACAAATCCGCAAATTGATTAATATCCCACACCGGCAAGTTTATTATATATTTTTTTGATTTATAAATCATACACTCCTTGTCATCTTCGTGGTAAAATATAGTTATATTCTTTTTTTCCAGTGCTTTATTTATTATATCTTTTTTAACATCTCTTGATAGAATAAGAACATCCTTCTGAAAGCTATCAACTATAGCAGTATCAAAATGATCATCATTAAATCCATATCCATATATCAAAAGTGAATAATTAGTCCTTTCATCCAACAACTCATTGAATTCTTCTCTCATACACCGAAATGTATTATTTGTCATCCCTACCTTATACTTTGAACTGCCAGGGGTCACTATATCAATATATTTTGCTTTCTCCTTTAGAACCTCATAATCGTTCGTAAAGTATTCTTGCCCATTTTCACTAATCCAATTGATAGAACCATGAGGTTTAAAGAGTCTAATCCATGCGTAATTTCTACAATTATACATTTCTGTTGGTTGTTTTAACAAATTTCTGTTGAATCTGCCATATAAACTTCCACTAAATCCAGTGATAACACCTATACCTAACCTGTCACATATAATCTCTATAATACGGTCATAGTTTGGAGTCATAATATCAATTATCCTTTTATCAACACTAACCGTACCTCTTAAATAATCCAGCAACTTGCAAAATCCTGTATTTTCTTCACGAATTGTCCTATGTAGTTTTTCCTCACTATCCAGAATAAAGTGTGCTGTTATCTCTTTAATTGCATCCACTAAATCATTTTCATCCTGTGCAAGATTTGCTAATCCAGCCTCTAAACCATTACGTTTTATTACATCACTATGATTTTTCCAGACTTCTTTCAAATGCTCATCAGAGGAAAGAGCAATTTCCTTAGCCAAATGTTCTGCTAGTGCTTTCATCCCCGGCACACCGTAAATCACTGAAAGTCCTGTTCCCACAATAAGTTTTGGCATATTATCTCTTGAAAGATTTCTTTTCTTAATATCTACTACTATATCGTTAAAAAACTCTGAATTTATTTCTAAATGTTCTGTATCCATGCCTTATATAATACATCCCCCTAATATCTTCACTAATAATTATTTTTCATCTACCATTGACAATTATTTGTGTAATAGTTTATTGCGCGAATTACCTGGTACTATTATACCGCATGTATCCATCTATAAAACTTATATATCATTTGTACTTTTTATTATATTTTGTTGGTTTATGTTGTATTTTGTCATATCCTAATGTACAATAAAAACATATGGAGGATTGAATATATATGGAAAACCAACGCGAATTAACAGTTTTACTTATTGAAGATGATCAATTTGCCTGTGAAGAAATTAGAAATTATATAGATCAGCTTGATGATATGCATCTTTTAGGAATAACTGATGACTCTAATAAAGCCCTTGATATGGTTCAATATTGTATTCCGGATGCGATTATTTTAGATTTAGAATTACATGAAGGTGGAGGAAATGGACTATTTTTCTTATCAAAGTTACATGATTTGGGATTAGAAAAGCTGCCTTACATTCTTATCACCACACAAAATACAAGTAATGTTACTCTCGAAGCAGCACGACAGCTTGGAGCCGATTTTATAATAACGAAATATGAAAGAGATTATTCAGCTCAAAAACCTGTAGAATTACTGCGTATGATGCGGAATGCCATCCAAAGACATTCCACACCAGACACAACCGATCCCACACTCTCTCCTGCCGAGCAGAATCGCAAGCTTACCATCCGTATTCATCGTGAACTGGATGCTATTGGTATAAGCCCCAAGGCAATCGGTTATGAATATTTAACCGAAGCAATTATTATTGCGACTAATGAACCGACACCCAATCTTTCACGAGCAATAGCCAGTAAACATGCCGGCAAAACGCCTGCAAGTGTTGAAAGAGCAATGCAAAATGCTATAAACAGAGCCTGGTCAAATGGTAATCCTGAGGATCTAGCCCGCAATTACACGGCAGTAATCAATTATGAGCGTGGTGTTCCCACATTAACTGAATTTATTTACCATTATGCAAATAGATTCCGAAATGAGCTTTAAGATTAGAGTTTTGCAATAATTGACCATAGCTCTAATATTCTGTCTATTGTTTTAAGCATAATTAGTACGCCTCCCTTCTATATAAGGAGGTTACTAAACTTAATCATTTTTTATTATTTTATTAGTACAGTTATTTTTTATTGGAAAGAGTAGTATATATGCAATTAGCAATTTTTAAAAACATGATCATATTTTTCACAAGCTTCTATTTTATGGATAAATTAAATAAATCGTCCAGCTATTTTATATTTAATTGCATAAAGTATATATTCGTTTCGCTTATTCTCTCTTTAACTATGTACTTTTTCAAAGCTCGCTTTCCGTACATATCATACTTTGTGCCGGTTGCTTGCTTTACAGCTTTTACATGCTTTAACAAAAAGAAATGGTCATTATCAACGATTTGTATATCACTATCCTCATACGTTATTAATCTGCTGTTTTTCAATGTAGTATCCCTAGTTTTATGCTCGTTACTTGTCGTTTTTTTGAACATGTCATTTACACATGTACCCGGAATTACTATTACAATTTGTGCATTATACCCATTAATACTCATGTGCATATTAAAGATAAAACCAGTGTATCAAAGTATATCTGCATTAATATTCAACGGAATGGTAAACTGCAACACTGTCATTTGCTTAATATCATTAGGAACAATGACTATCGAGCAGGTGTCTCCATATCACCAATACACAACTCGAAGGTTCAGAGCTACCATTATTCCAATTTGTCTAATCATTATCCTATACTGGTGGAGAGCACAAATTTCTAAAAACTATAGGGAAAAGCTGCGCCTTCTCGAAATACAGGCTTTACGCACTTCCAAGTCTGAAGATAAAGCCTATATAGCTAAGCTTGAGGAAGAAAATAAGAGACTGGGTGCTATCGTTCATAAAGATAATAGAATCGTAAATGCTATGGCCGACTCTGTATGCACTTATCTTATGACGACTGAAAAATCGGATATTAGTGCCCTACGTTCAAAAGGCTTATCTTTGTCTGATGAAATAAACTCCATCAAAACATATAGGCAGGAGCTTTTAAATCAATGTACGCCAAATATAAACTCTATTCCGCAAACAGGATATTCCGGTATTGATGCAATTATTTCTTTTATGACAAAAGAAGCTGCCACTGATAACATTAATTTGAAATTCAATTTTGATAGTACATTTTTTAATTCAATATATTCCACCGCAAATGAATTGGATCTTGTTCACCTTTTTTCAGATCTATTGGAAAATGCAATAATAGCAACTAAATGTGCCCATGCTAGCTCTATTGAATTATCTCTTCAAATGCTAAAAGGAACTCCAACCATCTCTGTTTCAGATAGTGGAATTCCTTTCGAAATTGATACATATATGAAATTTGGTATTTCCGAAGCTTCTACTCATACAAATGAAGGTGGTACCGGTATCGGTTTACTTGATACCTGGACATTCAAAAAGAAATATCATGTCTCACTGATCATAGAAGAATTAGATAATAACATTTATAGCAAAAGACTTTCGTTTTTATTTGATGGTAAAAATCGATACCTAATTATATCAAGCAGATATCAACAAATACGCTCCTATCAAACCAGGTCTGATTTGCTTGTTATAAGCAGTTCTGAAAATAATGCTACTTATCTCGCAATTTCTTGATAAGCACAGTATAATGGTCTATAGCTGGACAATCAAGATGTCAAGTAATGGACAAAATAAGGAATCATAACCAATAAGAATACAATCAGCTTATTTTGTACTTACGCTAAATTCCCCTTGCAACCATTCATCAAAAGCTCCTCCTTAATATGTTCATCACATATAACACCAGAAAAATCATATGCACCAATATTAAAGCTATTAATAATTTGTGTCTGTGCATGATAATCGCAGAATAAATCACTCAAATAATATATACGACCTAAGGAAGTAATAATAATTAATTCTTCATTCTCATAATTAAACGAGACATCAAGTATTTCTCCCTCAATGCTAATCCTTGGTCCAGCTTCATACCAGTTTCCTTTTCTGCCATTATCCCAGGAAAAATATCTAAATACTATTACTTTACTATAAGAACTTACACACGCAACCGCCATCTTCTGATCATTCCACGCGATTATTCTCGGATTCGAATGTGTTTCAAGCTTACGTGTTCTCTGTCCCGTTCCAGTGTGATACATACTTACCAAACCATTAGAAGTAGCTACAGCAATAAAAGGTTCTTTATCAAACGCATATATACCTCGTATCTTACATAATTTCTCGCTATTAACCTTCATCAATCTATCATTTCTGATACTATTAAATATCACCTTCCGCTCATGCTCATCCACCATCGCCAGCTTCCCATTAGGAAGAAACGCTGCCTGACTCAAATTTTCAGGAATATAAGAATAATTGCTGGTCAATACATTTTTTACTTTAGAGTCCAAATCAAACAATACTAAGCCATTTCCATCGTAATATAGTATTTTATTCTGATAAGATGAATACTTCATATTGGAATTTGATAACGGTTCAGCTTCCAAATAATAAAAATTATCTTCATCATACCAGTTCCAGCACCAGAATCTATCATCTGTTTTTCCAAGAATCCAATCACCTGTTGCAAGCATATATACATTTTGCGTATTACCTGGGCAAAACCTTTCCATCTGTTTCTTCTTGTTTGTGATATCCCACATTTGGATTTTTCTCTGGTCATTTTCAATTTCGTAGTCAAGTGTTACCGCATGACTTCCATTAGACGAAATCGAAGCTGATTGCAATACAGTACGTCTGCTCGATAATATATGCTTTATTTGTCCACCCTTATAACAAATCCTTGTTAATCCATCCGGAGCTGAACCAGCCATTAACTCCTTATCTCTTGAAACAGCTTTACCCGACTTATCTACTCTATTAAACCTAATACTTGACTTATCCGGTTTATTTTCTGTATTCACGATCCACACATTATCATTTAATTCGAAAGCGATAATCTCATCATGCTGTCTTGATTTTATCTTCAAGTAAAGGAAATTTTTCTCAAATGAAACGCTATATGGCTGAGCAGATAATCTCCATTCTCCCACACGATTTCCTGTTTCAACATTCCATATAGTCATAATAGAGTTCTGAAATCCTACAAGCCAGTCATTATCATCTGAGAAAATCAATATATTATAATATGGAATTCTATCTTTCTCACATCCAATACTATAATCTGAAATGTCTGAATTTCTAAGACTGATATCTCCATTAGGAAGTTTAGGTAATCTCACATTTGTCAAATCCAGGCAAGTATAATCCGCATCTTCACATTGATACGAAGAAATCAAATTAAAAATCTGGTTATATTTTATATCATTAGCTTTTCCCTTTGCGTCATCTGAAACAAGCTTAGCTGTATTACTCCACATTTGACCATCCAGTCCCGATATATGTCTGATAATAGCCTGCGGAAACATTCTTGAATTCCATATACCATCTACATTATCCGCAGCAGTATATTTCACAATGTACTTAGCCGACAAAAAATCACGATAAATCTGATGGGGAAAATACACATAATTTCCAGACTGCTTCAACAGATTTGATTCATTCAATAAATAATCCTCTACCTCAAAACAATCAATTATAGGTTTTTGTCTAAGTCGGTATTTTGTTCTGATATCATTCATTACAGAATCAAAAGCTACAACATTTATAATAGAATCAGTTAAATCATGAAACGATTGCGTGTCCATGCGAAAAGCATTAACATTCTCACAAGAGAAAGCAATTACTGATAAGATCTGTTGTATTGCCACGTATGCCATCATTATTTTCTCGCCACGCACATCTTTTCTGTTCAATAAAATAGCAATCTGTGAGGTATAATAATTTTCCAGTAAATCCGATGCATTATCTACTGCATAATTCCATTTCAAAAAAGAAATATCTCTGTACTTTTCCATTACAGGATAAGTCTTTTGGTACATAGAAGCCATCATCGGATTTCTTAAGAGCTGTTTTAATGTATAATTTTTTTCTATCTCGTTCCATTGACTCTCAGTAAACACCTGTTTCAACTGTTCATCACGTAATAACAATAATACCGCATCCTCGAAACCTTCCACACCATATTTGTATAGAAAACTTCCTCTTGATGAAACAATAATCTGTACCCGTTTTTCCATTGCAAGCATATTTATTTCTTTGGAAAATTTTTGTTCAGCCAAAACCTCATTCATGCCATCAAGAAAAAGAATAAGTTCATTAAGATTATAATCTTTTATACAAGCTCTTATCGACTGTCCGAATGCCTCAAGCTGTTCCAGCGATAAAAATAAGACAGTCTTTCCCGACTTCGAAAGACGAAAACAGGCATCAAGCATCATAGTACTTTTTCCCATTCCGCCATCGCCCAATAAAACAAAATTCTTTCCTGTATTAACAAGCTCAACCAAGGGATTATCATTAGAGTAAATTTCATTATCAGATTCAATGTTTGCAAACAACCCAGAAATGATTTTTGCTGGCATTTTTGTTTTATAAGATTCATTATTTTTCTCTGCTTTTACACATTCAAAAGATCTGCCATCATTGCATTTTGTAGAGAGCCGCAAAGTATATGTCTTGCTATTTCGCCACAAAATCGGGTATTCTGCCCATCCCTCCGGTGAAAACCAGTTATAAGCACGAATATCTACCTGCCCTGTTTCTGTGTCATATTCTCCTACCAGAAATGTAGACTTACATCTATCTTCAATTTTAAGTTCCCCACACTGAATAGAATGAATATATCCACATGGTTTAAGATCATGATAATGCTCGTGCCCTGCCAGCCATAAATATATATGATAGTCATCCAGCATATTGGAAACCATTCTGCGTTCTTCAGGATCCAATGATGTGATTGCATAATGAGATAAAACAATTGTTGGTTTGCTATCATTTAAATCATCCAATGCCAGTTGAAGCTGCCTTGAACCAATTATCAAATCTCTATTCTGTTTCTCGGAATATGCCAAAGTACTGTCTATATGCAAAATATTGAAATGCTCTGTCTCAACAACAAAATGTGGTTTTAAATAATCATCATATAATTGTAATTTATCTCTATCATATATTTTCCCGAGGAAGCTCCGAAACTCTTTCTCACCATCATGCAAAGCCTGCAGTGTAGAATCACCAATATTTCCAAGCTCGGTTTTGTAATTCCTACTCCAGCTTTTATTATCATGCCATAACATATTCTCTACAACATTCTCACGATCTGATGCAGTTCGATTGACATCATGATTTCCCGGAACAATAAATAAATTATCCAAAGAAATATTACGAATCTCACAAAGATTTTTCAAAAAATCTGCACTCGGAAATGGTTCTCTCCAATGCTCTGCACTCGAATCTCTGATATCCCCTGTACAAAATACATAATCATACTCGATGTTATTTTCCAATATATATTGAGGAAGTTTTCTGCGCATCCTAATAGATTCTGTCTCATTTGTATTTAAATGCAAATCTGAAATATGTAGCCATCTGATAATTGACAATGTATCTTCTCCTTTGCTTATTCACATAATCAGGTACTCTGTCATTTTACCACTTATTTAAGGAAAAGTCTCATAAAAGAGCAGAAAATTCCCATCGGGAAAAACGCATAGTTGAGGATACCTTCAGAAAAGCCATCCTGAAGTACGGACGTTTTGACAAATGCTACTTTGATAATGGCTCACAGTACGTTGCAAAGCAGCTTAAACTCTCGCTTGCCAGGCTTTCGATGCAGATCGCATTTGCACCTTTAAGAAGCGGAAAATCGAAAGGAAAAATTGAAATATTCCATCAGGTAGTAGATGATTTCATTGCAGAAGCAAAGGCAAAAAAGATACGTACACTTGATGAACTGAATCATTATTAAATTTTAATTTTCTGAAATGTCCTCTGTCCGGCTTAACTGCTTGCGAACATCACGTCCTCGATACATAATTCGAACTATATACACTATTTCATTTTCATCATTTGTCTTATAAAATACCAAATAATTGTCCACCGGAAAGAACCGAAGTCCTCTGCTGTGCCATGGTTCTTCCTCATAAAGCCGGTTTCTATTCGGCATGGTGTCCAGCTTTCGAATAGCAGCCATAATTCGGTCTGTCTGTCCGGCAGCGTTCTCCGGAGCTAACAGTTCCTCTGAAATATATATGAAAATATTTCTCAGATCTCTTTTGGCTCCTGCTGTATACATCACTTTATATTTCATATACCAAATTCCCGTTTCATTTCTGCTTCAACTTCATCTGCTGAATATACTCTGCCTGCTTTAATATCTTCCATGCCTTTTTCTATTTCTGCATCGAACTGTTCCTTTGTAAGAGAACCATACGCAACAGGTTCCTCATAAGCCGGAAGTTTCATTTCAAAAGGAATTCCTCTCTGGAGTACAATCTGTCTCAGAAACATTCCTACCGCATTGGACATTGGAATGCCAAGTCGATCAAGCACCTGCTCTGCCTGCTCTTTTACTTCAGGCTCAACACGTGCAAATACATTTGCTGTTCTTGCCATAGATATCGCCTCCTCTTTTTTCTTCATTATATTTCGTTTGATTGCAAATTGCAAGCAGTTTGCAAAAATACTGTGTACCTTCAGTACTATCGACGAAATTAACAGACTTTATTCAGAAGCTGACCGTAACAGGTCTCAAATAATGCCAGGCCGTACTTTCAAACGAAAAAAGAATAAAGCAAAGAGACGAACACACTTTAACAATCAAAAAGTTTCTTTTTGATTGAAATAAAAATTATACTAATTAATAAGACTTTCACGAAGTCCTTGTTAAAGTGCGTCATTTTCTAAATTGCTTTGTTTTTTAACTTCTATTTGATAACTTTATCTTGCATCAACTTAAGACTTGTTCCTTAAGTTGACGCTATTTTGACCACATTGGTGTCTGACACCACTGTGGACTCATTTAGCAGCTTACTCATCCAGCGCAGCATTTAACCATTGAAGAATATTTTTCTCTCCTGAATCTCTATACCACCATCTTATTATTTCGCACTTTTCTTTTGGCAATTTTCTCTTTATTCCATCTATTTTTTGTCTGTTAAATTTTTTATTTTCATCATCTATCAATATAGGAATGAAAGTATTTCCATTTTCTTTGCTTCTTTCGATCTCATACGAAACATACGGTCTCTTAAATGTATCTTTACTTATAAGTAGTATCGTAAAATTTGTCTTGCAAATATGATTATCTACCCATTTTTTTATTATATCTGGACTATCTGGCTTTTTTTCCTCTTGTATAACCGTAAACAAATTTGTCTTCTCACTATTTACAATATCTGTAATTTTCTTTGCAATTTCATTATCTGATTCATAATGATAACTAATAAATACTTTTATTCCCGAACGAGCTATTCCTGAATATATTTTTTCTTTTAATTCAATTTCTGTTTTTTCTTTGTGTTTTATCAAAAGATTTACAATTCCTTTTACCGCAATCGTTATTTTCCTTTCTTTTTCTAAAAACAACATCTCTTGATCATTTTTCTCCACAATCTTATCATATATTTTTTTCGCTGCAAAACCTGTCTTCTTGACTGGAATAATGTATTTTCCTTTTTCTGTCGCAATATCATATTCCTGATAGGTTCCCGAATTATTATCACCATATCCAAATACAATAATAGAACTACTACATTGTTCTATCATTCTTTCTCTTATATAATTTTTCGTTTCAAGGTTTTTGATTTCCATCATGCTGCTTATATGTATTTCATCATTTATAACATTACCATTTACTCCATTTTTGTTGCCTTGCAGTACCCCTGCTAATAAATAATTACCAACACCAGCACCAAATCCTGTATAAATATGAAAATTATTATTTATTAGCTCTTTTCCCAATGTGGTTAAAAAACTCTCTGCAGGGTTCAGATTAGAACCACCATCATCAATCATATCAAACGATCCATAATCTGATAATCTTTTTGGATCGATACAACCAGATATAAATACATTATTTGTGATATATTTATTATACAAATGATTTAACATCAATGTGATTTCATCGTAATCGTTAATCAAAATTGTCAAAATCCCATATTTTACCATTGCCGCAATTCTCAGTTCTTGATAATTACGATCTTGTATATATTTATCTATATTTTTCCGCTCCAGTTTATTATTTTCATTTAGATAATCTACTAATTGTACCTTTCGCATAAAGCAATAATGTGTCTGTGGCGACTTACCTGATAATGATTGTTTTGCAATACTTAAAATTCTTTCTAAATTCGGATCGTTAAAACTAAAACCAATAAATACAAATGTTTTTCGAATAAGCTCTACAGATAATAACTTGGTAAACATTCCTCTAGTAAGATCATACTTCTGATAATCTTCCTTCGTTAATACCACATCGTCCGGAGAATCTTTATCTCCATGCATTTTGTATACCGCCACTTCTCGGCCTGCCTTATGATACTTAAAGTCTTCTTGCTTAACAAATCTCTGAAACTTTTTTCCTTGTTTACTTATTGCCTGCTCTATTACATGATCATAATTCGTTGTCCAATACTCAGATATCGGCATTTTAGCAAGCCAGTTTACATTTTCATTATTGCGTGGGACTTTGTCAAATGCGTCAAATACCAATGAATTCAACCCTTGTCTCCCGTATTTATCTTTATAATATTGTGCTGTTTCTGTCAAATCAATATTATCATCCATTCTCAACTGCTTACTTATTGGCTCTAACAATTTTTTCCAATTTACATATCCCGATGATACAGACAATCCAGCACCTGCAAATATGACGATATCTCCTTGCTTCATCTTTTGTGCAATCTGATCCAAGTAACATATATTCTGTTCTGTTATTGCATTTAAATTATCTTCTTCAATTATATCTCTATATCCCATGCTTTGTACCGCTCCACTTTAGAAAGATTTGGCAATTTACCTTTTCACAATATTGTACACAAAATTATATATGATTATTTTATCCAATGTTTGATTTCCTTTTATTGACTTTTGTTTATAACTCTTTCATGTGATATCTATCCTACTCTCTATAATACAATGAAACAACTAATCAAACAATGTTAATTGATATTCTTTCAATGATTTAACTACTTGTTCTTTTACCACATCTTCTGAACCCACTTCACCAAACAACAATGGTAACTCCGGATTATGCGCTTGAAAATCTTAGAAACTGTTTTTTGACTATAATTTACCTACCAGCAAAGGCTCCAATTTCGATAGGTATTATAAGCACCAATATCTATACTAGCGATGTATTTACATTCAGCACGCTGATTTAAATCATTTGCTACTGTTAATTTACAATCTCCTAAACGTTCAAATAGCTCTTTGTCTATACAATGTGCATAAGAAACGCTTAACTGTTCAAATCCAATTGTCTCAGAACATGTATCAATATAAAATCCATATTCTTTTGCAATTTCAGAGAAATTTAATGGTACCTGACACTCAACAATTCAATGCCAGTTAGCTTCTCTAGCTTAACAACTTTTTCTTTCAATCCTGCTATCCCTTATAATATCAGGAGTTCTCATTTTATACTATTTTTAGGCTGGCACTTATTTAACATCTTTGTAACATATTTTATATATCTTTTTTATTTTCCTATTGACATGCAACAAAAAATGTGCGGTCACCTTGTTGTCCATCGGAACACCAAGGTGACCCTTAGTTTATCAAGGGAATTGTTTCCCCACGAATCAATTATTCCCATACTAAGGAGACACACATTTATTATGAACGATTATACATCAAATGTAAAACAAAAATTGAACTCTATCATCTCTGACATGTCGGAACATCACTGGCTCTTCCCAAATAATCCTGGACACAATTTCATGCGTCAGCACTAGGGCAAACTCTCTTTCTACGATACCATACGTCTTATTATCAGCATGGTAAAAGGAGAACTACCAATGATGAAATTATGGATTACTTTGACATGGATCCTGATCTTATTCCATCTCAGTCCGCTTTCAATCAACGACGTAGTCAGATTTCACTGTCTGCTTTTGAATACCTTTTTTCGGATCTCATCGACTATAAAGGATACAACCATATGCACTTAAATGGGTTTGTTGATGTAATCAGCAAAGCTTTTCTTGATATTGTAATTCAGCCAGGCCAGAAGCCTGATGAAAGGTATGCCTTTCACATGATGCAAATAGGCTTTTGTACTTCCACAGTAAAAACCCGAGTTCCTAAAACAGGAAATCTATGCAAATCTGACACTCTATAATTTCGGAATCTTCATTGCTAACGAAGCCGCTGAGGAAAACAAGAAAAAGAACGGAAGAATGATAACAAATATCTTTACGAAATCGACATTTCTTCTGCTCTGAAAACAGCAAGAAAATTCTTTATTCACCGGGACTCCGATAAACCTATTGATATCATTAAGTTGATGTTGAAATGCGTCCATGCTGTAAAAGAAAAATACCGACAATTTGACCGGCCACTCCGTGGAATCAACGCGATTCATTTTGGATATTGATTTCTGCCTTCATTCTACAAAAAACTTTTCCATTCCAACAGACTCATTACTTCTCTTGTTTCTCAACCTCTGCAAAGAACTACGTGATTTCTGCGGTTTTTCCAAAGTCCCTGATGCCAAGCAGATGTATATCAACAGACACTTTTGTTACGCTGACAAATTCGCAATACTCACAAATGGATTAGGCATTGTCCGACACATATCATTTGTTGATGATGCTGACTTTAAAGCTGCACATCCTGATCTTGTCGTTGAAAAGAAAACCGATTCTCCTGATGAAGATAAGTCGGTAGATGCTGCTTCTTCATTAGTTCCTGTTTTACAGGATTTCTTTTCGCTCCACCCCCAATTTTCATCCTGATACATTTCTTGGCGACTCTGCTTTTGATTCGGTCGATTTGTATGGAAAACTTTTTCATGACTTTCACTTTTCCAAAGCGCTTATTCCTTACAATCCTCGAAATGAAAGTTCTTTAAAAAAAGTTGGTTACAATGCATATGGTTATCCAACCTGTCCTAACGATGCCTCACTTACAATGAAATACTGTGGCAGTACCAAAGAGAAAGGGCGTGCAGACCGTGGCAAATGGATCTGTCCTAAAATTCATTACCATCATGGCTTGGTCTGTGACTGCGATAAACCATGTAGCTCTGCTAAAAAGGGCAGAACCACTTATACTTATGAAAACATGGATTTACGTATGTTCCCCGGTATCCAGCGTGACACAAAAGAATGGAATGACACTTATAAATTACGAGCTATCGTAGAACGTACTATTAACCATTTTAAAATAAATATGTGTATTGCCGGAAGAAAAACAAGAAATCATACCACCACAAAATCAGATGTCTTTCTTGCAGGCATCGCCAGCCAGCTGACTGTCATCATTGCTTATGCGATAAATTGTCCACAATACATTCGAAGCCTAAAACCTTTAATTGCCTGAAAAATATTCAATTGTCATAATACTTATTTGGGCTTATTAAAGTACGCCCAAAATCTGATGATTTATGTCAATTCAGAAATAATTCTGAATACGGTCCCCTTTTCTCTCCTTATATAGGGGAGAGTTATCCACAGGAACTAATAAAATCATTTATCAATTACTTATATGAATTCTGTTCTATAAATTTGTGCTATATTTTGACTTTGTTGATAATAACAATAATCCAATCTATTATCTTCTACTAACCTCTATGCATAAATTATATTGTATTTCTGTAAACTTTTCATGCTACATTCACCTGAGGATAACAATAATATTGTGTAGCTTAGACATTTAACTTTATATTTTTCAATTCCTTCTCCAAGCTTTTTAGTTCTCTTAATCTACTTGGAAATATATAATCTTTAGAAGCAAAAACACCACTCAATTGAAATAATGCGCTAGCAATGTATTTTCCTGCATAATCATCCAATCCAAATTTATTATAATAACGAATTGCATTTTTTGCATATACAAGTACATGATAATTTATCCTTATGTCCTGAGTAATACAAAATTCTAAAGTCGAAAATGATTTTTCAATAGTTTGTTTTAACATATCTAATTCTTCATCTGTATTTGCATTACTTTCTATGTTCATTTCAAACATAATGATTGCATGTGTATTCGCAATTGAAAATATCTTCTTCTTACATTCTGTATATGCCTGGTCTATCTGTTTCCAAGCCATGTCATAATCCTTTTTTCGTTGCAAGAACAAAGCATATTGTTGCCTTACATATGGTGAACCGTTATTTGCTAATACCTTTTCATAGAACTTCTTTCCATTTTTCAATGAAAATGCTTTCTGTGTCAAATCAGCATCATAAGCTCTTCTCTTAAAAATATCATATCTATAAACAATTTGACTTCCTACATTATCCAAGAACTTATTCATAACTCTAGCAATCATAGAATGACTCAATATATTAAAAGATTTTTCTGCAAATAACTTACTTCTCATTGCCTTATAGTCCTGACTACAACTGTAATTATCATCATCACTACTCTCAACAATTATCCTATTCATTTTGCCTAGTGCATATAAAATATCCTCATATGAATTAATACAATCACTAAAATAAAAATATAGCATATCCATAGAGCAAGGTACTCCACAAAAACTTGTATAATTGACAAGAGTAAATAATTCTAACAAATCAATTTTCAGGTTATTATCTTCATATACACTTAAATCATTAACATATGTCTTAATTCTATCTTGAATCTGAGTTGATGTCGCAGTATAAAATACCACCTCTAATAACGATATGTTACTATTTTGTTCCATCAAATCAAAAGCATCAGAACTTGATCTATTCATAGACTTGCATATTGTCTGAATATCATTTTTATTTAATTCACTTATATCGACTATTCTATCTGCTGATATGTTTAGAAACTGTTTCACATATTCATAATTTAATGCGCGCTCTGCTAAGACTAATTTAATATTTGGAGATTCTTTTAAAACATTTAACGCATCTATATTGCTATACAAATTGTCTATAAAAACAATAACCTGGTTATCATCTGAAACTAACTGAACAAGTTTTTCAGCTTCTTGCTTTATTATATTATTAAACCAAAATTTTCTTCCTTTTAATTCATCGGAAAAAGCCAACTGCATCAAAAGTGTAGATTTTCCACACCCAGGTATTCCCGTAATTAATGTTATATTTCCTTTTAAAATTGTGTCTAATAAAATTGAAAAATACGATGTCTTTAATACATTATTCGAAACAATATCAGAAATAATAGGTTCAGCTCCAGCAAAAAAATCAACTACAGGACGTTTTACACCAGACCTCTTCAATTCTTTGCAAATAAAACTTGATGGAAAATTATCTCTATATTTTCTATAAACATATTTATCATCTTTTATTTCTTTTGCAAAACTTTGGTCTGCCAAATACATTAATAATTCTTTAGTATCCGCCTCTATAATATTAAAACCAATATCTTCAAAGTCCTCAATGAATTCTTTATTGTCATTATCCGGATAAACCACAAGCCACTTTGGCATATTAGAATGGGAATATGCCTGACTATTTGCAATTAATTGCATTGTATTGCTATCATACAAACTCGTTCCCCAAAAAAGTGTAGGAGCCTTTGACAATTCATATGAAACCGACTCAAATAATTTACTATCTTTTATAAACAAATTTGTAAGTTCTACTTCTGTAAATGACATAGGACTGCCTAAAGGATAAGTAACTGAACCATGCAATTTAAACAAGCTAACCGTATTTTCTTTTCCTGCTGTACCATATATATGTGTATCAGAAATATTTGTTGAGGATTTCGGATGATCATATATCTTTTCTATTAGATTGTCTATATTAATTGTAACGATATTTTTAATTGGGAGTCTTGTAATCTTTAGATATTCTTCATCGAAGTCTTTAACCGTATAAGTCTCTTTTAAAACCTTTTCCAACATATCTGCATTACTTGATTTAATCTTTTGACAAGTTTTGCTCAGATTAAATTTTCTAGTATCATCCAGTGAAAAAAGTTTAATCAATCGCTTATTAATCTCGTTTCCTAATGGCAATGTATCTCCATCTGAATTATATGCATAAACTGAAAAACCAGCTCCCAAATACAGATTTAAACCATGTTCCTTAACTAAAACTTTAAATAATTCTTCTTTATCAACTCTCATAAATTTTCTCCTCATAGTCTTATAAGATTAGCAGAACTCTTTAACATAATACTTCATAATCATGTTAAAAATTTAATCCTGAATTATTCACGGAACAGTATCTGAACTGATAACTGTGCCATGAATCCCAAAATTGCCCCATGTAGCCTAAACCTCGCTCAACCAATCTCCTAAAAGGTTATAAAATCCCTGTGGCAGAATCCTGAGCGGTTATTAAGCTGTCAAGGTTCGTTAATAGTTGCTATTCCAGCTGTACATTCAGCTTGCCGATATTTGAAAGGGTCTCATAGAATTCGTTTTTATAAAGGCAGCTGCTACACAGCTTGAATGTGATATATCTTGCTGAATGAACTACTTTTGCAACAATCTTCAGCAGTTTTAAACAGACGGTATCAATGCGTTGTTTTCGCATGTTTGCTGATAACGCCAATCGTCTAAACCAATTAAATATTTTATAAGCAAGAGCGTGTACCTGAAGCCTGTTTGCATTTATGATTCTGGTATGACTGCTTACGGAAGCAAAATCAAAACCGAATTTGCTTTCTTTGATGAAGTTTTCCATCAACCCTCGCTTGCAGTAAAATTTGATAAGATACTCTGGTGAGGAATCCATGTTTGTGACAACAAAGGTGTGCATGTAAACCATCTGGTTTTCCGGCTTTTCAACCTTGCATACCACATGCCGTTCGTAAGTCCATGACTTTGCTTTGTACATGAATTCACCATAAACTACCGCATAATCCACTTTGTTATTCCTGGTGATTTCATCAAGCTCATCCACAAGATAGGATTCTTTTCCACGTAGAATGCCATTCTCTTTCAGCCGGATCACATAGCTTGTGCCGTTTTCCTCGCACTGCTTATAAAGATCAGGCGTAGAAAAACCACTAACACCACGAAGCATGATAGGGATTTCCGGATAGTCATGCAGATGTTCATCCAGTACCGGCTGCAAAAAATCAACTACTCCGGTGCAGGAATACTGTGTTCCATCACGTAGCTGGATCTTTATCAGATCCCTGGTCATTCCATCATAATTTATTTTAATCTGTCTATCGCTTTCTAAGGCTAAGGTGTTTACAATACTCATAAAGGGCTCCTTTGTTTGGGATTGTTAAGACTTTGAACACCTTAATTTTACCACAAATGGATGCTCTTTTTTCATTCACTTGATAGGTGAAAAGCAATATTCAGCTAAAATACAGTAACTATGTGGCTTTCAGCCACTTTTACGGCTATGCCGTGAATAATATAGGTTTAATCTATATTGTTTATGATTCCTTATCTTGTCCATCACTTGACCTCTTGATTGTCCAGCCATAGACCATTATACTGTCCTTATTAAGAGAAAAGGAAAGGCTCCGGAGCCCCTCCTGCAAGCTCAGCTTCCGGAACCTTGGTAAACACCATGTATATTATAACAGATTTTACAAGAAAAGGACAGCATATTTTTATCAGAGAGCAGTGAACCTAAAATGAAATTTCAAATTCCACTGCCCTACAGGGCGGTAGAATTTAGTCCTGCACAGTAGATATTTACTCTTTCATACATCAGTGTTATTGTAAAAGTTCCTTCTGACAGCAGTAGAAGGAGAATTATCATGGGTAAATATATCCCTGGAAACCAGAAACATCTAACACTTAATGACCGTATCTACATCGAAAACGAATTATCCAAAGGTGCGACTTTTAAAGACATTGCGGCATTCCTTTCTGTAAGGATTTCGAAAAGGAACGGTGCTGCAGACTTGATAAGGCGCCTTATGTATGTAATGGCTGTCCAATGAAAATCAATCATTGTACCATTGCCCATAAATACCGCTATGATGCCCGTTTTGCCGACCGTAAGTACCGCGAATTATTAAGTAGTTCCCGTGCCGGAATAAATATGACCCGGCATCAGCTGCACCAAAAAGACCAGATTGTTACTCCGTTGATCGCCCGGGGACAGTCACCCTATCAGATCCTGATCAATCATCCGGAACTGGATATGTCTGTCCGCTCCATGTACACATACATCGATAAGGGACTGTTCACAACCAGAAATGTGGATCTGAAAAGGCAGGCAAAATTCAAACCAAGAAAGTGCCACAAAACACAGATCAAAGACCGCGAAGTATTTACCAACAGAACCTATGCAGACTTCTGTTCTTTGGAATTAAATTCTTATGTACAAATGGACACAGTAAAGTCATCAAGGGACTCCCAGAAAACGCTGTTAACCATGATCTTTACAGAGGAAAAACTGTTTCTTGCATTTCTTATTAACCGGTGCACAAAAGGTGCCGTCCGTGCTGTATTTGACCGTTTGGAAAAACGTATGGGAACGTATGAATTTACATCTGTTTTTGAAAATATATTAACCGACTGTGCCTCTGAATTTGGGAACCCAGAAGAATTAGAAACTGGAATTACCGGCATACAAAGAAGCAGCATTTATTACTGTGATCCAATGCGTAGCGGACAAAAAGGAACCATCGAACAGGCGCATACCATGCTCCGCATGATATTGCCTAAAGGAACATCCTTTGAATTTCTAACCCAATGGGATGTCAATCTTATTGTGAATCACATAAACTCTACTCCAAGAGAAAGCCTTGACGGCAAAACGCCGTATGATGCTGCCCTGGAGACCCTTGGAGAAGATGTTCTTAAAGCCTTTCAGCTCAAGCCGATTTCACCAGATGAAGTCAATTTAACGCCTAAGCTGATACGCTTTAAGAAGTAACTAATTAACTGATCGAAATCTGCTGTCCGACTGGAAGTAAACATTTCACATTTTTTAAATGTGGCTGGTGGAATTTAGTCTGACACACCGAATTCCAGTAGCCTGTTTTTCATGCCATAAAAACAACAAAATTTCGATAAGCTAGCTTAATTATAACAGAAAGCAGGAGATTTTGTTAAAAAATCTCCTGCAAAATCAGCAAAATTTAAAAGCCGATGGAATTTACTCTTGCACTGGAATTTACTTTTTCAAGTCAGCGTTATTATTTGTTTATGTAATCTATTTTCAATAACAAATCTTATAGCTGATTAATAATATTAAGAACTCATTCACATTCTAAATAATTAATAGTGCCAGATTACTATGATATTAAGGTTAAACAATTACATTATTGGCAATTCCCAGTCATCACGAGCACTTGCTGGTATAATAGATAAACACTTCTCAAATGCTAGTGTATCTGCACTGCTTAAATTCCTGTTATCACTGTATGAGAATAACAGTCTGTAGCTTACCACGTCTTTTCCAAGTGCATATGTTTTTCCTGTCTGCCAGCCTGAATCCACTATCTTCTTTCCGCCTGCATCAAATCCCAGCACTGAATATCTGCTTCCTGTTGCCTTGCTAACATCCACGCTGAATGCCTTCTCTGATGTCTTGTATATACCCACTGTTCTGGCCCTGTTTGTTGCTGCCACGTTCTTTCCGTCAGCACCTACTGTTCCTACTTCGATTTGATTAGAAGCTTTAGCTCCAACTGCATTTATTGAATCTGTTTCATAACTATAGGCTAATACAACATCAGAACCTATGCCTCCAATTAACAATGAAACCAGCAATAATAATTTTAATATACCTGCTGTTTTTTTCATTTTACTACCTACTTTCCCAATTTTAATACTAAATTAGATTCTCACTTTACCAACTATTTTTAATACTTTTTCACTCTTTTGACAAATCACCGCCCCTCTGTGAGCCATTTCCGGATATAAAACAATGTAATCACCTTCTGATAAAACAGTCTTACTTATATTTTCTGGAACGTTCCAAAACATAACATCAAGATTTTCATTATATGGCTGTTTGACAGATAATCTTGAAGTATCGCTAATTTCCAAACATTCCTTTCCAGACACCATAAACTGTATATCAATATATTTTCTATGTGATTCAAAATCACATAAATCTGGTGATTTAGTATCATAATATTGAATATTATAATAAAAATCATCATTAACCCTAACTTTCTTTCCTATATCTTTTAAAGACACATCAATTGACTGTAAATAATTAACAGCAGCATCTACACGTCTTGTTATATCACTAGCATCTCGTTTTTCTTTAATCAACCATTCTGTAAACTCCCGTAAAGCACCTTCTCCTGCTTTATTGATACATACATAATCCGATAATTGCTTTACTTCCCTGACCGCATCGGCCGGACAACCAACTATACCGCCTGCGTCCTTAATAGGTTGCATACAATTAATATCTATAATATCATCACCAAAGTATGCACAATGTGATAGGTTATTATCTCCGACAATTTCCATAAGAGTCATCAGTTTATCTATTTTTCCCTGATAAACTTCTGTTATTCCCAACTCTTTGCACCTATTTTGAACAATTGAGCTTGTCCTGGCAGTTATAATAACAGGCTTAATACCAGCTGGTTTCAATATATAATTCACAACATAACCATCCTTAATCGAAAAAGCCTTCATAGCTTCCCCATTTGGTCCCATATATATTTTCCCATCTGTCAACGTTCCATCAACATCCATTATTAAATATTTAATCATCACAGCCTCCAATAATGGTATCCTAATTTACTCAGCAATTAATTTTTGAACTTCTCTAGCTTTTTTTTCTTCAAGTTCAGGCATAATTTTACATGTTTCCCATTTAATCTTAGGTATCAATAAAGTTCCAGAGGAAAGCATAACATTTAACAAGCATGGCTCATTATCTATTAACCAATCCTTATAATCATCAAGTTTTTTATAATTCTCAACTTTTGCTGCCTTAATTCCATAAGCATTTGCAACTTTAACGAAATCAGGCACCGTATAACCACTATTTTCAGTTGTAATAAAATACCTATCATCATATGATCCATGCTGAATCTCACTTATTTTTCCAAGTTCCTGATTATTAACAACTATTATTTTTATAGGCAAATTTTCCCTACGAACTGTCTCAAGTTCCTGAATATTCATTTGCAAACCACCATCACCGGTAATACAATAAGTGATACCATTTTCATTACTTATTGATGTTCCTATAGCATATGGCAATCCAACTCCCATTGCACCATAACTTCCACCAATAATGATTCTGCCGTTTGTGCCTCTTAAACATAAGGATTGTGCAGCCCAGCAGACAGTTTGTCCAATATCAACTGTAACAACAGGATCAACCGGAAGCAGCTCTGATATCTTATTCATCAGTTTATTACCCTCTGTATCATCATACCCATCCAGAAGTTTTTTAGCTTTCATACAGTTATCCCACCAGCCTGAATAATCAGATATTTCTTCTGCTAACAATTGCTCCATAAAGTACTTTGCATCCAAGTTATATTTTTCTTCATCAGACTTTATTTGCCGTGCCAATTCATACTGATCAACGTCACAGCGTATTAATTTTGCTTTTGGAGCAAATAGTTCTTTCATATGTCCTATTTGTCTCAATCCCAAACGTGCCCCAACAGAAATTACAAGATCTGCTTCATTCAGCATCATGTTAGAAATCCTATTACCATATGTACCGATAAATCCAAATCTATATTCATCCTGAATCATATCAACAGTATTCATCGTTGTTAAAACCGGAATATGTGTTTTCTTTATAAAATCATAAATTAAATCTGAAGCCCCCGCTGCTCTGGCTCCGTTACCTACAATTAATACAGGTTTTTTGGATGTCATATGGAAAATCAATCACAACACCTCCCTTTCTTCCTGTTGTAGCCAAATTATATGCTCTCGAAACTATATCCGGAAACGACTCTGCACTATTTGGCGACACAGAATATTTAGTTATATGCTTTGTCATAGAAACAATTTCCATTTCCTGAAAACCATTTTGTCTAACTCCGGAATACCCTCTTTGTTCATTTGTTGGAACATTTCCACAAATTCCTAAAAGCGGTATTCCGTCAAACCACGCATCTGCCAATCCTCCGAATGCATTAACCGCCCCCGGTCCGGAAGTTGTAAAATACACTCCAAGTTTTCCGCTTGATCTGGCAAAACCATCAGCAGCATAAGCACAGCCCTGCTCATTGTAACAAACATGCACTTTAATTTCATTTTTCCTTGCATATAGAGCATCCATAAATGGAACAATATATCCACCTGAATATCCAAAAACATCTGTAATGCCTTTTTTTATAAGAAAATCAACTAAGTATTCTGAACACTTCATTATTTATTTCCTTCCTTATAATTTTCATACGCCCTATCTAAAACTGAAAAATCTGTTTTAGAATATCCTGTTCCATATCTTGTCCTTTGTTGTGGCGATAACGTTTCAACAATATCGTACATTTCATTAGCTGTACACGTATATGCCTTTTTCAAGTGATAAACATTATCAACATGTGCATGTTTTGTACCACAAACATACATAGGCAGATCATACCCCCAGTTAAGATTCTTTAATTCCGGTGTTATATATCTATCAATAGTTTCAAGTAATTTCTGAATATCATATTTTCCATTACAATGCTTGTTTACATAATATGCCAGCAATTCTGTCTTTGCATTTCCAGCGCCACGTCCCATACCATATAAAGAACCATCGACAATAATATCTCTTCCAGTTTCTTCCGATAATTCTATCATTCTCTCTGCCAGCGCACATGATAACCCTAAATTATCATGCGAATGCAGTCCAATTTTAATATCTTTATCCAGTAATTTATCTACTTGCTTAAAGATATGAACCAGATCTATCATATCCATTGCCCCAAATGTATCCACAATTGAAAAAGAGGCAGGTTTTACAACATTCACTTTTTGGATTAATTTTTCACGCGCCTCATCTGTATAACTTATTGAATCCATCGGATTGAATTGAACCAAATACCCCTTATTTTTCGCACCTTTGCAAAATTCCAGAGATTCATCAATTTCATGTTGTGCAAAAGAAATTCGCAGCCATTTAAAAGATTTCCCATTATAATCATCCAAATTTTCCAATGAATACCTGCTATTATCACAAAATCCCAAAAACTGTGTGTTTCTTCTATTATCTGGTAAATATTTAATAACATCACCCGAATCCTTGTACACAAGACTCTCCCCTGTTACATTTTTCTGAAGGAAACCAGTTTCGACATAATCTATACCAGCTTCTGCCAATCCCTTCATTATACCTTTCACAAATTCAGGAGCAGAATTCTTATTAAATAGATAGCCACCATCTCTAATTGTACAATCAGTTATTTGAACACTCATTTTTTAATATCTCCTTATAAATCGCATTGCAAATTTCAAAATCCTCTGGATAATCAATATCCATAGCCTCAATCTTATCGACTTCCTTTATATATGGATGAACTCCCAATCTTCTATTATGTTTAATAAATGATTCTTTTGTAAAAACATATGCAATAGAGGTTTCTCCATATATCAACGGAAGATCCTGTGTCCTTGGAAAATGATCCGGATCAAAATTAATCGGTTTATTATCTTCCCACATAAATGTTCTTATTGCCTCTGCACAAAATGCAGAATCATATTCTCCACTTGCTACTTTTTCAACGCATTCCTCAATAGTTGATACTTTTGCAAATGGAGATGTAGTATGTGCATTTACATAAATATCTGCGTCAACAGAATTCATAAATTCCTTTATGAAATCATTGGCATTAATATTATCGCCGTCTAAATACTCCGGTCTCTTCAAATATTTCACTCCTGGTAAAATATAATCTTTCACTGCATCATCAGAGCAATATATATACACTTCATCAATATTTTTTGCTTCTAAGCAAGCTTTCTGAATAAAATGCATTAAAGGTGTACCATCAAAAAAAGGTTTTATATTTTTTCCTGGTACCCTTTTAGAACCTAATTTAATTGGAATTAAAGCTACTGTTTTCATCATTCTTCCTCTTTCTCTTGATATTTTTATATATGTTTTTTACCAAATTAAGTACTTGCCACACCGAATTTTTATTGATAATAATAATAACTGCTACGCATACTATTTCCAAATAATAATTCATAAAATTACTTTCTATAATACCTTGCACTACTAAAATAAGCCACGTTACAATAATCACATAATATTTATTGATATATATATCTTCTCCTACTGCATACTTTCTAATTATATAAATAATATATGAACTAACTAACGTAGCGAATGTAGCTCCTTGGATTCCTATAAGATTTACAAATACAATATTCATAATAATATTTGCGACAGCACCTACTATTGCTGACCACATCATTGCTTTAGAATTTTTTTTTGCAGATAAAATTGGTCCTAACAACCCTGAAGCACAATTTAACACACTAGATACCAATAAAAATGGAACATACTTCCATGCCTCATAAAAATCTTTAGCATAAAGAACATATGCTAATGGTCTCGTCATAAAAATCAGAAACGAACATACAACACACATCATAATATTTATAACTGTAAAAGTTTTCCCATAAAAGTCTGCCGTATCACTACTACCATATTCTTTTATTGCCGAAATCTGCCATGCTTGAGTAAAAATACCTTGAATAGTATTTATAATTTGCGGTATTTTATATGAAACTGAAAGTAATCCATTTGCCGAAATACCCAAAATAAAAGTTACAATATACTTATCTGCACAACTATTCACCCACCAACCAACAACAGTTGCAATTAATGGTACTGAATAAATAAGCATTTCTCTTTGAAGTGCAATAGGTTGTCTTTTTATTACTATATAGTTATATATTTCGGTTTTAAAAAAAAGATAAATTGCAGACACAATTTGCGCCAAAATATTTGCTAAAAAAAAACCAATTAGTCCCCATCTAATTACCAATAAAAAAAATAAATTAGCAATTATTGTTACTACTGTACTTAATACACCTGCAACCCCCATATTCTTTACTTTTTCTAAGCCTTTAGCAAATTGAATAAAGAATTGATTAATCACATACGATATATAATATGAAAAAATATATCCCTCTAGTCCATTAATATCTGACCAAATACCTGTTATATAAAAAAACAGCATAATAAAACCAAATAAAACCGAACTTATAGATACATATTTAAAGCCAATAGATGCAATTGCTTTTTTATCACTTTCTTTATCCATTAAAAATCTCATTACAGCATCAACAATATTCAAAGTAAGAATTGGATATAGTAACGTTGCTGTAGATACTGCCAAATCATATGTTCCATATTCCTTTGTAGATAAAACACTAGTATATAACGGAACTAATAAAAAGACTAAAATCTTTGATGAGAAATTACTTATAGTTAAAATTCCCATGTTCTTTATCAAATAGCTGGATTTACTCATAAAATGTCCTCAATTTTCTCTGCAATTTTTACGTTTCTAAAAACTTCTTTCATAGAACTTTTGCAAAGTAATGCTTCTATATCTTGAGCATTTTTTTGACAACTCCTATTCTCTTTAATATTACACAGTTTATACATATAAAAAGTTTTAACCGGTTTTTCTGACATTGTACTTCCTGACAACACGCTTCCTGAATTTATTGTTAAAAAGACTTTATCGCTAAAATCACTAGATAATTGTATTGCTTCCCATGGTATTAACGAATTCTTATCCACATTGAAACCATTGTCACTATATATGGTTCGCAAATCACGCGGATGAATTTTTATAAGCAAATTATCTTTTCCTACTAAATTAGCCACTTTAAGCACAAGTTCATATTCTCCAATAGGCTCTCCACCTTCAAAATCATATACTGATGTAAAAAATATATACTTTTGAGTATAACCTGAAGTATCAGGTCTAAAAATTTTCCCCAGTATCCTTGCGGTTTTTGAATTCACACTAATTCTAGGGATTTGTACTGATTGTAAATTTCCCTTATAGATAACCGGATAATAGCAATAAAAATTATAGAAATTATCGATTATATTTTTTCTATGTAATAGCTTACGGACATAATATGATAAATCAACAATTTTCCCTTGTCCATAACCAATTTCTATTCCATATGAAAGTATTCCTTCTTCAATTCTTGAAACCTTAATATCTGGATTTCTCTTAACAAACAAATTATAAAACGCAATGGTGTCTACTCCGAAATTAAAAAAAATGAATTCATCAAACCCAATGTTCAAAATCGGCCTTAATACATTTTCATACCGGTTTGTTTCAAGAAGAGCTATACTTATAGAATCACTAATTTTTTCGAATAAGTTTTTTTCATATGTAAGACGTTTTGTCTTAATCCATATAACCTTTTTAACAATGCCAATACTTTGAATTTTCTCCGCAACTCTCTTCGATCCATTTGAATCATCCGAAATCAAAAAGACAACTTCATCATCTTTACATATCGTATTTACCATTTGCAAAGCAAAAATTATTTGATAATATGTTCTTAAATAAAAAATTTTTTTCATAATATACTCTTATAAATTCTCATCAATATCTCATACTTATGCGACAAAAACCTTTAGCAAAAAAGGCAATAACTACCGCATTTGTTCCAACCTCAATATTATATTCAATTTGTGCTACTTTTTCTTAGCTCTTGGCACCCAACACATTTTCAACTTTACACAATAATACAAATAAAAGTTTCGAGCTTGATGCTATAAATACACGAATTTTAGTAACACATCTAATATCAGATTTAATAGCCTTTATACATGTTTTTTTCAACTGTTTTCTAATATAATTTATTTCAACAGCAAACTCATCTTGCTTATTCATCATAAGTCTCTTTAATAATTTCACATATATAGTCTCTTGAAATTCTAATACGGGATCAAACAGCATCGGATAATAATCTAAAATAATATCTCTTACCAATTTGTATAATATAAATACTTGAAAATCTTGTTTCCTTACCTTTGCTTTGGTAATCGATGTTGGATTAGAAACATAATAATATGTTTTCTTTGTTCCATATGCTATTCTTCCAGATTCTATTATAAGATAATAAACCAATGCTAAATCTTCATTAAGAAGTCCTCTTGGAAATCTATATTTGTTATCATACACTGGAATACAATTTAGGCACTGTTTATCTAGAATATACTTATAGAAATCAATTGTAGGCTTTCTTTCAAACATTTCTTTAAGATACATTTTTCCACATGCAATATGTGTCATTCCATCTCTATATAACATTCTTTTAATAGCTTCTTCTGCTATAATGCACCCTTTATCTGAATTATCTTTATATGTATTTACACACTCTTCATTTGAAACCATCCTATAAAAAGATGTTGCCATTTCAACACCATATTCTCTTATTAATTCGTAAAGATACTCAATATAATCTTCTTCTATATAATCATCACTATCAATAAAAGTTATATATTTTCCATTTGCATAATCTATTCCTACATTCCTTGCATCTGATAGTCCACCGTTTTCTTTGTGAACAACAAACGCTCTTGACTCTTTTTGGGAAAATTCATCTGCTATTTTTCCTGATTCATCGGTAGATCCATCATCGATAATAATAATTTCCAACAATTGATACGTTTGTTTTTGTATACTTTGTAAACACCTTTTTAAGTATGATTGAACATTGTAAACTGGCACAATAACACTAATTAAGTCATTCATCATTAACTCTCCTTTTTTCTTGTTAACAGATTATATGCAACTAAAAGTGCAGGAGCAAAATATAAAATCGTAATTATCGGATAATTAAGTCCATACCAAGCACTTCTGAAAATTGTTATACATATAGCTGCATAAACCATATAACGATATCTTGTCCTTTTTCTTATGACCGAAACAAGAAATAAAATATAAAAAGCCGAGAAAACACAAGCAAATCCGACTCCGAAATTGGCTATAGGCTCTGCAAAGAAAAGCCCTCCTCCTGCTGTGACATAATCATTATGTATATATGATTGAAATGAATACGGATCTTCCAATAAAGGAATACAATTAATCAGATAACTCAAGTAAGTAATTCCATGATAAGATAAACTATTCTTAGTCAAATCAACTGCACAATTAAATACATATGTCACATCACATGCTGTCGATTGTATGAATACCCCATGTAATAAATCTCCATAATTAATACTATCTGTTCCTCCTCGAAGAAAACCAACTCCAACTAATGTTATTATAATAACTAATCCACTTATGCAAATCTTTATAATGGTAGATTTTTCTCTATGTTCGTTATAGTATCCAATAGCAAATAATGCTAAAAATCCAATACAATCCACTCTTTCTCCATGAAATACATACCAAATCGATACAAATACTGCCATAGGAACCACATATTTATATCCTTTTCTATTTATAATTGCAATGGCCAAAAAGAAGAATGGTATACACGACCATCCTGAAAATGATAAAATTCCACCATCAAAACGCTGTACTGTAGAGAATGTTAACAAAGAAGGCATTGTCGGAAATATTAGGACAGTAATAACAACTGCTAAAACTGCAAGGACTATAGAAAAGCCATATCCAATATCAAGTTTTTCTTTAAATAATTCCGACTCGTTTCTTAAACAATTTGAATGTGTTATAAATAAATGCAAAACAGCATTAAAAAAATAAACGCATAAAAATAATTCATAAAAATAAATTGGTACACTTTTTATTCCTAAAAGACCATATACCTCTACTCCTATAAATGCTGCATACTGCTGTACTAAGCAAAAATTAATTAACACAGCAAGAATGCTAAAAATTGATATTTTAGCAGCATGCACAATAACAATTAATTGAAACATAGCAATCAGTAAGCACACCATTGGCTGTTCCATACAGTATCCTATCAGAGCGATAATTACTGTAAAAACAAGGAAATATATACTATTCACTTTTATTTTTATATGCATATTTGTCATAAATCTAAGCTCCGTTTATATATCTTATCTAAGCTCTTAGCCTTTTCCTTAATATCATACTTGGAATACAAATTCTCAAGATCACTACAACGCTCTTTTTCGACACACTCTAATATTTTTTTTGCCCATTTTTCATCTGACTCATTTAATGAATAAAAATCAATATAATCTGTTAATCTACACGTTTGAGCTATTGTATCACTAAAGAGCGAAGGAATCTGTGCTGCTTGTATTTCTACTGAAACTACTGGAAATCCCTCATACCTAGAGGGAAGAACAAACACATCCATCAAAGCATACATATCTCTCATTGTTTTCGTTGTTCCTGCAAAAATCACACTTTTCTCAATCCCATATCTCTTAACTTGTTGCCTCACTTGATTTTCCAACTCCCCTGTTCCAATTAATAATAGTTTTGCATTTGGTTTGATTTTTTTTAACTCATAAAAAATAGCAACTAATCTTTCATGATTTTTTTGATATGAGAATCTTCCTACATGCCCTACTATAAACTCGTTATTGCAGTCTTTATTTTTTCTGATTCTTAGCTTTTCTTCTCTATCTATCGAGTATTTTCTAATATCAATAGCATTTTCTACTACTTTTACTCTTCCCGACTTCATTCGTTTCTCACCATATAAATACTCTCCAGCCTCTTTTCCACAAGCTAAAAGCATTGTAGCAGAACAAATACAAAGTTTTTTACATAGCAAAGCCATAATTTTAAATCCTAAATTCTTATTTTTTTCAGCAATATGCGAATGTGATATTCTAATCTTTATTCCAGCGCATTTTGCTGCATACAAGGCACAAAAATTCATCAGATTCATATGTGCATGAACTACATCCGGCTTTTCTTCTTTTATTATCAAATAACTTTCAACTATATTTTTAATAAAACTCTCGCTTCTAGCCGTTATACGTTTAACTCTACAACCTGCATCTTCAATTTTTTCTTTACAACTATTGACTGCTTCATGTTGATATACGACTATAAATTCATAATTTTCAGAATTACTTAGTTCCTCGCAATAATTACATAACATTTGCTCTACACCTCCAGATACTAATCCAGAGACAAAATGCATTACCTTAATTTTCTTCATTTTCGTATTCGCCCTACATAACTCATATTCATAATTTAGACAGTTTCTAATCCCCCTGTCCTAATTGTATTTTTACACCATTTTATTTAAAAGCTTTTTATGTTCTTCAGCCACACGTTTGACATTATAATATTTGTAAACACATTCTCTTTCTGATTCGATAATGTGTTTTTTTAACAACAAATCACTATAATATGCAATTACGGCTTCACTTGCGCTCAAGGCATCATCTATGTCAACAAGTAGACCATTTTCCCCATCTTTAATGATATTAAGAATTGCATCAGCTCGAGTTGCCACAATTGGTTTTCCAGCCATCATATATTCTGGCAAAGCTAGACCAAATCCCTCCCATCTGCTAAACAAGCATGCAACATCAAAAAGTTCAACATATCTCATAGGATCATTAACCCATCCTGTAATATGTAAACTGTCGCCCAAACCATTATTCTCAGCATACTTTTTAATTTCATTTTCCTGTTCTCCATTACCAACTATAATAAAATGACTGTTTGGAATCCGTTCTTTTACAAGTTTTGCCATCTCTACAAATACATCTGGAGCTTTCTGAGGAGATAATCTTCCAACCATACCGACAACAAACGCATTATCTGGTATGTTCATGTCTGCCTTTTTTAATTTCCCATGTATTTCATTCTCATAAGATTCTATATCTACACCATTAAAAATCACCTGTAATTTAGCTTCACCACATATTCTTTTTTTCAATGCTGATTGCCTCTCAGCCTCAGAAATGCATATAATCATATCACAAAATGGTGCGGCTATTTTTTCAATCGCTGTATATAGAATTTTCTTCTTTTTAGAACACTTCATATTGAAAGCCCAACCGTGGGGATTATACACACAATGATTCTTTAATGCAATATCCGCCACACGAGCAATAGCACCAGCTTTACTAGAATGTGCATAAACAATATCAGGATTGTATTTCTTTATAAGTTTTCTAACTTTCCATATTAACTTTAGATCCTTTACTCCAATTGCTCTGTTCATTTCAATTTGCTCAAAGGCATCAACTAATCCTTCATAATCTTCTTTTTTAAAATCTTGTGAACATACCAGTATGTTTTCAAACTTATCTTTATCCAAATACTTGAGAAGCATTCGAATATAGCGATCAACGCCACCAGCTGCTTGTGCTACATGCAATATCCTAATTGCCATATTTCTATACTGCTCCTTCATTTTTTAACACACCTAAAACTGTCTTAAGAAGAATACTTACATCCCCCTTAACACTCCACTCCCCAATATACTGAGTATCCAACTTCACCACTTCCTCAAAGTCCGTGATATTGCTCCTTCCACTCACCTGCCACAGCCCGGTCAATCCCGGCCTGAATGACATTCTGGCTCTGTGGTGTGGCTCATACTTCTCCCACTCATCAATTGTCGGTGGTCTGGTGCCTACCAGGCTCATATCTCCTACTAGTATATTGAAGAATTGTGGGAATTCATCCAAGCTTGTTTTCCTGATAAACTGGCCAATTCCGGTTTTCTTTTTTCCGTTTGGCAGCACCTTATTGCCTATTATTCTCGGGTCGAAGTCCATCTTGAACATCATTCCGTCGCCCACTTTATTCTGCGCCGCAAGCTCCTTCTTTCGCTCCTCGGCATCCATATACATGCTGCGAAATTTGTACATCTTGAACTTTCTGCCGTTCCTACCGATTCTCTCCTGTGCGAAGAATATCGGTCCAGGCGATGCTATGTATATCATCGGTCCCACAAATATCATGATGATAAGTGTGAACAGGCAGCCCACCAATCCTCCGACTATATCCATGCCCCTCTTTACCAGAAGTGCACTGGTATTGGCATAGTTCACGCTTGATGTGACTACTGTGTAGTCGCCTATTTTTTCTATCTGCTTGTAGCCGCCCTGGGCTGTGCCGTTTTTGGCTATTCCTGTATGTACTGCTATTCCCATCTCCAGGAATATATCTGCCATCTTCTCCGGATATTCATCCTCGCTGCACGGCGGTATGAGCACCTCATCCACCCACTCATCACACGCATAGTCCACTATGCCATCGTGGTTTGCAACTATCGGTATGCTGCATATAGTCTTGCCCTTCATGTCTGTATCCAGCGAAGCTGCTACTATCCTTGTATAGCCTATGCAGCTTTTCTCCACTGTGCGCAGTGTCTCACGAAGCATGGCATCCGGTGCTATGACAAGCAGTGATTTCTTAGATGTTCCGAAGCCCTTTTTCTTAAGAAAGCTCTTGAGTGCAATTCTTGCTACATATGATATTGTCACATAGATTGGAAACATGATATAAAATGATAATCGCGAGTATATATCAGCCATCTGTGTAGTGAACAGAAATAGCGCTGTCACCAGAAATACAAGCATTGCGTGCTTGCAGGTCGATATAAGTTCATCCAGATATCCTCTCTTTAGGACATTCTTGAATGAGTCTGCCATTATCTCCACAAAGAAATCTATCAGAAGAAATGCTACCCCCAGTATACGGTAGTCCTTGTCCACGTACGGGTTATTAAAGCCGAAGCGTATCACATATGAAATAAAAAATGCTATAACAATGCATGCGATATCTATAAGCATAAAGTCTATATGCTTTGTCCATCCTCTGCCTTTCTTTCTGTACATTCTTTCTAAATTCTCCTTATGGTATCTTTTATTTCCCTTTATACTCACTCTAGGGGAGGTACCTTTGTACCCCCCCCCGAATATTTTTAGCCTGTTTTATTTTTTGTATGTTTATTCGGATTAGCGTATCTTTTTTTGTATCTAATCGGGCTTTTCAATAATCTATTTTCACTCTTTTTTTATTCATTGTCAATGAATATTAGGTTTTCTTTATAATTTTTGACAAATTCGCTAATCTGTATAGTATTATCAGTTCCATAATTATACATTATATCTACGGCATACTGCTTATTTTTCCTCAAAGAGCTTTATCTTCCTCTCAATCATCTCATCAATCCTTGCGATATACTGTCCTACATCCTTGACATTCTCACATCTGTCGATACGATGGGTGCCGTCCGGATTTGGTGTTGGCCAGACTCTCTTGGTGGAAGCTCCGGCTCCGCACGCCACGATGGTCTGTTTCTCCTCCATTATCAGTATGTTGTATACGCCGGCCTTGCCCTTTGCCGCATAGCCCACGTTTTCCATGTTGCCTGCCATGCCCTTCTGCCTGTAGAGGTAATATGGCTCAAGCCCCATCTGCTTACAGTAGGCTGCGCAGAGATCCATATGCTCCTGAGTGTTGACCATCTGCATATCGCTGTAGCGGTCCTTGAAGATGGTGAGTCTTGCAGCTCGCTTTACTGCGAGCGAGTGGATAGTGACGTTGTCAGGTGCCAGTTCCTTCACCAGCTCCATCGTGTGCCTTACATCATCGAGCGTCTCCTCGGGAAGTCCCATGATGAGGTCCATGTTTATGTTGTCAAAGCCCAGCTCACGCGCGAGCTTGAAGCTTTGTATCGTATCGTCTACTGTGTGATGTCTTCCTATTATATCAAGTGTCTGCTGCTTCATGGTCTGTGGATTTACTGATATACGGCTAATGCCGTTTTTCTTTAGTGCCAGGAGCTTTTCTCTCGTGATGGAGTCCGGTCTGCCTGCCTCCACTGTAAATTCCAGGCAGTCCTTTAAATCAAAGCTGCATTTGATTTTTCTGATAAGCCTGTCAAGCTGTGCAGGGCTTAGTGTGGTCGGTGTGCCGCCTCCTATGTAGATGGAGTTTAGCTTCTTGTGGTAGAACTTCTGTGCTGTGTAGTCTATCTCCTTCTCGAGTGCGTCGAGGTAATCGTCCACGCGGTTTTTCCACACGCCAAGCGGGTATGAGGTAAACGAGCAGTATGCACAGGTGCTCGGGCAGAAAGGTATGCCTATGTACAGGCTGTAGCCGTTGTCATAGTCCACCCTATCGAGCAGTGCCTTCTCACGCTTTGCTATACCTATTGAAAGGTCGATTTTCTCATCGCTTGCGAGATAGGTTTCCTTCAGATAGTCATAGGTTTCCTTATCGCTCATGCCGTCCTCTATGCATTTCATGGCTATCTTGGTCGGTCTGATGCCTGAGAGCGTGCCCCACGGAAGGCTTTTTCCTGTGCCCTTTTCTATCATGGAATAGAGGGCGAGCTTGAGGCGGTTTTTGGTTTCCTTGCGGTCTGCGCCGGTCACGGATATTTTTGTGCTGATACTTTCGCTAACCTTATTTGCCGTCCACTCCACCGCAATCTCATCGCCATCATAGTCTATCTTAAATACCTGTGAGGCATCCGCAAATTCCTTTACGCCATCATCTGTCATCTCGTGGTGTGTGCAGGCCAGGTTTTTCCCCTCCACCTCATCAGGTGAGCAGCTATAGTACATCTGCACGTCCTCCTGAGGGAAGAACTCCTTGAGCAATGAGTGCACATCATATTCAAAATCCGGTTTATTAAATACTACTACTATCATAAGTAAGGGTTATACATCCTCTCGTTTTCTATGGTTGTTGTGTCGTTGTGGCCCGGGTACACCTCTGTATGCTCAGGCAGTATCATGATTTTTTCCTTCACTGTGCGCACGAGGTCTGACATGCTGCCGCCCTTGAAATCCGTACGTCCGATTGAGCCGCAAAACAGTGAGTCTCCTGTAAAGATCACGTCCTCATACGGGAAATAATAGCAGCAGCCGCCCGGTGTATGCCCCGGTGTGTGAAGCACTACTATATGAAAGCCTGCGATGTCAAGCTCCTGCTTATCCTTCAAAAATACATCTGCATAAAAGGTCTTTGACTGGCCCATCATGTAGCTGACATTAAGCTGCGGGTCATCGAGTGTGGCTTTGTCTGCCTCATGGATATATATCTTGATGCCGTAGCGGTCTGCGAGCGGCTTTGCATCAGTGGCATGGTCAAAATGTCCATGTGTGAGCAGTATTGCTACTGGCTTTGCGCCTGATTCGTCCACTTTTTTGGCGAGCTGATTAGCACACGCGCCCGGGTCTATTATTATCATTTCCTTTGTCTTTATATTGGTGACAAAGTAGCAGTTGGTCTGCACCGGTCCCACTACGAAGTGGTCTATCTTCATATTTACCATATGAGTGTACTCCTTATCTGTTATATGTTATGCTTCACGCAAGAACCACCGGGATTTAGCCGGTGGTCCTCTCTACGTCTATTACACTTTCTATCTGTCTGAGCTTCTCCACTAGAACCTTTATCTGGTCCCTGCCTTTGATATTAAAAAATACCTCGATTGTAGCGATGCCCTGCTTGCTGGTCTTGGACTGGATACCACTGATATTGATTTCCTTCTCGGTAAATATCTTTGTGATATCTACGAGCAGTCCCGGCCTGTCATGACAGAATATCTTTAAGTCTGCCTGATACTCGGCACCGTTGTCCATGAGGGCTGTATCCTGCCACTCTGCTTCTATGAGCCTGTCCTTTTCTATCTTGGACAGATTGATAATATTCACACAGTCTGTCCTGTGGATGGAGATGCCTCGGCCTCTTGTGACAAAGCCCACGATTTCATCTCCCGGAACAGGATTGCAGCACTTCGAGAAGTGCACAGCCACGTCATAGAGTCCGTGTACCACAATACCGCTCTTTGACTTGTGCTCCGGCTGTATACCTGCTGCTGCCTGCTGCTTTTCTGCGATGCTGCCAAGCACATCTGCATCTGTCACCGGCACCACATGATCCTTCTTGTACTCGTCGTACATCCTGTTGACTATCTGGCTCTCCTTGAGTCCGCCGTGGCCGACGGTTGCAAGGCATGAGTTCCAGTCGTGGAAGCCGTATTTGCGGCGTATTTTCTCCTGATACTCAGGCTTGTTTATCTCAGCAAAGTTGATACCCTTTGCCTTGGCATAGGCTGCTATCAGATCCTTGCCGTGCTGTATATTCTCCTCCTTGAGCTCACTTCTGAACCACTGGTTGATCTTGTTCTTAGCCTGTGTGCTCTTTACGACCTTGAGCCAGTCACGGCTTGGTCCCTTGGAGTTCTGTGAGGTGATTATCTCTATCTGGTCACCGTTTTTGATGACATAGTCTATCGGCACCAGCTTGCCGTTTACCTTGGCACCGACCATCTTGTTGCCGACTGCAGAGTGTATGCTGTAGGCAAAGTCTATAGGTGTGGAGCCCTTTGGCAGGTTCTTTACATCGCCGGACGGTGTGAATGCAAATACATTGTCGGAGAATAAATTTAAATCACTCTTTAATAAAGTCATAAACTCCTTATTATCCGACATGTCCTGTTGCCACTCAAGTATCTGGCGCAGCCAGCTGAGCTTCTCCTCCTCTGTGACAGTGGTGGTAGTGGCATTGCCGTTGTTTGCTTCCTTGTACTTCCAGTGCGCTGCGATACCGTACTCAGCTGTACGATGCATCTCATAGGTACGTATCTGTATCTCAAACGGCTGTCCGCTTGGGCCTATGAGTGTCGTGTGAAGCGACTGGTACATGTTCTGCTTCGGCATGGCAATATAGTCCTTGAATCGGCCCGGTATAGGCTTATACTTCTCATGTATGATACCCAGCACTGCGTAGCAGTCCGGTATGGTATCCACCAGAATTCTGATGGCAAAGAGGTCATATATCTGGTCTATAGTCTTGTCCTGATTGACCATCTTCTTATATATACTGAAGAAATGCTTTGCCCTGCCGTATATCTCAGCCTTGATGCCGGCATCTGTAACATACTTCTTGACATCGTTTACCAGGCCCTGGATGTAGGTGTCGCGCTCTGTCTTTCTGAGGGCTACCTTCTCTACCAGATCGTAGTATGCATCCGGATAGAGGTACTTCATACAAAGGTCCTCGAGCTCTATCTTTATCTTGCTGATACCAAGTCGCTGTGCGATAGGGCAGTAGATATCCTGTGTCTCTCTGGCGATACGCTGCTGTGCCTCCTTGGACTGGTACTTGAGTGTACGCATATTGTGCAGTCTGTCTGCCAGCTTTATGAGGATGACTCTGATATCCTTCGCCATGGCGAGAAACATCTTGCGCAGATTCTCAGCCTGCATCTCAAGCCTGTCCGCATTCTTGTCTTTCGGATCCTTGGTGCTGTCTGTCAGATGCAGGTGCTTTAACTTCGTGACACCATCCACCAGATGTGCGACATCGTCTCCAAACTCCGCGCGCATCTCATCCATGGTCATGATGGTATCCTCCAGCACATCATGGAGCAGTCCTGCTGCAATGGTTTCCTTATCCAGCTCGAGCTCGGCGAGTATTATGGCAACACACAGCGGATGTATGATATAAGGCTCTCCTGACTTACGTACCTGCCCCTTATGGGCATCATAAGCTACCCTGTAGGCTTTGTCCACAAGGCTTGTGTCATCCGACGGATGGTACTTTTTGATTTCCTTTTTCAGCTCATCGTAAAGCTCCTCTGGGCTCGTAAAATCCTTTGTTCCCCTTATACCGCTGGTATCTGAGCGAAATTTGTCCGCTATTTTTTCTAATTCTTCTGTTGAGTAATCTGCCAATAGTCTCACCTCGATTGTAGTGTATCTTTAGTAGCCATTATATTTTATTTCTTTAGAAATTGCAATCTTATGTTGTTAGCCGATAACCATCTTTACTCCGCCATACATGCCGGCTGAGTTGCCGAGTGTGGCGAGCTTGATCTCTGTCTCACGGCTTGCATGGAAGGCATACTCTTTATAGTACTTTGATGCTGTATCGATGATGATGCTGCCTGCCTTTGAAAGGCCTCCGCCGACAACAAATACCTCAGGGTCCATGACGCATGCTACTGCTGCCATTGCCTTGCCGAGAAGCTTCATAGACTGCTCTACTGCCGCAATGCCCGCTGCATCTCCTGCCTTTGCCGCATCGCATACATCCTTGGCTGTGAAGCCTGCATTTAAATCAAGCTTTGTTGCCACATCCCTGTGTGCTGCAATGTATCTCTCTGCCACTCTTACGAGACCGTTTGCTGATGCATACTGCTCTAAGCAGCCCTTCTTGCCGCAGCCACAGCACTCTGACTCATCATCTACCATAGGCATATGTCCTATCTCTCCGCCTGCTCCGTTTATTCCGGCTACGATTCTGCCCTCGCGGATGATTCCTCCGCCTACGCCTGTGCCGAGTGTGATCATGACTACATCCTGATGGCCCTTTCCACCGCCCTGCCACATCTCACCGAGCGCAGCTACGTTGGCATCGTTTCCGGCCTTTACCTTGATACCACCGCACAGTACTGAGAGCGACTGTGCCACGTTGAACACGCCCCAGCCGAGGTTGACACACTTCAATACTGTTCCGTCATCCTTTACAGGTCCCGGCACTCCCATGCCTATGCCCTCGATGTCACCCATCTCGATGCCATGCTTCTCGTTATTTTCCTTGATGGATGCTGCAATATCAGGCAGGATGAGCTCGCCGGAATTCTCTGTGCGTGTAGGAATCTCCCATGTATCGACAAGCTTTCCTGTGGTCTCGAAAAAGCCTATCTTTACAGTTGTTCCACCTATATCTACTCCGTATGCATATTTCTTCATTTTTTCGTCCTCCAAATCGTTAAACTATGTTTATATTTTATTGCCTAATTGCATATTTTTCAATGTTTTTCATTGTTTTTTATATTTTTTCTATATATAGAAGCGTTTATATCATCATCCACATGCCCGCTATCTGTAAATCCAAGCTTTTTGGCAAGGCGCACCGATGCCGTATTTTTCTTGTCTATCCGGCAGTAAAGCTCTTCAAAGTCTGTGTTTTCGCGCGCGTAGTCTATGATGAATCGGCACACCTCCGTGGCATAGCCTTGGTTCCATAATTCCGGCGCTATCATATAGCCCAGTTCATCATGCTCAAGCCCTGCCCTGCCTATCAGCTTCCCTGTTTCCCTGGAAAATACAAGCCACATGCCATACTCGTAAAAGCCATACATGTTCTCTATATATGCTTTCTGGTATTCAAGCTCTGTCTCGTAGTCGTAAAGTGGCTCCACAAAGTCTGTCATGCTGGGCTTGTCATAGAGCTCATAGAGCGCAGGAAGGTCCGACAGGGACAGTTCACGTATCAGACACCTGTCTGTCTCACCGATGTCCCACGGGATGTGATTATACCGCCTGCGCACCCGCTCCAGATACTCAATATCAATCTCTGCAAGGCTCTCGACTGCATAGCGCGTGCCGCACTGCGGTTCTCCTACTGATGCTATGCCAAGTGAGTCAGCTATTTGCTTTTGCTGCCGGTTTGAGACTATCCAGATGCAGTCTGTGGGAGCTTTCGGGATTCTTTGATTTCCCATATTAGCTTTCACGGTGTTATCTGCATATTCTTGTATCGTTGTTTTTTGGAAGTCATTAATTGATTCATCAGCCGGTAGCACAACATACAGTTTTTCCTGAAATTCATCATGCAACTCGTCTGACGCAGATGACATATCGTCTGCACGCTTCCACTGCAGCTTAAATATCTCGTCATGATAGTAAAAAGAGGCAAGTTTTTCGCTTGCCTCATCGATAATTATTATCATTAAACTGTCTCCGGCTCCGGATAGTCCACTCCGAAGGTCTCAACTGTAACTGTCTTCATGACCTGGGCCTCAAGTGGTTTATCCATGTAGTCTGTGCGCACCTCTGCGATCTTGTTTACCACATCCATGCCCTCGATTACCTTGCCGAATGCCGCATACTCGCCGTCGAGATGTGGTGCATCCTGATGCATGATGAAGAACTGGCTGCCTGCTGAGTCAGGTATCATGGTACGTGCCATTGAAAGTACACCGGCTGTGTGCTTTAAGTCATTTTTGAAGCCGTTGTGTGTGAACTCGCCCTTGATTTCATAGCCCGGGCCGCCTGTACCGTTTCCGTCAGGATCTCCTCCCTGAAGCATGAAGCCCTTGATTACACGGTGGAAGCATACTCCGTCATAGAAGTTGTTATTGATTAAGCTGATAAAGTTGTTTACTGTGTTTGGTGCGATTTCCGGATAAAGCTCCGCCTTGATTACATCGCCGTTTTCCATTGTGATTGTTACGATTGGATTCTGTGCCATTATTTTTCTCTCTTTCTTTTATAATATTATGAGGCTTGGAGAATATCCATTCCTTGCAATTATTAAATATCGAATTAATTTCTACCCGATTGATTTTACCTAATTTTACTCACTCAGAGCCTCGACTACCTTCGGAAACTCCATGAAGTGTGATGCCTTCACCAGTATGGTGTCGCCCTCCTTCACATATGAAAGAAGCTCCTGTGTCATAGTCTCCCTATCCTCGAAATAGTGGATGTCTACATCGGACGATTTCTCTGCGGCTCCGGCTGCATATTCCTTTGCCAGCTCTCCTGCGGCAAAAAGTGTATGGATATGATTCTCTCCAACTGCTTCGCCTACCTCATGGTGCAGCTTTTTCTCATCGCTTCCAAGCTCTCCCATGTCTCCAAGCACTGCTATTGTCCTGCCCTTTGCATGTGAAAGCACCTCGATAGAGGATTTCATGGATACAGGATTTGCATTGTAGCAGTCATCTATCACTGTCATGCCGTGTGTTTTGATGAAATTGGTACGGCCTGCGATTGTCTCTGCTTTCTCGATTCCTGATTTAATCTCAGCTATTGTGAGACCAAGCTGCAATCCGACAGCCGCTGCCGCCATGGCATTGTATACGTTGTGCTCACCCGGGATGTGGATGTGTGCATCAAACTCACCCTCCGGGGTGACAAAATGAGCCTTCATGCCGTCAAAGCCCAGGTTTTCAATATTTGTGGTATATACTGATTTATGAATGCCTGATGCTGATTCCTTGCCATAGTATATGGCAGGCTTTCCATTTACCGTCTGCACTGTGGCCAGCTTGTCGTCATCTGCATTCAGCACTGCGACCGCATCCGGCATCATATGCTCAAAGCACTCTGTCTTTGCTTTAAGCACACCATCCCTGTCACCCAAAAACTCCAGATGGCAGTAGCCGATATTGGTGATGACCATAACATCCGGGCAAGACATAGTAGAAAGTCTGTGCATCTCGCCAAAATCAGATATGCCCATCTCAAGCACCGCTACCTGATGGCTTTCCCTGATTCCGAAAATTGTGAGTGGCAGGCCTATCTCATTGTTGAAATTGCCTGCTGTCTTGTGGACGCTGTATTTCTGCTCAAGAACTGATGATATCATCTCCTTGGTGCTGGTCTTGCCGACACTTCCGGTGATACCCACCACCTTGATATCAAGGCTTTTTCTGTAAAATGCCGCGAGCTTTTTCATGGCATCGGTGGTTGATTCAACAAGCACATATGGGCCTGCCGGATCCTTCAGCTCATGCTCAGAGAGCACAATTGCCGCCCCCTGCTCAAACACAGTCGGAATGAATTTGTGTCCGTCCACCCTTTCTCCCTTTATCGGGATAAAAAGATAGCCCTCCTTCACCTGTCTGCTGTCTATGACGGCGCCGGTGATTGTCGTATCGAGCAGTGTCTCATCGCCTATGTATGTGCCCTCGCAGGCCTTTGCGACATTTGCAAATGTAAGATTCTTCATGTACTTATCCGACATGCTACACCTCATATTTTTTCAAAGATATGTCAATCAGATGCTCACAGAGCTGATTAAAGCTCATACCGATAACCGCGGCCTCCTGTGGCAGAAGACTGGTCGGAGTCATGCCCGGCAGTGTGTTTGCCTCGAGGCAGAATATCTCATTTTTGTCATTGAGCAAAAAGTCTGAGCGTGAATATGTGTCAAGCCCGATAACACGCGCAACCTCCTCGGCATAGTGCAGCATATCCTTTGTCACCTGCTCAGGAAGCTCGGCCGGACATGTCTCTACTGTACTGCCCGCCTTGTATTTATTCTTATAATCGTAGAAGCCCTCCTTCGGTGCAATCTCTATAATAGGAAGAGCCTTGCCCTCGATAACGCCGACAGAGAACTCCCTGCCCTGTACAAATTCCTCGATAACCAGCTCATTTTCCCACTTGAAGGCATCGTCAAGTGCCGCCTTGAACTCTGCCGCATCCTTAACGATGGTGACACCGATGCTTGAACCGCCGCAGCATGGCTTTACCACGCATGGAAGTGTCAGGTCAAGCTTTGTGATATCGTCCTGTCTGGTCGCTCTTGTCATGGAAATACCCTTTGGAGTAGGGATACCGTTTGCAAGGAAGAACTGCTTTGATGTCTCCTTGTTCATGGCGATGGCTGAGCTTAAATAATCGCTGCCTGTATATTTGACACCGAAGAGGTCAAATGCTGCCTGTATCTTTCCGTTCTCTCCGTTTTCTCCGTGGAGAGCCATGAAAACAATGTCAGCCATCTGACACATTTTTATGACATTTGGTCCGAAGAAGCAAGATGACTGGTCCTTTCTGGAAGCCTTTACCTTTGCGAGGTCAGGTGCCTCTGTCGGAATATCGCTGACCTGCACGCTTATCTCGTCCGCGCGGTCAAATATACCTGTCAGGTCCTCCTCCCTGTCACTATATCCCATAAATACATCCAATAATATAACTTTGTGGCCGTTCTCTTTGAGTGCCTTAGCTACCATGCTTCCTGTCTTGAAGGAAACATCTCTCTCTGTGCTGAGCCCTCCGGCAAGTACTACGATGTTCATTTTTGTCCTCTTTTCTTTGATTGAATTATCATGCTTTGGTTTAATTAAACACAATGCAATGCTTCTTTTTTAAAGCTATGAGTAATCAACATAATTTCTTCAAAATTATAACACCATTTGTGCAAAAAAGAAAGACCGGTTGCCCGGTCAAAAAAGAAATTCTCATTTTATTTTAAACTGTGTTGGCTTCCAGCAGCTGTATCATTCTCATAAATACCATCCGCCCGTGCAAATCATCCTGTGAAAGTGATTCTCCGTACTTCAATACTAATAATCGGCACTGATAAAAATTCAGCTCAGGATTGCCAAAAAGCAAAATCCGCAAGGCTGCATTTTCCAGGTAATTGTGTATATTTCCCACCTCAATAAATATATCTACAATATCATCGAGGTTAATAAGTCCTTTCTGTTCATAATAAATTCTTCCCAAATATTTCATCCCTCCATCGGCTGTATTTTTCGTAGAACTTCTTTTTTTATCTTTCTTTTGAAATTTTGTCGTCTTTTGCGAAATTTCACTCTTTGTTGGTGGATTCATTTTTCCATATAATATATCAATATTCTAGGCGCGTTACGCGCTTGTATTTTGAAGATTTCTATTAGAAGATTTAATATTGATAGGTGATTAGCAATTTTCGACAAAATATGACATGGGTTTGGGTTTAATTCAGTTGGTTTTTGTTTAATATTGCTCTTTTTATATCAGAATTTTTGTAATGATAAATTTGTACTATATTTTGAGGTTTTTATTCTAATTATTTCATTCTTTTAAATTTAATCCAAATTATCTCGAAAGCAGAACAAATATTCGGTATAATTGTTATAGGTGCTACCACACGTAGACGTGTAGATGGCGGTTCGCTTTTTGCGGGGAGTCTATAGCTCCGTTTACATAGATATGCTCTCATTTGAGAAATCTGATGGAAGGAGGACTTCGCTTATGCTTACAGTCGATACCTTGATTGCAGTGCTCAGTCTCTGTTTAACCTCATTTGGTCTTGGATATGCGATTGGTTCCAATGGCAGTAAGACCACAAAAAAATAACCGCCCCAGCCTAGAAACTGAACGGTTATTTTAACTTAGTAAATGATCAGGCGAACCGTTGTTATAGGTAGCACCTTTTTGTTATCTATATTGTAACATTCATTTCTAATCATGTCAAAATTATTTTCAACGAAATTTTATATAAATGGTTAATATAAAAAACCGGCAGCCAATGGCTGCCGGTTTTCGATGAAAGAAAGGTTAAATTATGATGAAAAACAAGAGTCTAACATTCCGGTTCGATAAGTCCGTATGTATGTCCTTTTCTCTTGTAGACTACATTTACTTCGTCATTCTCTGCATTTCTGAATACGAAGAAATCGTGGCCTGAAAGCTCCATCTGGATGCATGCATCCTCAGGATACATAGGTTTCATACCAAATCTCTTTGTACGGACAATCTTGATTTCCTCGTCCTCTGCATCGTCTGCCTCCACGAAATCATCCTGGAATATCGCCGGTGCATACTTCTTTGCGGAAATCTTGGTTCTGTATTTGCGAAGCTGTCTCTCGATTACTTCCTCTACGAGGTCAATTGATACGTACATATCATTGCTGACCTGCTCTGAACGGATAACATGTCCCTTTGCCGGGATAGTAACCTCGATTTTCTGTCTATCCTTTTCTACGCTGAGTGTAACGTATACGTCTGTGTCCGGTTTAAAAAACTTCTCCAGCTTTGACAGCTTCTCCTCTACTGCCTGCTTAAGCCCCTCTGTTAATTCGATGTTTTTTCCTGAAATTGTTATTCTCATGATGTCCAACCCCTTTATCGTTTATTTGATACGTTGTCTGTATCATGTAAATATTATACCATAAATTTCGTTTTCATCAATCATTTTTATGCAATTTATATAAATAATCAAGGGTTTATTTACGGTTTTTCGCGAAATCGCTTGATTTCGCTATGATTAGGGATTTCATCAGAATAAAAAACATCAAGTCGAGTGATTTTTTATACACTATCGCAACATTTCTCAACTACAACAGCACATCTAAGCTATCACAACGTTTCTAAGCTACCACAGCGCATCTAACCTATCCAAGCGCCTCAAGCTGAGAGGAAAGCTCCTCCCACGCCTCCATATCTATAAGGATTTCTTCCTCGAGAGCGTCTATTTCGTTCTGGATTTCCGTGAGCTTTGAGTAGCTTGACTGATACTCCGGCTTCATAAGCTCGGCCTTGAGCTCATCGAGCTTTGCTTCCTTGACCGCCAGGTCCTCCTCGGCCTTTTTGACCTTTTTTTGTATCTTTGAGCGCTCCTTGCCCGGGTTGTAGTATGCCTTGCCGGTTGATGAGACAGCCATGCCGCCTGCCTGGGCTGCGCTATTTGCATTGGTGCTTTCGCCCACATTACCTGCTGCACCGGGTTGTGACGTACTCCGATTTGCATCACTGCCTGTCTGACTGCCGCCGTTCTGGCTTATCGCGCCGCCAAATATTGCATTGCCTCTGTATACATTTTTGCTCTCCTCTTCCTCACGATCGAGCTTTTCCTGATACTGCTCATAGCCAAACTGATAGAGATTGGTCGTGCCATCCTCGAACACAAGCAGCTGTGTAGCTACCTTTTTCACAAAATATCTGTCGTGTGATACAAAAATCAGTGTGCCCTTGTAGTCCTTAAGCATGCTCTCCAGCGTTTCCTTGCCTACGATATCCATATGGTTAGTTGGCTCATCGAGCACGAGCACGTTCGGTCTGGTCTTTAAAATCTTACAAAGCGCCAGTCTGACCTTTTCTCCTCCGGAGAGCATATTTACGTTCTTGAACACGTCCTCCCCTGAAAAAAGGAAGGCTCCAAGTGCATTTCTAGCCTCGGTTTCTGTGAGATTCGGATACTCATCCCAGAAATCATCGAGCACAGTCTTATTGCTTGTATACATGGCCATCTGCTGGTCGAAATACCCTATCTGCACGTTGGTTCCAAAGCGGTACTCGCCTGAAAGTGCAGGGATCTTACCCACTATAGTCTTTAAAAATGTCGATTTTCCAAGTCCGTTTCCGCCGAGTATACCAAGCTTTTCGCCTCTTTTCAAATCAAGCGACACTACGGAGAGCGGATGGTCATAGCCGATTGCAAGCTCTGATGTATAAAGCACATCGTTTCCGGTCTCCTTTTCGGGCTGGAAATTGGCATGGAAGGTCTTGTTGTCGTACTTGTCCGGCGCCTCAATAATCACCATACGGTCGATAGCCTTCTGCTTTGACTGCGCCATGGATGTCTTGGTCGGCTTGCCCTTGAAGCGCGTAACCATACGCTGCAAACGCTCTATCTCCTTCTGCTGGGCGATGTGATCCTTCATCTGCTTGTCGTAGTTTTCCTTTTTGCGGGCGATAAAATTGGTATAATTGCCCGGATAGCGCCTTGCTGTGCCGTACTCTATCTCGTATACCACATCTACCACATTGTCGAGAAACATACGGTCATGGGATACGACAACCACTGCTTTCGGGTACGACTTCAGATAGCCCTCAAGCCACTCAATCGTCGTGACATCGAGGTGGTTGGTCGGCTCGTCCAAAAGCAGTATGTCAGGCTTTGACAAAAGCAGCTTTATGAATGCTATCTTGGTCTGCTGACCTCCGGAAAAGTCACGGATTGGCTTTTTGCGCTCATCATCTGAGAAGCCGAACTTGCGGATCATGACCTCATATTCCTTCTCATAATAGTAACCGCCATCATCCTTGAAGGCCTCCTCCATCGCGGTATATCTGGCTACCTTTTCATCGGAATAATCATGCTCGAGCTCTGCCGCCGCGCGCGCAAGCTCTGCTTTTCGCTCGTCCATTTTCACGAAGCATTTGCGCACCTCCTGCTCGAGTGTCACATCAGAATCATCAAACGCAATCTGCTTCAGATACCCTATCTCCGGGTTTCCTGCCTTTGCAATAAAGGCGCTCTCATCGCTGTCGAGCTTTTCCATCTCAACCTCGCCTGAAATGAGCTTTAAAAGTGTTGTCTTGCCACAGCCGTTTCTGCCGACTATCGCTATCTTTTCTGTGTTTCTGATTTCAAAATCTATACTATGCAAAATGACGTCGTCGCCAAATGCGACAGCGCCATTACTTATCTGGTAGAGCATATACTATCCTTTCATGCTTATGCCTGCTGCTTAATTGTTAGCCATAATGTAGTTGACAAACTGTGTTGCAGTACGTCCCGAAATACCACCATGGCTGAGCTCCCACTTGTTTGCCTCCCTGCACAGCTCCTCGTCTGAAAGTGTGCAGCCGCTCTTTCTCGCAAGCTCTGTTACGATATTGAAGAACTCCTTCTGCGATGGCTTTGAGTAGCTGATTGTCACACCAAAACGGTTTACAAGTGACAGCTTCTCCTCAACCGTATCTGAGTGGTGCTTGTCATTGCTGTTGTCCTGGTCATTACGGTCATTCCATGTCTCCTTGATCAGGTGACGGCGGTTAGAGGTTGCATAAATCAGTATGTTGTCAGGCTTTGTCTCCACACCGCCCTCGATAACTGCCTTTAGGAACTTGTACTCAATCTCATGCTCCTCGAATGAGAGGTCATCCATATATATGATAAATCTGTAGTTTCTGTTTTTGATTGCTGCGATAATCTTTGACAGATATTTAAACTGATGCTTGTATATCTCAATCATGCGCAGTCCGTCATCATAATACTGATTGACAATGGCCTTGATGCTTGTTGATTTTCCGGTTCCGCTGTCTCCGAAAAGCAGCACATTGTTGGCCTTTTTACCCTGTACAAACGCTTCTGTATTGTCTGTGAGCTTTTTCTTCTGGATTTCATAGCCGATCAGGTCATCGAGCATGACCGCATCCATATTGTTGATTGGCATGAAAGAAAAGCCACCGTCCAGATGCTCCTCAATCCTGAATGCCTTGTTGAGACCAAACATGCCAACCCCGTATGCCTTGTAAAAGCCTGTTACCACATCAAAGAACTCCTGCTCATCCTTAGCTGCCTCAAGCTTCTTGCTCAGCGCCCTTACCTTCTCGCTGACATTGTGATTGTACATAAGGTCCTTTTTCACAATGGCTTTATAATTGCTGATCTGTGTGAAGCAGTCGATTCCGAGTGCTGACTCGATTGGCTTGAAATCATAATCGAAAAGCTTCTTAAAAATCCTGAAATCGTTTGCCACAAGCCCGTTTACGCTGCCATCACTGGCTCCGACCTTCTCACAGGTGATGGAAAACGGATTCTCACTCATCATAAGGAAGAAAGTGAGATAGTTGTGCCACAGATTGTCATCAAAACCATAGTCTGTCGCTACCTTTAGGATTCTCTTGACCTGTGTATTGATGTCGCGCACAAGCTCTGTCTTGTTGTACTCGCCCACCTCAAACTGCTCAAAGAGCTGTCCCAATTTATAAAGTATCTCATCCTGAGATAAATCTCCGTACATAAGTAATTTTGATATTTCCTGATACATGGCTGTTCCTCCTGGTTTTGCCTTGTTTTCACTGCTAACATATGATTATAAACACTGCGCCACGATTTTGCAAGAGCTTGTGTGCCCGGTATAGCGCAGGAGACACAAAAAGGCGGAGCTAAAACTCCACCTTTATTGTTGTGCCACGTCCCACCTCGCTGTCGAGCGTCAGCCCTGCATCATGCAGCTCCACTATATGCTTTACTATCGCAAGCCCAAGGCCTGTGCCGCCGGTCTCCTTCGAGCGGCTCTTGTCCACTCTGTAGAAGCGCTCAAAAACGCGCTCCTGCTGGTCCTTTGGGATGCCTATGCCGTTGTCCTCGACCGTGAGAACTGTCTTTCCACCGAGCTTGTGTACCGTCACATTTACAGTGCCGCCCTCATTGTTGTAGCGGATAGCATTCTGGCATAGATTCTCAACGAGCTCCGTGAGAAGCTGCCTGTTGCCTCGTACCATACAGTCAGTGCCGTCAAAATTGAGTGCTACTTTTCTCTGCTCGGCATTCATCTGCAAATTTTCCATGCAGTCCTTGACCAGACCGTACAGATCAAGCTGTTCAAAGCCCTGCTGCGCCTCGCTGGAATCAAGCTCCGAGAGCTTTATGATATCATTGATCAAGGAAAGCAGGCGCTGTGCATTTCTTCTGATTTCAGTTGCAAAATGAATCTGCTGCTCCTTTTCGACCATGCCGTTTTCTATGAGCTCTGCGTAGCCGGAGATGGCTGTGAGCGGAGTCTTTAGCTCGTGTGACACATTGGCTGTGAAGTCCTGTCTGCTCTTTGCCGCGGCAAGCACGCCCTCATGCTGTATCCTTATCGCATTCATGAACGGCACGAGCTCCTTGTACTCTGTCTTTTTCTCGATGACAGAAGCCTGCTCCAGGTTGCCTGCGAGTGTCTCGATTGGCTTCATGAGCTTTCTGGTCAGGCTCTTGGCGAGTACCACACATATTCCTACTATGATAACCGTCACTATAAGCATGGCAGGTATACTGCTTGCAAACATGTTCCAGATACTTCTTGCTGCAATAGAAACACGCAGTACCGTTCCATCATTAAGCTTTATGGCATGATAGAAGGTATTGCTGTTCATGGTGGCTGATGTTCTCACGCTGTCTCCTGTACCTTTATCAAATGCTGATTCAACTTCCGGTCTATCGCCATGATTTTCAAGTTTTTTCACATCATTTTGATTGTCATACAGCACTGTGCCGTCCTTGTCAATCCAGGTGACACGAATACCCTCCACGTCAATCTGCGGGATTTCATTTATATCCTGTTTTAGTATTCCGGTGCTTTCTATTGTCTCTGCCATGACCTGCAGGTCTTCCTTTACCTGCTTCTGAAAGAGGTAATAGTTGATTACTGTCATGGAAACCATAGTGGCAATTGCTACAAAAAGTGCTGTTGCTACCAGATAATAGTTAATCTTCTTTTTCATGCTGTACGCTCCGCTTATGTATATTAGAAATCATTATAACAGCTATTATTCTATAACATAGCCCACATTTCTGACTGTCTTTATCCTGCTGCCATAGTCACCCAGCTTGTGGCGGAGTGTCTTTATGTGCATGTCCACTGTACGTGTCTCGCCCTCAAAGTCAGTATCCCAGACGCTTCTCATGATGACCTCCCTGGTCATGACTATGCCCTGACTGCCCATCAGAAGCCTTAAAAGCTCGTACTCCTTGTATGTAAGGTCAACCGGCTCATTGTTCACTGTAACCACATGGCGCTCATGGTCAATCACCAGATCATCCAGCTTTAAAAGCTTCGGCTCCTCCTTCGCTGTTCTCCTGAGCAGTGCCTTTACTCTTGTGATAAGCTCCATGATTGAGAAAGGCTTTTTGATGTAATCATCTGCGCCTCCGTCAAGCCCTTTTATCATATCCATCTCTGTGGTCTTGGCTGTGACCATTATAATAGGAATATCCTGTGTGGCCGGACGTTTTCTGAGCTTTCTCACGATATCGTAGCCACTCTCATCCGGAAGCATCACATCAAGCAGTATGAGGTCCGGTACGAGCTCATCCAGCTTCTTGTAAAATTCCTTTGCGTTTTCAAATGCACTGACGATGTAATTACTGTTTTTTAAAGCAATAGTCTCTATCTCACGTATGCTCTCGTCGTCCTCTACAATATAAATAAGTGCCATAGCTTTCTCCATTTCAAAAAATCTTATGTAAAATTTTTACCTGCTTTTTACTTTCGATTATACATTACTAATGTAAAACAGACGATGGTTTTATGTAAAATTTATGTAAAATCCATCGTCTGTATCAATTTTGTCTGTATATAACTATGATTTAATTTTTCAGCATAAAGATTAAATCATGATTTGCGAACCTTGTCATCAAGCGCAAACTCAACCCACTCAGCAATATTTGTCGCATGGTCTCCGATACGTTCGAAGTATTTTGCAACCATGAGAAGATCCTCTGCCTGCTCACCATCCTCCGGATGCTCCCTGATGAAATCAATAAGCTCAGCCTTTACCTTATCAAAAAGATCATCAACCACATCATCCTGCTTCATCACTATGTGAGCCTTGTCATTGTTCTTCTCAACATATGCCTCGATTGCTCTGATAAGCATAAGCATTGTCTCTGAAGCCATGCTCTTGACATGCTCTATATTGACCCTGTATGGCTTGTCACTGCTCATCAAAATGGTCATCTCGCTGATATCGGCTGCGTGGTCTCCTATACGCTCCATATCAGTAACCATCTTCATCGCTGCAGAAATTGTTCTAAGGTCTCTTGCTACAGGCTGCTGCTGCATGAGCAGATTAAAGCACAGGCTCTCTATCTTTTTCTGCTCTCTGTCTATCTCCGAATCGCCCTCCATGATGTCTTTGGCGCTATCGGCATCCTGATGTATAAATGCCTCGATTGCTTTCTGGATTGACTCCTCAATCATGCTTCCCATGTGCATCATTTCTTCATTCAGCTTCTTAAGCTGCTCGTCGAATTTCGATCTCATTAACCAAACCTCCCTGTGATGTAATCCTCTGTTCTCTTGTCCTGTGGATATGAGAAAATCGTCTTTGTGTCGCCAAACTCAACCATATCTCCCACAAGGAAGAAGGCTGTATCGTCTGACACACGCACTGCCTGCTGCATGTTATGTGTTACAACCACAACTGTGTACTTTTTCTTTAAATCCTCCATGAGTTCCTCTATCTTTGAAGTAGAGATGGGGTCAAGCGCTGATGTTGGCTCATCCATCAAAAGCACCTCCGGCTGTACGGCAAGCGCTCTCGCAATACACAGTCTCTGCTGCTGTCCACCCGAAAGTCCCATAGCAGATTTCTTTAATCTATCTTTAACTTCATTGAATATCGCAGCACCCTGAAGACTTTCCTCAACTATCTGGTCGAGTATCTTTTTATCCTTGATGCCATGCACTCTCGGGCCATATGCGATATTGTCATATATGCTCATCGGGAACGGATTTGGCTGCTGGAAAACCATGCCGACCTTTTTGCGAAGTACGGTTGTATCGACTGATGGTGCATATATATTCTCACCATCTATCTCTATGCTTCCCTCGATTCTGACGTTGTCAACCAGATCATTCATTCTGTTGATACACTTTAAAAATGTAGACTTACCACATCCTGACGGTCCGATCAGCGCTGTCACGCTGTTTTCTTTTATGTCCATATTGACACCATGCAGTGCATGATTCTGGCCATAATACAGATTCAGGTCGCGAACCTGAATTTTGATTTTTTTCTCCATTTGTATCTCCTGCAACATGTAATAAATTTCTTGTCTTCGAGAATACATTATATGGATGCTTTGTAAAATGCTCTATCAGATGTATGTAAAATCTATGTCAAATTTTTACACACATAAATTATTCGCACTGTTTGTATTTATTATTTGTATACACTATTTATATACTTTATAGTCAGCTTTATTAAAGTACTGTCTGGTTAAAGTATTGTATCTTTAATAATCAGAAGCTTGTCCATTATCCTGTCTGCATCAATATTTGAGTAATTGATTATAAACTGATGCCTGTCCTCCTTTGGCTTACTCAGGTTGAAGTGGGTAATCGCCTGAAGCTTTATCCCTTTTTTCAATAGCAGCTCTTCAACTGTTTTGTCCTGAAGGTTCGTGTCAAACTGTATGATAAAATGCAGTCCGGAGTCATTTTCTATTACCCTGCATTCCTTTTCAGTGAAGCAGCCTTTTATGAACGAAAGCACGCTCTGGCGCTTTCTGCCGTAGTGCAGTCTCATCCTGTTTATGTGCTTTTCAAAATAGCCCTCGCTGATAAATCGTGCCAGCGTGTACTGCTCGAAGGTGGATACCGTACATGAATAAAATGAAAGCCTCCTGTAAAACTCATTTGCCAGATGCTCCGGCAGCACCATGTAGCTGATTCGGATGGTGGATGTGAGAGACTTTGAAAATGTATTTATATAGATGACCTTTTCACACGCATCTATCGAGAGGATGGGCGGTATCGGGTGTCCGTTCATGCGAAACTCACTGTCATAATCATCCTCTATGATGTATCTGTCGCTGCTCTCGTTGGCCCATGCCAAAAGCTCATAGCGGCGGTTCACAGGCATCGTGATTCCTGTCGGGAAATGGTGTGTCGGGCTGATATGTGCTATCTGCGCATTTGCTTTCTTTATAAGCTCCACGCTGATGCCCTGCTCATCCATCTGCACCGGCAGGCATTTTGCATTGTTGCACTCGTATATCTGGCTGATTTTTTTATAGCCCGGATCCTCCACGCAGTATACCTTGTCCGTACCCAAAAGCTTCACAAGCAGTCCGTACAGATACTCTGTTCCCGCTCCGACTATTATCTGGTCCGGGTCAACATTCATACCGCGAAACGATGACAGATGGCTTGCTATCGCTTCCCTAAGCTCTCTCACTCCGCCACACGGCGACACCGACAAAAGCTCCTGTTCCCTAAGGGAAATCGTCTCTCGCATAAGCTTTGCCCATATGGAAAATGGAAAGTTACCCGAGTCTGTCCTGTTTGATGAGAAGTCAAATATACTTTCATCCTGCTCAGGCGGCAGCTTTATGCTAAGCTCCTTCTGCACCGGTGCCTTGATTACCCTGATATCTGACACATCGGCTATGAAATAGCCCCTCTTTGGTCTTGCAAACATATAGCCCTCGCCTATCAACTGGTCATATGCATTTTCAACCGTAATGGTACTAACTCCCAGATTCTTTGCGAGGGTACGTTTTGATGGCATTTTCTCCCCGGAGCTTAATTTTCCCTGTGATATATCGTTTTTGATGCACTCATACAGGCATTTGTAGAGTGGTCCGTCTGTTTTTGTGAGGTCGTAGGTCAGCATTTGATTCACCGCTTTCTGGCATTTTTATTTTCCTTATTTTGAATATTTTAATATTACCAGATGTGGCGTAATATTGCAACCATGATATATGGCTGGCATGAGCAAATACAGCCTGGCGGCGCAGGTGGCGAGTACACTCTCGTGAGAGCGCACACGCCGCCTGCGCCACCTAAACATATTTGCTCACGCCTGACTGCTTTCGTCATATAAATTGACATAAAAGCAATACAAAAAACAAAAGGAGATTTAACAAATGGAAAACAATAAGAATACTCAATACGAACTCAACAAAGGTCTTGCGCAGATGCTCAAGGGCGGTGTCATCATGGATGTCACTACTCCGGAGCAGGCCAGGATTGCCGAGGCTGCCGGTGCATGTGCTGTCATGGCGCTTGAGAGAATCCCTGCCGATATCAGAGCCGCAGGCGGTGTTTCAAGAATGAGCGATCCTAAGATGATTAAGGGCATTCAGGAGGCTGTCAGCATCCCCGTCATGGCAAAGTGCCGTATCGGTCACTTCGTGGAAGCTCAGATACTTGAGGCTATCGAGATTGACTACATTGATGAGTCTGAGGTGCTTTCACCTGCTGATGATGTGTACCATATCAATAAGAGAGATTTCAAGGTGCCTTTCGTATGTGGTGCAAGAGATCTCGGTGAGGCTCTCCGCCGTATCAACGAAGGAGCTTCCATGATCCGTACAAAGGGTGAGCCCGGTACCGGTGATATCGTGCAGGCTGTCAGACATATGAGAAAGATGAATTCTGAGATTGCTAAGCTTACTTCCATGCGTGAGGATGAGCTTTTCGAGGCAGCTAAAAATCTTCAGGTGCCTTTCGAGCTGGTTAAGTTTGTTCACGATAATGGCAAACTTCCTGTTGTAAACTTTGCGGCAGGTGGTGTGGCTACTCCGGCTGATGCCGCTCTTATGATGCAGCTCGGTGCTGAGGGTGTGTTCGTCGGCTCAGGTATCTTCAAGTCAGGCGATCCTGCCAAGAGAGCTGCCGCTATCGTAAAAGCTGTGACAAACTTTACTGATGCAAAGCTTATCGCAGAGCTTTCTGAGGATCTCGGTGAGGCTATGGTCGGAATCAACGAGAGCGAGATTAAAATCATCATGGAAGAAAGAGGCAAATAAAATGAAATCAGGACTTAAGATTGGTGTTTTAGCCGTTCAGGGAGCGTTTATTGAGCACAAGCGCATGCTTGAATCTTTAGGCTGTGAGTGTGTTGAGCTGCGCAAAAAATCAGATATCTGTGATATAGACGGACTCGTGCTGCCGGGCGGTGAGAGCACTGTGCAGGGCAAGCTGCTACGTGAGCTTGATATGTTTGATGAGCTTAAGAGAAGAATCGCAAACGGACTTCCGGTGCTTGCAACCTGCGCTGGTCTTATCCTTTTAGCTTCACATATCAGCAACGATGACAACGTATATTTCGGCACTTTGCCTGTCACTGTTAAAAGAAATGCCTACGGCAGACAGCTCGGAAGCTTCGAGGCTACAGCAAGGTTTGACAATAGCTTTGACTTTACCATGACATTTATCAGGGCGCCTTACGTGGAAGCTATTGATGCTTCAGCAAAGAATGATGTGCGTGTACTCGCAGAGTATGACGGCAAAATTGTCGGTGTGCAGTATAAGAACCAGATTGGGCTGGCTTTTCATCCGGAGCTTGATGATGATACACGGATTCATGAGAGGTTTTTGGAGATGATATGATTATTCAGGAATGTTATTATAATTTGTAATAGCATTCCTTCTTGTTTTCTATTTATATTTTTATTGCCATATCATTTTTCATCATTTATAATTATATATCATGTGTTTCAACACTATTATCCGGAGGGGTTATGAAAATTTTAATTAGTAGGGAACAATTGGAGCTTTTACTTGAAAAAAAGCGCGATTTTATAGGCAAAAAGATAACAATAGATACAATTATAGCAGGTATATCTTTCTTAATATCAGTATGGACAGCAAACTATGAAACCATATGGATCATCCCGGGAATTGTATTTAAAACTATATTTTGTGTTATCGGAATTGTTTACATGATAAAAATAATATATGATATTATTGATTTCAAAAACAATAATTACACTCACACAGACTTATTGAGAGATATAGAAGGATTGGACATGATACAGCATAATCATTCATTAATTATAATCAAAAACAGTGCCCTCGGCATAAAAACAAAATATCTTACATATTATGATGAAAGATGGGACTGTAAGCTGTTTCCCAATTTAAAAACCGCAGATAAAGACAATGAAACCTTTATCATCAGTAATTTATCAAATGACTTAGGTATACCCAAAAAAGAAATCAAATGCAAATATATATCATCCAGAGTACAGGAAAAATATTCCGTAAGCCATAACGAAAACAGAGTGTATAACCATAGGCTGTACGAAGTAGAATTTAAAAATATTCCAAAAATAATGAATAAAAACGACTTTTCTATTAACTCCCGACACTATTATTGGATGACAATTAGTGAAATGGAAAAAGACGATAATATAATGAAAAAGAATATGGAAGTAGTTGATTTTGTAAAAGAATGCGAAAAATAATTTTTTAAGCCGGGGCATCTGCCCCGGCTTTTATTGTTTCTTATGTCTTATAAGTTCAATATATAATATGATTAGACGGTCAATAGGTATCATAATATTGTTTTAAAAAGCCTAAAACTCCAGAGTCACCTTAAACAGATCGCCATCCACAGTCAGCTCCAAAGTACCATTCATAAGCTTCATAAGGCTTTCTGCAATAGACAGTCCAAGTCCGCTGCCCTCGGTATTTCGTGAGCTGTCTCCTCTGACAAAACGCTCCTTAAGCTCATCGCTTGAAATATTAAGCGGTGTAGCTGATACATTCTTGAAGGTTATGATGGCTCCGCTGTCCTTTGGAATGATGTCAATGTACACTCTCGTACCCGGCTGGGCGTATTTGTTGATGTTGTTCATCAGATTATCAAACACTCTCCACAGATGTCGTCCATCTGCCTGAATCATGACAGGCGTAACGTCATTTTTAATAATTAAATCAAGATTATTTTTCTTGAATTTTTCTTCATATTCCCCAGCTACCTGTGATAACATAACAGCTGCATCCAGTTCCTCCAGCTCTACGTTTATGCTGCCCGTAGATGCCTTTGACGCTTCGAGTAAATCCTGAATTAATTTTTTCAGACGTGATGACTGTCTGTCGAGAACATCAAGATATTCGCGTACCTTCTCGTTATCTATGTCCTCCTTCTGCAACAGGTCCACATAATTGATAATGGAGGTGAGCGGTGTCTTGATATCATGCGACACATTTGTGATGAGCTCCGTCCTGAAGCGCTCGCTCTTCATTTTTTCAGAGACCGCGGCCTCTATTCCATTGCTCACATTATTCAAATCCTCTCCATGCTTTCTGAAAAACAGCATGAGCCTTGATGTATCAACAGGCTGTGAAAAATCACCGTTTGCTATAGCCTTTGCAGCGCATCTTATCCTGTCATACTGCATGATAAATGCGATAAGCAGCGCAAGCTCTATAAGCTTTATAATGAATATAAATCCAATACTCCCTATTCCAAAGCCTATAAGCTCAAGCAGGCATATGAAACCGAATGCCAGCATACTGATCAAAAACAGCGGTACATTTCTTTCTATCCATGAAAAGCCGTATCTGATTGGGGCAAATACCATCCTGCATAGCTTTTTGACAGGCTTTAAGAAAAATCTAACAACATAGTAGCACAGTGTATGCTTCCAGAACTCATGTGCCCTGATTCTTACGTATGTTGTCAGGATTGCTTCAAGCGAAACCATGGTTGCCGCCAGACAAATGAGTGCCACCACCGGAAGCTGCTTTATAAGCAAAAAGCCTGCCGGAAATACCATAAAGTCTGCAAACATTGTCACTCCAAGCATCACCTCATACGGCAGCCTGTCATATAATCGTAATTTAATTTCTTCCGAATCCTCACGTTTTCCGGCAACTGTCAGCAGATACCCCGCTGTAATCACAAAACCAAGTATAAATATGACAAACAATACACTTAAATGAGCCTCTGTAAATTCCATGACGTCAAGTAAGCTGTCTGCCTGATTGAAGTAATCGCCCTTTTCCTGAAGCTGCTGCGGAAGCTTTGCATACACATAATAGTACTCAGGCTTATCTTCCGTTTGGGTGTATGGATAGTACACAATTCCGGTATCCGATATATTAAAGGTATCCGGTAAAAGCTCATAGCTCTCATTCACCTGCTCCACCACTTTTATGATTTCGTAGCTGTCATAATAAATATCCTCATCATAATCGTAGTAAGAGCCGTCACTATCAAAGCGCGAATCGCCGTCATCACTCAGATTCATGCCACACTTTATATGATTTCCTTTTTCATCATAGCACTTTACATTTTTCCACTCGGCAAAGCCTGTAATATCGAGTGACTGGCCTGTAAACATCTCCTCGTAGGCAAAGTAATTATTTCCATTCTCATCGGTTTTCTCAACTGCCTTATATAAGCCAAGCGAGCTGTTATCGTTAGAGCCTGTCATCACCCTCACCTTTGGAATGACATAAGCGGTACCATCATTCAGGCACAGATAAAAGAGCCCGTTTGTCTTGGAATACATGATTGAGCTGATTCTCTCACTGTTCATACTGTTTGATGCATCGTCTGACTCTTCATAGCTGCCGCTCATTGCATCCCACAGATATGATAGCCTGTTCCACTTTAAGTTCTTTGCCTTGTAGCTAAAAATATAATCCGGATTTGATATTTCATCCACACTTGAATACACCTTTGCTGCATCAGATTTTACATCTACCTTGTCCTCTGATGTTTCATTACTCTTTACCACTGCGGCCTGCAGATTTGTATCGTCCATCATCTGCGAAAATGCATTGTCATCACCGGATTCATAATTGTACACCATCTGTCTGCTATAGGCTCCTGCAATATTCGCATGAATTTCATCCCTTAGCTGTGCTGTGCTTTCATAATTGTTTGTATACACTGCAACTAACGTTGTTACAACAAGCCCTGCCGCCATGACCGAGCATACTATAAATGCCGCCAGCTTAAGCCACAGATTTCTTGATATTTTTTTCATATCATTCACCTTCCATTTTATAGTGCTTCACTTGACAAAGCTGTATCAAGCATGCACCTATTCAGCGTCAATTTTGTATCCGCGTCCCCAGATGACCTTTAAGTACCTTGGCTCAGCCGGATTTATCTCAACCTTTTCTCTGAGATGACGGATATGTACCGCCACCGTGTTTTCTGTCCCATACGGCTCATCCTTCCAGACCTTTGCATATATCTGATTCGGCGAATACACCTCGCCCGGATGCTCCATGAGAAGCTTCAAAATATCGTACTCTGTACGTGTGAGATTTGCTGCCTCGCCATCAACTGTCACCGTCTTTGATTTGTCATCGAGCTCAATGCCGCCTATTACCAGCTTTCCTACGCTTGTATTGCCCGCGCCGAGAAGCATGTATCTCCTGATTTGCGACTTCACCCTCGCCTGCAGCTCTACCGGGTTAAACGGTTTCGTCACATAGTCGTCTGCTCCGACCGTGAGCCCGAGTACCTTGTCAGTGTCCTCACTTTTGGCAGTGAGCAGTATGACCGGCACATTAGAGATTTTTCTGATTTCCACCATCGCCTCTATGCCGTCCATGACAGGCATCATAATATCCATCAGGACAAGATGCACATCATTGTGTTTTACTATATCGAGCGCCTCCAGCCCGTTTCGCGCCGGGATTACCTCGTAGCCATCGCTGGTCAAATAAATGCTGATTGCCGATACAATGTCTTTTTCATCATCACATACTAATACTTTATACATAATTGCCTCCGGAAGTTTTATGTTGATCTTATTGTATCAATTGTAACATTAAAATCCAATTATGTAACACATTAAGATTTGTTTAAGAAATAATCTTAATGAAACTCAAAAGAAGCTCCGATTTACTGATATCAAATCGAAGCTTCTTTTCTTAGTTAGATTATTATATTAGTTATTTACTATATACGTTAATTTATTATTATGATTAAAGTGGTAAAATACCTTTTGGCCCTCATATCATTATAATAACCGGTTGATTTGTTTACTTCGCCCGGAATTTCTTTGCCAGCACCTTTGTCAGGATGTTGATTAAGAATACAATTACGAGAAGAACAACCGCAATTCCAAATGCCTGGTCGAATTTTCCTTCACTTGTCGCTGCAAGGTAGAGCTTGATGGTAAGTGTTCCACCTGACTGCATTATCTTTGAAAAATATCCGCTGGCAACCTTTGGAAGCATTCCTGCACTTCCTGCCGTAAAAAGGAGTGCTGCTGACTCACCTACTATTCGGCCGATTGCAAGGATAACACCTGTGATGATTCCCGGCATGGCTGACGGCAGCAGGATGGTGCGGATGGTATGCCATTTTCCGGCTCCAAGTCCGACTGCTCCGTGTCTGTAGCTGTCCGGTACAGTTTTAAGCGCCTCCTGTGTATTTCTTGTGATGAGAGGCAGCACCATGAGTGTCAGTGTCAGTGAGCCTGTCAGGATACTGTAGCCAAAGCCTATTGTCTGTCCAAAGAACATCATTCCGAAGAGGCCAAAGATGATTGACGGTATTCCTGCAAGTGTCTCTGTGGCAAACTCTATTGTGGATACGAGCTTACCCGGCTTTGCATACTCATTCAAGTACACAGCTGCTCCCACTCCGACAGGAGTAGCTATGAGCATGGTGATAATTATGATGTAAAGTGTATTGAGCAGGTTTCCCGCTATTCCGACAGTGCCTCTTAATACAGATGTCTCGCTGGTCATAAACTGCCAGTTGACCTGGCCGATTCCCCTGACAAATACATATATGATGATTCCCGCAAGCAGCACTACCGATAATGCTGCGCACAGATATATGAAAAAATATACTACATCATCGCCTATTCTGCGACGTTTTCCATTTATACTAGTCATTTTCCACAGCTCCTTTCTTTTTGAGTTTCATAAGGGTGAGGTTGATTATCATGATAAACACAAAAAGCACAAGACCTACTGAGAAAAGCACCTGTCTGTGAAGTCCGCTGGCGTATCCCATCTCGCTGACGAGCTGTGTGGTAAGGAAACGCACTGAGTTGAACGGAAGTGGAAAGCTTACCGTTCCACCGGCTACCATGTTGATAGCCATCGCTTCTCCGAGCGCACGACCTATTCCGAGCACAATTCCTGTCATGATTCCTGACTTTGCTGCAGGAACCGTCACTTTAAATATTGTCTGTATCTTTGTTGCTCCAAGAGCAAGGGATGCCGCTCTCATCTGCTGCGGTACTGCCTGTATTGATGATACGCTCATGTTGATTACCGTAGGAAGAATCATGATTGCAAGCACTATGATTGCTGCAAGCAGATTTGATCCGCCGGTAAACTGATGTGTTGCTGAGTTTGCAAAAATATGTTTCTCCAGCTTGTATAATACCGGATTAAGTATCATAAGTCCTAAAAGTCCATAGATTACTGATGGAATGGCTGCAAGCAGCTCTACTGCCGGCTGCACTACCGCTGAGAGCTTTTTGTTTGACACCTCAGTGAGAAATACTGCCGTAAGAAGAGCAATCGGTACTCCTATGAGTATAGATACCGCAGTTCCTATGATGGATGTGAGGATTATGTACAATATTCCGTAGCTTGGGTCTGCCGCTGTCGGCGCCCATTTTGTTCCGAATAAGAGGTTTAACACTCCGACCTTGAAAAATGCCGGTGCGCCTTTAAGGAACATATAAATTGTTATTGATAAAACTGCGAATATTGCCACAACCGCACATACCGTGAATATTATTTTGGCAACATTCTCTACTATGGATTTATGTTTCATTTGATACTCCTTGTTTCAAAAAGTTCCCCAGGAAACCTGCCATTTCCTGAGGAAACCCTGTATCTTATCGATATGTATTAATACTGATGTCTAATATCGGTGTCTGTATTTTGTATTATTTTTTACTTATACTTACTAGCGATGTCTCGTATCGATGTCTGTATTTCGTATCATTACTATGACCGATAATTTCTACTGAGGGAGGATAAGACCTACCTTCTTGATAACTGCCTGTCCCTCATCTGAGTTTACATAGTCAAACCAAGCTTTAACAATATCGTTCTGCTCGTCAATCTTGCCCTTTGTAGCCATTACGAATGGACGAGAAAGAAGATATTTGCCTGCTACAATGTTTTCCTCTGTTGCCTCTACTCCGTCAATTTTCATTGCTGTTACTGTATCATCAAGCACGTCAAGTGAAACATATCCGATTGCTCCCGGTGTTGAGCCTACCTTTGCAAGAACTGCTCCTGTTGAGTCAAGCTCCTGTGCATATTTGCACTGATCCTTTACATCAAGAAGCTCCTCGAAGGCTCCTCTTGTACCTGAAGCTGCCTCACGGCCGATTGCTACGATTGCCTCATCTTTTCCACCAAGGTCTTTCCAGTTTGAAATCTCACCTGTGTAGATTTTCTTTAAGTCATCTGATGTAAGCTCTGTTACTGAGTTGTCCTTGTCTGTGATTACTGCGATTCCGTCGATTGCTACGATGTTTTCCTCAACGCCGTTTGCTTTCTCATCATCTGTAAGTGCTCTTGATGAATCTCCGATATCTACGCTTCCTGCTGTTACTGACTCGATTCCTGAACCAGAGCCTGTATACTCTACTGTTACTGTTACTCCAGGGTTTTTCTCCATGAATGACTCCTTGAGCGCCTCACAAAGCTTCTCCATTGAAGTACTTCCCGCAAGTGAAAGTGAACCGCTTAAGTTCTCATTTGATGTACCTTCATCTGCGCTTGTATCTGCATTGTTGTCTGCTCCATCTGAGCCTGAGCCACATCCTGTAAATGCTGCTGTCATCATTGTTGCAGCAGTTGCTAAAACTAAAAGTTTTTTCATACGATTTTTCATTTTAATTTCCTCTTTCATTTCTTTCTTGAATTTGTTTCTTTGTTCGTTACAACTGATATAGTAATGGGGAAATGTAAAATGCAAAATCATTAGTGTGTAAAATGCATGTAAAAAAATATTTTTAATTTACTGTACGATTGTAAATTCATATCCTCCGGTGGCTGTACATCTGTCCTGCCGGATGGTGGCTCTTTGAGCGTGGGAGTCTCTTTATTTGTACTTTCATCTGCTGTATTGCCGAATGTATCTGTGTTTGCGTTTTCTGTATCTAAAAGATCCGGGAATGTTCCTCCGTTTCCGTCAATCAGCTTAAGACATGCATCCAACGCCTCGTTTGTACTTATATAGTTTGCAATGTTTATCGTTCCTACAATTGCAATAAGAACAATTGAAACTCATAACATTGCTATGGCTATAAATTTTCTTCGTAATTTTTTGAGCATTTTATCACCTGCACATTTTTTCTATTTCATGTTCTACATCCATTGGGTCCAATGGACTTTCCGCTGTTTCATATGTCAATATAAGATTTTTCCCCTGATAATATCCATTTTCGTTATATTTCAATATCTTTCGATAAGCTTTATTTCGATAATCAGGATTGTCTATCAAGCCAAGATGCTCCCACAGAATTATATCGCCATTTTTCTTCTCAACCGTAAAATCGGGATAATAAATACCATCTGAGATTTTAATCGCCTTCTCGTACTCAAACTTTATATTATTATCATACAAGGCTGTCGCAATAATTACTTCTGATTTTGACCGCACTATAATTCCCATTTTAGTATAAAACTTGAGTGCTTCAGGGTTAGGAACCTGTGTCTTTTCATTTGTCTCTTCATTGTCCTTCTTATCAACTGCTAAAAGTATACTTCTATAATGTTTTTGCTTCAACATTTTCTGGGCATAATCGGTTTTATATTTTTTCCGGGCCTTCCTGTTTGTCTCGAGTAGTCTGAGCTCATTTATTGTATCCTTCAAATAAAGCTCCAGATATTTTTTATTGACAAGATTTCTGATTTCTTTATCATTTTTCTTTGATAAATACTCTCTTCTGCCATTTTTCCAAACATACCATTTAACATTTCCATCCTTTTGTGTTGGATAGATTGTCCCTTCCTCAGTGATGGTCTCCAGCCTTTCCTGAATCTCTAATATCTCACTTTCCAACCAATGGATTCTATTATCTATTGAACTTATTTTATTTTCCTCCTAACTCTTTGCATCATGTGATGCCATGTATGTGATTCTAACAGTAATTCAATTGTTTTTGTGGGGAATATGATAATTGAAAAATCCAGCATTTTCTAAATAAGAAGACAAAAAAAGTGAATTTTCAGAAAAAATAAAAATAATTATTGCTCAAGATTCATAGGTGCCCCTGCCATATGGAAACATTTCTACCCAAATATTATGATTAAAGGTTCAAAAGGTATCATCGATGCATGCTTGCATGCAATTCGATGTATACCTTAGTGACACGCACCACACCGAGAAAGTAGCAATTTGCTGCGGGGACGCAGAAAATTAGCGGACTTCGAGGTGTAGTCAGATTATGGAAATGCGTAGCATGTAGCAATCTGATTAATCATAAATGAGGGGCAAAATACCTTTTGCCCCTCATATCATTATTATCTTGTATGAATAAAATAAACTATGCATTATTGCTTTCTATGAATGAAATAAACTATGCATTATTGCTTTCTATGAATGAAATAAACTCAGCAGCATTTCTCGGTTTTGAGAAATAGTAGCCCTGAATGTAATCTATTCCAAGCTCATCCAGTTTTGCCAACTGCTCCTTCTCCTCGATTCCCTCAGAAACAATCTCAAGCTTTAGCTTTTGAATCATGCCCATTGCGGCATCCATAACCGGCTTGCCCTTTCCGTTGTCAAAATATGCATTTGTCATGCCTCTGTCAAACTTCACAATGTCAATCGGCATATCAACAATATAGCTTAAATTTGACTGACCTGTGCCAAAATCATCCAGCGCAAACCTCACTCCCACCTTACGCAGGGCATTCATATTATCAAGCAGTATCTTTTTTTCAGTGATAGATGCAGACTCTGTAATCTCAAGTACAATATCATTTGCATCCACATGATATTTCTCCATAATTGCAATAAAATCCTGCGCTAAATGGTCATAAGCACACTGCACCACTGACAGGTTGCATTCAATATACTCAATTCCCATCGCATGTATATCATGCTGTACAATAAATCTGCACACTATCTCAAACACGCGCTCTCCAAGCCTTAAAATGAGTCCCCGCTTCTCAGCTACAGCAATAAACCTGCCCGGAGGTATGATATTTTCCTCGCGCGACCTTATTCTGACAAGCGCCTCCGCAGAGGTGAATTTATGCGTTTTAGTGTTATAAATAGGCTGGTAAAATACCTCAACACGGTTATCGCGCAATGCCTCTATTATCTCATTCTCAACCGAATTTTCATCATATATGTGCTCAATGACTTCATTATTTATGAGCATCACGCCGCGCCCCGTAAACTCAGCTCTGTTACGCTTGGCATATTGAAAAAGCCCCAGTATATCCGATGGTCTCCGCACAAGCTCAGTAGACCTTAGATAATATATTTCCCCAAACAGCATCGTCATATTGTCACCGCCCCATGGCTTGTCGAACCTGCGTTCCAATATTCCGATTGTTTTTTCTGCACTATCAGTATTCTCAAAAACCAGCAGATACTCGTTTGCCGAGCTTCTAAAAACATAATTATCAGGCAGCTTATTTATAAAAGAAACCACCTCATAAAAAATACTTTTTTCCATCTCGCGGGTGAAAAAATCATTTTCATTGCTTCCATAGCGAATACACACTATCGATACATCATTCCCCTGTCCATATGCCTCCTTCATGTATTCAAAAAGGGCATTGAGGTTGAAAAACCCTGTATCCCTGTCAATATTTGCCATCGGATTTTCAAGCATAATAAAAAGGATAAGCACACCTATCACACTCGCAAAGCTGACAATCAATATTTTTTTATCTATAAACTGAATAACCGCCGATATAAACATAAGAGCTACCCAAACCTGCATGCTCTTTCTTCTTCTCGGATTTATAGCCGGACTGTATTTTTTTGTCAGCATTAGAATAAGCGCCAGCAGAATTACAGTTACTGCATATGTTATAATAACAGCCGGACCATATGTATAAACTATATTATCCGAATCATAAATTTTAATCGGTACGACCATTATCAGAATATCAGTTAAGATTCCAAATATCCACAGCCGCTTTCTCCACTTGCGCTCAAGCTCTTTTTTCCTGAAAATATCCACGCATATATACCAGAAGGCCACCATGGCAACCCATGTAACCGTCCAGAGATATAATTTGCAGATAATATTGGTAGCAGTATGAGGATATCCGCTTCTTTTTTCAATTGCAACAAGTGCGAAAATATCAAAGAAAAGTGACAGCAAGCCTGCAATCCATACCTCAACAAAAGCCTTCGATGTATGTAATATAATCTTTTTCTGCGAAATATAAAAATACATTATTACGAACATCACCGCAATGGCACACATTTGTGAAACAATATTCATATCCCCTATTTCCTGTACCTTTCCTAAATCAAACCAATACCCTAGTACTATTTTACTGTTATTTTACCAATAAAGCAATATATTGTTTTGATTTACAAAGAACTAAATAAAAAAGTTACTATTCACACTGAACAGTAACAAAAAAACACGCTATGCGCGTGCTCCAAAATAATACAGTCGATAACTATTCAGATACATACATAAATAAATCGGCGTGACAAGATTCGAACTTGCGACCTCTACGTCCCGAACGTAGCGCTCTACCAAACTGAGCCACACGCCGTCTGCAATTCGTTTTGCAACTATTAAATAATATCACAATGTATAAATTTTGTCTACCCCATAATATATATTTATGGTATGATTTATGCTGTATAAGATGATAAAAATTTACACTATTGTGCCCAGCCTCACAGCGAGGTATCATACCCATGGCAGAACTGTAATTTAATCACGTAATTATTTTCTTTATACTATGAAGCCGGCCCGACAGCGCAGCGATCGGCTTAGCACCACGGTATATAAATTATAAGGAGAATATCATGACAAATCAGACAAATCACACCAATCACATAAATCACATAAATAAAACAGCTATAATAACCGGAGCTTCACGCGGTATCGGTGCCGCCATTGCCAAAAAGCTGGCTTCCTGTGGCTATAACCTCTCACTTTGCTGCCGCAATTCATCTGACAGGCTAAAGGCACTGGCTGATGAGCTTCACTGTGCATACGGAATTGAGGTGCTATGCTACACCGGAAATGTAGGAGACTTTTTCTTTGCCAAGGATATGGTTACGAATACCATTTCCCATTTTGGCCATATAGATGTGCTCATTAACAATGCCGGCATATCGCATATCGGGCTACTGAGCGACATGACACCGGAGGAATGGAACAATATCGTGGCGATAAATCTGACCGGTGTTTTCAACTTTACAAAGCTCGTCACCCCTTATATGGTTGCCGATAAATGTGGCCGCATACTACAGATTTCATCTGTCTGGGGCAATGTCGGAGCCTCCTGTGAGGTGGCATACTCAGCCTGCAAGGGCGGTATAAATGCATTTACCAAGGCACTCGGCAAGGAGCTTGCGCCATCGCATATTCCGGTAAATGCCATAGCCTGCGGTGTCATAGATACCGATATGAACCGCTGCTTTGATGAGACAGAACGCGCTGAGCTGGCCGATGAAATCCCTGCCGGACGCTTTGCCACAGCCTGTGAGGTCGCAGATATGGCTTACTCCGTCATCACTGCACCTGATTACCTCACAGGACAGATAATCACTTTTGATGGTGGCTGGATTTAAAATTGTAATTTTAATTTTCGTATTTTTTAGATATTTGTTGATTTTTGTAATTATTGTGTTACAATTCACTTATGAATAGTATAAATAACTTTCTATTAGAAAAGCAACTATCAACCATTAGTACAACTGTGCCTGACAGGCTTGATTATCTGATGAGGCTCCACAACTTGACCAACATTGCTCTTTCTGAAATCATGTGCTGTGCAGAATCAACTATTTCAGGCTACAGGACAGGCCGTAGAGTGCCTGACATTTTTGTCATTTGCCATTTAAGTACAATTTTTGGTGTCACACCCAATTATTTTCTTGGATTCACAGACGAAATTTGTCCAACTCACAACTGATTATGTGATATATACAATGCCTTCCGGTATCACTTCATAACCATCACAGGCTACTGATGCAAATGTCACATAAAATATATTGAAAAATGAAAGGGGGAAATGTTACAGTCTAAGCCAAAACCGTAACAAAAAACAGCCCGGTGCACATATCACAATGTGTTCCGGGCTGTTTTTTTGTTATTCTGCCACAAGTATTATCGTGGTCCTTGCAGGAACTCTTATGGTGTTGACACCCAAAAGCTCTGTCTTTTCCGTGAAGTCCTCTCCGTCAAAATACTCTGCATTGGTGTTGGTGTCCACATGCCAGTGTTTTCCGTTCGGAAGCACCGGAAGCTGCATTACAAGCGGCTCCCAATATGCATTCATGCAATAGAATACAATATCATCCTCCGTGTCCTCCTCATTTCTTCCGGCATACATAATGCCGATAAGCTTTGTCTTGTAATCCGTTGAGGCATTGAACGGTGTACCGTTGTGCACACTGATTTCCGGGAACTGGCAGGATGAAGGCTTTGTCATCTTTCTGAGTATAGGATGCTCTTTCCTGAACTGAATCATATGACGCACGAAATCATGGATTTCCTTGAATTCCTCAAGCCTGCTCCAGTCGAGCCAAGAAATGATATTGTCCTGACAATACGCGTTGTTGTTTCCAAACTGGGTGTTACAGAACTCATCGCCCGCAAAAAACATCGCCGGGCCACGGCTGCACAAAAGCGCTGCAAATGCATTCTTTATAAGGCGCCTTCTAAGTCCGTTTACATTTGGATCGTCTGTCTCGCCCTCTGCGCCACAGTTCCAGCTATGTCCGTTGTTGTCTCCGTCTGTGTTATTCCAGCCGTTTTTCTCATTGTGCTTTTCATTGTATGAGTAAAGGTCATACAGTGTAAAGCCATCATGACAGGTCAGGAAATTGACTGATGCCTTGTGTCCTCTGCTCTCCGGGCTGTAAAGGTCGCGTGAGCCGGTGATACGTGTGATGGCATTTCCCGCCATACCGTCATCGCCCTTTAAAAAGCTTCTCATGTCATCCCTGTATCTGCCGTTCCACTCAGCCCATCTGTTCCATGATGGGAAGCTTCCCACCTGATACAGTCCGCCTGCATCCCAGGCCTCTGCTATGAGCTTCATCTTGCCAAGTACCGGGTCGAATGCCAGCGACTCAAGAATCGGCGGATTGGCCATAGGTGCACCGTTTTGGTCTCTTCCGAGAATGGAAGCCAGGTCAAATCTGAAGCCATCCACTCTGTACTCAATGGCCCAGTGTCTCAGACAGTCTATGATAAAGCTGCGCACAACAGGATGATTACAGTTCATAACGTTTCCACAGCCACTGAAATTGTAGTAGTGTGCATCCGGTGTAAGCATATAGTACACGTTATTGTCTATTCCCTTGAAGGAGAAGCACGGTCCCATCTCATTTCCCTCAGCGGTATGGTTGAACACCACATCAAGAATGACCTCTATGCCATTTTCCTTTAAAGCCTTTATCAGCGATTTCAGCTCTTCTCCCTCGTGGTTGTGCTCCTCGTTGAAGGCATAGCTGGTATTCGGTGCAAAAAATGATACTGTGTTGTAGCCCCAGTAATTGTAAAGCTGCACACCATCGACCACTCTCGCGCTCTCCATCTCATCAAACTCAAAAATCGGCATGAGCTCCACTGCATTTATTCCAAGGTCCTTAAGATACGGAATCTTATCCTTCAAACCGGCAAATGTGCCCGGTGCGCTGACTCCAGAGGACTTATCCTTTGTATAGCCCCTCACATGTGTCTCATAAATCACAAGGTCCTCAAATGGTTGCTCAAGCTGCTTTATGTTGCCCCAGTCAAAGCTGCTTTTTACAACTCTGGCTCTGTACTCAAAATCCTTGCCACCCTCCGGCTTTTCTCCCCATTTTCGCTGTCCAGTAACCGCTCTGGAATATGGGTCTAAAAGGACATTTTCCTCGTTAAACAAAAGTCCCTTTGCCGGCTCATATGGTCCGTCAAACGAAAATGCATACTCAAATTCATCCGGCTTTATATCAAAAACAAGCATGGAGTAGGTATCTCCTATCCTATATGAATCAGGAAACGGAATCCTCGCATACGGTTTTGGTGCCTGTGGCTTGAACAATAAAAGAGTACACCTCGTTGCCCCATGAGAATTGATAGTAAAGCTCACTCCGTTCGATGCCACGCACGCTCCGTACATTCTGAAAAAGCCCGGACGTATCTTAAATCCCTCTACCACATCAAGCGGCAGCAGGCCTGTATTTACTACATCCTCATGCTTTTCTTCTTTACTGCGCTCTCTCCACATATACATATTGCTCTTTGCTCCCTTACTATATTTGTATGATGGTACATGCCTTTTGTTGCATGACTGCTTTTTATCTTAATTCGTAAAAAAATGATATTGTAACTATTCAGCCCTTCTTTTTCTCAGTGGTTCTGAATAGTTACCTACTGTTAATTTACATGCAGCTTTCCAAGCCCATCAATTTCTATTTTACTATAATTTTGTGAATATGTGTTCATTAAATTGCATATCTCCTGAGCTTTTTCGCCCGAAGCCACTGTCGGCCTGAAATCATTGTATGAGCTTACGCTGCTTAAGGTGCATGGAATAATCTGAGCATCTATGCCCGGCTGCAATTCACCATTTATCAGAGTAAATGCCTGCTGATAAATCGCCGTGTTCTTGTCTGCCGGATTTTTATTGCCTCCGAAGCAGAAATTTCCAAGACTGTAGCATATCATTTTGCCGTTATAGACCTCCATCCCCTGCAGTACATGAGGGTGGTTTCCGACTACCAGGTCTGCTCCCCAGTCGATGATACGATGTGCTGCCGCCTGCTGATAGTCATTAGGGTAATGGTCACCCTCTATGCCCCAGTGGCAGCATGCGATAACTATCGCCGCTCCCTGTTCACGAAGCTGCGCTATACCGTTTTGGATATATGCCTCTCGGTCACCGTTTTGTGACAAAAGGCTGACCGACACTATTCCAATCCTTGTCCCATCAGCCGTCTCGTAAATACCGGTATGATCATTGAAGCCATACACTATCCCGGCATTGTCGAGCACATTTCTCGTATCGTCAAGTCCCTGCTGTCCATAGTCGTATGTGTGATTATTTCCAAGACTGCAGGCCTCGATGGAGCTGCCCGTCATAATTCCGATGAAGCCAGGCTTTCCTTTAAGGTTCCAGCGCTTTTCTACGCGATCCGTCGCATCCGATAGCACACACTCCAGATTGATGAGTGTCATATCGTCAGCCTCAAAAATATCTCTCACACCGCCGAAAAAGTAGTCCTGTCCCTTTGAGTCATAATAAGAATTAAAGCTTCCGTCATAGCTTTGCTCCTGATTGTTGCCGAGTGTACAGTCTCCTGTAGCCGTAATCACTATGGTTGACATCTGTGGCTGCTGTGTATCCGCTTCTGTTGCATCAGCTTTGGTTGCATCAGACTGTGTACTCTCTGTGCCTTCTGCCGTACTGTCAACGGCATTCTCATCTTCTTTTCCGGTATCCGATGTGTCTTTAACTACATCCACACCATTCCGGTTAGCGGCTTCCTTTATATTATCTCCAATATATTCTTTTCCTATGAGTGCTCCCGCCATAATGATGCATAAAACCAAAAGCACACATAATAGAATTTTTAATCCCTTGTTTTTCATAGTTCTCCTCATATGTAATCTTATACTGTGTTGTATTTGAAAAAGCTTTATTCAGAATCACCACACACCCTTAAAATATCAACCGTGTGCGCACTTGCTCCCATCAGGTCTGCTCTCTCACATGTTGAAAGATGATACTGTACAAACATATCAAACTCTTCCTCGTCAAGAGCATTCAAAAATGGCCTGATATAATTTGCCGCGCCATCGGCTGCTATTATCTTTTCGCGTGTAAGGGCTGCCTGTGCATTTAATGCCTCTATATCTTCTAATCGGACAAAACTGTACAAATCATTAGCTTTTTCTGTACAATGGAAGCTCTCATCCAGCATTCCGCCCTCTATGCCCTCTTTTATATGCTTCTCCTTTATGGCATAGGTTATCACGCTGTACTCATTCATAATGTATGCTACAAGTATGTAACCACCAGGTTTTGTCACCCTTTTTGCCTCATTCAATGCGGCAAGCTTTTCCTCTGCCGACTTCAGATGATACATCGGTCCGAATACGAGTGTGAGGTCAAATTCATCGTTTCCAAACTTTTTAAGCTTTGTGGCATTACCCTGGTATGCCTTTACTTTATCGCTCTTTTGCTTCAGTCTGCCGAGGTTATGCTTAACTAACTCAAGTGCCGTCACATCATAGCCTTCCTCGGCAAGAGGCACTGAATATCTGCCTGTTCCCGCACCGACATCCAGGATTTTAATCTGTGAGCGAAGATCAAGCTGCTTCTCATTCATCAAGCTGCCAAGACAATCGTGTATATACTTCATGGAGGTGATAAACTCTACCCTGCCGTGACGGCTGTTCAGGCGCTTTTCCTCGTTGAATTTGTTATAGTATTCTTCTAATTCTGTCACGTATATTCCTCCCTGTATTATTCCTCGATATGCTCGCGTCCCTGCGCAATGATTGTGCGCACATGTCCGTCGGCAAGCGAATAAAACACTGATTTGCCCTCACGTCTGCTGTTTACGAGCTTGTTTGCCTTTAATATCCTAAGCTGATGTGATATGGCGGACTGTGTCATGTTGAGCACCTTTGCAAGGTCGCAGACGCATACCTCCGCTTCAAACAACACAAAGAGGATTCTGATCCTGGTGGAGTCGCCAAATACCTTAAAAAGCTCTGCAAGGTCGTAGAGCTCGGTTTCCTCAGGCATTGTATCATTTACTATTTTCAGAAGGTCTTCGTGGATTTCGTTGCAGTCGCAACATTCTATCTGTTCATTTATGTTTTCGCTCATGGTGGTGTCCTTTCTGCGTTATTTTTGCGCTATATTGCGTTATTTTTACTTTATTGGCTATAGGGCGGGTGCTCCGCATAAATTGCATATGCCCTCGCTCAGTATTGCGATATTAAGACTCTGTAGGAATTATGATTTAGGTTTTGGCTATAGGACGCAACCGGCTTTTAGCGCCGTCCGTGGCGCTAACGCCTTGTCCGTACGTCCATGCACGGACATTGCTGTGTTTTGACATAATTCCAACAGACTCTAAATATCTCCATATTCGCGATGTCACATGCAATTTCTGCAAGCACCCTTTGGTTTTGGCTCATTGAAGGGTATGGACGCGTCGTATTGGCGGGAGCGTAACTGCTCAGTGCCTTCGCAGTTACGGGGCTGGTCCGGATGCGTGTAAGGGCACTGCAGGAATTTACTTAGCTTTTGTTTATTAGCTATTGCCGTTTAATTGTCTTTTGTTACTGTCACACTTTCGTGTGAACAGTAACTTCTTTTATTATACGCGAAAGACAGAGTGCACCTCTTGGGTGCATTCTGTCTGGTATTTTTTATATAGTGGTTTTATGGCATTTTGATATCTGCTCTTTGATATCTGCTCTTTTGGCTCTATGCATTTAGAGCTTGTGTACGAATAATGCGCGGATTGCATTTAGCACTGCTATCACCATTACTCCTACGTCTGCAAATATTGCGAGCCACATATTGGCTATTCCGACTGCTCCGAGCACTAGGCAGATCAGCTTGATGCCTATTGCGAAGTATGTGTTTTCATATACTATTCGCAGGCATTTGCGCGATATTTTTATTGCTTTTGCTATCTTTAGCGGATCATCATCCATGAGGACGATATCTGCGGCTTCGATTGCCGCATCTGAGCCCATGGCGCCCATTGCAATTCCGATATCTGCTCTTGAGAGCACCGGTGCATCATTGATTCCGTCTCCGACGAAGGCGAGCTTTTCTTTGCTGCCCTTTCTTGCGAGCAGTTCCTCCACCTTTGCCACTTTATCACCCGGTAATAGCTCACTGTATACTTCATCAATTCCCAGCTCGGCCGCTACTGAGTCGGCTACTGTCCTCGAATCGCCTGTAAGCATTATTGTACCTTTTATTCCGGCTTTTTTCAATGCCTTTATTGCTGCCGCTGAGGTTGGTTTTATCTTATCTGAGATAAGGATATAGCCCTCATATCTGCCGTCTATTGCGATATGGACTATGGTGCCGACCTTGTCAGTTTCACTGTAGCTTAAGCCCAGCTTTTTCATAAGCTTGTAGTTTCCTGCCGCTACAGATACGCCATCTACCTTTGCGGTGATTCCGTGGCCGCTGATTTCCTCAACGTCTGTCACGCGGGTTCTGTCGATTCCCTTTCCATATGCCTTCTGTAAGCTCCTGCTGATTGGATGCGATGAGCTGCTCTCTGCAAGTGCTGCGTACTCGAGCACCTTTTCTCTATCGAGCGTATTGTCGTAGACTCCTGCCACCTCGAAAACGCCCTCTGTCATGGTGCCGGTCTTGTCAAATACAACGTATCTGGTCTGTGATAAGGTCTCAAGATAGTTTGATCCCTTTACAAGAACACCCTCGCGGCTGGCGCCTCCGATTCCTGCAAAAAAGCTGAGTGGAATACTGATGACCAGCGCGCACGGACAGCTTATTACAAGGAAGGTAAGTGCCCTGTATATCCATATGCCCCACTGTGGTTCAACTGACATGAAAAGTATTCTGACAATCGGTGGCAGTATCGCAAGTGCAAGTGCACTGTAGCAGACTGCCGGAGTGTAATACTTGGCAAATTTTGATATGAAGTTTTCTGATTTTGATTTCTTTGAGCTTGAATTTTCAACGAGGTCAAGTATCTTTGAAACCGTTGATTCGCCAAACTCTTTGGTCGTTTTAATCTTTAAAACACCGGACATATTGATGCATCCGCTGATTATCTCATCACCGCATTTTGCATCCCTCGGCACGCTCTCACCTGTAAGCGCGCTGGTGTTTAATGTAGATGAGCCCTCAACTATCACACCGTCGATAGGAACCTTTTCTCCGGGCTGTACCACGATTACCGAGCCGATAGCAACCTCATCAGGATCAACCTGGGTGAGCTTTCCGTCCACCTCAATATTGGCATAGTCGGGTCTGATGTCCATGAGCTCGCTGATATTCTTACGGCTCTTTCCGACTGCATAGCTCTGAAACAGCTCTCCTATCTGGTAGAAGAGCATAACTGCTATAGCCTCTGTATAGTCACCATTCTCATAGAGCGCAACCGCTATCGCACCTACAGTGGCAACCGCCATCAGGAAGTTTTCATCAAATACCTGCTTGTTTTTGATTCCCTTAAATGCTTTTTTCAGGATATCGTATCCTATAACCAGATAAGGCACCATGTAAAGCAGGAACCTGATAATTCCCTTAACCGGTATGAAATGTAATATAATCATGAGTACCGCTGCGATTATGATACGCGCAAGTACTTTTTTCTGCTTTTTATTCATACGCCATAGCTCCATTCATTATAATCTCTTGATAATCACCCTTACTATAGCGCAGGCATTGAAATAATATCGTTTGTCATTCCTGCGCCCGGCAATTTATAAGAAAATCTCGCAGTCGTCCTCTACCTTTTTACAGTTCTTAAGAACCTCCTGCATAACCGCCTTTGCATCCTGTCCCTCTTCAAAATCAACGCTCATCTTTAGTGTCATGAAATTGACTGTAGCATCCTTTACACCTGCTGTATTCTTTGCGGCATCCTCCATCTTGTTGGCGCAGTTAGCGCAGTCTACATCGATTTTGTAAGTCTTCTTCATAGTGGTGTTCTCCTTATTTTCATTAATTATTTATTTTACTGTACGTTTTTTATTGAACATATGAATGATTGTTCATATGTTGATTTTATTATAGCACCTTTTGTACTGTTGTCAATACACAATATGCATCTAAACACAAAATTTATTCACATACTCTATTCACATAATTAATCTCATAGTTTATGATTCAGGCTTCATCTGTGATATTTTCTTTCCAGCTGCTTCCCTCTTCTATCCCATTTGCCGTAAGCCATTCATCCTCAACCTCTACATGACGCTGTCTGCCGTTTTCGTCCTCGAGATAAACCACGCATTTTGCTTTTGCGCCATCTGCTCTTTCCTCACAGCCAAAATCAGCCTCATATATGTGTGTTACCGTATACATCTTCACTCTACCTTCTTTCATATGATTTTGCATGACATAAATATATAGAAACTTCCCACATGTACAGGTGGATGTGTCCACTCTAAATATCATGTGGGAAGCTGTTTATCAACTATATTTATGATTAGAGGGGCAAAAAGTATTTTGCCCCTCATTTATGATTAATCAGATTACTACATGCTACGCATTCCCGTAATCTGACTACACCTCGAAATCCGCTAATTTCCTGCGTCCCCGCAGCAAATTGCTACTTTCTCGGTGTAGTGCGGGTCACTAAGGTATACATCGAATTGCATGCAAGCATGCATCGATGATACCTTTTGACCCTTTAATCATAATGCTGCTTTAATAGCTGCAAGCAGCTCATCATATGTCTCATATGCAGGAAGCTCAGGGTAGTCCTTCTTGATGGCATCTGTGCTTCTGAAAAGGAAACCTGCCTTGCTGGCCTGTATCATGCCTAAATCGTTGTGGCTGTCACCGCTTGCGATGGTATCGTATCCGATAGACTGCAGTGCCTTTACAGTTGTAAGCTTTGACTGCTCACATCTCATTCTAAAGCCTGTAATCTCGCCATCTTCAGCAACCTCAAGCTCGTTACAAAAGATTGTCGGCCAGCCGAGCTTATTCATGAGCGGGCCTGCAAACTGTGAAAATGTATCACTGATGATGATTACCTGTGTGATTGAACGAAGCTCATCCAAAAACTCCTTTGCTCCCGGCATTGGATCTATCTTTGCGATTGTCTCCTGGATTTCTTTTAATCCGAGTCCGTACTCCTTTAAAATATTTATTCTATAGTTCATGAGCTTATCATAATCCGGCTCATCTCTTGTTGTCTTTTCAAGCTCAGGAATGCCTGTCTCCTTTGCAAATGCAATCCAGATTTCAGGTACCAATACTCCCTCAAGGTCTAAGCATACAATATTCATTTTGATTCCTCCGTGTGTTTTATTCTGTGGATTTCGATGAAGCTCAATATACTTGTCAGGTAACTATTTAAGCAGCCTTGAATAGTTACCTGATATTTAGTTCACCGATTTAATCCAGTAAAGTATATCATACAAGACGACGGTCTACAATAGAATTATACGTGATTTTCAAAGGATTTTCAGTAAATCATTATTACCGTCCATTACGCTCGCTGGCTTTTGCACACGCACCGGCTTCCGCAGAGAAGACGCCCTCATCATCTATAATATTTCCGCTCTCAACATGCTTTTTCAGGATATTGTTAAACGCATAATCCCAGATTTTCTCTGAGCCAAGTGCTGTGCGCTTATTTCTGCCGAGTATCTGCGACAGCTTTACACTGTGCTCACGCCATGAAAGCCCGTCCGATGCATCGTTTAGGAGCATTGGCTGGATATTGTCCATGGTGCGGGCAAATCTGGCTTCCGGTGTCTGCTGCGCCTCAAATTCCTCCCACAGCTCTAAAAGCGGCTCGCCCTGTTCCTTTGGCAAGAGTCCGTATATACGCTCCGCCGCCTTCTGCTCACGCTCATGCTGTGTGGCCTTGCCTGCCTCATCATAGGCATATGTGTCTCCTGCGTCAATCTCTACTATGTCGTGTATCAAAAGCATTCCTACTGTCTTTAGCACGTCTATCTTCTCATTGGCATACTCGCTCAAGAGCATGGTCATGATAGCCATATGCCAGGCATGCTCCGCATCATTTTCCTTGCGGCTTGCATCAGCTAAATAAGTCTGGCGGAATATCTCCTTTTCCTTGTCGATTTCTCTGATGAAATCAAGCTGTTTTTCTAATCTTTCTTTTTGCTGCATCATTTTACTTGTTCCTTCTTCCTATCCTATCCGATTTTTAAATATGGTCTCAAGTGTTTAATCAATTCATGTACTTTTGTGCCTGGAGCTGAACTTGCAGGAGTTTTTCCTTCATTCATTGCATCCAAGCGTTCAGCATTTGTTATTGCAAAATCCATGAAAGGTCTCAGAATTTGGAACATATCTGCCCTTCCCTTTGAATATTCTCCCTGTCCAATATTCTTTAACCATTCAGATAGTTTTGGCCAGTAATCACTTCTATGAATATCTGACTGAACAAAACTGAAATGAAGCAAAAACCAAAGTTCAATACACTGATTTGACCAGATAGCATGATATTGTGTTTCCTCTGTAGACATATTAATGCATAATTCATTTGTTTTATTGATGCGTTTTGCCGGAAAATCATCAGTATCATAGACTATCCAGACATGCTTATATCCATTCGGATTGTTCATGACCAGATTCATTGCCTTATCCAAAAAACTAAGCGTATTGTCTCCTGCACCATGAATGTCAAGCTGAATTTTATCTCGATACTGACTGTTTATGATTGTCCTGATTGCTTCGAAATACTGTGGTTCTGTTTCAGTTCCTTCTGTTACTATCAAATGGTACTCTGGACATATCAATATATTCTTATCTCGTCGCGGTTTCATCCAACTCTTTCCTAAATCACTTTTCTTCGGAGGTTTTAAACTCATTGCCAATCTCCTCCTGCCAGCATATTTGTAAGATATGGATCTGCACCATAACGCCCTTCCAGATATTGTTTATCATAGGCTGCAGTACTATTTACTCGTTCATTGTTTTCTCTTCTGATTTCATATAGGGAATATATTTCACTTTCGTGCCTTTCATTTTCTGCCGCAAACCAAATTTCATCCCGTCTGAAAACTGTATTTTTCATTGTTGTCATATCATGGGAAGTAAAAAGTAACTGCGCTCCCTTTTTGTTTACATTCTTATTCTTAAACAATGAAATTACATAACGAAGCAGCTTAGGATGCAATTTTGCATCCAATTCATCAATAATCACCAGCCGACCTTCTTGCAGTGCTAACAAAATCACAGGTAATGCCGCAATCATTTTCTTTGTTCCATCTGACTCATCATTAAAACTTAATTCATAAATCTTTCCCTCTATCATACGCTGTGTATACAGTTCATGATTTTCTTCATCATACCGATAACCTGATACATCAATATCAACATCATTTAGTGCACGAACAATTTTCTTTCGATATGATTCATCATCAGAAAACATTATTTGTCTGTCTGCAATCGGATTTGCATAGTTTTTGACAATGCATGATTCAAACCACTTCTGAACTTCCACAATTACCGGTATATCATAGTTGATTGCCAAAAAAGATAAATATGGCATCTTGGGGTTTACCGAGCGGTTAATACTCGCTTTATTGATGCTTGCACCCAATGTAATTTCAGCACCTTCCCTATCAAAAACCATACCCGTTCTCTTTCCACCAATGGATTTCCAATACAGAGATTCTTCAACAATGTCATCCCCACATATTGATAAGTTGTACCTGTATTCATTTTTTTCCTGTCGGAAATACACTTCAAATTCTGTCGGCATTTTCCTAGATATTTCATTAAAATAGAATGGTGCCGCACTTATCTTCTGCTGAATAATAATCTTTTCTCTTGCCTTCTCCAATTCATATATTGGCTTAACCACTGTAGAAATCAAACATGAAAGAGCTAGTAACAGATTGGTTTTCCCGCCACCATTCGGACCATATATAACCCCTACGGGAAGAAGTGCATCTGCTTTCTCGCTTTTTAACAACGATTCTGAAAATTCCGGAATAGATGTCGCCTGAAAATCGAATGTTGTTGTTTCTTTATATGATTTAAAATTTTTAAAAGAAAATTGACACAGCATCCTGATATTCCTCCCTCTGAACTGTCTTATTTGCACTTATTAGGTGAATTGGAAAATTAAATTCCAGTCCATTCACCCAAAAAACTGGAACTTAGTATTGCAAAATATATCCTAGAAGT